>LKMJ01006033.1_pt1 | contig 11441 bp, 8 predicted proteins | sample 643391 | NCBI WGS metagenome assembly LKMJ01 (sample SAMN04112250, study PRJNA286221) | soda lake metagenome | biome: soda lake; feature: Kulunda Steppe; material: water; isolation source: sample PL-Br10 brine of Picturesque Lake | place: Russia: Kulunda steppe | collected 2010-07
CCAGCAGGCGTACCGGAGGTGTTTTACGACGGTGGACGATGGGTATAGACAGACGGCACGGTCGGGCAGTCGCCTTTCGGCACCCGTGTTTCCACGCGTGTCCCGGCTACCCGACCTACACCGTCGCTCTACACCCCAGAGCGGCGGCTCTTTCGTGATACCCTCACCGATTTAGTGTGTGAATCGCATGGCCCAGTGCGTTCTCTGCGGCCTCCATCACCGACTCCGAGAGCGTTGGATGGGTATGGATCGTCGACGCGACGTCTTCGACCGTCGCACCCATCTCGACGGCCAGCCCGATCTCGGCGATCAGTTCTGAGGCCTCGGGGCCGACGACCTGTCCGCCGAGGACGAACCCCTCCTCGGCGTCGGCGACGAGCCGGACGAACCCGTCGCTCTCGCCGGTCGTGAGCGCCCGGCCGCTCGCGCGGAACGGGAACTCGCCGACCATGGGCTCGAAACCAGCCTCTTCGGCGTCGGCCTCGGTCATCCCGACAGTGCCGATTTCGGGGTCGGTGAAGACGGCGGCGGGGATCGCCTGATAGTCGAGCGCGGCAGGTTCGTCCGCGATCACTTCGGCGGCGACCTGGCCCTCCGCACTGCCTTTGTGGGCCAGCATCGGTTCGCCCGCAACGTCACCGACTGCGAAGATGTGGTCCGTGTTCGTCCGCGCGCGGTCGTCGGTCGGAATGAAGCCCCGGTCGTCGGTCTCGACGCCCGCTGCCGACAGCTCGACGGTGTCGGTCACCGGCTGGCGGCCAACGGCGACGAGCACGTTCTCGGTCTCTATGGAGAGCCCCTCGTCGTCCTCGCCCGCGGCATCTGTATGGACGACGATCCCCTCGTCGGTCTCGTCCCAGCCGGCCGCGCTCTGTCCGAAGAAAAAGTCGACGCCCAGTGACTCAGCGCGTTTCTTGACGGGGCGCGCGAGATCCGATTCGTAGCCCGGCAGGACGGAGTCGAGCATCTCGACGACCGTTACGTCGGTGCCCAGTTTGGCGAACACGCCCGCCAGTTCCATCCCGATGTAGCCCGCGCCGACGATCACCAGTGAATCCGGCGCGTCGTCCATCGCCAGCGCCTGTCTGGAGTCGAGCACCGGCTCGTCGCCGTAGGAGAAGCCGGGAATCTCGATCGGTCGCGAGCCAGTCGCCACGATGGCGTGCTCGAACTCGATCGTCTCCGCACCCTGTCCCTCGCCCCCGTGGACGACCCGGGCCTCGTGCTCGTTGACGAACTCGGCCCTCCCCTCGACGAGATTGACCTGGTTGGCCTTGCAGAGCTTCTCGACGCCGCCTGTGAGCTGATCGACGACGCCACCCTTCCACTCTTGCATCTTCCCGACATCGATCTCGGGGTTGGCGTGGATCCCCATCTCCTCGGCGTGTCCGGCTTCGTGGGCGATGCCCGTCGCCGTGATCAGGGCCTTCGAGGGGATACAGCCGTGGTTCAGACAGACGCCCCCGTAGGCCTCTTTCTCGACCAGCGTGACGTCCAGATCGAGCTGTCCGGCGCGGATGGCGGCCACGTAGCCGCCCGGTCCCGCGCCGATCACCAGTACGTCTGTTCCGGTTGCAACGTCTCCAACGACCATGATGGCGTGTTAGTGCCGTCAGGTGAAAGAATGGTGGGGTCCCCGTTTCGGGCGTCGGTTCCAGAGTTGTGATTTCCGCAATGGAGCAAGTCGCCCCACGAGATTAACATTGTAAGGTATGGTGCTGATTGAGGGTCCTTCCCAAGCGTCTTCAACCCCGCGCTCGGTTCGGAGCGTGGCCCCGTTCAATAACAGAACCTATGCCCAGTAGCTTGAAGCGAGACCTCGGACTGGCGGAAACGACAGCCATCGCGGTCGGCGCGATGATCGGCAGCGGAATCTTCATCCTGCCCGGTCTGGCGTGGTTCTTCGCGGACACGGCAGCCGTGTTCGCGTTCGTCCTCGCGGCTGTCCTCGTGTTGCCCGCGGCGCTTGCCGTCGCCGAAATGTCGACCGCGATCCCCGAAGACGGTGGCCCGTATCTCTACGTCGAACGAAGCATGGGGCCGCTCCTCGGGACGATTGCGGGTGTCGGCACGTGGCTGATGCTCTCGCTGAAGAGTGCGCTCGCGCTAGTCGGTGGGGTACCCTATCTGGTCTACGTCAACCCGACGCTGGCGGAGTTTGTCACGGCGCTCGCGGTCGTGCTGGCGATCTTCTTTACCGTCATCAATCTGGTGAGCGCGGAAGGATCGGGAAAACTGCAGTTCGGCATCGTCGGCATTCTGCTCTTGATCCTCGGCTGGCTGGTCGTCGGCGGGATTCCGGAGATCGATACGGCGGCGGCCGCCGGCGCGTTCGACCCCACAGGTGAGGGGATCCTGCAGGCGACCGCGATCGTGTTTATCTCCTACGCCGGGCTGACGAAAGTCGGCGCGGTCGCAGAGGAGGTCGAGGATCCTGGACGAAACCTGCCGCTGGCGATCATCGGCGCGCTGGTCTTCGTAGCGGCGATGTACGCGATCATCGTCTACATCACGATCGGCGTGCTCGACATTCAGGCGGCGATCGACGCCGGACAGCTCGGGTCGGACGGCGAGGGGCCGATCATCGCGCTGGTCGCCGAACAGGCGATCGGCCCCATCGGCGCAATAGCGATCGTCATCGCGGCGCTCATGGCGCTTGCGTCGACCGCCAACGCTGGGCTGCTTGCGGCCTCCCGGTTCCCCCTCGCGATGGCCCGGGACGGCGTCTTCCCCGATCAGCTCGAACAGGTCAGCGAACGCTTCGCGACCCCGTTCAACGCCGTCGCACTGACCGGCGGTGTCCTGCTGTTCATGGTGACTGTCCTGCCGATCCAGCAGGTCGCCGCCTTCGGGAGCGCGTTCCAGATCCTCGTCTTTATTCTGCTCAACGTCGCACTGATCGGCTTTCGCGAGGGTGTCGTCCCCGAGTACGATCCCGCCTTCGAGACGCCGCTATACCCGTGGATGCCCATCGCAGGAATTCTCGGTGGCTCCGTCGTCCTCGCGTACACGGGGGTCGCCGCAGTTGCCGGATCGCTTGGGATCGTCGCGCTCGCAGCGCTCTGGTACTTCGGTTACGTCAGATACTACCGCGGCGGGATCGACCGCGAGGGTGCGGCCCGCGCACAGGTTCGCGAGTCCGCAGGCTCCCGTGCCGTCGAGCGCACCCGTAAACTGTTCGAGTCGACCCGCGAGTACGACGTGCTCGTCGCAGTCACCGAATCGACTTCGGATCGAGCTCGCCAGGACATGACCCGGATCGCGGCCGATCTCGGACGGCTCCGTTCGACCGTCGTCTCGGTCGTCGAGTTCCTCGACGTGCCCCACTACGTCTTCCCGGAACGTCACGCGGACGTGATTTCGGACGAGCGCCCGGAGTGGCTGCCGGAGGAGTCTTCGGAGGCACCGGAGTGGTATCCATCCGATGGCGATCCAGCACTACGAACGTCCGGAGGGATGCCACAGGGGCAAACTGACGAACTGGAAGAGCAGACCGCGGACGCCACGGAGCAGGCCGGCGATGTCCAGATCCGATACCGCGAGATCGACAGCGACGATCACGAACAGGCGATCGTCGACTACGCGACCTACGAGGAGATCGACCTGCTGCTGCTCGAACGCCGGGCAGAGGAGCGATTCCAGCGTCTCTTCGGTGATCGCGAGACCGAGCGAATCCTCCGGAACGCCCCCTGTGACGTCGCAGTGGTAGAGGATCGCGGCTTCGAGAGCCCGAACGAGATCGCAGTCGTGACGGCGCGCGGTGCGTACGACCCGGTCAAGCTACTGATCGCCGACGCTATCGCCGAGGAAACCGGTGCCGAGATCAACCTCCTCCAGACCATCCCCGAGGATGCCCCCGACACCCAGCGGCGGACGATCGAGGACTACCACACCGAGCTGACGTCGATCTGTACCGTCCCGGTGACTTCCCGGATTCTGGAAACGGACGAGCCGCTGGTCGGCCTCCAGCGGTTCGTCGGCGACGCCGACCTCGTGCTCACGGGTGTCGGGCGAACGGGGCTGGCTGGCCGTCTCTTCGGCCAGCCCGAACAGCAACTCGTCGAGCGCCTCGACTGCTCGGTGATCTCCGTTCAGGCCCACGAGAGCAGGCGGCAGGGCCTCGTCGAACGGCTGGTGATGGAGTACATCTTCTAGCCGACCGCCCCTGTGGTGCCCCCACGACAGAAGTTACTTTGCTCACGCCCGCCTGCCATCCGGCATGTACGCGCACGACGACCGGATCGGACGCGCAGGCGAGGAGGCAACTGTTCGTACAGGGGGATGGTACTGAGATGCCCACCGGACGAGCGCTGGACGTAGTGGTCGTCGGCGGGGGCGCCGCGGGACTCGCTGGGGCAACGTTTACTGCCCGACACGGGCTCGATACCCTCGTCGTCGATGCCGGGGAGTCGATTCTGCGCCGGAACGCCCACCTGGAGAACTTCCCCGGCTTCCCTGCGGGCGTGAACCCCCGCCGACTGCTCGACCTCATGACCGACCAGGCCGAGGCGGCGGGGGCGACGTTCCACGACGGTACAGTCACGTCTGTCGAGGAGTCCGACAGCGGATTCGCCGTCGACACCGACGAGGACGAACGCTATCATACCCAGTATGTGATCGCTGCAACCAAAAACGAGGTCGAGTATCTCCGATCGGTCGACGGTGTCGGGCTCATTGACCGCGGGAAGACGTTCGTCGATACGGACGAGCGGGGCCGCACCGGCGTCGACGGGCTTTACGCCGCCGGTCGGCTCGCCGAAAAACCTCATCAGGCGATCGTCTGCGCGGGCCACGGTGCGGAAGTCGGGGTGACACTACTCGAGGACGACGACCGGCCGTTCTACCACGACTGGGTCGCGCCCGAGGGCTATTTCACCGACCGCGGGCGTGATCTCCCGCCAGGCTGTGAGGAGATCGACGCCGAGGCGGCGGGCGAGCGCGAGGAGGAGGCGAACGAACTCATGCGCGAGCGATTCGCCGAGCGCCATCTCGACGAACAGGAGACGCATCCGAGCCTCGAAGAGTGAACTGCCCGCCCGTGAGTAGCTGACCATCCCCGGGACATCGCCTCGAACCAGCGGGCCCTCCAGTCGTCACGTTCGCCCTCGACGGTTCGTTCACACTCACGGAGTTCGCCGCGGACGGGTGGGCCGTTGCAAACGATGCAGTGAGTTCGGGTGTGGGGAAACCACGAGCTCCTTGCGCGACGGGCCGAATCGGCACCCCGAAACCGGCGTACCTAGCACCCCGACAGTGCCCCCTCAGCCTCGCAGTTCGTCGAGACGCCTCCCGATAGACTCGGTGATCGAGTGGACGTCCCCGCCGATCCGCACGATCTGGTAGCCGTCGTCGATCGCTGCTTGTGCCTCGGTGGCGTCGTTTTTGATCCGACCGATCGGGACATCGGCGTCGAGACAGGCCTCGAGCGTTCGGTCGATCGCAGACGCCATCGCCTCGGGGTGTTTCGCCGTCAGGTCACCGCCGGATATCGATATCGCCAGATCCGCAGCGCCGACGAACGCAAAGCCCAGTTTCGGCACCGCCAGAATCTCCTCGATGTTCTCGATGGCGCGTTCGTTCTCGATCATCGTCCCCACCAGTACCTGATCGTCCTCACGGACGACGTGCTCGTCGTCGTAGCCCGCCCACGTTCCCGACCGACCGACGCCGACGCCCCTCTCGCCGACGCCGCCGTCGTAGGAGAAGTGAGCTGCTTTGACCCCTCTTCGCAACTGACTCGCCGTTTCGATCCGTGGGAGCAGTATCGTTCGGACGCCGCTGTCGAGCACCTTCCTGATGAGCGCTGGATCGGGCTTTGGCAACCGAACCAGCAGTTCGATATCTGCCACCTCGGCGGCACGGGTTAGCTCCTCCAGCACCGTGCTGTCGTACGGACTCGGACCCGCGTGTTCGAAGTCAAGCCAGACGTAATCCAGTCCGATTCGACCGAACGTCTCGATGACTGTCGGTGAGAACGTCTCCGCGCTCGCCCCCAGCACCGTCTCCCCGTTCTCGATAGCGTGACGGAATCGGTTCTCGGATCTCATCGTGTCACCTCGCTGTCCAGGACATCGCGGTTCACGGTCGACGCCGGAAGCCCGCCCTCGTAGACGGTTCGAACGTTCGTTGCCGCCCGCTGACTCATGCGAGCGAGCGATTCGTACGTAACGCCGCCGACGTGTGGCGACAGGATCACGTCGTCACGGGCGTACAGCGGGTTCTCATCTCCCGGTGGCTCCTCCTCGAAGGTGTCGAGGCCGGCACCGCCGATCGCGCCCGATTCGAGCGCCGCGAGGAGCGCATCCTCGTCGACGATAGCGCCCCGTGCGGTGTTGAGCAAGACGCCGGTCTCGCCGAGCGCGGCCAGTTGGTCCGTCGAGATGGAGTGATGTGTCTCCTCGGTCAGCGGCGCGTGGACGCTCACCGCGTCCGAGCGGGCGAACAGTTCGTCAAACTGTGTGACTCGTTCGACCCGCGTCGGCACGTCGTCGTCGGGGACGTACGGATCATACGTGAGAACATCCTGACCGAGACCGTGTGCCAGATCCGACGTCTCACGGGCGATAGCCCCGAACCCGAACAGTCCTAGCGTGTTGCCCGTGAGTTCTCGCCCCGTGTACGCCGAGCGATCCCAATCCCCATCACGGACGTGGATATCGGCCGTCCGGAGGTTTCGTTGGACCGCGAATAGTAGCGCAATAGCGTGCTCCGCGACGGACCGCGCGTTGGCCCCTGGCGTGTTACAGACTGCGATGTTGCGACGCGACGCCGCCTCGATATCCACATTGTCGAGACCCGCACCGTGTTTGGCGATCACCTGTAACCGATCCGCTCGATCGATAACGTCGGCATCGAGCGCGGCAACTCTGACGATAACCGCATCGTATCTATCGATAGCGTCGAGTGCGGCCTCGCGACTGTCGTACCCGTCCATTCCGGTACACCGTGCAAAATCAGAGATAGAGTCAGGGCCCGACGGGTCGATCTGTTCCGGGAGTAGCACCTCCCACTCGTTTCCCATAGACAATAGTTCACTATTCACAAACAAAAGCGTACTGTGCCCGATGTGAACTGATCAGGAGCCGATGCCATCTGTCGGGTATTCAAAAACCGGCCCGTCGATGGCCCCCAGAGGATGTCACTCGAGCAACAGCAGACTCGGCTCCTCCAGTAGCTCGATCACTCGATTGGTAAAACGCGCCGCGTCCGCGCCGTCGACGACGCGGTGGTCGATCGACAGCGACAGCGGCAACGTCTCGCGGGGGACGACCTCCCCCTCGTAAACTCGCGGGCGTTCCCTGATCGCGCCGAGCGCGAGGATGGCGACCTCGGGATGGTTGATGATCGGCGTCGCGTACTCGCCGCCGATGACGCCGACGTTCGTGATCGTGAACGTCCCGCCCTGTAGCTCGCTGGGCTCGATCGAGCGCTCGCGGGCTTTTTGGGCGAGTTCGTTGGTCTCCGAGGCGAGTTCGAGCAGACCCTTCCGGTCGGTATTGTCGACGACCGGGACCATCAGCCCGGCATCCGTATCGGTCGCGACGCCGAGGTTGTACTCGCCTCGTTTGACGATCTCCTCGGCCTCCTCGTCGAGCTGTGCGTTGAGGATCGGATGCTCTTTGAGCGCCGCGGCGACGGCTTTCATCACGAACGGCGTGTAGGTCAGGCGGATCCCGCGCTCATCGGCTTCGGCCGCGAGGCGCTCACGCATCGCGACGAGGTCGGTCACGTCCGCGGTATCGTGGTGCGTGACGTGTGGTGCAGTGAACTTCGAGGTCTCCATCGCCTCGCCGATCGCGCGCCGGACGCCGCGGTAGGGTTCGCGGACATCCCCGGACGCCTCAGCCTCCGAGTCCGCCGTCCCGACGGCCGCCGCATCGGCGTCCTGTGCGTGCTGCTGGGCCGTGGCGTACTCCCGGACCGCCTCGGCGGTGACGAACGCCTCGTCAGCCCGCTGTTCGACTGCGGGAACCGCGTTCAGATCGACCCCCTCCTCGCGGGCGACGCGACGGGTGGCCGGGACGGCGAGGGTTCGGTCGCGGTCGGCGTCCCCGACATCTGCACTGGAACCCACATCCTGCTGGTTCACGGTCGCCCCCTGTCGGGTGCTCCCGGCTGGCTCCGCCACCGATTCGGCCCGTTCCTCGACTGCTGGCTCGTCGGGGGCGGAGGATGACGCGCCGCCCCCACCGCTGGCCGCCTGCTGGATATCTGCTGCTGTGATCCGGCCGCCCGGACCGCTCCCCTCGACCGCCCCGATGTCGACGCCAGCCTGTCGTGCCGCCCGGCGGATCGACGGCGAGGCGAACACCCGATCGTCCGGCGTCTCCGGTTCCGCATCGGGGAGATCGCCGGTATCCGGCTCGGATCCGTCGCGGGATTCGGCCTGTTGCTCGCGTTCGCCCTCCGTCGACCCCGTCGCGTTGGGATCGTCCTCGCCCTCGACGTCGAACGTGACCACTACGTCCCCGACGGGTACCATTTCGCCTTCCTCGGCGTGGAGTTCTCGAATCGTCCCGTCGACCGGCGCGGGCAGGTCGACCATCGCCTTGTCGGTCTCGACCTCCGCGATCGGCTGGTCCTCCTCTACGGTGTCGCCCGGTTCGACGAGCCACCGAACGATCTCGCCCTCGGCGACGCCCTCACCGACATCCGGCAGTCGGTACTCGCGGACCATGCTAGAACTCCACCGTCTCCCTGATCCCCTCCTCGATGCGGGTGGGTTCGGGCAGGTAGTAGTCTTCGAGCGCGTACAGCGGGAACGGCGTGTCGAAGCCGGTGACGCGCCCGATCGGTGCCTCCTGATAGAGCAGGGATTCCTCCTGGAGCATGGCGGTAATCTCGCCCGCAAGGCCGCCCGTTTTGGGAGCCTCGTGGACGATGACTGCCCGGCCGGTCTTCTCGAAGCTCTCGACGATCGTCTCGCGATCCAGCGGCGAGAGTGATCGGAGATCGACGACCTCGACGTCGATCTCACCGGCGAGGTTCTCAGCGGCCTCGACTGTTCGGTGGGCCATCGCGCCCCAGCAGTAGGCGGTGACGTCCGCGCCCGTGCGTCGGATCGTGGCCTCGCCGAGTGGGATCTCGTAAGACTCGTCGGGGACGTCGCCACGGAACGCCCGATAGATCAGTTTGGGTTCGAGAAAGAGGACGGGATCGGGATCCCTGATCGCGCTCGTCAGCAGTCCCTTCGCGTCGTAGGGGGTCGACGGGACGGCGACTTTGAGTCCTGGCTGGTGGACGAAGAAGGCCTCCGTCGACTCGGAGTGATGTTCGGGCGCGCGAATGCCGCCGCCGTAGGGCGCACGGATCACCATCGGGCAGGTGAACCGGCCACGGGAGCGGTTTCGCAGGCGCGCGGCGTGGGAGACGATCTGGTCGAACGCGGGGTAAATAAAGCCCATGAACTGCATCTCCGCGACAGGGCGGAGACCGTAGGCCGCCATCCCAATCGCAGTGCCGACGATCCCCGACTCCGCCAGCGGCGTGTCGATCACGCGATGCTCGCCGAACTCGTCGTACAGGCCTTCCGTGGCGCGGAAGACGCCGCCGTTTTTTCCGACGTCCTCGCCCATCACCAGGACGTCCTCGTCCAGTGCCATCTCGGTCGCCAGCCCGTCCCGGACCGCCTGAACGAGGGTAAGCGACTCGCTCGATACGTCGGCCGGATCCGGCGCGGTGGCCGGCTGTTGTTTGCTTGCCATGATCAACCCTCCAGTAGCGCATCGTCGCCGTGATCCTCTCTGAGCCGCTGCAGATAGCGGAGCTGTTCGTCGAGACGGTCGGGCATGTCCCGGTAGACGGATTCGAACATCTCGGCGGGCTCGGGTCGATGTATCGATTCGACCTCCTCGATCGTCTCCGCCACGCGGTCCTCGATCTCGGCCTCAATGGCGTCGGCAGTCTCGTCGTCGAGTCGCCCCGTCGAGCGCAGGAACGTCTCCATCCGTGGCAGGGGATCTTTCTGTTTCCAGTGCTCTACTTCGTCCTCGTCGCGGTAGACCGAGGGATCGTCCGCGGTCGTGTGCGCCCCGAAGCGGTACTGGACCGCCTCAATGAGCGTGGGCCGGAGCTCACCGGGGCCGGGAGCCTTCGCCTTCTCGATGGCGTCCCGGGTGACCTGATACACTGCCAGTGGGTCCATCCCGTCGACCTGCACACCCTCGAAGCCGTAGGCGGTGGCCTTCTGTGCGAGGGTCTCGCTGGCTGTCTGGCGCTCTCTGGGTACTGATATCGCCCACTGGTTGTTGTTACAGAAGAAGACGGCGGGCACGTCGAAGACGCCCGCGAAGTTCAGCCCCTCGTGGAAGTCGCCCTCGCTGGTCGCGCCGTCGCCGAAGTAACAGAGGAATGCACGCTCTTCGCCTTTCAGCTTCGACGCCCACGCCATCCCCGTCGCGTGGGGAAGCTGGGTCGCGATGGGCACCGCGACGGTGAAGACGTTGACATCGTCGGGAATCCGACCACCTTCCTCGCTGCCCATCCAGTACAGCATCGTCCGGGCAAGCGGCATTCCGTGGACTGTCACCGCCGCGTGCTCACGGTAACTCGGGAAGAGCCAGTCCTCGTCGTCGAGCGCGTAGGCGCTCCCGACCTGTGCGCCCTCCTGGCCGGACATCGGTGGATACGTTCCCATCCGTCCCTGTCGCTGTAGACTGACTGCCCGCTCGTCGAGATGTCTGGCGAGTCGCATGTCCCGGTACATCTCGATCAACCGGTCGTCCGACAGCTCCGGGACCGTGGCATCCTCCCGGACGTGGCCGCTCTCGTCCAGTATCTGTACCCGGTCGTCGGGATCACGCTGTATCGTGCTCACCGGAGATGCCTCCGTTGCATATCATAATAATCAATCGCTCGGGTTATAGGGTTTTCGAGGATCGATCACACAATTCAGTACAGTAGCGGACAGAGACAAACTCTTCACCAGTAATACTGTACGTTTGCAGTACTACTGTCGGGTATATTTGACGCGATCGGTACACGTTCAGCCGGTCGTTCGTGAGGTAGGATTCGGGGAGCGACTGGTTGTACCGGAGGACGCCCGGTCGGTCCGCCCTGCGACACAACAGTTTTGAAGGGGCCGATAAAACTGACCTGCATGAAAGTCCTGCTCGGGGTCGGCGGAAGTGACGAGTCCCGGCGCGCGCTGACACAGACGGTCGAGCGAGCGGTGGAGGCTGGCGACGAGTTGACGATCGTGACCTTCGCTACGGGCGAGCGAGAGCGCGGACGTGAAGAGATCGAAGCAGACGTGGAGGCGACCCTCGCGGATGCGGCCCTCGATGCGACGGTCCGACACGTCGAGGAGAACCCCGAAAGCGAGCTGATACGGATCGCAGAGGAAGAGGAGTTCGACCAGATCGTGATCGGCGGCGGGCACACGAGCCCCATGGGGAAGATCAAACTCGGCCCGATCACCGAGTTCGTGCTCGTGAACGCAC
>LKMJ01006034.1_pt1 | contig 11437 bp, 6 predicted proteins | sample 643391 | NCBI WGS metagenome assembly LKMJ01 (sample SAMN04112250, study PRJNA286221) | soda lake metagenome | biome: soda lake; feature: Kulunda Steppe; material: water; isolation source: sample PL-Br10 brine of Picturesque Lake | place: Russia: Kulunda steppe | collected 2010-07
GAATCCCCCGCTCGATCAGCAGCGCCCGGGCCAGATAGAGCGCATTGGCATAGATGGCGTATTCACCCTGATAGTCCGGGTTCTTCTGGTGGCGGATGGCCGTGGTCACCTCCTCAGGCATGTTCCACAGATCCATCAGGGTGCCGCCGATCTGCTCCCGGGTGATACCAAGCAGGTGATGCTCCACATAGCTGTTGTCCACATGGCGGTTCACTTCCGTGTAGCGGCACATGAGCGAGAAGTGCGGAGGAAACACATGGGCCAGCACCAGATAGCCAAAGTTGTGCAGCAGCCCGCCCAGATAGGCCAGCCCGAAGATTGGCCGTTCACGCCGGGGCATCATGGCAATGATCACGCTGGTGGCCTGCGCCATCCAGATAGCCTGGGTCCAGTAGCCTACGTACCCCTCAGCCTGGTCCCGGGGCTGCTCCAGAGTCCGCCCCAGTGCAAGCCCCATGGCCAGATTCATGACCAGATCAAAGCCGAGCACGCGCTGTATGGCGTCGTAGATGGACTTGACCGGCGTCTGGGCGGCATAGAATGAGGACGAAGCCCAACTGACCACCTGGGCGGCCAGGCTCGGGTCCGCCTCAACAATATCCGCCAGCTGTCCGATCTCCGCATTGGGGTTCATGCGCAGGTGCAGAATGCGCTGGGCGGTTTCCGGCAGCGGGGGTATTTCCAGGGTATCGTCCAGGCGCTGGCGGATGCGCAGCCCGGTAAAATTCTGCAGTGCCGAGCGCAGCTGAGCCTCATCCTGCTCCGGTGCATGGATATTGACTGGAATGTCTGTGAGGGCCCGGGTAAAGGGAAACCAGTGCGCCTTCCCCAGCAGTGTCTGGTAGGTCTCCAGATCCAGCACCAGATCCTCATCCCCCTGACCAGGGTAGAAGCGGATGTCCGGGAGCTCGGCGATCTGTTCGTCCACACCGGTTTCGAAATGGGTGATCGCCGGCAAAGGGGCAATCTCGCGCATCTGATGCTTCTGACGCAGACGCCCCAACTCCTTCAGCGGCATCGCGCGCAATTCGCGCCCCAGACTCTGGTTCAGCCGGTCCACATCCACCAGGGCATCATCCGGGAAAATCGCCTGATAGCGCCCCAGTGTGTCATTGAGCAGCGCCATGCGGATGCATGGTTTCGGGTCAGACTCACTGCTGCTGACCCCTCGGATCTCAACCGGACCCTGATCTGTCTGCAGAAACTTTTCCAGATGTTTTGGTAGCGTCATGCTCTCCGCATCCCTGGGTTATGGTTGCTGTGTTGGTCATACATCACCATAGCGCATCCGGTCACCGAGCCAGCGATGAATCAGTGCATCGACACGACCACTGTCGTCCATCAATGTCGGTGCAATGTGGCGAACTTCTTCCAGCCACTGCTGATCACGCTCGAAATCGGCCAGCCGAAAACTCATCAGCCCGGTCTGCCTTGTACCAAGGACTTCGCCAGGGCCTCGAATCTCCAGATCCTTTTTTGCGATCACAAAGCCATCCTGGCTTTCACGCAGCACTTTGAGTCGTGATTTGGCATTATCGGACAAAGGTGGATGATAAAGCAGTACGCAATAACTCGCATCATGCCCTCGACCGACGCGCCCTCTGAGCTGGTGCAACTGTGCCAGACCCAGCCGCTCCGGATTCTCAATCACAATCAGCGAGGCATCCGGCACATCCACACCCACTTCGATCACAGTCGTCGCCACCAGCAGGTCCAGACGCCCCGCCTTGAACTCCGCCATGACAGTGGCCTTTTCGGTCGCCTTCATGCGCCCGTGAACCAGCCCTACCCGAAGCTCGCTGAGCACCTCCTGGAGCTCCCGTGCCGTTTCCTCGGCGGCCTGACACTGAAGTGCCTCGGACTGCTCTATCAGAGTGCAGACCCAGTACGTCTGACGGCCCTCGGCGCAGGCACTGCGCACCCGTTCGATCACCTCATCCCGACGTGAATCCGGGATCGCTATGGTTTCAATGGGTTTACGTCCGGGAGGCAACTCATCGATTACTGATGTATCCAGATCGGCGTAGGCACTCATGGCCAGAGTGCGTGGTATCGGAGTGGCCGTCATGATCAGTTGATGGGGCACCGTATCCTCGGCCGCGCCTTTCTCCTTCAGTGCCAGGCGTTGATGCACGCCAAAACGATGTTGCTCATCAATGATCGCCAAGGCCAGACGCTGGAACACCACGTCTTCCTGAAACAGAGCATGGGTGCCAATCACCAGTGGCACCCGCCCCTGCGCCAGCCCGTGGAGTAGTTCCGCTCGCGGTTTGCCACGGGTCTTTCCGGAAAGCCAGCCAATCTCCAGCCCCAGCGGCTCAAACCAGCTCTGGAAATTGAGGAAATGCTGCTCGGCCAGGATTTCCGTGGGCGCCATCAGCGCTACCTGGGCGCCGCCGTCAATGGCCTGCAGCGCGGCCAGGGCCGCAACCACGGTCTTGCCCGAGCCCACGTCACCCTGAAGCAGGCGCAGCATGGGTAGCGGCTGACTCAGATCCTGGCGGATCTCACGCACCACACGCTGCTGGGCACCGGTCAGCCGGAAAGGCAGCTCCTCCAGAAACCGGTGATCCAGACGCTCCCCACGGGGCAGCAGTGGCAGCGCCTGCCAGCTCTGGATCTGGGCGCGCAGACGCAGCAGGCTCAGATGGTGGGTCAGCAGCTCTTCCATGACCAGTCGTTGTTGCGCCGGGTGTCGATGCTCCAGCAGCGCCGCGGTGTCCGCACTGGCTGGCGGGGCATGGATCAGCTGGACCGCCTGGTTGATTTCCGGAAGCTGATAATCCGCCAGCACCGAATCCGGCAGCCACTCCTGAATAGGGTGGCGGCGCAGAAACCCCAGTGCCTGCTGGCACAGTGAGCGGATACGCGGCTGCTGGATGCCTTCGGTCAGCGGATAGACCGGTGTCAGTGTCGCCTGATCACCGGTCGGCAACGGGCCTGGGTTGATCTGGTATTCCGGGTGGTAGATCTCAAGACCGGCCCGCCCCGGGCGGATCTCACCATAGCAGCGCACCCGCACTCCGGATGCAAGCTGACGCTGCTGGCTGGCACTGAAGTGAAAAAAGCGCAGCACCAGAAAGCCGGTATCGTCGCGGATGGTGACCTGCAGACTGCGCCGTCGCCCCATGACCACATCGCAGGCCACCACCTCGCCCTCAACAACGCCGGAATCGCCTACCGTCAAACGCCCGATGGACATGATCCGGGTGCGGTCCTCGTAGCGGTGTGGCAGGTGGAAAAGCAGATCCTGCAGACTGTGGATCCCCAGCCGGTTGAGGCGATCGGCCATGCTCTGGCCAACCCCTTTGAGTACGGTGACCTCAACGTCCTCCGGGCCCGCCATGAGCCTAGCTCTGGACCGGCGCCGGGCGACGCATCCCGCTGCCTCCGGCGACGCTTTCAACAACACGGCACTGGCTGGCGGCCCGGGCCAACACATCGATGGCTTTGGGGCGGGGAAAGGTGACCCGCCAGGCCAGTGCAACTGTTCGCGAAGGCTCCTGCCCAGCAAAACGGCGCACCGTCAGCAACTCCCCGCATTGATTGACCGCTGCGGCAGCCGAGAGCGGCAGCACTGTTATGCCAAGGCCGGATGCCACCATGTGGCGGATGGTTTCCAGAGAACTGCCTTCGGTGACCACACCACCGGATTCAGAGCGGCGGGCATTGATGGTGTCAATCAGCTCCGGCACCGACTCCAGCACCTGATCCCGGAAGCAGTGGCCGGGCCCCAGCAACAGCAGGGGTTGATCCGCCAGTTGCTGGCTCTCTATGGTCTCGGATTCAGCAAGCGGATGCTCCCGGGGCATCAGCACCACAAAGGGTTCATCGTAGAGAGGCAGGGTCACCACTTCCGGCTCCTCAAAGGGAAGCGCCACAATAATGGCATCCAAATCTGAGTGGCGCAGGCGCTCCCGGAGGCCAGCGGTGTAATCCTCTTCAATGAACAGTGACATTCCAGGTGCCGAACGACGCAGCTCCGGCAGCAGATGCGGGAACAGGTAGGGACCGATGGTGTAGATGGCACCGACTTTCAGCGGGGAACTGAGCTGGTTCTTGCCGTCCTGAGCCAGTTCATGGATCACGCCCGCCTGATCCAGAACACGCTGAGCCTGCTCAACAATACGTTCACCGATTTCGGTAACCCGGATGCTGTTCTTGCTTCGCTCAAAGAGGGCAATGCCCAGTTCATCCTCCAGTTTTCTAACCGCCACACTCAGTGTAGGCTGACTGACGTGACAACGTTCCGCTGCGTGTCCGAAATGCTTTTCCCTGGCCAACGTCACAATGTAGCGCAGTTCAGTCAGTGTCATGGTGCCTCCCGGGCACACCCATTAACATTTTCTATTGCAGAATAAGGATTGGAGGGCTCAAGCGCAAATGGTGGATTCGCGTATTCTCATGGTTGGCTGTGGCACCCTTGGCCAGCGTATCGGGCTGGCACTGGCTGAACAGCATCATGTCTTTGGGCTGCGCCGAAATGCCAGTCGGGTACCGCTTCCTCTGACCCCGGTACAGGCTGATCTGAATGCGCCGGAACAGCTTGCAGCACAGTTGCCCCAGGCCAATGTGGTTGTGATCTGTCTGACCCCGGACCAGTACGATACCAACGGCTATGAGCGCACCTTCGTAGAGGGACTCAACAATCTGTTGCAGATTCTGGAGTCCACACCACAGCCCCCCAGTCGCGTATTTTTCGTCTCTTCCACCGCCGTCTATGGGCAGAGTGAGGGGCAATGGGTAGACGAAGCCAGCGCCACTGAGCCGACCCGCTACAATGGCCAGATACTGGTGCGCGCCGAGCAGCGCCTGGCGCAGAGTCCACTGGCGACGACAGTGGTGCGGCTTTCCGGCATCTACGGTCGGGGGCGGGACAGCATGCTGTCGAAGATCATCGACGGCGGTGTGGCGCCAAACCCTGACAGCGGCTACACCAACCGCATCCATGAAGACGACGCCGTCGGCAGCATCTGCCATCTGGTCAATCGCGCCCTGCGCGAGCAGGCACTCGACGCCCGTTATCTGGCCAGCGACTGCGAACCAGCCCGCCTGGGCGACATCGTCAACTGGGTGCGCGAGACCGTGAACTGTGCTCCGGTCAAACCCGATGCACAGCAGGATTCACGTGCCGGCAGCAAGCGCTGTGACAGCAGCCGACTGCGCGAAGCCGGCTACGAGTTTCTGTTTCCCACCTTTCGCGAGGGCTATGGCAGCATGCTGGCCTGCTATGCTTGAGCAGACCCAAAGCCACCAACTGCACTAAACAGCCATGGCCAGCAACCACCTCATCCTCTTTGGCGTCGGCTACGCCCTGATCCTGATCGGGCTGGCCTGGATTGCCGAACAGTCCGGACGCTGGCCCCGACGCATGCAGACGCTGCTTTATGGCATGTCCCTGGGGGTTTACTGCAGCTCCTGGACCTTCATGGGCGCGGTGGGCAACGCCTCCGCCACAGGCTGGACCTTTCTGCCCATCTATCTCGGCCCCATTCTGCTGTTTCTCTTCGGCTGGCCCTTTATCCAGCGGCTGCTCGAGGCCGGTAGCCGCAACCGGGTCACCTCTATTGCCGATTTCATCGGCTCGCGTTTCGGCAAGGATCAGAAACTGGCGGCTGCGGTCGCGGTCGTCGCACTGATTGGCACCCTGCCCTACATAGCGCTTCAGCTGCGGGCCATAGCGCTGGCCTGGAGTTCCGCCACGGTTGAGGACTGGTCCCTGCCATTCAGCCTCAGCCCCAATGCCAGCTTCTTCGCCACGCTTTTCCTGGTCTGGTTCGCCATCACCTTTGGCACCCGCGTCATTGATGGTACCAACCGCCACCGGGGGCTGATGGCAGTGGTCGCCACGGAGTCCGTGGTCAAGCTCTTCGCCTTTCTGGCGCTGGGTCTTTTTGCCGCCTGGCTGCTGATGGACCAGCCACAGCTTACCGCCGACCTGTCTTCACCGTTTGACGGCGCGACCTTCCAGACGCCAGGCTTCTACAGCCAGCTTCTGATCAGCGCCATTGCCATCATCTGCCTGCCACGCCAGTTCCATGTGCTGGTAGTGGAATACCATGACCGCAAATCCGCCAGCCTGGCCCGCTGGATGTTTCCGCTGTATCTGGCGTTCTTTGCCCTGGCGGTTCTGCCACTGGTCCATGCCAGCCGCGCGGTGTTAGGAGATATGGCGATCCCCGGCGACAGCTATGTGCTGGCCCTGCCGTCAGTGAGCGGGCAGCCCTGGCTGACCGGTCTGGCCTTTGTCGGTGCCCTGTCAGCCGCCACCGCCATGGTGCTGGTCGCCACCATTGCCCTGTCACTGATGATTTCCAACGAACTGATCCTTCCCACCTACCTGCGTCTGCGCAACCGCAGCAATCGGCCCCGGGCCGATCTCGGTCATGTGCTGCGACTCACGCGACGGGGCGCCATTGTCGCCATACTGCTGTTGAGCTGGGTGCTGGAGCAGTTCGCCCGTTTCGGCGAGGGGCTCGCCTACATGGGGCTGCTGGCATTCAGTTCCGCGGCCCAGATGATGCCCGGTGTGGTGGCAGGACTCTACTGGCAGCGCGCTCACCGCTACGGCGTGCTCACCGGTCTGCTGGTCGGAACCGCTGTTTGGTTCTACACCCTGCTGCTGCCCGTACTGATCGCCTCCGACAACAGCTGGATCACCGCCGGACCCTGGGGCATTGGCTGGCTGGCCCCGGATAATCTGTTCGGCACCGGATCGCTGGTGGATTCGCTGACCCATGGCCTGTTCTGGAGCCTGGGTGCCAATATCCTGTGTCTGATACTGATCTCAAACCGATCCCGGCTGAACTCTCTGGATCAGCGTCAGGCCCAGGCGTTTATGGATCTCGGCCCCCGGGATGCCTTTTCCAAAAACGACCAGGCTCCAAGCGAAATCAATATTCATCAGCTGCAATCACTGCTGCAACCACTGCTCGGCGAAGAGGAAGCCGACCGGCTCTGGGCAGAGCTTGAGCGCGACCAGGAGCAGCGCATGCTCCCCCATGATCGGGCGCCCTATTATGTAGTCCAGGCAGTGGAGTCACGACTGGCCTCCATCATCGGCGCCGCCTCCGCCCACCGGGCCATCCGGCTGCTGGAACGCCAGCAGCCACTGCAACTGGAAGACATCGCCAATCTGGTTGGGCGCACCTCAGAGCAGCTCCAGTTCTCTCGCCACCTGCTGCAGACCACACTGGAGAACATTCCCCAGGGCATCAGCGTAGTGGACCGCAACCTCAACCTGGTGGCCTGGAACAGCCAGTACGAGCGGCTTTTTGAATACCCCCCGAGGCTGCTCTACATCGGCTGCCCGATTGCCAGAATCTATGAATACAACGCCTCCCGGGGCCTGCTCTCGGATGTCAAAGGCAACGAGATCCACGCCGCCGTGGAGCGACGCCTGCAGATGCTGCAAAGCGGCCAGCCCTATCGCCTGGAACGCCACCTGCCCAACGGCACCGTCATCGAGATCCGCGGCAAACCCATCCCCTCCGGAGGCTACGTGACCGCCTACAACGACGTCACCGACTACCACCGGGTCATGACCGAATTGGAAGAAGCCCGGGACACCCTGGAAGAACGGGTTGAGGCACGCACCACCGAGCTGCAGCAGGCCAACGCCTCCCTGCAGGCGGAAAACCAGCTTCGGGCACGCATCGAGGAAGAACTGAACGAGGTGCATGCCAGCAAGAGCCGATTCCTGGCTGGCGCCAGCCACGACCTGCTACAACCGATCAATGCCGCCCGACTGCTCTCATCCACACTGATGCGCCGCGAGGGCGACCAGGCTCCGACGGAGCTGCGCCACATCGACAGCGCTCTGGGCAGCGCCGAAACCCTGATCAGCCACCTGCGCGAAATATCGCGCCTCGACTCCGGAAGGCTGGAACCCAGCCTGCACAACGTCAACCTGAACGAACTGCTGGAAGAGCTGGCCAGCGAATTCCGCCTGACCGCAGAGAAACGCGGCATCGAACTGCACTATGTGCCCTGCAGACTCTGGGTGAAGACCGACCCGCACCTGATGCGCCGGGTCATCCAGAACTTCATGAGCAACGCCCTCAACTACACCCGCGAAGGCCGGGTACTGCTGGGCTGCCGCCGGCGCGGCCCGGCGGTCATGATCCAGGTCTGGGACACCGGCGCCGGCATCGCCGAGCAGGACCAGCAACGGATCTTCGAGGAATTCGAACGGCTGCACAACGAAAGCGTGCGTGACATACATGGCCTCGGCCTGGGCCTGCCCATCGCCATCCGCATCGCCCGACTGCTGGAACACCCGCTGGAATGCCGCTCCGAGCCCAACCAGGGCTCCATGTTCGCCCTCACCGTGCCCCTGGGCAGCCCCGAACTACCCAAGGCACAGCAGACCATGGAACAGGACCCCAAGCTGCAGCAGCTCGATGTGCTGTGCATCGACAACGAACCCCACCTGCTGGCCGGCCTCCAGGCCCTGCTCACCCAATTCGGCTGCCAGGTCACCACCGCCTCCTCCCTCGGTGAGGCCATGAAACGCCGCCCCGACACCGCCCCCGAACTGGTCATCGCCGACTACCACCTGGACCACAATGAAACCGGCATCTCCGTCGCCCAGGCCCTGGCCCTGCGCTGGAACACCACCCCGCCGACCCTGATCATCAGCGCCGACGACAGCGACGCACTGCGCGCCAGCGTCAGGGAGGCCGGCTTCACCTTCCTGCCCAAACCCGTCAACGCGTCGTCACTGCGACTGACGCTCAGAAAGCTGCTCAGACGGCGCTCGGTTTGATCGCTGGTCGCTGGTTGCTGGTCGCTGGTTGCTGGTCGCAGGTCGCAGGTCGCAGGTCGCAGGTCGCAGGTCGCAGGTCGCAGGTAACTAGTATGACGGCTGGATGAAGCACTGAACTCTGAACAGCGGGGGCGTGGGTAGCCCTTGCGGGAGGCTCCTCGCCATGGATGGCGAGGCGCCAGCACCCAAGCTGATATTGGGAAAGACTCAGAAAAGCGGGGTTGTGGCAGCCTTCCCGGGAGGCTCCTCGCCAGGGATGGCGAGGCGCCAGCGCCCAGGGATGGGTTCACAGCGGTCCCGGGAAGGCTGCCACAACCCCGCTCCCCGGAACTCTCAGCATAGGAGCCTTAGTCAGAGCGACCAGCCAACCAGTCAGCCACCTTAGGCCAGATGTGCGTCGGTGCCTTACTGCCCGAGAGAATCCCCATGTGCCCCCCGGGCCCCAGAAGCTGCTCAACTTCCCGGCTGCTCACATGCTCCACCAGCGCCCGACAGGCCTCCGCCGTGGCCAGCGGATCATTATCCCCATAAACCATCATGATATCCGCCGTCACATCCGCCAGCGTCGCCGGCGCCTCATGCATCGGCAGTCGCCCCTGAGCCGGACAGTTATCCACCCACAGATACTGCACCGTGTCCTGAATCACCCCGCCCGGATAGGCCACCATATTGTTCAGGAAAGCCCCCTGGGTGGCGTTGCGGGTAATGTACTCCTCCGAGTGCAGATTCCTCAGCAGATCCAGATAATTCTGCAGGCTGCTGATCGGTGACGTCAGCTTGAAAGCCGTGGCGTTGGCCCAGCCCGGTGAGCGCCAGAACCGCCGACGGGTCTGATGGACCCGAAAACCCAGCCGGGACTCCAGAAAATTCAGCAACTGCCCAATGCTCTTGTACTGCTTGCCGATAGCGCCATTCGCCCAGTAATCACAGGGCGCACCCACCAACACCAGGTTGCGTATCTTTTCCGGAGCCAGAGCCGCCGCGCAGTAGCTGAAGACCCCACCAAAACTCCAGCCATAGAGACTGACCTGATCGCAGCCACTGTGCTCGCGCACCTGATCGACCAACTCCGGCAGGTAATCGGCAAAATAGGAGGCAATGTCCAGATGGTTATGGTCCCAGCCCGGCGTCCCCCAGTCCACCAGATAGAGCTCAAACCCCCGGGCGCGCAGGTAACGCACCAGACTGCGGTTGGGGAACAGATCATAGATGGACATATTGACCGCCAGCGGCGCGACCAGAATCAGCGGCACCCGGAAGCTCTCCCGAGCCACGGCCAGGGGCTGATCCTCTTCTCCGACCCGGATGTAGCTGTCCTTCAGCGGTGGGTAATAGCGCAACGTCACCAGATCATCACTGAAGATGACCTCATAGGGGGTCTGATCCGCCTGGACCAGAGTTTCCGGATTGAGAAACCGCTGGCGCGCGTTACGCGCCACCTGCTGAAGCGCACTCAATGAATCACTCACAAGACCTTCTGCCATCACTCTTCACCCAGAGATTACTGTTTTACGTCTGAAAACAGCGTAGCAGAGCATGGGCCCTACTCATTGACCGTATTGACCTCGGGCAGGTCAAGCTGGCCCAGTTTCAGGGCCGCCTGGGTGCGCGAGTGAACCCCAAGCTTGCGGAAGATTTCCGTGACGTGCGCCTTGATGGTGGCCTCGGTGACACCCAGCTCATAGGCGATCTGCTTATTGAGCAGGCCCTGACTGATCATGGTCGCCACCCGGAACTGCTGAGGTGTGAGCCCGGAAAGCGCCTCGGCAACACCAGACTCTTCACGCCCGATACCGGGGCGGGACAGATCCACGGTGGCCGGAAAGCACAGATCCCCGCGGCTCACCGCAGTGATGGCCTCGCCAATGGCGTCCATGCTCGCACTCTTGGAGATGAACCCGGAGGCACCATGATCCGCGGCACGGCGGATGATCTCATCCTGTTCATTGGCCGAGATCATCAGCACCGGCACATCCGGGTAATGAGCCGTCAGAAACAACAGGGCACTGAAACCATGAGCCCCCGGCATGTGCAGGTCCAGCAGCACCAGCGCCGCCTCCGGTGAGGCTTCAATGGCGGCCTGGAGCTCAGCAAAGCTTGAGGCTTCCACCTGCTCCGCCTCCGGCAGCGCCTGACGCAGGACGTCTCTGAGCGCGGCCCGGAACAGCGGATGGTCGTCGGCAATAATCAGCGTGCTCATGGTCACCTTGTACTTGTTTTAAGCCTACAAAATAGCCCATTGGCCGCTGCAGGCAAAGCCTAAGGTGTTCTCGGGCACGGGCTTTACCCAGCAGCGACCTTATGACCCTCAATGAGATCGTCCACGACGCCCGGATCGGCCAGCGTGGAAGTGTCACCGAGCTGGTCGAATTCATCCGTGGCGATCTTGCGCAGAATCCGGCGCATGATCTTCCCGGAGCGGGTCTTGGGCAAGCCATCCGCCCACTGGATCACATCCGGCGTGGCAATGGGACCAATCTCCTTGCGCACCCACTGCTTGAGCTCCTTCGCCAGCTCATCACTGGGTGAGGCGTCCTGATTCAGGGTGACATAGACGTAGATGCCCTGTCCCTTGATCTCGTGAGGGCAGCCGACAACCGCTGCTTCCGCCACACTGGGATGGGCCACCAGCGCACTTTCGACTTCCGCAGTCCCCATGCGATGGCCGGA
>LKMJ01006035.1_pt1 | contig 11437 bp, 15 predicted proteins | sample 643391 | NCBI WGS metagenome assembly LKMJ01 (sample SAMN04112250, study PRJNA286221) | soda lake metagenome | biome: soda lake; feature: Kulunda Steppe; material: water; isolation source: sample PL-Br10 brine of Picturesque Lake | place: Russia: Kulunda steppe | collected 2010-07
CATGCTGTGCCCACGAAGCAGAACATGCTGTGCCCACAAAGCAGAACATGCTGTGCCCACAAGGCAGAACATGCTGTGCCCACAAGGCAGAACATGCTGTGCCCACAAGGCAGAACATGCTGTGCCCACAAAGCAGAACATGCTGTGCTCACAAAGCAGAACATGCTGTGCCCACAAGGCAGAACATGCTGTGCCCACAAAGCAGAACATGCTGTGCCCACGAAGCAAAATATGCTGTGCCCACAAGGCAGAACATGCTATGTCCACAAGGCAGAACATGCTGTGCCCACGAAGCAGAACATGCTGTGCCCACAAGGCAGAACATGCTGTGCCCACGAAGCAGAACATGCTGTGCCTAGTATGGGAGCAAGTGCGCAGCAAAACGACGGCAGCATTAAGTAGGAACCGCTCAGTCCACCTTGCAGCTTGGCTGATGCAGGATGCAACAAAAACGATTGCAGCATCAAGCAGCCGCCCTGTGACCTCTGTCACTGTGCCCACCACAAGACCTGCAGGCAGCAGAGTGTGAGCACAAGAGATTCTTAAGTTTTTGATCTGTGATCAAATGCCACAGCAGAAGGCCTGTTGGCATTCTATTCCAAGTAAATGCATTGAAGCATGCATTTGCTGCCAAGCTACAAGCCCATAGCAAGGATGACAAAGCATGCAGGTTGAGCGTTTTGAGTTGTGCAGACGCGCACAGTGAAATTGCAGGTGTCGAGAATGCAAAGGCTTGTAAGCCTCCTCATGAATACAAACTATAAAAGCATTTTGTCCAACCTAAGTCGCCAGCAGCTGCCAGGACCCCAGCAGCTGCCCAAGGGAAATGCTGTCTGTGTCTGGTGTGCATGCCACAGAAGTTGACCCCAAGAACTTGGCCAGGACGAGATTGGATCAATACAACTCCACCATCACACACACCGGCAACTGCAGCCAGGATCGCAAGGGGGAGCAGCAGCGCAGCCACGACATAGAAGCCCACCGCCCCTCCGGGTGCTGCACGTGCAGCCGCTGTGGCACCCGCTGAAGAGCTGCCGACCTGCACGCCAGTGTGGTTGTGAATCTGTGATTGTTTGTGCGTATGCGCAGCCGCTGTGGCAGTCAATGCAGAGCTAGCAACCTGCACACCAGTCTTGTGTGCATGCTTGTGTGTGTGTGTGTATGAATGTGCAGCTGCTATGGCAGCCGCTCAAGAGCTGCAGACCTGTACACCATCGTGGTGTGTGTAATTGTGTGTGCATGTGCTTTGCATGGGTGTGTATGTGCATGAAGTCAGGCCAAGAGCAGATGCATTGAACAAGGAGTTGGCGCAATGGACGAGGAGCTGATGCGAGAGTTGCTGCCAAGGTAATCTGTGAAGGTGGCAGCTGACAGGCTGCTGGAACGGTAGACTGGCAGTTCCGTCGTCAACAGCTTGGGTGAAGGAGACGACAAGCTGTAAAATAGTGTGCTAGGCAAATCCACAAGGCCAATTCGGCCACAGCATGCTCCCCCCTCTTACCCACGCTGGTGGTGCACTGGTAGCGTCAATTGCCAGCAGCAGCTGAGCTGGAATGGACCAGGTGCACCCGTGTGCGCCACCATCTGGTGCGTCCACGCACCTGGCGCAGTGCGCTTGAGAGGGCTGAGAACACAGAGAGGGTCTTTCTTGGCTCACGCGTGGCCAGTCCTGCTGCACCTGCGCCGGCCTGAGTGCTCTGCCATGCAGCCTGCGCACACGTGTGTGAGTTGTTATGCATTTGTTCGAAGTATGCACTCTTGGGCCTGTGCTTGTTTTTGCACGTGTGTATGTGCACATTTTTGTGTGTGCTCCCTTCCCTGGTATGCTGTTGTTTGCCAGATCTTTGCGTGCGCAAGTTACCCATTCGCGCTGGTTACTGTGCGGTCATTTCCGCGCTGGTTCCCTGTTTGTGCTTGCAGGCTACCCACTTACTTGAAAGGTTTGCTTGGGTGCTCGGATGGGGATAAGGGCCACGTCCAAGCCGGCCCTCAGAGTCTCCCACGCAGCTGTTGCTGTGTATCTGGGGGACTTGGCGACTGCCTGTATGGTGCTGGTGGTGCTCTGCACAGAGATGATGGAATTGTGTGGTCTTCAATCACAAGGCCGATCGGGGTAAGGTCAACAAGGCACAGGCACACAAGTCGGACAAGCACTACCTACAAGGTCAACAAGGCCAACAAGGCCAACAAGGCACAGGCACAGACACAAATTCAGACAAGCTACGGCCCTGAGAGGATAAACTTGGAAGGCAGGGCCAAAGGAGGGGGCTTGAACAGCCTGCTGATCTTGGTCGTGCCACCTTTCAAGTCCTCTGAAGCTGGGAGGACGCAGCAGAAGTTTGCTTGGGCTGCAAGGTCCTCAGGACTAGGCTAGTATGCCCAAAACTGGCTTTCAAGGGGGGTGCTGTGTACGCTGTAAGGTTTCCCCGTTTTGTGATCAAGGTGGAAATTTCACCATTCATCTTTGTCTACACAACTCGCGCTCTCTGTTTCTCTCTGCACATGAGATTACGTGACCAGTTTGCAGAGGCGGTCGGTATTACTCTTGATGCTTTGCTCCCCTAGCATCCTTTCCTTCCTTTTGTGTACCTGCGGATCCAGCACGTGCCTCACTCTTCCTTTATTCTTTTACTCACACACGCACCTGCGCCCCCTCCCAAGTGCCCCTGGCACCGCTCTTCAGGCTGGGCACGGTGAAGAAGCGCACGACGTCCACCGTTGACTGCACCGCCTTGGTGAGCGCATCCCGAACACTGCGTTGCGCATGCACACATATGCCAGCACAAAATGTGTGTGTGTGTGTGTGTGTGTGTGTGTGTGACTTCGAGAGTGGGAGGTGTGAACACACACAGCAATGAGCCCCAATTGTCCTGGCACTTGAGCGCAGCATGCGCTTGTGCCCTCCCCAAGTGCCACATGATCTGCCTTTTCCACGTGCAAGGCTTGCCAAGCATGTGCACAAGCCCACGTGGCCTGCCTGCTGTGCAGGTGATTCTTGCAGCGACTGCAATGGATGGATCATGTGTCCGATGGGCTTTATTTGCAATAGATCATGATGTCGAACGGGCTGTTTTTGCACCATGTACAAAGACAGGGGTGAGCCAGCGGACAAGCGTTCATTGGCGTTGACAAAAGGGCCAGCAGCAAATGAGGGTACCCACAGGGGCTTATGCTAGAGGCAAGCTCGGTCGAATGGCAGCCCTCTGCATTGTGCAGGTCACCCCCTGCATGGGCCTCTGAGGCAAGCAGGTGATGGCCTAAGCATCCCAGCCATGGCTTCAGAGTGCAGCAGGGGCCCATCAGCATGCAACGCACACTATGCAAGCACAAGGATGTACCATACATCAGGTGCAGCGCACGTTGAGGGAGCTGCAGCCACCACATGCCGCGCGTCATTGGCTGCCGCAAATCCATGGCCGGCAGCCGTCCCCAGTTGTGCGCGCTCGTGGCCCAGCACGCCTGCCGCCCGCTGTACTGACTTAGCGACGTCCCCAAACACGTGTTGGGTGCGCGCAGGGTGGTCAAGGGCCAGACCGACCAGCTCGTGCCCAAGTTCTGATGCCTGCACCAGCCCAGAAAAGCCACAAGAAGCCCAACAGGCCGGCGCTGTATCTACTTGACATTAGTCACCCAGAACATGCACGTCCTTGGAGCGAGTGTGACTTTTGTCCTGCTGGCGCAATCCAGAAATGCCAGCGCAAAGCAGTTGCAATGCCTGCATGCTTGCACAAGGTCTCCATTCCTCCGGGTCTTGCTGACCAAAAGATGAGCTACGCATAGCCTTGTCATGCCGGTTGTTTACAATCCAGGTCCTATTGGAACATGCCGACAACTGCATCGGTTCTATGACGTCACGGAGCCTGTTGAATTCCATAAGTGGTACCATGATCATGGAGCTCCAGCCAATACATTGCGCAGTGTTATGGACTCCTCAAGGGCGCATATGTACCTTGCCCTTTTAGAGCTGGGCTGTATTTTTCACCATCCCCCCAATTTCCACCATCCCCCAGCATTACAGGCCGACAAAACGTGCGCATAGACAGCAGATCATGATCGTCCTGAGATGCAAAAACACAATAGCGCAGCCCACCTTGTTTTCTGTGCCAGGTAGGGTCTTCAGAGCATCCTGTGTGGGTTTCACCTTCCCGAGCGAACCCTCGACCAGCTGATCTGGTGTGGATGGCGCATGATCCTCCACTTCTGGATCAGAGCCCTTTCTCAAAAGGGTATCTGAAGCTTGAGACAACAATGATCTGGTCTGTGCTTCATCCTGATGTTCCCCTGATGATGTTCCCCTGATGTTCCCCTGTCCACCTGATAAGATGGGCATATGTTGCAATTGTACCTAAATATTATTTTTTATTCAACAAAACTATCGTCATTAGTGATCTGATGCCCTTAATTCAAAATCTGAGAGTTTTGCTCAAGCCGATCAAGCACACATATTTATAAACCAATAATTTTTTTAAATGCTGGGTTCCGAACACCCATCTGTGGCCTCTCTGTCCTCCCTGTCCTCACTTGCACGAGCGCAATCCATGAAGAAGAATCCCTCGTAAGTGTTAGGCGTATTCTTGTTGGCATGCCATGATAATTTTTCAGTCGGCGCTCCTGCACACTGTTCCCTTCCAGCCTGCATTATTTGCACGGACTGGCCTCTCTCTATTTCTGTCTTGTGCCTGATCATGACCACACTTTGGTGAATTGCTGCATCCTACGTGGCAGCGTGATGTGCCCTTTTGGACAAACTTGGACAGGCAAAGGTTCTTGGCATGCAAGCGCCTCCCTCAAGTCCAGATCCCCTTGAAATGGTATTCTTTAAACATGCATGCATAAATACGTGCATGTGCTCCATGTTTTGCTGCAGGTACTTGGATGTCAATGCTGTGCACGAGGCGCTGGAGCCCCCCCAGAAGAAGGCCAGGAGCGCCACGACCTGCAAGCTGTTGGAGTCCAAGCGTGCGAAGCAGGTGCCTATGCTTAGTCCTACTTTGACACACACATAGATTGTTGTTGTTCTTGCACCATTTTTCCATTTTTCTTTGGCGCTGCCCAGCAAGCGGGTCACCAGTTTTCAATGCATTCTTCCACTGCTTGTTCCACTGGTAGGCTTGCATGGTCTGGCTATCAGAACAGAGCGGTGTACGATGCAGCTTTTGAGTTGTAATGGACAGGCAGCTTGTCACATGCTTCATGCCCACCTGTCTGGATCTCAGCCATCAAACATGAAAATTGGTAGAACTATAGATAGACTTGTGTGCCACCACCTGCACCAAATGACTTGTTTCCCTCTGCCATTCAGCAAGCCCCAAACGAGCCAATCAGTTCCTTTGGTGCCTCCCAGTTACTGCCAGCGCACCTGATGAACTTGTATATCCATACATTGCTCGAGCATGTAGGGCCGCCGACAGAAATAATCATTGACCACGTATGCTTATCTATATGCATGCCTGATTCCTTATATCGGCTGTTCCTGAGCTCGATGGCACAACTTCTGCTAATACGCGTGAAACGATCGGCACGTCTTTGGTTGAAATTCAGTGTATAGTGGGGCAAAACCCATGTAGGCAGGCGCATGCACTCATGGTTCTTGCCATGGTGCAACAGGCATGCAGAAGATCAGAGCAGTCGCAGCACATGATGCTCACATGACATGCAGGACCATGAGAATGAGCTTGCGGAGGTGGCGATTGTGTGCGAGCCGGAGCACTCGTCACTGATGATGGGCGGCCTGCACCCGCGGGGCTCGTTGTACGAGCGGCCGGTGAGTGCACCGAGCTCAACATGTTGAGTCACGCTTTTGAGTCATGGTGTGAATCTCAATGAGCTCACTGGTGTGAGGCTGCGGCGCACTTGCGGGGCTGTTTCCTTGTAAGCGGCCTGAGGGTATGTCACAGTGTGTTCAAGTGGGGCTGCGGCTCATGTGTGCTCCATGCCTCTCTACAAAGATGTGGACCATCCATGGAACTGCAGCAGAGTCTGGACTGGCTGTGCAAAGACCTGTCTGCAGCACACTGCTGCTGTTTGTGCAAAGACATGTCTGCAGCACACTGCTGCTGTCTGTGCAAAGACATGTCTGTAGCACGAAGACATGTCTGCAGCACACTGCTGCTGTCTGTGCAAAGACATGTCTGCAGCATACTGTTGCCGTCTGTACACAGACCTCTTTCTGCAGTACGCTGCTGCTGTCTTCGCAAAGACTTCTGTCTGCAGCACACTGCTGCTGATGCAGGCAGGCCAGGTGCGCTTGCCCACATGGTGCTGCAGGTGTTCTTGGTGCAGGTTTCTCCCATGCCCTCACACATGTTGACTGCGTATCTCTTTTGCAACCTAAGCCAGCTATATGTGCTCGCTTTTTGCCACCCACTATTACCGCTTGGTCTTGCCCTTTGAGCCAGGAATTTATGGAATGCCCTCGTGTCAACCCTCACACACACTCACTCCACTCCCCCCCCCCCTCTCTCTCTCTGTGTATCTCTTTGCAATGCGCATGCTTGCCTTCACACATGCCAGTTTCTTGCCGGAATCTCACATGTCCATACATTGCGTAGGTGAACATTGACATTGCCAAGGCGCAGCATGCTGAGTTCCGTGCACTGCTGCGTGCACATGGCGTCCGTGTGCTAACTGTCCGTGAGATTTTGGCCTACAATGTGAGTGGGTGGTTGCTGTGATCAGTGGCTGGAGGCTGGCAAGCCTGCTCAAGTCAGCATTGGCCTCTGTTCATGCTCATTTTTGAAGAAATGCTGCCAGTTGTGCTCAGAAGGTTTTGCTTGAGAATGGGTGCCTTCTGCCAATGCAAGAAACAGGAGCCAGTGCAGCCAGTATAGCCAGTGCAGCCGTGCCTTCCTCTTCACACTCCATCTCACCCTTCTCTTTGCCAAAGTCCATTCAGAATCATGTTATTAGAGGGCGGCCACTTGCGCATTCGGCATTCTTGTGTCAGCACAGTTATTTGACAGACCGTCTTGCAAGCTAAGCAACACCTACCCTGCCTAGCTTGCCTGGCTGGACATGATTGCCTTCAAGTCTTCTTCTGCAGATTGGAAAGTGGTGGTGAAAAGCTGATACTCCAGAACGAGTGTCAGGAAAGTGCAGCCGCAAGGTAAATGGATTGAACAGGAAAGAGCAGCGGCAGAGCACGTCCACCAACGATCAACCCTGCCCAGTCGTGCATCCTTCTGCTGCCTTTTGTGTGCAGGTTGAGACCAACATTGGCGCGCGTGTGGACCTGGAAAACCTTGCCCTCAGCACGCTCAAGTACGGCATGGCTGCAGGTCACCAGGTGCGCACTTCATGCCTGCAACTTGCTTATGTCTGATGAGACTCATGCGGCTTGGCATGCTTGTATGCTGATGTCTACGTGCTTGCTTGCTCGTCTCCAAGTAGGTACTGTGTGCGTGTGCCTGTCTTTGCCCGCTTGCTCATGTCTGTTTGGGCACAGTCATGTGCAGGTGTGAATGTTTTTGCCACCCATCTCAAGATGCTCCACTTCTTGGGGGAACTTGGCTATCCAATAGTAGCTGCTCCTTGTGAGAAGGCACACACTACATTGATGGACGCATGCAGGCCACAAAATGAAGGGTGTGTGGCTGCATCACAAGCATGCGCGTGCAACATACTATGTGATTGCACGTATCCGTGTGTATGCACACATGCCTGCAAAAAAACATGCAAAGCTGCATCAACACAATCTTTGTGCGCTTGGACTTGCAGGTGGACAGCCTTGCTGAGGGCGACCGGAAGTACATCAGCGATGAGTACAAGAGAGAGGTGTGGGATGCATGCAGGCACAGCATTGAAATTTGGGCTGTCCACCCCACAAGTCATGGCGCTTTACCATAACTAATGCTCTTGCATGCCCACCTCCATGCACAAGTATTCAAACACACACACAACCTATTTGTAATTCCGCGCGCTGTCCGCTGTGCTGAGCAGGTGATAGAGAATATGGGCGTGTCCCAGCTCGTGGACACCATCATGATCCAGCCAACAGTGAGTTGGTGGCAGGACAATAAGCACGAGTGCATAATAAAACCACGGTCTTGTGCTCAAACCAGCATGATACTGCCGGTAGGGTACCCCCCTCCTATAACAGGCCCAGCTGTAGTATCGCAGAGCCCCATTCGCATACCGCGCTACCATGCTTGCAGTGCAGCTCGGCTTCCACCATGCACACATCCCTTGTAACAAATCATTAATTTCTCTTTAGCTTTGCCTGTCATTCATTATTGATTCATAGCGTAGCTATATCAAATTCATAAGGACGCCCGTTTTAATAATTCACTCTGTGTACATCATGCCATGCAACCCTGGGCTGCAGGTCCACATCACACCCTCCTACCGGGACACTGGCCTATCTGCCACTTACACTTTTGAGCCACTTTCCAACTTGGTTTACACCAGGTGAGAGGATATAACAGGAGTGGAATGCAGCAGCAACATCATTATGTACAAGCGCAGCAGTAGCAGTGCTGCTGCTGCCGTCGCGAAAGCGCGCATAGGTACGCGTGCACGCGCACACGCACGCACACACACACACACACACACGCACAATGCCACCAGATTTCGATGTCAACGCAAACTTTGCAGAGACCAGCAGATCACCATTGCTGGGCTTTCTTCTTAAACTTGCTTTTATGGTTTGCATGTTTGCACTGTTTTGTATTGTGAGCTACACATCACTGCTAGGCATGATCATGTATACATGTTTGATTCTAAAATTGCGCGCGAGTGTTGTCCTGCTTTTGCCGGGTGGTGTGCACGCAACAGGGACCAGCAGATTACCACCTGCAAGGGGATAGTCATGGGCCGGCTTCGCTCGCAACAGAGGCAGCGTGAAGTTCGGGTCATGCGCTTCTGTATCGAAAAGCTTGGTAAGGGGCGTGGGCTGGTCCTGTACAAATAATATAGATTGATGGGGAGGAAAGGATGGGCGAGGCGGAGCATTTCTGCGTTGAAACTTATGGTAAGGGTGAGAGTCTGGGTATGCACATTGCAAAATTGTGATGCAGGCAAGAATTGGGCGAATACCCTTCTGCGATCTTAAGTTTTGCAGGGGCAAGGGCGATGCATGCCTGAGTATGACTTGCTGACTCTTTCAAGGAGTTTTTGTATGGAGCAACAGCATAGCGCAGGACTGGGGCATTGCCTGCAAGAAAAAGGAGCTCAGGGGAAACAAAGGCACATGCATGCCTAGTTGAGGTGGCAGTTTTGCTTGCTCATGCTGATAAGATGCACTGAGCTCTTGTAACCTCAACTGTGAACGCAGGGGTCAAAGTTATAGGGGAAATCCAAGAGCCAGGTTTTTTGGAAGGCGGCGACTTCTTCCCTCTGGGCCAAGATCTGGCAATGGTGGGGCTGTGTGTGCGTGCGATGCTGTGCCTGTGTTTTGACAAGAGGACGCACCTGTGGCATTGCATACAGATGATATTACATTATTTGAATGATGCGTCAAACACAACTCGATGTGTGCGTAGAGGGATTGAGAGAAACAGATGAGAGAAGGTTGTGTGAGTGTGTGTCTTAGAGAGAGATGACTGATAAATGGATGCTGCTCCTTAAGAGCATTGGTGTTGGGAGGCCAAAAGCCAGGTGGACCCAGCATGTAGCCGTCACTGCTCTTGACACGCTTCCCTGGATATGGGCCCTGCCTTATCCTCTTGGCCCTGGATTAAGGCCCTGCAGTGCGCCTTTTCCTTAACGCCCTGTGTAGGCCCTGCTGTGTCCCTTTTCCCTATAGTCCTCTGCACACTGCAATGCCTAAGACACCAAGACACTGCAGTGCGCGTTTTCCTTAACACCCTGTGTAGGCCCTGCTGTGTCCCTTTTCCCTATAGTCTTCTGCACACTGCAATGCCTAAGGGACCAAGACACTGCAGTGTGACTATTCCATCAAAGCACAATTGTGCAGGTAATACAGGCCGACTGCTGGCAAAGGCTCGTCCGTGCTGTGCACGCGTGCACACAACATGCTGCTTCTGCACCCATTCCTGCTCTCCTCAAAGCCTGTACCTCTGCTGGATTTGGTGCAGCGGAAGCAAGTGTCTGCACCAATCTCATCCCTGGAACGGCATCACCTCATGTAGGCTCCCGCTCATGTGCACTTAAACTAGTTTCATGCACACAATCAGTGTTGAACCACCGCGCGGCAGCCCCTGTTGCCCAGGCAGCACCCAATTGAGCAAATGTCCATGCTCTCATGGAAGTCTTCTACGCGCTCCCCCCAGCTGACAGGAAATGCGTGAGCAGCGTGCATGTATGCTGACTCTGATGCAGCTGGGGGTTGGACTGCGCTCAAACCAGGCAGCGGCCAAGCAGTTGAGCCCTGTGTGCATGCTCTCTTGCAGCTGGGGGTCGGGCTGCGATCAAACCTGGCAGCAGCCAAGCAGCTGATGGAGCAGGACCTTCTGGGCAGCAGCCGCTTTGCGGTGGTGCGGGATGACTTTGACAGAAACCAGGTGAGCGAGCACGTGCGCTTATGAACTTCCGTCTCTGTGTGTTTGTGTGTGTGCGCGCGCGCTTGTGCATGTGTGTGTTTATGTTTGTCTGTGTGCGTGTATGTCTGCAGATGCAGGCCAGTGCTTGCGCTCACATGGTTATGCATGCGTAAATGGGCGTGCAGGTGTGACTGCGGATGCACAGTCAAAACTATCCCAGTTCCCCAGTGCTCAAGGGCACACACTTCATGATGGGTTTGGGCACTGAGTTTGGTTGTATGGAGGTTCTCAAGGCCAGGGTGTGTTTGTCACCAACAGGCTTGCATGCTCTATTCTTAAAAATGCGCCAGTGTGTTTGTCACCAACAGGCTTGCTCGCTCTATTCTTAAACATGCGCCAGGGTGTGTTTGTCACCAACTGGCTTGCACGCTCTATTCTTAAACATGCGCCAGGGTGTGCTTGTCACGAATAGGCTTGCACGCTCTATTCTTAAGCATGCGCCAGGGTGTTTGTCACCAACAGGCTTGGACACTCTATTCTTAAACATTCGCCAGGGTGTGTTTGTCACCAGCAGGCTTGCATGCTCTATTCTTTAACATGCGGGTGGCCCTCAGTGGCCCTCCATCCAAGCTCTACCTGCCTTCCATTGCTCCTGGTCCTAACCTATGGATAGTAATTCAGTATCCAGACCCCAGCATCCCCCAACACCCTGCTCCTCGCTCACCACACCGGGCAGCACAGGATCACACTTGCGCACCTCGTTGACCTCCGTGCGTTGCAGGACCGCATGCACTTGGATTGCGTGTTCAGCGTGGTGAGCGACAACTGCTGCATTATGCTGGAGGACATTATGGGGGAGGCGTCCCCCATGCGCCGCCTGGTGGACGAGTACGTGAGGGACCCTGCCACCGGGAAGTACTCGCTGAAGAGGTAGGGAAGCACAGAGAGAGAGAGAGAGAGAGAGAGAGAGAGAGAGAGAGAGAGAGAGAGAGAGCGCG
>LKMJ01006036.1_pt1 | contig 11436 bp, 7 predicted proteins | sample 643391 | NCBI WGS metagenome assembly LKMJ01 (sample SAMN04112250, study PRJNA286221) | soda lake metagenome | biome: soda lake; feature: Kulunda Steppe; material: water; isolation source: sample PL-Br10 brine of Picturesque Lake | place: Russia: Kulunda steppe | collected 2010-07
ACTCCCGAAAGTACGGGTCCAGTTCGAACGGTTCGTCCTCGCCTGTGACGTCGAGCACGTCGAGAGCCGTAACTGTCGCGTGGACACCGAGTTCTCCCGAGAGACTGGGCGTTGTCCGCCCCTCGTCACTGCTGACGAGTTCCTTGACGTAGAGGCCGCCCTCGCCGTGGACTTCGATAGTCGCATGGTGTTCGTCCAGGAGTTCGCCCGACGCCTCGTACACCTCGCGGATGCGCGTTTTCGCCGCTCGGCGGTGTGAGACGCGGTCGGGGGTGTCCTGCTCGATGGTCGCACCGTCCAGTGTTGCGAGAGCGTCGTCGAGCTCCGCCGCAGACACCGCATTTTCGAACTCGACGTCCATTCGGTAGGTTTTGCTCGCGTCGAGTTCCTTGACGCGCTCGACCATCTCGTAGGTCGCGAGTCGGAGTCCCTCGACCTCGACTTTCCCTTCGGCGAACTCGTTGATGTCGGCTTCGAGCGCCTCGGTGTCGACCCTCCGTCGCCGGGGTTCGTCGATCTCGATGACGAACGGGCGGCCCGACTCGAGCATCAGCGCGTCGACGTCCTCGCGACCGGCACCGTGAAACGTCGCAGACTCGCCGTCCATCGCTTCCTGGACGACCGGCGCAGTTAGCTGTTCGACGCTCTCGTCGTAGCGATAGCCCGTTCCGTCACAGCCCTCACAGGGCTGGCCCTGCACCAGTCCCGTCCCGTGGCAGTCGTTGCAGGGCCATTTCGTCTGTGGGATATCGCGTTCGAGCTTCCGGTAGCGGCCGTAGATAAAGGCCGAGTTGACGCTGACATCGACTTCGTCGGTCGCCAGATCACAGAGGATCATCACGTCGGGTCGCCCGAGGTCGACGGCGGTGTCGGTCAACTCGCCGAATCGCTTGCCGATTTCGCGGTTGAACTCCTTTTTCATCAGCTCTCCGGCCTCTGGGTCCAGTCCCGCGTCCTCGCGGAGGAGGCGGTCGTTCTCCTCGAGCAGCGGCGGCACTTTCGTCCCGACCTGGTAGGTCTCGAACTCGTAGCCGCGGACCGCGGTGGCGGCCTGCTCGGCCCACCAGTCGAAGCGCTCGCACTCGTCTTCACAGACCCAGCAGGCGCTCTCTCTCTCCTCGAAATCGTCGTCGTCTTCCAGCGCGAGGGCAACTCGTAGTCCCCGACCACGCTCGGCGTTCCCCAGTCCGAAACTCCGGTCGGCAATGAGTCTCCCGAGGCAGTTGTCACAGACCGGCCCGGATTCCAGTGCCCGCCGGGCAATCTCCAGTACTGTCATTACCTGAGCGTCGTCCTTCCGGCCTAATTCCCTTTCGGAGTTGTCCAGTGGTGGCCACAGACAGGATACTCTACGAGTCAGTTGATTTTATATCGTAACCAGCGAATCAGCCGGTCAGTCGTGATGTGGACTGAATGTCGGTGTTCCTATCTGGTACAGTGAATAGCGACGTGACTGTGTTTGTCAACTTTCAATTTCGGTGATGAATTTGTGAAGTCGATCCCGCGATTCGTCGCTTCCAGCAATGATGAGAACGTCATCCTCCTCGACAGTAAAGTTTGCACCGATATCAGTGTGTACATCGCCGTCGCGTTCAACCGCGACAACCGTACACCCGGTTTGGTCACGGAGGTCGAGCTCGCCCAGACTCTTTCCCACGAACGCTGGGGTCGATTTCCTGACAAACTCGAAATCAGCGTCGGGAGTCAAAATTTCTCCTTCTTCGATGAGCAGGGACGCCAGACTCTCGCCAGTCACGTTCGCCAACGAGAGCACGAAGTCTGCACCTGCATTATAGAGTTTCTGAACGCTGTCGTCATCGTCCGCACGAGCGATTACTTCTACGTCCGGCGCGAGTTCGTTGAGTATCAACGTCGAAAAGATCGTCGGCGTATCTTCGTCGAGCGAGAGGACGACGGCGCGGGCATTTCTGACATCCGCGCGCCTGAACGTCTCCGGTTCAGTGATGTCACCGATGACATCAACACCCTCTTTGGCTTCGATGTCAATTGTCGTCACGTCCACGTCTTCTGCCTGTAACGCATCAACAATCGACCGACCAACCGTTCCGTATCCACAGACCACAACCCGTGGCTCATGGTCGTCATGTGCTGGGATCAACCGTGTTTCTACGTCCTGGAAATCACCGTGTTCACCAGCTACCAGTAGGATTGTGTGTTCTTCGATGACGGTATCAGGGTCAGGCGTGACGACGAACTTCCCGCCAAGCCACGCGCCAACGATGGTAACACCCATCTTGTCAAGGACTTTGGCTTCCCGAAACGATTGCCCAACGAGATCACTGCTCTTCTCAACCAGCAGTTCTGTGATCTGTAGATCACTCTTCGCTTCGATTGTCTGCTGAAGCTTTTCCGCGTACGTTCCCGACGCGCGAAGTCCGAGACTTTCACCCAGAAGCTGCCGCGCCGAAACGATATCGTCTGCTCCTGCGTACTGGTGATAGGTTTTGGCTGTCTGGGAGCGAATGACGCTAATCGTTCGAAGTTCTGGGTTGACCTGCTTGGCTGACAGCATGATCGTGGGATTTGCCTCGTCTCCAATATCAGCAACCAGGGCTCTGGCGTGAGCAGCATTGGCGGCTCGGTAGGTATCGACAGCCTCCAGGTCGCCCACGATTGCATTGATTCCTTGCTCGTTTAGTTCCGTCACGAGGTCAGGGTCGGTATCGATGTACAGATAGGGGATATCGACGGATTCGAGTTCTCTGTGTAGCACCTCGTCTTGTGCGGAGTGACCACAGATAATCACATGATCGGTTAGGTTACTGGCCGTTGGCGGCCGTGTCTGGAACGCCTGCCGGAACAATGGCACTGCGTACAGCGGAATGGCGAGGAACACAAGCAGGACTCCCGAGAGGTTCATCAGGACAACCAGTAACGCAAGCTCGTCGCTCTCGCGCCAGTGGGCCGTATCGCCTCCGAAGCCTGCGGTTGTGAGTGCCTCAATGACGACCTGTAATGCCTGGACGAACGAGATTTCCTGCTCCACGAACCGCCATAGTGCCCACTGGTACACGTAGCTATAGATGATGACGATTCCCGCGATGGCTGCCACTGTAAGTACGATTCGCCGCTCCCAGTTCGTCTCGTCCTCGATTGTAGCTGTACTCGTACTCATGCTCGTGATGCAATGCGGTTGATAAGTGCAGACCGGAGCGACCGGCGGGTTTGCTCCCCAGTTCGGGTGAGAACAATCGTACCGGAGACCTGTTCTCCGATAGTCTCCGGAATCGCACCAGAGAGGATGCGTTCAACGGAGCCCACACGTGACACGCCGAGAACTGTCGTATCGTATCCCCCGGCGATTGAGACGAGTTCGGATTCGATATCGTCGGTGACCACGACATCCGAGTCATACTCTTCGACGCCAGCGGTACTGGCCGTCTCTTCGATGAGCGAGCGCCCGCGTTCGACCGCAGCTTCCTGGTCTTCGTCGTCGGTCCGCGATTGAACGTTCACGAGCGTGAGCGAAGCACCTTCCTCTGCACGGACAAACGCTGCCGCCTTCCGGACGGCGACCGCGGAGTACGGTCCTTCACCAACGAACGCGACTACGTCTCCGACGGACTCCTCACCTTGTCTCACCAGTGTGACTTCGCATGGGGCACGTTCGATAATCTTGTCGATATTCGATCCGAGGACGCGCTCTCGGCGCTTGCGTGTTCCCGACCAGCCCATGACAACGTCGTCGGCTTGCTCCTGCTCGATGATCCGCAGGACCGTCTCGCCAACGTCTCGGCCGACGACTGCCCGCGTCCGTAGACCGACACCGAGTTCCTGGGCGATGCCTTCGGCCTGTTCGAGCAACTCTTGCTGGCGTTCGAGTCGCTCCTGCTCGTAGGCGACTTCTTGGGCGAGCGATGTCTGATCCGGTACCGTAATGATGTTCGCGGCGATGATCTCTGCCTCACGATCCTGACGTGCTGCGGTGGCCGCAGCGAGACGGAGCAGTCCTCGCTCAGTCGCCGGGTTCGCAACTGGAACGACAATTCGGTACCGATCCTCCGTTTCCGAGTCCGGTGTCGGCTCGACGGTGTCGATCAGTGCATCACCCATGAGCCCGGTCCGGTCAACGCGCCGTCGGCCATAGAACCAGTACCACACACCGCCGATCAACGCAATCCCGACGCCTCCGATCTGCGGGAGTGGGTCCATCTGCGTGAGGATGAACAGGCCGGAGAAAACCCCGAAGATCTGGACCCACGGATACAGCGGTGATTCGAACTCGGGGTCGTACCAGTCTGGTTCCCGGCGACGGAACGCCATAATCGACAGACAGACCAGGATGTAGACGACAATCTGGAAGGCACCAGCAGTCTTGGCGATATCTTCGACCGGCAAGGCGGCGATAATGAACAACATTGCGCCGCCGGTAGTGAGAATCGCCGTCGTCGGCGTATGGAATCGACTGCTGACTGTTGCGAACGTCTCTGGTAGCAGGTTGTCCCGGCTCAGTGCGAACGGATACCGGGATGCGGTGAGAATGCCTGCGTTGGCGGTGCTGATAAGTGCGAACATGGCGGCGGTGACGATTGCGACCACCATCAGGAAGCCAAGTCCGACCACTTCAACGACGGCCACGACCGGGATGTTCTCCCACTCGTCAGTCAGGAGCATATCCGCCTCCACGACGCCGACGACGATGGCCACGATTAGTGCGTACAGTGCGGCTGTGATGACGAGTGACAGCAACAATCCAAGCGGGAGGTTTCGTCCGGGATTCTCAATTTCCTCGGCAACTGCTGCGACCTTGGTGACACCACCGTAAGATATCAGGACGGTTGCCGTCGCAGCGAACAAACCAGTTGCCCCTTGGGAGAAAAATCCGTCCAGGCTCCCGCCGTACTGGGCTGGCTCGACGCTGCCGCCGGTGAGAGCCACGAATCCGCCGAGAATGAACAGCATGACAAGTACGAGAATCTTCTGCAAGCCGCCAGTTTGCTTGACTCCGACGACGTTGACGCCGATAAGAAGTGCGCCGATAACCACAGCGAGTATCCTGAGTTCGCCCTGGGTCATCGTGATACCAAAGTGGGTGAGAACGGGTTCCAGATAGAACATCCCGCCGAACAGCGCAAGCGCCCCTTTGAACATCAACATCAGCCAGGTGCCGAGTCCAGCAATCGTTCCTGCACCCGGACCCATTCCCCGCTCGATGAAGACGTAATCTCCACCGGCCTCGGGCATCGCCGTCCCGAGTTCCGCGATGCTCACTGCCGCCGGAACCACGAGGATTGCAGCCAGCACGAATGCGAAAATGACGGCTGGTCCGGCCTCTCCCATGGCGATGCCCGGCAGGATGAAAATGCCGCTGCCGATCATCGCGCCCATGCTGATCGCCACGACTGAGGGTAGTCCGAGGTCTCGTTCGAGTTCTTCTGCCATGGTTTCTGTTCCTCCGCTCGTTACCGAGTCGCTACTGTGACAGACTTCCCAAGCATAGACATATAATTCTTTTGAAGGTGATTCGGGATAAGTAATTTATACGCCCTCAATTTTCGATTCAAAAATACCTGGGTATTATACTGTTGGAGGTTGATGTGCGTAGTACTAACATGGAGTCCGACTCGGGGTCAACGAACGAGTATCGATTGGACGAGATTGACCGCCGGATTCTGTATGCGCTGATGGACAATGCTCGGAACACGTCTGCACCGGAAATCGCTGAGGAGGTCAACGTTTCTCCAGCGACCGTCCGTAACCGGATTGCCAATCTGGAAGACAACGACATCATCAACGGCTATCATGCAGAGGTTGATTTCGAGCGCGCCGACGGTCGATTGACGAATCTCTTTCTTTGTAATGTCCCATTCCCCAACATCGAGCGTGTCACTACCCAGGCGGGTACCGTTCCGGGTGTAATTCACGTCCGTGAACTGATGGGTGGACGGACGAATCTTCACGTGCTCGCAGCAGGCGAAGATACGACGGAATTGCGTAGAATTGGCCGCCAGCTCTCGGAACTCGGACTCGAAATCGAAGACGAAGTGCTGGTACAGGATGAGACTTGGTATCCGTACGCACCCTTCGGCCCTGACGATGGTCAGGACGTACGTCTCGCAGACTCGATTTCGCTGGCAGGCGGGACGGAGGTCATCGATATTGCCGTTGACGAGAACGCACCGATTGTGGGACGGACAATCCAGGAGGCTGTCGAGGCAGGACTACTCGAAGACGATGCACTGTTAATTGCAATTGAACGGGGAGATAATACAGTTACACCACACGGAGACACGGAAATCAAACCGAACGACATCGTCACAGTGTTCTCACCGGATCAGGAGAAGCAACCAACCCTGGAAGCATTCAAAGAGGGGGATAACTCCACTTCGACGGTATCCACCTAATGCGACTTGACAAATATCTCCCAGACGTGCTGGTCAGGACTGACGAGGAGAGTTCTTGTACTGCTGTTGTCCTCTACGAGTGCAAGCACTGTGGATCGAAATTCGACGAGGAGCAAGGCCACTGTACTGTCTGTGGTGCAGCCGAAATTGCATCCTACACATTCAACAAGGACTGTACCAAACAGTCTCCCGTGAGTGGCTCAGAATAACTGTCTTTGTGGGATTGGTGAGAGTCACTCCGTAGAATCTACCTGGGGAAGTGCGATGACTGGTAACTCACAGTCGGTGACGAGTTTCAGTGATAAATCGCCTGACAAGAACTGCACAATTCGATTGCCGCCACGTGACCGATAGGCAACCGCGCTAGCGTTGACCTCTTCTGCTGCATCGAAAATCGCATCGGCAATATCTCGTGCGTACTTGACGTGGATATCAGCATCGGGGAAAATCGTCTTGACGGATGCGTATGATTCTACAGCCACCTCTTCAGATTGTTCGACTGGGGTTTTGTCTGGTGCGCCGTCCGCTTTTTCCACAACGTGAAGAACAGTCACTCGTTTAGGGGTATATGGTGCGAGGGCTTCGGCTGTTTTGGCTGCATCGTCCGCGTGTGCGACCGGAACAAGGACGTGCTCGAGCAGGTCACGCTGTGAGTCTTGGTTGTCCATAAGAGAATCCTAGGTGACCCAATAAATAAACCACCGGGACAATACGAACAGTGCTGGTGACGTTTCCTTGAGCGACTGCGAACTATACATGTTGGATCGGTACTATTCAGACCGACAGATTGGTGTGTTGGTATGAATGTCCTCGTAACTACGATCACAACATCCTCAACCAGGGTAGCCCTTCGTAATACAGATTGCAACGATTCTGCTCGATTAAGGAGTGATACTGCCAGACGAGGCACGGGAGTCTCTCATTTGACGAGCCTGAGGCCAGACTCCATCTCCGCAATCCCTTCCGACCGCAACTCTTCGATCGACAGCTCACCGTGGAGCAACGCTCCAAGGCGCGAGGCCAGTTGCTCGGCTGCCAGCAGGTCCGGTACACTGACGTACATCGCGCCATCGTCGAGGAGTTCGATTGCTTCCTGTTCGTTCTGGGCGCGGAGGATATGCGGGGCGTCGAAGTCGAACTCGAGCACCCGGCGTGACACCGCTGGGGCATCGGCCATCGAGACGATGACTCTGGCCTCCTCGACCTTTGCTTTCTCCCAGGTGTAGTTCCCCAGCGCGTTACCGAAAATATACGCATCACAGTTGATTCTGAGTTCGTCCAGACGGGCCGGGTCGTTCTCGATGACGACGTAGGGATACTCGAGCTTCTCGCAGGTTTCGACCATCCGCTTGCCCTTCCGGCCGTAGCCGACGATGACGACGTGGTCACCGAGATCCTCTGGCACGTAGCTGTACTCTTCTATCTTGTCGTGTCCCCCGGACAGCAGCCAACTGTCGCCGACTCTTTGATAGATCTTTTCTCCGTACCGGTTGGCTGTCAGTCGACGATACACCTTCTCTCTGTACCGGTTGTGCACCAGTAGCTGATAGATATCTCCACTGTAGCGGTGTGTGACCGCCGAGATGATCATGGTGAGAGCCGCAGCCAGGATGATCGCGTCGAACACCACATCAGTCAGCTGATTGAGAATCAGTGCCTCGATTGCGATGATGAGCGCGAACTCGCTCACTTGATCGGTGCTAAGTGCCGTCACGACGGCCGTGCGTGGCTCGTACCCCCGGGAGATGAGAATCAGGGACGTCACGATTGGCTTCACGACGATTGTCAACAGCACCAGGCCAGCGACGAGGACGAGTTTCGTGACGGATTCCGCCGTTCCAGTCTCGATGAACGGCAACACGATAAGCGCGCCGACTGTCACGAAAAAGACCGCGACGAAGAAGTCCTTGATCGACTCGAGGCCGTTGAACAGCCCGAGACTTCTTGCGGGGTCGTACTTCACTGCCAGTCCCGCGGCGAACGCACCGACGACGATAGACACGTCGGCGGCCGTCGCCGCGCCGATGAACACGACCAGCAGGGAGACGACGCCGATTATCATCAGTTCGTCGGACTCCCCGGCGAGTCGTCTCATCAGATCAAACAGATATCGGTTGACAACCAGGGCAGCAACGAGGAGGAAAACACCGTAGCCAACCTCTGTCGCGATCGGATCGACGGCGAACGCTCCAGGCTCGAACACGCCGGCCCCGATGATGAGGATGAACCCGACGGCGACGATATCCTCCACGAACTGTATCGACTGGGCTAACCGACCATGCAATAGTTCCCTCCGGATTTCGGTTTGCAAGAGTGCCGTCCCGACGATGGTCGAAGAGAGTGCGGCTGCAACACCGAGATAGATAGCTTCCTCGATGGGCACACCGACGATTACACCGAATCCAGTGCCAAGCGAGCCCAACACAAGGATCTGTCCAATGGCGGCGAGTTCGCTGTCCGCCAGCACCGTCCTGATGCTCGAGAGCTGAATCCCGACGCCGAAGGTGAACACGAGCAGCGCGATACCGAACTGTGCGAGTTCGATGACCCGCTCCTCGACGATGAACTGACCTGCGATGAGTCCGGCGACGATGAGCAACGGCGCAGCCGGGATGTTGTACCGGTTGGCAACCAGCAGGAACGGACCGGCGACGATAAAGATAATCGCAACCGCACTCAGCATCTCAGACATACGAACCACCTCCTGGAGACGCCCCTCCAGTGCTCACGCTCGCGAACCCACCCTCATAAACAACAGCGAGTTGGGAGTTATCAGTCGTCATCGAGTTCACCCTCCATTCGTTCGTGTACATTGCGGAACGGCTCGGGGTCACGAAGGAGTTCGACGTCGCGTTCGATTGCGCGGTCGAACGCCTCCCTGTCTTTGAGATGCACCTCCAGGTAGTCGGCGAGTCGGTCGGACGCGAGAGTGACACTCTGGATCACGTATGCGGCGCCCTGCTCGTAGAGTTCCCGGGCGTCTTCGGCGTTCGTCGCTTCGACGATGACTGTCGCGTCGTCTTTGGTTTTCCGGAGGAGCAGCTTGCTGATTTTGAGCTGATCCGACGACGACAGGACAAAATCAGCCTTCTTTAGTGCGACGTCTTTGCGAATGGTGCTACTCCCGATGTCACCAAAGACCGCATCGTACCCCTCCTCCTCCAGTTCCCGGATGTGGTCGACCCGCCTGTCCACGACCACGACGTCCTGGTAGTGTTCGTCCAGCAGTCCCAGCAGGTTCCGGGTCACGTCGTCGTAGCCGATGACGACGGCGTGGTTCTTGTACTCCCGTTTCTCCTCCGTAAACGTCTCCTCGGCCTCGAACCGCGCGACGTATGGCTCTACTCGATCGAAGATTGCTTGACCGTACTGGAAGAAGTACACCGAGATACTCATCGTAATCAGCGCCACCAGCGTCAGGAAGCCGAGAATCTCTTCACCGATGAAATCACCCTGGAATGCCGCGACGCCGACGACGACACCGAACTCGCTGACCTGGACCATGTAGATACTCCCGAAAAAGGTCGTTTCCCGGTCGAAGCGCTGCCAATTAAGCAGGGTAAAGAAGATGACGAACTTCGCGGGCATCAGGATGAGCGCCGCGATGACGGCCTCCTCCCAGTAGAACAGGAGTTCATCAGCCTCCATCGTCAGCGCCACCGAGACGAAAAATATCATCACGAACAAGTCAGTCAGCGGATTGACCCGGTCCTGTAGTTCCTTGCTGTAGGGCAACTGGGCGATGGCCAGGCCGGCGAGGAACGCACCCATCTCGATTGAGAGATACGCCTCGATCCCGAGTGGCGCGAGAAAGAGGTTGATCTCCTGTGAGACGAATACGAAGAGAAACGCCCAGGAAATGGCGATGAGGAAGAATATCTGCCTGTTGTCGGCAATCCGTCGAAACACGGGCGGGAGTGCGTATCGCGACGCCGCCAGCGCCGCGACAGTAATCGCTGCGACGAGCGTGAGCACGATCGCGAGCGTCGTCCCAACTTCGGTGACGCTCTCGGGACGACCGGCCGCCAGCACCGCCAGGATGATGACAACCACGATGTCCTGTGCCAGCAACACGCCGACGTCTATCTTTCCGTGGAGCGTGGTCGCTTCGTCTCTGTCGGTCAGCATCTTGATGACGACCGCAGTGGAGCTGTACATGACTGCCAGTCCGATTATCACCGCCTCCATCAGGCCGAAGCCAAGCGCCATTGAGGCACCGATGCCGACCGCAGCGACGGCTGTCATTTGCGGGATCGATATCTTGACGATGGGCGAGAGAATGTGTCGAATCTCGTCGAGACGCATCTTGATACCGAGCAAAAAGAGCAGGAACGCCAGCCCCAGTTCGGAGAGTGTCTCCGTGAGCTCCGTCACCTCGACGATACCCAGTGCTGCGGGACCGATTATAACACCCGTGATAATGTAGGCGATAATCGTCGGCTGGCCGGTCTGTCTGGCGACAAATCCAGCAAGTGTGGCACCCAGCAGTATGATCGCGAGGTCGACCGAGAGTGCCACTTCGGAAATGGCCATCTAGTTCACCGGGTGTTCTCCCTAGGTAAAATAGTTCCGGAGCGTGGGCGAAGCGGTGTCTCTCCCGAACCGAAGCCTCTAACAGAGTGATGGACCACGCCATCATATGGCACAGCTCGATCCCGAGGATTACTACGACCTCACGGTCCCACAACAGGTTGCAGTATCGCCGGACGGCGAGCGCATCGCGTTCGTCGCTCAGGAGTCAGACCCCGACGAGGACGAGCATCCAGCCTCGTTGTTCGTCGCACCAGCCGACGGCTCGCGTGACCCACATCGACTGACTCGTGCGTCCGACGCCGGGATGCCAACCTGGTCGCCAGACGGGCGGTATCTCGGCTTCATCGCCGCCCGTGACACCGACGTCGAACGACGGGTTGGCCGGGAGGAAGAGGAAGACGACACGGACGACGACGGTGAACCCGAGGATGACGACGAGGACGAGGAAGAGGAGAACGACGACAAAAGCAACGATAAGGGCGAGCCAAAGCCCCAGGTCTGGGCGTTCGACATGGAACTCGGCGGCGATGCAATCCAG
>LKMJ01006037.1_pt1 | contig 11436 bp, 12 predicted proteins | sample 643391 | NCBI WGS metagenome assembly LKMJ01 (sample SAMN04112250, study PRJNA286221) | soda lake metagenome | biome: soda lake; feature: Kulunda Steppe; material: water; isolation source: sample PL-Br10 brine of Picturesque Lake | place: Russia: Kulunda steppe | collected 2010-07
GAAGACGGTGACGGCGCCGACCGTACCGGCCTCGGAGACGTCGGTGAATCGGACGAGCGCCAGCCAGACGGCGGCCGACACGGTAAGCGAAACGAGAAAGATCACAACGGAGACGACCGGCGGCGTTCCGAACGAACGAGGGGTCGGACCGACAGCCGCGACGAGGAGGACGGCGACTAGCAGCAGCCCGCCGATACCAGCGAGGATCGCCGGCGTACCCGTCGGTGTCCACGAATCGCTGGACCGATCGTCATTTGTGAGTGCGGCCCACAGGAGTCCGGCCACGATACCGACCGAGATGTACACGGCCGGAGAGCCGAACAGCGGAGCGATCCCGGGAGGAATCGTGTCGGCTTGATACAGGGCGTATAAGCCACCACCGGCGGCCATCCACGGCGTGAGGGCGGTGACGGTCTCGACGGTCACGTCCGGGCGTCGGACATAGAGAACGCCAACCGTGAGCGCGGCGGCGACGACGAGCGCGATGAGATACGGCAGCTCGGGAAGCCCGAAGTCGGCGGGAAGGATCACTATTTCAAATCCGAATCCGGGTGATCGAAAACGTTGCGGTTGACGTCGTCTGTGTACCGTTCGTCAGCACACGCCCTCGCTCTCGTCGGTACACGCCTTCGATCAACCGAACACAATCCCTTTTATCGAACCGCTTGAACGAGGGGGTATGAGCGTTGACCTCACCGACGAAAAGTACGAGAAACACCGCGAGGCGGGCGAAATCCTGGCCCAGGTTCGCGCCGAAACCGCCGACCGCGTTGAGGTCGGAGCGAGCCACCTCGAAATCGCCGAATACGCGGAAGATCGAATCCGCGAACTCGGCGGCGAACCGGCCTTCCCGGTCAACATCAGCATCGATGAAGAGGCCGCGCACGCGACACCGAAACCCGATGACGATTCGACGTTCGGTGAAGAGATGATCAACCTCGATATCGGGGTTCACATCGACGGCTGGCTCGCCGACACCGCGATCACGGTCGATCTCTCCGGACATCCCGAACTCGCCGAGGCGCCCGCCGAAGCGCTCGAGGCCGCGATCGAGATCATCGAACCCGGCGTAGAAACCGGTGATATCGGCGCGGAGATCGAGGACGTCATCGACGGCTACGGCTACAATCCCGTCGTCAACCTCTCGGGTCACGGGCTCGGTCACTGGGACCAACACACCGAGCCGAACATTCCGAACCGGGCGGTCGAGCAGGGCGTCGAACTCGAAGTCGGCGACGTCGTCGCGATCGAGCCGTTCGCGACCGACGGTGGCGGGAAAGTCAACGAGGGATCGGACGAGGAGATCTACGCGCTCGAACGGCAAGCGGGCGTTCGGAATCGCGACGCCCGAAAAGCGCTCGAACAGATCGTCGAGGAGTTCAAAACGCTCCCGTTCGCGCGTCGATGGCTCGATTCACGGCGCGCGGAGATGGCGCTTCGACGGCTCAAACGACAGAACGTCGTCCACGGCTATCCCGTCTTAAAAGAGAAAGATGGCTGTCTCGTGAGCCAAAAAGAGCACACGGTGATCGTCACCGAAGACGGCTGCGAAGTGACGACGCGACCGCGGTGAGTGAAAAATGTGACTAGTGTTGTTTATTGAACAGCGTCCAAATCGTAGGCGTCCGGATGGCTGGGTTCTTTCCATCCTTTCTTGCCACTCCAAGAGTCTACATCGAGACGGTACACGGCCGTCCGATCGATGGATTCCTCGGACATCTGTTCGTAATCCTCTCCCGCCGTCAGTTGGGGAGCGAATTTCTCCATGAACTGCTCGAGAACGCCTCGTTTCTCTTCTCGACCGGTAAGGAAGTCGATGGACCCGTAGGCGACCACGCTCGAATACTCGACAGTGAAGTTCACCGGCTCGTCGGCCGGGATGTATCGACCCTTCTCGCTTGTCGTGAAAGAGGCTCGTGGCTGTTCGTCGTTCTTGACGAGATCGTGAGCACGTCCGGCCCGTGCACCGTGGAGGAAGATACATCCCGCCTCGGCATCGTAAACGAAGAGCTGGGTTACGAGATGGGGAGTGTCGTCATCCACGAGACCGAGCACACCAACCTCTTGATCGTCGAGAAATTCGGGGATCCACGCGGGGTCATCGATCGCTTTTCCGTGATATCGAATCGAATCGGAGATGTCCTCAGGTGTGTGTTCGGCCATACGGGTTAATACTCATATCCGGGTGAAAATAATATGCAAGGGTAGATCATGAAGCTCGGACGTGTGACCGAGAATGCACCTTCTCGTAGTGGTTCCCGTAAACACATACGTTGTGTCTTGTAGTCAAGGTCTACAAGCGTTGTCGGCATTCATCCTCGGGGATTGATCCCGAGGCAGTTCACGTCCGTGGTATTTTCCTTGTTTTCGGCGCTGTCAATGACTCACGACTTCAGTCGTGGGTTTCGTCCTTGCATTTATGTGAAGCACAATACAACCATATGAATGAGTCTTGTACAGGGAATGTGACCAAAAAGAGCAATCATCCAACCGGATCTTCAGGGGGTAACGCATTAACGCTTCTAGCAGTGGCGAGCGCGTTTATCGCCGCGCTTCTCATCTTCACATATCTTCAATACGTATTGCTTGCGATCGTGCTCGCATACGTTCTCGCACCAGTACAACGAAAACTCGAGCAACGGATGAGCTCGATGACAGCAGCGATCACCCTCATTGTGAGCTCGATACTCGTCGTTTTTATCCCACTCGCATACATCCTCGCCATCGCGATCCAACAGGGTCTAGAACTCATAGCCGCCATCCAAGAGGGTGATTTCAGCCCGGAAGTGATTCAGGACCGGCTCGAAACCATCGGGTATGTGGTCGATTTCGAACAGATCTATGCGACCTACCGAGAGCCAATCGCGGAAGGAGTACAGAATCTCGCAACGGGCACACTCACCGTTATCGGCGGCCTCCCGGGTGTACTGCTCGGGTTCACGGTGACGGTGTTCGTCCTCTTTGCGTTATTACGCGACGGTGAACGGTTAGTCGCATGGCTTCAATCGGTCGCCCCTATCAACGACCGAGTCCAGCGGAACCTGCTCCGAGAACTCGATCACCTCATGTGGGCGTCCGTTGTGGGGAACGTTGCTGTCGCGGGCATTCAAGCGGTGCTGCTCGGGATCGGCTTAACGCTCGTTGGTATGCCCGGAGTCATCTTCCTGACCGTGGTAACGTTCATCCTCGCCTTGCTTCCACTCGTAGGAGCATTCGGCGTTTGGGTTCCGGTTTCGACGTATCTTTTCCTGATCGGCCGACCGTTCGCAGCCGGATTGTTCGTGATCTATGGGTTAGCAGTCAGCGTCTCGGATATCTACCTTCGACCCGCGCTTATCAGCCGAAGCGGGACGGTTAACGTGGCGATCATCGTCGTAGGAATTTTCGGGGGAATCGTCCTGTTTGGAGCGATTGGCCTGTTCATCGGACCCGTGGTTCTCGGTGGCGCAAAAATCGTCTTAGACTTGTTTGCCCAAGAGAGAACCGAACCGACCACCGCCTGATTCCGAGTAGATATCACTGGTTTTCATCCGACCAAGCGGAGTCACCCCGCCATTGAATTTATAATATTTATGCTCACATACCGAGCACAGCGATGTTTACGAGCTCCCATACATGGACCGCACCGTCGACCGATCCGAACGACGAACAGTTCGGTGACATCGTCGAACCGACCGATCTCGACGGGATGGACGAGTACGAGTGCGTGATCGTCGGCGAGCCGTACGACGAGGCACACATCGTCGGCCGCCCGGGCGCGAGGCGTGGGCCGAAGGCACTCAGAGAAGCGCTCGAAGGGACGAAAACGCACCACTTCGAAAACGGCCCGGTCGAATCGATCGGCGATCTCGGCGATATCGCGTATCCGATGGGACACACAGTCTTGGACGCCCAAAGCGCGTTTCTCGAGGTAACTGAACGAGTTCACGCACGTGAGGCGCTGCCGGTGTTTTTCGGCGGCGATCACTCGCTCGCGTACCCGAACGTTCGACCGCTGCTCGACCGATACGACTCGGTCGGTGTGATCAACCTGGATTCACACTCGGATGTCCGAACGTTCATTGACGGCCAGCCACACACCGGCACGCCGTTCAGACAGCTCATCGAGGACGGGCTCGACGCATACGCGCAGATCGGCGCTCGACAGTTCGGACTGAGCAGTCCGTACGTCGAATACCTGGACGAACACGGCGTCGAAGTGATCACCGCAGAGGAGGCGAGCTTTGATATCGATGAGAGCGTTCGCCGGGCGCGCGCGGCGATGGACGACGTGGAGGCGATCTACGTGAGTTTCGATGTCGACGTGCTTGATACGTCGACCGCGCCGGGGACGAGTTCCTCAGAGCCCGGTGGATTGCGTTCGTTGGAAGTGTATCGAATACTGAGATTGCTCGCCGAAGATCAGCGGATTACGGGGTTCGGCGTTTACGAACTGTCACCGATGCTCGATTCGAACGACGTGACTGTCAATACCAGCGCGCGCGGAGTCGCACACTTTTTAAGCGGATATCAATCCCGGTAGCACAAAGAGAGCTATCGATCGAACGTCCGTATCATTCGAACGAACCGATCTCATCACTCGATCGGGGTTCCGGTGCCGATGAGATGGTTGCTCAGTAGCTCGTTTATCTCCTCGGTCACCGGTCCTACTTCGCCGGTTCCGATTGGGTCGCCGTTGAGATGGGTGATCGATTTGACGCCCGTGATCGAACCGGTCACGAAACACTCATCGGCAGTGTAGAGATCGTACGGCGTCAGATCGGTGACGGACCCCTTCAGTCGGTCGTGTGCATCGAGCATCTCCAAAAGCGTCGCCCGCGTCGTTCCCGAGAGGATCCGCTGCTCGCCGGGAGTGAGAACCGTATCCCCGCTGACGACGAAGACGTTCGTTCCAGCCGCTTCGGTTACGTACCCGGCATCGTCGAGCCGAATCGGGACCGACGCATCCGTATCGGCGATTTCAATTTTCGCGAGGATGTTCGGGATATAGTGGTTCGCTTTCACCCTGGGATCACGAACGACGGGGGAGGGCGATCGAACCGCAGAGAGCCGCGCACGTCCGGCAGCGAGTTCTCTGAGCCCACCAGAGCGGTTGAGTTGCGGGATCACGTAGACGTTCGGCCCCTCGAGGCGGTCGTTGTTGGAAATCCCGATCGGTCCCTCACCGCGGGTAACGATCGGACGGAGATACCCGTCGGTCATCTCGTTTTTCCGGGCCGTTTCGAGCCACAGTTCTCTCATCTCGGCTTTCGTGAGTTCGTCGGCCAGCCCGATCCGGACTCGTTTGGCCGAGCGGTAAAATCGATCGAGGTGCTTATCGAGTTTGAGCATTCGACCTTCTGCGACGCGGACGCCTTCGAAGATTCCGTCTCCGTAGACGAACGACCAATCGAGCACCGAAACGGTCGCCTCGGGCCCTTTCACGAACTCGCCGTTGATGTTCACCCACGTGTCTTGCCACAGGTTAGCAAACTCAGACATACAGTGAGTACGTTACGCGAGAGTACGTAACTCTATGCACCAATGATGTGATTGCCTGAACTCGAAAAAGCGTGACACCGAGCAGGTGCGACGGAGTTCAGGCGTTGTTCATCCGAAGCGACGTTTCAGTTCCGCAGATTCGACACGTAGACAGACGGTACGGTTCCCGTGAGAACGCCGCGTTTTCGGCCTGCCGACTCTCCGTACGGAGTTGAATCGAAACGTCGTGGAGGGTCTCGGTTCCGCACACGTCACACTGCTCAGTCATCCCACCAGTACCTTCGTCTGTTCGAATCGCCATGTGTACGCGTCCGTTCTGTGGATGGACGTATAAAAATCGAACTCGGTTCGGGACCGTTTTGATATAAAAGCGACCCGATTTCGGACCGTTTAGTTACTTAAATCAGCTCGAACATATAGATAAAATTACCAGATTAAACCGACGGAAACGGTTCAAAGCGTTCGCTCAAGGCGTAACATGGGAGATCATTGAACAGCCAAAATAGTTATATAATAAATTCAGATGGCATATCAGTAATAAATCACATAACAGATTCAACGCACGAATCGCACATTGAATTCGTCTGAACACACCACAGAAACACCACGCTCAGCAACTGACGAATCGCCCACCTGATAGATCCTCAACCACCGGTGCAAGCGTGGCGGGGAGGTGGTGCCGAAGGGGAAAAGATTTGATTCGGGAACGACAGAATGTGAGTATGCAAGCAGTCGTACTCGCTGCAGGGGAGGGGACCCGACTCCGGCCGCTGACCGAGGACAAACCCAAAGCCCTCGTGGAGGTCAACGGTCGTCCGATCTTGAGCCACTGTTTCGATCGGCTCATCGAACTCGACGCGAGCGAGTTGCTCGTCGTCGTCGGATATAAAAAGGAGAAACTGATCGATTATTACGGTGACGAGTACGAAGGCGTCCCGATCACATACACCCACCAGCGCGATCCAAAGGGACTCGCTCACGCGTTACTGTGCGTCGAAGAGCACGTCGACGACGATTTCATGCTTATACTCGGTGACAACATCTTCGAGGCGAACCTGCACGACGTGCTCAACCGCCAGCGCGAGGACCGAGCCGACGCCGCCTTCCTCGTCGAGGAGGTTCCGTGGGAGGAGGCCTCCCGCTACGGCGTCTGTGACACCAACGACTACGGCGAGATCGTCGAAGTGATCGAAAAACCAGACGACCCGCCGACGAACCTCGTCATGACCGGGTTTTACACGTTCACGCCGGCGATCTTTCACGCCTGTCACCTCGTCCAACCCTCCGATCGCGGCGAGTACGAACTCTCTGACGCGATCGATCTGTTGATACAGTCGGGACGGACGATCGATGCGATCCGGATGGACGGTTGGCGGATCGACGTCGGCTACCCCGAAGACCGCGAGGAAGCCGAGCGTCGGTTGCAGGGTGACAACATCGCAGCGGAGTCGGAAGCGACGGGCTCGGCTTCCGAGTAACCCGAACGCAACGAATCGGTACTCGAACGGCTTAATTTTCCCCGCGAGTAATCACGGATAGTGATCGAACGAACGGGAACACACACGACCGCACGGGTTCTCACTGATGACCGAGGGCTCGTCGAACCGAACGTCCTCGAACAGCTCGACATGCTCATCGAACATCCGGCGTTCACCGAGCCGATCCGAATGATGCCCGACGCACACGTCGGTGCGGGCGCACCCGTCGGTTTCACCATGCCGCTCGGCGAACGAATTGTCCCGAACATCGTCGGCGTCGACGTCGGCTGTGGAATGGCGGCGTTCGAGCTCGGCGACGAGTTGCCACTTGGCGACGCTGAGCGTGAACGGGTCGTCCGCGAAGCCGTCCCGATGGGACGGTCGGTACACGAGTACGACGACGCACCGCATCTCATCAACGAGTTCCCCTTCGACCGAGCGAACGACGTGTTCCAGCGGTTCGAAGACGCCTACTTCGACCGGTTCGGCGAGCGAATCGACCCGCTCGAATTCGATTTCGACGGATACGACGGCACGTACTTCGAATCGCTGTGTCGACGCGTCCTCTCGAATCAGCGACAGGGGATGGGATACGTCATCAAAAGCGCGGGGACGCTCGGCGGCGGTAACCACTTCATCGAGTTCGCCCGTTCGCAAGAGACCGGTCGTTACTGGCTCGTTATCCACAGCGGTTCGCGATATCTCGGAAAGTCCGTCGCGGAGTTCTGGCAAACCCGTGCAAGCGAGTATCGTTCGGCCGATCTGATTCGCGAATCGATCGAACCTCGCGATGCGGAGTATCTGAAATTCGATCCGGAGACGGTCAGCGACGGCGAACTCTATACGTGGGTTACGGGTGGAATGGGCGAATCGCACCTCCGAAAATCGAAGATCCGTGAAGCGTTCGAGGGTGAAGCGATCGAAGAGACCTTCGATCGGCTCGGCGAGCTACGGATAGAAACGGATCGACACGACGATCTCGATTACCTCGAAGGACGGGAGGGACACGGCTACTACATCGATATGCTCTTCGCCCAACAGTACGCCCGCTGGAATCGAACGTTGATGGCCGAAGCGATCTGCGATGCGCTCGATATCGAACCGAGAGACTCGTTTCAGTCGATCCACAACTACATCGACTTTCGGGATCTGACGATCCGGAAAGGCGCGACACCCGCCAGAGACGGCCAACGGCTCGTCGTCCCGTTGAACATGGCGGACGGCTCGATTCTCGCCCGAGGGAAGGGAAACGAAGAGTACAACCGAAGCGCTCCACACGGCGCAGGTCGCCAGATGAGTCGGGGCGAAGCGTTCGAAACGATCGAAATCGAGGAGTTCGAAGCCTCGATGAACGGGATCTACTCCGAGTCGATCGTCGATGGCGTTCGGGATGAAGCCCCGATGGCGTACAAACCGGCAGAATCGATCGCGGCCGCACTCGAACCGACTGCAGCGATCACCGACCGGCTCGACGTGGTTCACAACATCAAAAGTACGGAGTAAGTGCTCACACCACGCGAAACACGCGAACCGTATCGCGTTTTCCCGATTCACAGAGTAACTGAGCGAGCCCGAGCCGTGAGAACACCGCTTTCCAATCGCGGTGATACAGCGGAAACTCGTCGTTGACGTAGCTCACTGTCGCTCCGTCACGCCCGCGTTTCGGGCTGTTCCCCTCGTTTTCGGCAGTGATGAGGAGATCCGAAGTAACCCGAACGATCTCTTCGAACACCCACTCATTGTCCGGGTGGACGTGTTGAAGCGTTTCGACCGAATAAACGACATCGAAGCTGTCGTCGGAGAGCTTCGGAAGGATGTCTTCGATCGAACCAGTGTGGAACGTCCCCTCCTTCGCCAGCTCCGGGAAATACTCGGCCATGACCTCGAAAGAGTCGTCGTTGATGTCGATTCCGGTGAGGTTCTCGTATCCGCGATCGAGGAGATACGCGAGGTGTCGACCGGAGCTACAACCCAGTTCCAAGACGGCGGCGTCTTCGGGCACGTAATGATCGAAGACGGCGGCAAGCGTCTCACTTACCTCGTTTGAGCCGATCTCTGCGTAGTACGTCGGCGAAAAATCCGCAGAGCGCTCCGCCCAGCCACGGTGGTTCTCTTCGGGATCGAGCTCGTCCATATGTGAGTAAAACGTATTCTACGGCTAACAGTTGTTGGTCTGTCTCCACCAACTGATAGGGATTCTGTCCTCGCAGAAAGATAGGCTTCGGAACCTTCCATCGGTTACGATACTCCCTATGAGACACATACACGCTCAATACGACGAGCATACCCGCTCGATTCCACGGGCAATATCGATCGTCGGCTCCCAACCCGTCGCCTCGCGAAGCTTCGAACAGTCCGCACACGTGTCGTGAATGTACACCGGTTCGGGAACCGGGTTTTCGACGTACTCTGGGGCGATGTTCGTGCCGAGTTCGTCATTGAGTAAATCGACGATACGGTTGAACGAGTGCCGCGTTCCAGTGCCGACGTTGTAGATACCGTCAAGTTCAGCGTCGGCGACGCGCTCGATCGCCCGAACCACGTCGAAGACGTGTGTGAAATCACGGGTTTGGGTCCCGTCGCCGTAGAGCTTCGGCGAAGCACCGCGTGCGATATCGTCGGCGAACTGTGCGATCACGTTCGCGTATTCGCCCTTGTGTCCTTCGGCTCCACCGTAGCCCTGATAGACCGAAAAAAACCGCAGGCCGGCCATCGACATATCGTAGTGGGTCGAAAAATACTCCGCGTAGCGCTCTCGCGCACGGATCGACGCCTCATAGCCCGTCTTCGTCGTTATTCGGGTGGACTCGCTCGTCGGTTCAACTCTGGTCCCGTACAGCGACGACGTAGAAGCGTATACGACAGTCGAACAGCCGTCCTGACGGGCCTGCTCAACAACGTTGACGAATCCTTCGGTGTTGACCCTCGCTCCCTGCTTCGGGTCGACTTCACACAACGCATACGACGACAACGCCGCGAGATGAACGATAACATCCACATCAGTCGGCAGGTCGGCAGCCAGCACAGATCCGTCGTAGAACTCGACGGCCGAATCGAGATGCTTCGGCGTTCCCAACGAGCAGTCATCGACGACGAGCACATCGTTTTCCGATATCAACCGATTCGCGAGATTGGAACCGATAAATCCCGCCCCACCAGTGACGAGGACGCGTTGATTCCGCATGGACGGATGCTCGCCAACCGGCGGGAAAAGCGTTCCGAGGAAGCCGCCGATCGGAAGCCGGTTCCGAATGAGAACCGTCGAAAGAGTCAAATCGAGAGACGAGTGAGAGAGACATATGGCAGACGATAACGAATACGATCTCGACGCGGAGTATCTGTATCCCTCGGACGCCGATGTGCTGGAGATCTTCGAATCGAACGGCGAGGTTCGAATCCGGTTGGCCGTCCCGGATCCCGAAACCGGCGACGGACTCGTCGTGGAAGCCGTCGTCGAAAGCGTCGAGAAAGGCGATTTCGAACTGCCACTCGACGACGACAGGTACGATTGAACGGCACCTATCGAATCGGATATTCAGTTGTGCTCGAACCTCCGGATCGTATCGACCCGTCGCTTTGGACTGTCAATCGTATATCGTAGCCGAGCTAGAGCCGATTTCGACTTCGATGAGAGCGGCCTCCCGCCGCGCGTTTGAATCCGAACCGCCATCGGTTTCTTCGGTTTCTCCGTCGGGGGTTGAACCGTCGTCCGGCGCTTGATCGTCGTCAGCCTCGATATCGTACGCCTCGTATATCCAACCGGACGCCCACTCGATTCGGTCCGGATCATCACTCACGGTCGCGGTACCACGCAAGAGAACGTTCCACTCGACATCGCCACCGTTCGCCTTCTCGATGGAGACCGCGACGCGGGGGTTTCGCCGGGCGTTTTCGAGTTTCCGCCCACCGGTGATGAAATAGAGGACCGAATCGCGATACCCATACCAGACCGGAGCGACGTGCGGGCGATCGTCTACCGCTGTCGCGAGATGGGCACTGAGAGGTGCATCGGCGATGAGCGATTCGACCTCGGCGGAGATCGTCATACATTAGAGTGGTCGTGTGGATGGATAAGAATGCGGCTCAGTGTACACCGAGCTACGCTGAAATCCCGATAAAGCACGGATTTCAGCATGATTCAAGCAATAGTCTCCGACCCTAGAAGAGAAGGCGATCGAAGTAGGTAGGTTCGGTTACGCCTTCTTAAGCGCTGTTACGATTTCTTCGACGATCGCCGAATCGTTCGTCCAGAAACCAGTGTATTCATCCGATCGCTCTTTGGCAACCAAACCGCAGGCCTGTGTATCATCGTGCCCACCGTCGTAAGCCAGAACCCAGTACGGTTCGAACCGCTCGGCCGCGTCAGCGTGATAGGAGATCCCGGTGATCGCCGGCGGAGTCCAGTCTTCGACGCCGTAAATGTGAATCGCGAGATCCGTTTCGGTTGCGAGAATTCGATACACCTCCGTCTGTGATC
>LKMJ01006038.1_pt1 | contig 11434 bp, 20 predicted proteins | sample 643391 | NCBI WGS metagenome assembly LKMJ01 (sample SAMN04112250, study PRJNA286221) | soda lake metagenome | biome: soda lake; feature: Kulunda Steppe; material: water; isolation source: sample PL-Br10 brine of Picturesque Lake | place: Russia: Kulunda steppe | collected 2010-07
ATGGTACATGTGCTGGCACTAACATGTGGTCGTGGTTGCGAACATGCAATGCAGCAAGCACCGCACCACCCGGAGTCCACCTTCATGGTACACGTGCAGGCACTAACATGTGATCATGGTTGCGAACATGTAATGCAGCAAGCACTGCACCACCCGGAGTCCACCTTCATGGTACACGTGCAGGCACTAGCATGTGGTCATGGTTGCGAACATGTAATGCAGCAAGCACCGCACCACCCGGAGTCCACCTTCATGGAGCATGTGCTGACACTAGCGTGCGGTCGTGGTTGTCAACATGCAATGCAGCAAGCAGCGCCCACACCTGAGTCCATCTTTATGGAGTACTCTGCCAAGCGCTGTGCTGCTTCGGCCGGAGTGCAGCCCTCAATCAGCCAACGGCGCACGCGAGACACAGCCTCTGAGTTGCGCACCTGTGGTTTAAGGTGATTGGAGGCATTGGTGTGCAAGCTAGGCATGGCTGGGGCACCCAGCAGTGCAATCCTTGATGCGTCCCAAGGAAATGCAACACCAAGAGCATGAATACAATATTACAATGCAAGGATTGCACAGGATTATGGTGCAAGGTATGCAAAACAGTGCCCCATTCAATGGTGTGCCCGAGAGGTGCCCACACATTCTGCCCAAATTCCAGCCTTTCCTCGAGTTGAGCTTGTGCACCGGGGCTGGGGCGCGGTGGCCAAGTGGTAAGATTATAAAAAGCAGTGGGGAATGTCCCTATGTTGCTTCATGCATCACAAAATGACGTATCCAGGGGGAAAATCCTATGTTGCCGCATGTATCACAACATGACGTGTACGGGGGAGTATTTCTATGTTGCTTCATGTATCACAAAATGACGTATCCAAGGGGAAAATCCTATGTTGCCGCATGTATCACAACATGACGTGTACGGGGGAGTATTTCTATGTTGCCTCATGTATCACAGACTGACTTATCCTGCGCTTAGCATATGGCCTCCACAGCATCCGGCCACACAGAACTGCGTCGCAGAGCATCCGGCCACGGAACACACAGGGAACACACAGGGAACACACAGGGAACACACAGGGAACACACAGGGTACACACAGGGAACACACAGGGAACACACAGGGAACACACAGGGAACACATGGAACACACAGGGAACACACAGGGAACACACAGGGAACACACGGAACACACAGGGAACACACAGGGAACACACAGGGAACACACAGGGTACACACAGGGAACACACAGGGAACACACAGGGAACACACAGGGAACACACAGGGTACACACAGGGAACACACAGGGAACACACAGGGAACACACACGGAACACACAGGGAACTCGTGTGTTCTGGGATGAAGCCTCCGGCTAAGTGTGTCCTGCCACTGAGCAGGTAGCCCCTGCAGTGCCCTGCCACTCAGCATGCAGCCACAGAGTACCCCACCGAGGTGACGCATGTCTGCATAAGTGTGCCCGAGCACTAATCAATCTTCCTGGCTGCATAAATAGACACAGCATGCACCCACAGAGTATCCCACGAAGGCGACACATTTCTGCAATAGTGTGCCCGAGCACTAATCAATCATCCTGGCTGCATAGATAGACAGTGGCACTGGGGACAAAAGACCAATTGGGGTACATAAACATCACGAGCTGTTAGCAACAAACCCGGAATGAATGAGATCCAGATCATCTTGATCACAGACCTTTATCACAAAAAAGTGTTCCCCATACGCCCAAGGCCAGGGCATGCCCCTCTGTGCTCAAGATCGACCTCGGGGTGATTGCGTGGGAACCAAACTGGCTGTCCCTCTAGAAAGACTCGCCTGACAGAGTGACAGAGTGACACGTTGTCCCCAAGCAGGCACCCACGTACACTCATGCCTAGGAGACACTCATGCCTAGAAGAAAGCGCCACTCATGCCTAGAGGACACTCATGCCTAGAACACTCATGCCTAGAGGACACTCATGCCTAGAAGAAAGCGCAGGAGGCCCAGATGCTTCCAATTGCCAAGGATAACGCCTGCCCCAGAACTTCACAATCCCTTTAGATTTTCATAGCCCAGAGTCCAAACTTTCCCCACCCTGGCCCGTGCCTGCCTCGATAGGCCTGACAGGAGCTCAGGTGAACCTAAGCCTGAGCCTTAAGTCCTGACCTCAGCAGTACATTTGAGCTTGGACCCCTGACCTTGACCCTAACACAGGCGCACCTTGTCCCAGACCCCATCGGAGGCAAGGATGAGGAACTCCGACTCTGCGTGGATGGCGTAGCAAAAAAGGTCCGGGACAGAGGAGACCATGCCGCCTGCGCTGTCTTCCGCGAACCCTGCACACGCACAGCAGCGCAGTGCAACCATGCTGGAAGCAGAGATCAGGGCTGCAAGTGGGTGACCTTGAAGGCGGGCTGCGGCCTGCCACTCATGCCACTGCCATCTTACTGCACAGCAGAGATCGGGGTCGGGGGCAGGCAACGCCATAGGTCAAGCCGCACCAGTCCCCAGCCACAAAATCAAGCTGCCAGCCTGGCCACACTCTGGTTCAAGGCCTGTTCTCTTTAGCACACACGAGCCTTGTCTCCCACAGCCCTCCTACCCTGAGAAGAAGCCCTTTTCTCATCTAAACACGCAGCGCCCTTCCAGACGCACGTGCCGCTGTTTTGCACTCACCAGTTGACGCACGCAGCAGCCTGGAGGGGGAGGTTGCAGAATCAGAAGGCAGGCAGGCCATGAGGGGGGGGCTGCAGATTGAAAAGCCGGAGGAAGCGGGCGCAGCATCGCAGGCACACTGGCAGGAGGGTGTCACATGCCCATGACACAGTTGCTGCCGCTGCCGCCGCTGCTGCTGCTGCTGCACCGTACAGAAGGCTGACGCATACGTCAGCGGTGAGGCTGGCAGAGTGGCTCCTGTTGGAGGCCCCTGGGCCCCTGCCAGCACCAGCGCGTTGTGGAGTGGTGCAGCAGGCGCGAGAGGCAGACCGTGGCACGCTTGCGAGTTGGGCGGCGGCTGTGCTGACTTCTGGTGTGCTTGCACCATTGGCGGCAGTGGCGGGGGCGAGGGAGGGTGTGCCTGCGCGCCGGTGAGCGCCGCACACGGTCCAGGTGCAGCCACAGTGGGCACGTCCTCATGCTCATCCATGGCCACACCGCCGCCCAGACTGCAACAGCGCTGGGGCAGGCCGGTGGCGGACGCGACGCCAACGGCGGCTTGGCCCTCCTGATCAACTGGCTGCCTTTGCGACGGCTGCAAGCGCGGCAGCTCCCGGGGAGGGCGCGCTGCGTCTTCTGCGTTTTGGGGCGCAGAGCGGCAGGCGGACGTGTGAATGGGGGAAGGAAGGTGGGTGTTGAGGGGCAGATGGTTGGGGGTGCTGCGCTGAGGGTGGGTCACCTCATTGGCATGCCAGAGGATGAAGCACGCAATGGACCAGCGTGACACCATGGGCGCTGCCACAGCCGTGTTCGGGCACCTTGCCTGGGGTGCCCACGGTCTCCAGGCACACCTCTGCATTGCTGGCACGAGCGCTTGGCTGTCTCAGTGCACCAGCGCTTGGCAGGCACGAGCGCTTGGCTGTCCTAGTGAAGGCAGTGGGCCGCAGGGGCACCATGGGCACCATGGGCTCAAGCTTCTAGCTTAGCCGCCCTCGTCTGGCAGGCGCAGCAAGCGCGATCCCTCAAATGCAAGCGTCATCCCTTTCTGGGTCTTACTCACCTCCCAATCGACCCTTCCGATCTTGCTCCCCGACTGAATCCTTACTTAACCTTACTGACTACTCCAAAGTGTTTGAGACCCCTACCAAGCTGGGGTGCGCACGATTAGAGGAAGTGCTGGTGGGCTGGAGCGGCCTGCTGTGAGGGCTGGGGGTGCAACAAAGCGCTGCAGGGTCGGTGCTCACCGGCGCGAGGCGATGGGTCGGACGGGCTGCTGGGTCGGTGCCCGCCGCCGCGGGGGGCTGGGTCGGACGGGCTGCTGGGTCGGTGCTCACCGGCATGGGGGGATGGGTCGGACGGGCTGCTGGGTCGGTGCCCGCCGCCGCGGGGGGCTGGGTCGGGCGGGTGTGGCACCAGCGTGCCCTTCTTGATGTGCGCGCCGCCCAGCGCACGCGAGAGCATGAGGTCAGTGCAGCCAGAGCCTTCCACCTGGCGGCACGCGTGAGGCAAGTATCTGATCTGGAGTTGCACCGGCAAGGGCGTGCACCCGGCATGCGTGGCAGCATGAAGGCGGCGCAGCCGGTGCCTTCCAATTGGCCACATCCCACATCCCACATTTCGGCAAGTCCTTGTCACGTCTAGCGCATCGCAGCCCATCAAGATCAAATAAGGTTGAACCTGCACATTGCAGCCCTTGAAGATTAAGGAAGGCCGAAACAGATCAAGGAAGATCAATCCAGCACATTGCAGCCCTTGAAGATTACGTAAGGCCGAAGCTGCACGCTAACATCTGAGGAATCACAGCCGCACACACAAGCGCAGCTATTTGCAGCCATGCAGCAACTCACAATCTTGCACCTAGCTCTAAATAGAAGCCCGCAGCAGGCAAACACACACAGCTGCGTGACAGCTGCACATTGTCTCATAGCAATACCAGGACACACACACACAGACACACACACACACCTGCAGCTGCAGGTAGCCATCTAGCGAGAGGGTCGCTCCGAGGCTGCGCAGCCGCTCCATCTCCATCGGGTTGCTGCTGGGCTTGTGGTCGCGTGTCAGCGCACGCGCCTCGCTGCCATCGCTCACCTGCACACACAGCCAGCCAGTGCAGCAGGCGCGTTGCCGTCTAGTGCGCACGCACACTCCCGTACCTTGCTGCTGCCGCCCACCTACACAAAGCCAGCCACGCGCAGCAGGCATGCAACTGCGCTTGCATATTCGCTAGTGCTGCACCACTGCTGCCTCATGATGGCCTGGCGGCTGGACAGCCCAGGCCCTGTCACACGCGTTCATTCGACAAAGCCAGCTCGTGGTCGACACCAGCACCTGCACTCCTTGCAGCACCTGCAGCCCTTCCACGCATGCACGAGCTCCGTGCCCCACCCACCACCGCACGGCAGTCGCCAACATTGGCCAAGTGCAGCTGCGCATCCACCATCAGCGCCACCAGCGCGGTGCTGCCCGCCAGTATGTGTGCGTGCATGAGCTCGTGCTCAAGCGCCAGCAGCGCGCCACGCAGGGCGACGCTGTAGGGCGGGGTCCGGGGCAGGGCGGGGGCTGGACGGGGGCAGGGGCGGCGGCCGAGCTGGGGGGGCTGGCCTTGCGGGCCGGCAGGGCGGGTTGAGTGGGAGGGGCGCGGCTCGGGCGCGCCTGACGGTAAGCACGCGGGGGTATGGATGTGTGGAGGGTGCGGGATGGAGGGTGGATGTGCGGAGGGTGGAGGGTGGATGTGCGGAGGGTGTAGGATGGAGGGTGGATTCGTGGAGGGTGGACGTGCGGAGGGTGAAGGGTGGATGCGTGTTGGGTACAGGGTGACGTTCTGGGGTGGGGGAGGGGCGGAGCTAGGGCTTGGTTGCTGCAGAGGCTGTGGCGGCTGCAGGACGCGCCCGCGCGGGTTTGGCAACCTGGGGGGGATAGAGGCACAGGCGCTGTGGGTGTGAGAGGTAGGCAGTGCGCAAGCGCAGCAACGCTGCGTGCTGGCCGGGGAGCGGCCAGGAAGGCACGGTGATGCGCGAGTGCAGAGGGGACACCGTTGGCTCTGGCGCGCCAGCACGGCAGTTGGCGTCAATCAGTGCAGCATGCACATGCCCACACCATGCATGCCAGTTGTATGCCTACGTTGCGCATGCCAGTTGTATGCCTACGTTGCGCATGCCAGTTGTATGCTGACGCTGCGTATGCCAGTTGTATGCTGACGCTGCGTATGCCAGTTATATGCTGATGCTGCGTCTGCCAGCTGTATGCCCACACCCTAAACAGGCCACACAGCACAAAACATATGCAGCTGGAACCCAGCCTTACCTGTAAGCATGCTGTGACGCATGCAGATGCTGCACAGACTCCAGCAGCTTGGCTACAAAGTTGGAGCTGAGGTGCTCAGCCGCCGAGCTGCCTACGTTCAGCAAAAGCAAAAATCTTTGTTGCAGTGCAAAAAAAGGTGCCCCTGAGCAGGCATGGCCTCTGCGCGCTGCTGCCCCAGCACGCACCTGCGTGGCCATCAAACACGCCCAACACCACGGCCCGCCGTGCGCCAGGGAAAAGGTGCTGGTGTTCAGGAAGGAGGTCCTGGATTATGACCCTGTCCTCCATCTGCGCCCGCCGGCCCATGCAGGCATACTGGCCGAGCGAATACTTGAAATCCGGGCTTCCGTCCTCAAGGCTGATCTGCAAGATGGCAGGCGAGGAGGAAGGGCAGTGGGGTCTCGGAGGTCTGGAAACCTTTTGTGCCTGCCTGCCTGTGTGCATGTGAGCGTGAGTGAACCTGTGTGCTTGTGTGCATTCAAGGGCGCATGATGTCTGTGCATGGGCACAAGCCTGTCTTGCCTCTGTCTTGCCCACTCGTCATGCTCCATTACTTGAGTGACTGAAAACCTCAGGTCATGGACAGCATGGACAGTTTGCTGCATTCTCAGGTATGAAGTGTTCCTCATCCCTTGCTGGCGTGGCAATTTGCAGCGACGTAGAACGGTGGCAGCGCCCGAGAACTCGATACTTTTAATGCTGCAAATCGCAATTGGCGCACCTGAACAGGGGCGCCCTCCTCCGAAGGAAGAGAGGCGAGAGGAAACGCCTTCAGCAGTTCAGCGTTGCAATCCTCCTCCTCATGCTCCTCGTCGGAGCTAGAGTCAAATAGAGCGTGCGAGGCAGGCCGCTGGCTTTGTCCCGGCGGCAATATGGGTGACAAAACAGGCTGCCCAGCAGTGAAGTCCATTTTTTGGTCATGAAAAGCTTAATAATCCATCTTTTTGATCTTAGAAATTCTGGAGAGCAAAACCAACTCACAACCAGCTCATGTTCTAACCAACAGTTTGACTTTTTGATTGACGTGAACTTTCATCGGCATGGGACGTAGGCATGCTGTCTCTGGAGGCGTCATCAGCTTTTGAGCTTGTAACGGTCCTTATAGCAATGCACATGGGAGTTCTATAGCAGGTCCTCCTCCTGCAGGCAGGGGCCTCAATGATCCCAACCTTCCATCTCCAGCTCAATGGTAAATCTTTTCACCCTGCTGGTTAGGAATGGCTTGCCTTGCCAGGCACTGCACACCTGCATCACCAGTCCCTTCCTCGCGATTGTGCGCTCCTGCATCAGTAGTCCCTTCCTTGCGAATGTGCGCACTGCAGAGAAAATTGAGCGTGGCCAGGCCACCCTTGGCCTTTTTGATGGCCAGCATGCATCTCTGGCGTGCGCAACGCTTGCGGGCAAAGTGTTCATCCACAGCCCGCACCAGCAGAGCGTGACAGACCGCAACATCACGTACCTGAACATCAACAAGCGGATCACTGCGCTCACCTCTGGGAACCTAGCTCCCATACGCACAGATGCAAAAGATGTGTTGCTGGTCGGCACCTCCACCAGCTTGCAGTGCTACGACGTGGACAGGTGAGCAGTTGGCAGCTGGGGCAACCCTCTTCAATACCTGTAGTCAGTGAAGAACAAGAAGGAGCGAAAGAGAATTTCTTCCATCAAAGCAACTCAGAAGTCTGAACGAGGGCTGTCATTTACACCTGCAAGGCCATGGCCAGGATGGGAGGGCACGGGGCCAGGTTGGGAGGGCATGGGGCCCTTCTCGAGAGGCCCTGCAGCACACAGACTCGCACAGGATGAGGGCGGGTGAGCGCCATAGGTGCACGCGTTGCATGCGAAGGCGCTTGGGATCCCGCGAAGGGATCACTGCACATGCATGCTTTTGGCTGTGGGTGAAATGCAGCCTTTTTATGCCACGTTGTCAGCAATTCTCCCGCATTCCATATGCATTTCACAACAAATCTGTGTGTGCTTGAGCGTGTGTGTTTGCGTGTGCGTGTGTTGTGTGTGGGTGTGCGTGTATTGCATGTGTATGTGCGTGTATGTGTTGCATGTGTGTATGTGTGTGTGTTGCATGTATGTGCTACGTGCGTGTGTGTGTATGTGTTGCGTGCATATGTGTTGTATGTTGTGCTAACTCGTAGTGTGTGTCTCTTCATGCCTGCTCTCAACTACTGTCACCCCCACCCTTTGAAGTGTGCATAGCGCACAGGTTGCACTGTTTTTGGGGGATGCCCTGCCTGTATTGCCATCGCAGCAACAAGGATTTGTTCTACAAGGACCTCACTGATGGTGCATCCACCATAGTCGTGGGGGGCTTTGGATACAACGACAAGCCAATGGCCTTTGTCGGCGGCAACTGCTCCCTGCAGGTTTGTGCTGAGCTGGCAGTCTTCCAGCCACTTGTCGGAATAGCTGCACAGTGGTGGCACTTTTGTTGTCAGTCAAAGGGAGAAGCAGGCAGTCTGCGCGCCAGCCTGCTGATATTTGCTTGTCCATCTCTCGCACAAACAGGGCAGGGTCTCGGCAACATAGGATGTGCTATTTGATGGCGTGAGCTGGTCATCCTAGTACCTAGCATCACACTCCGATTGTGACACTCCCATTTGAGTCGCGTCCGTCCCTGCATAAGACAGGCTGCTTGTGGACTGCATGGCATGGGCGGCCCTGGACCCACTTGTGGGTTGCTTGGAACATGCTATCACTGATGTGGTGAACTCAATTTGCCGCGCCAGGGAAATGGGTTTGAAGGATGAATGTGGCCTGCGTTAACTGCAGTTTTTCAATGCGGTGAGGGAGAAACCAAAGGCCAGTTGAAGGCGACGTGTCTTGGTGCATGCATGCATACAAGGTATTGATTTGATCCTCATCTCATGCTTGGTTCGTTTGGTTCACCCCTCTCTGACTTCATTGCACCTCCTCTGTGCGCTTTGCCAAGCCTTGATGCAGCTGATCAGCACGTGCGAGCTCAGAAGCAGTCGCGTATGGCACCCGCGCATGCACACGCGCATGCAAACATGCGCACATGCACACCCACGCATGCTTACACATACACGCACACACATACACAATGGTGTACTTGTGTTCAAAATACATCATATGTGCTTGCTCCCTGCTTACATCTGCGCGCAGGGCTTTGATGCTAAAGGCAACGAGAACTTCTGGACCGTGACGGGTGACAATGTGTCGGCGATGATGTTTATGGACATTGATGGAGATGGGAGGAGGGAGCTAGTGGTGGGTGGGGGGGCGTCTTGACAAGTATGGGGGCCAAGAGAGCTGGCGGTGATAGGCAAACAAAATAGAGGGAATGCCATTACTGTCTGTGGCTGCAATGAGCTTCTTGCCCTGCTGAAGTGTTCCTGCAGTGTGCCAACTGGCTTGCCCTGTTATGGGCCTGCCCCATATGGGCCTGCAATGGACCCCCTGCCCCTAGAGAAATAAGGGATATAGAAATAAGGGATATAGAAAGAAGGGATGCGCCCCCTCCCCTGCCCCAATGGTCCTGCAATGCGCCCCCTGCCCTTGCCGTCCTGCGATGCGCGACATATCCTGCCTTTGTTGGCCTGCGCTGTGCCTCCTACAGGTTGGCTCTGACGACTGCGATCTGCGCGTGTACAAGAGCGAGGATGCTGTGGCGGAGACAGCTGAGGCGGACCGCTTTGTTGCGCTGTGCCCGCTGGACCTGGCCTTGTACGGATATGGCCTGGTGAACGGCACCATAGGTGCGTGAGCCATCCAAGAGCTGCTGTGGCGGAAGTGGCTCGTGCACGATCCTTGCATGTTTGCCAGACCGGTGAGCATAAGGCATGGTGTTCCCTGGTGTTCGGTGACTTGCCGCGCTTAAGCTTTAGCCTCCCATGCATACTGCGCGGTGCAGGGGTGTACGACCGACTGGAGCGCGTGTGGCGAGTGAAGAGCAAGCACAATGTGTGCTCCATCTCCTCCTACGACCTGGACGGCGATGGGGTGCCTGAGCTGATCTGCGGCTGGAGCAGCGGCAGGGTGAGGCTTGCGCTGATCTGTATGTGTACCGATCTCAAGCGGGGTAGGGCTGCGGCTGATCTGATCTGCAAGCTGCACTGTGGCTGCGCTGACCCGCTCAAAGGTCAGAGGGCTGGCGCAGCAGCGTTTGAAGGGCCGCGCTGCAAGCCCCTCTGCAAATACAAAGCAGCATTGCTGAGCACCCATGCCTCGGCCAGTCCTGTGTTTGTCATGTCACCCTTTTCTGCTTTGGTTGCTCCGGCTCGTATTTGTGGCACCAGCTGCACGTGCAAGAGCGGCACCGCTGGGGGGTACCACCTTGGATAGATCTCTGGCGTGAGCATGCTGGCGGAGGTAGGGCTTCATGAGATCCCTGTGGCACACACCTGTGGCACACACCTCCATTCATGAGATCCCTGTGGCACACACCTCCATTCATGAGATCCCTGTGGCACACACCTCATTTGCGCGTGTTTGTGCCCTTGGGGGGGGGAGGGGTGGCCGCAAGTGTGGGTGGAGGTGGAGGTGCGGGTGCGGATTCGGGTGCGCTTGTGTGTGATCTTGAGTGCACTTTTGTGTGCAACTGATGAGAAACCCATCCGGCGTATTCACCGCTTCATTCTGCAACCCATTTTCCAGCCATGCCAGAACTGCCTCGAGCCCCTCCTGCCCCCCATGATCCCTTACTTTTCAAATAAGCCAGGCTAGGTGAGCACAAGCATTGACTGCAACGCAACACCCAGCGGTACGGGCGTAATCACTGGCTTCCTTCATGGGCTTTCAACCCAGCTGTGTTGTGTGGGCTGAATGTGTGAAGTTCAGCACACCGTTCTGTGGATGAAGTTCAGCACACCGTTCTGTGGATGAAATTCAGCACACCGTTCTGTGGATGAAGTTCAGCACACCGTTCTGTGGATGAAGTTCAGCACATCGTTCTGTGGATAAAGTTCAGCACACCATCTGGATGGGCGCCTGCATGCTGCGTTCCTTTACACGGGGTTCTGGGCATGAGTGGGCGCTTGGGCCTGCTCACGCGCTCTGTGTAGGTCGAAGTCCGGCTGAGGGATACCGGCGGCCTGGTGCACAGGGACCACCTGGGCAGCCCCATCAGCGCCGTGCTGACCGGCGACTACAGGGGAGACGGCAAGCAGGAGCTGATTGTGTGTGGGCAGCAAGGCGAGGTGGGCGCTGCAGGGGTGTGCACCGAACAGGGGGCAATATGCAGCCGTGCGTGGGCGGTACGGTGGGGTGGGTCACTGGGGCACTGCATAGGAAGAGGCGCAAGGTGTGAGTGAGGCAGTCCAGGCCGTGCAGTGCAATTGAAGCTGTCCAGGCCGTGCAGTGCGATGGAGGCAGTCCAGGCCATGTAGTGCAATTGAAGCAGTCCAGGCCATGCAGTGCAATTGAGGCAGTCCAGGCCATGCAGTGCAATTGAGGCAGTCCAGGCCATGCAGTGCAATTGAGGCAGTCCAGGCCATGCAGTGCAATTGAGGCAGTCCA
>LKMJ01006039.1_pt1 | contig 11434 bp, 13 predicted proteins | sample 643391 | NCBI WGS metagenome assembly LKMJ01 (sample SAMN04112250, study PRJNA286221) | soda lake metagenome | biome: soda lake; feature: Kulunda Steppe; material: water; isolation source: sample PL-Br10 brine of Picturesque Lake | place: Russia: Kulunda steppe | collected 2010-07
ACAACATGTGCGTGACCCGCACATCCTCTGTCCCAGTAACTGCTCCTTGCACTCCCTCAGCAATCGTACCAATGTCATTGATGTACAACGAAAAGAGCAGAGGAGACAAAGGGCACCCTTGTTTCACACCCATAGCAGGCTTCACCCGTGCATCTTTATGCCCGCCTTGAAGGAGGTACTGGTCACCAGCATACAGGCTTTGAAGAGCAGAAAGGAGAATTGCAGGCATGCGTATGCGACGGAAATGTGACCAAAGAGCCTGTCTGGAGATAGTGTTGTAGTTTTTAAAATTAATGAAAGCAGTGTGCAGCCTGGAAGAGTTGCTTGGCTTTATGGAAACTACATCAAATAAGCTCAGCGATAGCAGAAGGCATGGACACTATAGCAAGCTCAATGGCTGAGTGCACAGGCAGATGCTGCTGCCAGCACCAGTGGAAATGCACCATGAAAAGCATACATGCTCATGACTGCAAATTTCCATTTCAATGGAAGACAAGTATGCATGCATATGCGTGCTCAAGAGTATGTTGTGTGTTCAAAGTAGAAAGATCCTGTTATGTATCCGGAGAAAATGCACCGCACTACATCCTTGATCATTGCCCACAATAATAATGCGGCCCTACTGTACCACCACACGAATATTGTAGCCCTAGGCCTGCAACCAAAACCAACTCAAAAAGCAAGCAAGGTGGCGTTCTGATTCCTAGTTAAGGTTCAAGGTTTAAGGTTCTGATTCCTAGGCATCCCGGCAGGTGTATGTGCAAATGTTGGTGCAAAATGTTTGCAAACAAAGCCAGTCCTTTGGTGTCTGCTTGGGTAACAATGACTCTAAGCCTGCAACCAAATTCTTATGAACACTAACGGTGTTATAACTAGCAGTGTATGAGAAAGAAAGAACTTTGCAGGCATTAAAGCACTCGCTAAGCGAAAGAAGTGCAAAATAAATTTTATATGTATATCAAAGATGGCTCAGGAAGAGATGGACGGGATTTGGCGGTCGGAGGAGATGCAATTGGTGCAGGTAAGAGAGAGGGCCTGGTGGTGCTCACGGACACACATTCACGTTAGGCATAGGCTCTCTCTTAAGATGATTCCTGCTAGCCCCAGGTCCGCAGGAGAGATAGAGATACTGCAAGAGAATTTGCCCTGATGACAAGGAGCTCATACCTCCTGATGCTTGCGTGTTGCAGCTGATGGTACCAACAGAATCTGCTCATGACACCGTGGAGGCCCTGGGTGACATCGGCCTACTCCAGTTCAAAGACCTGAACTCAGAGAAGTCCGCCTTCCAGCGCACATACGCGCCCCAGGCATGTCTTTCTTCCGCGCTTAAGCGCATGTACAGTTCTTTTGCATGTACCCCCAGAGCCTTAGTGCAATGTATGTACGGGTAATGCCTGCAGGTTAAGCGATGCGAGGAGATGGCCCGCAAGCTGCGCTTTTTCAATGAGCAGGTATGTTATTAACAGGACATGGTGCGGGGCAGTTCTACTTCCATGCTTCTTTCTTTCCTGTTCCTCTGGTGGGAGGGTTACAACAGGTCTAGTACATGGTGCCTTGGCCCTATGTGGCCCCTTTTCCTTGATTGTTGTTCGGAGTGGTTTCACTGCCTATGATTATCATGAGGATGCACGCCATGTGAAAATTTGCAGGTCACAAAGGCTGGCATGAAGATCGCCCCACAGCCTGCATTATTAGAGCAGACGCTAACGGTGGATGAGCTGGAGGTGAGGCAGGTTTTCCTACGACCGACACTGTCTGAGTCCAATTGATCTGCTGCACTTCTTCAGACTGCAAAGGTCCTGGAATGGGATGCCCCCTCCCCCCACACGAGCATGGGTCTGGTAACCTGCACGTGCATATGGTTGTATTGCTGCTGCTCTGCCTTGCAGGCCAAGCTGGAGGACCTAGAGCGCGAGGTGAATGTCGTAAACGCCAACAATGACAGGCTGCAGCGCTCATACACGGAGCTCACAGAGATGCAGGTGGGGGGACATTGAGGCGCTCAGAGTCTCGCATGTGACCGCAGGCCTCTTTGCATGCCCTGCAATGAAATAGTCTCAGAGCGCTGCGCTTGCAACGGGAGGAGGGGTTCCTTCTTGCTTTGGGGTGCTCCATGGCCTGGGGGTTTTGGAAAGTGGGTGCATGCCGCCCGAAACACGTGTGTTGTGCTGATGACCCTCCGGATGCTCGCCAGGTTCTGTTGGAACGGGCGAGCCAATTCTTTGACTCGGCCCGTTACCAAGCCACGCATGACCCCAGCACGGCCACGCCCACAGATGCCAGCCAGGACTTCAGCTCCCCCTTGCTGGGGCCAGACCAGGAGGCAGCGGTGAGCGGCTCTGCTTTGCTTGGCAACCAGGTCAATCCAGCCTCCATGTCCAGCGCTGCCATTGAGTCTGACTGCCTCTCTCTTGTCCCGCCGCATGATCTCTTCGTCACGCCGCATGATCTTTTTTTACCTGCGAGGCCGCAGCCTGCAGCCATCAGTGAGCCCTGACTAAGAGTCTCTGCTCCGGTTCTGCTGAACCAGACCTGTTGCGCCTCTTCATTCTGTGCCGCCTGATGCTATTGCTCTATGGACTCATGGACCCACCATTTTGTTGCACACAACAGTCCTGCGTTGCTCATCAGGTCAGATGTTGGGGCGCACCAAAGCACGGCTTGTGCTGCCGCAGTCATGAAATGCGTGCCGCGCTCGCTCATGCCTGGTCGAGCAAGAGGTCAGGGAGTCTGCTGGCTTAAGTGAGCTCAGGAGGTGCATGAGCAAAGCGTGCAATCCAGCTTTGGATGGGTATGTTGTGAGGGTCAGGAGTGTGCTGCTGAACTTGCCTGTCGCGCCTGCAGGCCTATGCTTTAGATCCCAAGATGTCCCGCCTCGGCTTTGTAGCAGGCCTCATACAGCAGGAGAAGCTCACGAGCTTCGAGCGCCTGCTGTTCCGCGCCACTCGAGGCAACATGTTCCTTAAATCCGCCGCTGTTGGGCGGGTTCAGGTGTGTTTGTCAGACTTGTTGTGCGTGTGTGCCGATGTGCGCAAAGCAGAGTGGGCTGCCTGTTGAGCTCTATGATCCCTGATCGTTGTTTGCATGCTGGCGCCGTTGTGTGCATGCTGGCGCCCCCTCGGCACGGTGTGTGCTGAGGGCATGAAGGCACAGCCGTGTACGATTGTAAATGTCACATGTCGGTGCTTCGCTCGTGCTGCCGCGTGCCTCTGCTGTGACCTCGCGACAAACCCCTCGACCCTGGCAAGCCGAGCTGAGATCAGCACCCACCCATGCAAAAGTGGGAGGACGTCTGTCGCCGCCCTCTGCGTCGCGAAGGTCTTGAGAAGATGGGCTTTACCCTGCCTCTCCTTTCTGTGCCCCCCTTGCCAGCGCTGCTCCTTGCCCCTCAGCTTCTGATGCTCAAGCCCCGACTGCACAATGCCTGGCTCTGCCTCCAGGACCCTGCCAGCGGAGAGAAGCTGGATAAGAGTGTGTTTGTGGTCTTTTTCGCCGGCGAGCGCGCACGCCAGAAGATCACCAAGGTGAGCGCAGCTTGGATGACGCGTTTTGCAACCATGGGAGCGCCAGCACGTCTTATGCACAGATTGCTTTGTGTTGGTGTAGGCGGCACGTGAACACCTCCCTCATGCGCCTGACGCCAGCATTCCACCTCAACTCAACATGCCTTGTTGCCTGCAAGGCAGGCGCTGCTGCCACTTTCCCAGAGGAGCAAGCAAACAGGCGTGTGTGCACCTAGAAATGTGTATTGCTCTAGGTACCCAGCACATGGTTGTTAAGCACTGCATGCCTCTCAGTGTCCAATCGCGCGCCGTGCCTCAGCAGCCATGTTGAGCTCACTGCTGTGCCGCGCTGCTGCAGATCTGTGATGCGTACGGTGCGAACCGGTACCCTTTCCCAGAGGAGGTCGCACGCCAGCGGCAGATGCACTCAGAGGTCGGTGCAGGGTGCCGTCTCTGATAGCGGCTCTTCCTTGTGGCCGACAAGGCCATCAGTCTGACGGAGAAGGGATTGACAGCTGCGCACGCATGTCTCTCTCCTGTTTACTGTTGCTCAGCAGTGCCGGTTGCGGGAGAGGGGTGTGCCGTGGCAGTCAGGATTGTCAGTGACGACCGCAGAATGTGTGTGTGTGTGCATGACATGCTCACTCAGGGTGCTTGCAACGGGTGCATGCCACTTCGGGGAGCACGTGCCGCACCTGCCCTGACAAAGCATGCGCGCACCTTGGGATGCCCATTGGCTGGGTAGTGTACGCTTGCCGCCCCGCCTGCCACCAAAGGCACGGAGGCAGAGGCCCTGGGCCCAATGACCAGCCACCCTGCACATGGCCAAGAGAGGCCTTTATGCTGTCCCGCAAGGCATCAAGTCGATGCTTGCCAGCGCTGCTTCAGTGCGTGTGTGCTCTGCCCCCCTCCCTAACGCGCAGATCTCGGCGAGGTTGCAGGAGCTTGGGGCAACCTTAGATGCGGGCGACATTCACCGGCAGAGCGTGCTGCGCGTCCTGGCCAACAGTGCGTGTCGCAGTAGCCGCGTCCTGAGCCGCGGTCATGCTTCCGCTGCGTCCCCCTGCCCGCCCCCTTCATGCTGCAGCCGGACCATGTGGTGGATGGTGTTTCAGGGCACAAAGGCCTGTCCCTGCACAGGCTGCCTGCTCTGTGACACCGCACGTGCTGCAGCAGCAGCAGCAGCAGGCACACGCGCCGTGTGCCGTCCCGGCCCCTGTGGCGGCGCATGCACGCCAGGCTGGCTGCAGCAACGGCTGCTGTCTCCGGCACACGCGACCAGGGCGTGCAGAGGCCTATAGGAACCACGGGTCTGCAGACGAGTGTCGCAGTGGCTGCTGCTTGCTTATGAATCTGCACCGCAGCAGAGCCTGGTGCAAGTTTGGACATGTGTGTAGGGATGGGTAAATAGGGTCTGATCAAAATGACAAAGAGGCTCTATAGAGGCTCAAATAGGCTCTGAATTGGCTCTACAGAGCCTAGGCGAGGGTCTGCCAAACCCTATTTACCCATCCCTACATGTGTGTGGTTGCCGCGGGCTGCCTGCTGTGTAGGCTTGAGCCAATGGTCCAACTTGGTGCGGCGGGAGAAGGCCATCTATCACACCCTGAACAAGTTCAGCATGGATGCCGGCCACAAGGTGAGAGGGCAGGCCCGCGTGCACCAGCGCGCGCTGATTCAGGCCAGAGGTTGCGCGCGCGTCCCATCTGCTGGCGTACACCGACTTGATGCCCTGTCAGTGTGCGTAAAGGTTGGTGGGTTGGAATCGTTGGGAGGCGAGACCTGCAGGCACCTCGACAAATGCAGCGCGCTTCCGCGCAGGCCTCTCCCAGGTCATTGGAGCACGTGTGTGTGCGCGCATGTGTGTGTGCAAGGTGTGCGTGTGTGCATGTGTGCGCGCGTGTACGCGTGCGTGTGTGTGCGTGTGTGCGTCTGTGAGCTCCCACACACCTACCGACCGTCTGCAATCAGGCCTATGTACCATTTCACAAGGTATCAAGTCGGTGGCTGCCGGCGCAGCTTTGGGGAGGGTGCCTCGCCCCTTCCCTGCAGAAGCATGATAGTGGGCAGTGGGGCCTCTGCTCACCTGGCAGCGGTGAAGGCCGCATTGCGCTGATGTGTGCCCATACTACAGGTGTGCCAGCTGGTGCGCGCATGCGCGCGTGTTTGCAGCAGGCTGGATGCTCCTGAAGGCATGGTTAGGTGAGGCAGGCATGCGGGCAGGTGGCGCGCTGCCCAGTGCGTGCCGGCCCACTGCGGCCCAGTCAGCGCTTGCGTTGCTACCCACTTTCCCGACCATCACCCACCCTTAAGCTGACAGCCTGAGCTCCGGCTGCTACCGTGCCCGTGCAGGTGCTGGTGGCGGAGGCGTGGGTGCCCAGCGCCGCGCGTGTGCGCGTGAGCGAGGCGCTGAAGCAGGCATCTGAGCGCAGCCACGACACGAGCGTGAGTGGCGCGCACCCCTCCCTTGTGCACACCGCTGCCTGTCGACCAACTCGGTGCCCTGCATGCATGCTCTCAGCCTGCACACGCCAGGGGGCTGCAAGAACATGTATGCATGTGTGCTCAGACGTGTGCACACGGTCAAGTTGAGGCAGCAGGATATGCCCCACGCACGGCTCCTGGCACTTGGCTGCTGTAAGCCAGCAATGAGTGCCTGCGCGCGCACGTGTGCGCCTGCACAGTGGAAAGCTGGCTGTAGGCCTTCACGCATGTTCATTTTGTGTGTGCGCGTACTTGTGTGTGTGTAAATGTGTGTGTTGTGTGCGTGCATGTTTGGGCGTGTGTGTGCCTGCGCAGCTGATTGCTGCCCGAGCACTGCCTTCACACATGCGCCTGTTGGTTGTTGCTTCCGACCGCCCCCCCTTTCTTCCCTTTTTTCCTCCTTTGTAGGTGGGGGCGGTGCTGCAGCCGATGGCCATGACGCACGACAACCCACCCACGCACTTCAAGACCAACAAGTTCACGGGCTGCTTCCAGACCATCGTGGACGCGTACGGCATCGCGCGCTACCGCGAGGTCAACCCCACTGTGTTCACCATCATGACCTTCCCCTTCCTGTTCGCCGTCATGTTTGGCGACCTGGGGCATGGCATCCTCATGCTCATGTTCGCGCTGTTCCTGGTGATCAAGGAGAAGGCGCTGGGCAAGGTGAGCTGCCCGCAAGTTGTTTTCCTTCCCCTCTCTTCTCACGCACCTGCACGACCGCGCGCGCGTCTCTCCTGACGCCCCACCTTCCCTCTACAGGAGCCCTGGGCCCAGGGCTAGCCCAAAACCCTGAACCCTGCCCCTTTGGGCTACTCAAGCGCACGTGCCCTTAAGCACCCTCGCGGTGCCCCCTGCTAAGGTCACACCCATGCAGGCAGCAGCAGGGCAAGCCGCTGCGCCTCGGTAGCTGCACCTCCCCTGGTGCCCCTCTGCCCGGGCATACCCTGGCCCCACAGCCCCCTTGCCCCCGCCCTCCTTGCACTGGTCCCTGGCATGCGGCCATGCAGGCCGCCAGCCCCAGGCGCCCCTGCGCTCGTGTCGCCCGCATAGTGCACGGTGCATGCAGCTGCTGCGAGCTCTTCTCACCTCAGCAGGCGCATGGTGCTGGCCAGTTGTGGGTGGGTGTGGGCATAGGGAGGCAGGCAGCGGCGCCGTGCACGTAGTGCGCGTACGCCTACACACACGCGCGCGCGCACACACACTCTGCTGTGCCTGCTCTGGTGGCTTTGGCGGCGCCGCTGTGCTTGCAGGCCCAGCTGGATGACATGAGCAGCATGGCCTTTGGCGGCCGCTACTGCATCCTCCTCATGGCCCTGTTCTCCATCTACACCGGCGCGCTGTACAACGAGTTCTTCTCCGTCCCCATGAACCTGGCGGGCGACTCGCACTTTGCGTGAGTATCCATGTCCATGTCTGTGTGCGCATGTGTAAGCATTCGGAAGTGCCCGCTCATGCAAGTGTGTACGCCCGTGAGTCTGTGCAAGGGGTGGGTGGGCGCTGGTGCCCCAGCATACCACAGCAACTGTGCGACGCTCCGCCTGCTGTGCCTTCAGCGCATGGCCACGCCTCATGTATGTATGTCTCGTGAGTGTGTGCCTGCCCTGCCCGCCCTACCCCACCCGCCCACCTGCGGTCCGCGCCTCCTAGAAGTTTGCGCGCACGCGCGCACACACACACACACGCACACACACGCACATGTGGTGGGTGGGCAAATGTATAGTCCACGCTGCACCTGGCACACTGCCAAGCGTCTGTGCTCCATCATATCCACTGCCAAGCGTCTGTGCGCCATCATATCACACATGCACGCCTCGGTTCCTTTGCACAGCTCAGCTGTCTGCTGCATGTGCCCTTCCCTGCCACTTCTGTCATTGTCCCGACACACATGCCCCGCTTTTCTGTCACGCATACCCCACTGTCTGCCATGCGGACCCCATCGTTTGCGACACACACCATCATCTTCCGCGCGCACCTCAGTTGCCTGCCGCACATGCCGTCCCACCATCTGCTGCCCTCAATGTGAATGTGTGTGTATGTGTGTGTGTCTGTGGCTGTGGCTGTGGGTCGTGCCCCACAGGTGCTACACCCAGGATGGCAAGCCCTCTGACGTCACCGACCTCAGGGACTGCGGCCACGCAGGCAACAAGGCGAGTGCTTAACTAGGGACTGCGGCCACGCGCGCAGCCCAGTGCTGAGCAGGGCGGCACGCACACACGTGCTGCAAAGAGCACCTCCTCTGCCGCCCCTTGGGGCTGCTGCGCCTCCACCTCTTCCAGTGCCCGAGGATCCCCTGCGCCTGCGCGCTGAGTCGGGTGGCTGCGCAGCCCAGGGGGGCGGAGCGGAGGGCAAGGGCTGCAAGCCAGCACGCCCTTCCGCAGGCGGCGAGGTGGCTGCTGCTGCTGCTGCTGTAGCATTCATTGGCTGCAGCTGGATGCGTGCAGCTGCTCGTGGACGAACCCCCTCCCCCCGCCTGTGCACCCAAGCAAAGCGACACGCGCGCACACGTGTGCCAAGGCTGCCACGCGGCTCAGCCCGCTGGCAGCGCAGCGCAGCCACGGCTCATTGTCCGTGCCTCACTGCACAGCCGACCGTGCCTCACTGCACCGTCCGTGCCTCACTGCACAGCCGACCGTGCCTCACTGCACCGTCCGTGCCTCACTGCACAGCCCCTTGTCCCTGTGCGGGGCGGCATCCGCGCAGGCTGGGCTGCAGCAGTGAGGGCTGCAGCGAGGCATGCAGAGGGGTGGGTATCCAAGCATGCGATCCGCGGCAGCACAGGCACAGCTGCGCAGGCGCCTGTAGTGGTAGGAAGGGGAGGGAGGGGGAAGAAGGGGTGAGCCGGAAGCACAGGGCCACCTGTGCGCATGCTCTTGCTGGACGCCCCACAGCCCCTTGCAGCCGCTCATACGGTCCCCCCCCCCCGGCCGCCTGCTCCAACCCCCCGTTTTCCTACAATCCCCTGCATGTGTGCACAGGTCGTGCTGCCAGATGGCGAGGGCCCGTACCCTTTTGGTGTGGACCCTGTGTGGCGGGGCACCAAGACCGAGCTGCCTGCCCTCAACAGGTGGGAGCACGCACATGCACACACAATCGCCTCCATACACACACACGCACATTCAAACACACATGCGCATGTTTTCCAAGCACGCGTGCAAGTGCGTGCGCCTGCATGCCCTGGCCACGCGCCCTGCTGCCCCACGCTGTACTGCCCGGCGCTGTGCAATCCGCAGCATGAAGATGAAGATGAGCATCGTCATTGGCGTCATCCACATGAACCTGGGCATCCTCATGTCCCTGTACAACAACCAGTACTTCAGGGACCGCCTGTCCACGCTCACCGAGTTTGTGCCCCAGGTGCGCCCAAACCGCATTCCTTGCTGCAGCAGCTGTGCCTGTGCGAAGCGTGCCAGCATGCAACAGGTTGGTAAGGTTTGGTGGGGAGGGGAGGGGGGAAGCGCCAGCCTCTCCTCCTAAGTCCAGACCGCGTGCACTGCAGGGTTGGGCGCAGGGTTCGCTGGAGCATCATGCGCTGTGAGCCTCTGCGACCTGTGTGACCTGTGTGTGTGTGTGTGTGTGTGTGACCTGTGTGTGTGTGCCCTGTGTGTGTGACCTGTGTGTGTGTGACCTGTGTGTGTGTGTGACCTGTGTGTGTGTGACCTGTGTGTGCCGCACCCCTGCAGAGACCCACTTAACGCCCCATGGTGCCCTCCCCTCCCTGCTCACTGCCATGCCGCCTGTGCGCGTGCACGCAGGTCATCTTCCTGAACTCCCTCTTTGGCTACCTGTGCTTCCTCATCATCTACAAGTGAGTCTATGTTGATGGTTACAAGTGAGTCGATGTCAATGATAACAAGTTAGTCGATGTCAATGGTGATCCCGCGCGCTGGCGGGCACCGACTTGAAAAACCAGTTGAGCTGGTTGGTCGGGGCAGTTGAGCTGAGCAGTGCTGGCGGGGTGCGTCCCACATGCCTGTGAGCATGGCTAGGCATGAGGAGTGAGGTCAGGTGTCTGTGCGTGTGTCTGTGTGCCTGTGTGTGTCTGTGTGTGTCTGTGTTTGTCTGTGTGTGTCTGTGTCTGTGTGTGTCTGTGTGTGTGTCTGTGTGTGCCTGTGTGTGTCTGTGTGAGTGTGTCTGTGCGTGGCTGCGCGCTGTACCCCACTGCCACCGAGCCAAGCACCACAGCCAGCACCACCAATGCCCCACACAGCCTCACATCGCACGCGGCAACAAAGCGTCACACGCAGCGCCGGTCATGCCCCACACAGCAAAGCACCACAGCCAGCACCACCAACGCCCCACACAGCCTGTCGTCCCATGCAGCAACAATGATGCCCCACATAGCCTAACATCCCACGCAGCAACAATGATGCCCCACATAGCCTAACATCCCACGCAGCAACAGTAAAAAGCACGGTTTCCCCGCCCTCCCGCTCCTGCCCCTCGCACAACTATGGTGCGCCTACCCCCGCGTGCATGCCCCCGCAGGTGGGTGTCTGGTTCCACCGCCGACCTGTACCATGTACTCATCTACATGTTCCTCAACCCAGGCACCGTGGACGAGCAGGGCTACCTATTCCCTGGGCAGGCAGGGGTGCAGGTACGCGGCGCCACCCGTATCGCGGCGTGGCACATTGACCGCATGCCTGCCCACTTAGCATCCTGCACTGCATTGTCTGCTGTCCGAGCTCCTGCCTACGTTGTTCATAGCTGAGGCAGCGCCTGCAGTGCGGTCCAGCAGCACGTGCAAGCTTGGTGCTGCTCAGGGCGGCTGCTGCTGCTGCTGCTGCTGCTTTGCTGTGGAGTGCCACAGGCGCAGGTGCGCGCCAGCGGTAGCCAGCCCCGCACATGCTGCTGACAGGACTGTGCGCGCGCGGCAAGGCACACGCATGCGCATGCACACGCGCGCGTGTACATGTGCGTGTACGTGCTCTGTGTGCAGGTGGTCCTCCTGCTGGCCGCGTTTGTGGCTGTTCCATGGATGCTGCTGCCCAAGCCCCTCATTTTAAACGCCCGCTTCAAGGCCATCCAGGTGCGCGCGTGCTCTCACGCAGCCTCCCCCAGCATGTCACGCAGGGGCAGCATACACCCTTGTTGTGGGCAGCAGGACGCGCCCTGTGTGCTGCGCCTGGCCTAATGCATGCCGTCACCTCTGCCTGTGCTGTGGGGCGCCTGCGCCTGACGCGCGCTGGAGCCCCTGCCTGCGCCGTGCGCTGCGTGCAACCCTCGAGCCCTGCACCTCGTGCGCGAACGCTTGTGTGCTGGCGTGTAGGCGGGTCGCGCGTACAACCGGGTGGACGGCGATGGCGAGGATGAGGAGCAGCGGCTGGTGCAGCCGTCCAGCGCGGACACGCATGCCGAGCACGGCGGGGGCCACGGGGAGCACGGCGGGCACTTTGACTTTGGGGAGGTGAGAAGAAGAGAGTGGGGATGGGGGAGAGGGG
>LKMJ01006040.1_pt1 | contig 11430 bp, 10 predicted proteins | sample 643391 | NCBI WGS metagenome assembly LKMJ01 (sample SAMN04112250, study PRJNA286221) | soda lake metagenome | biome: soda lake; feature: Kulunda Steppe; material: water; isolation source: sample PL-Br10 brine of Picturesque Lake | place: Russia: Kulunda steppe | collected 2010-07
CAACGTCCCGGTTGTTTCGACGGATGTCGGAGATGTTCGTGAGCGTCTGATCGATGTCAATGTCGGTGGTATCGGAACAACACCCGCAGAACTCACTGATAAACTCGCTGACGCATTGCGTAGTGATGTGCAATCGAATGGACGAGAAGCGGTCCAAGAGGTCAGTTGGGACCGAATCGGTGATCGATTCCGAACCATCTACGACCGAGTATATCAATGAGTAACGACAAGCGCCAACTAGTGTATCTCTCGGATGCAGCGATTCCGTCTCGCGAAGCGAACAGCATTCAGACGATGAAGATGTGTGAGGCGTTTGCCGCTCACGGACTTGAGGTCACTCTCCTCATTCCGAATCGGCCAACCGAAGAATCAGGCAATCCGTACGCCTTCTACGACGTTGAACAATGTTTCGAGATTGTTACTGTGCCGTGGAAACCAGGAGAACGATATCTCTACTCGCTTCTTACACCATACTACGTTCGTAAAATCGATCCCAATATCGTCTACGGCCGGTTCGTGCCGGCGTGTTTTTTTACATCACTCACTGGCTATCGCGTCGTCGTTGAAGCCCATACGCCGGTTACTGAGGAACAACCAATCATCGCTTGGATGTTCAAAGTATTGATTCGCCTAGGACGGCTTAAGCAACTCGTCGTCATCTCCGAGGCCTTGTGTGAGCACTACCTCACGACCTACAACGACATTTCTCTTGAAGACATCACCATTGCTCATGACGCGGCGAGCGAGCGGCCGGACGTTGAACCGCTTCCGTTCGTGGACTCAGCTCGGCTGCAAGTAGGATACGTGGGTCATCTGTATGAAGGTAAAGGGATGTCACTGATAGCCGATCTGATTGTCGAGTGTCCATGGGCTGATTTCCACATCGTCGGTGGGACCGACGAGGACATCGAATACTGGAAGACCGTACTTGAGGGGGTCGAAAACGTAGAATTTCATGGGTTTGTGCCACCTCGAGATGTTGCCCGATATCAGCTGTCGATGGACGTGTTGCTAGCACCATATCAACGTGAAGTATATGGGAGTAGCGGCGGGACGGACATCAGTCAGTGGATGTCACCATTGAAGATATTCGAGTACATGTCGGCTGGGAAAATAATTGTCGCGTCGGATTTGGCCATCCTACGAGAGGTACTAATTGATGGCGAGACTGCACTTCTTTGTAGCCCCAATGACGTTGCAGCGTGGAAAAGGGCACTCGAATTGATTTCGAACGATCCAAATCAAAGACAACGGATAGAAGAGAATGCGAAAGCCGCGTTCGAACGGAATCACAGCTATCGGAAACGGGCTGAAAGTATTATTCAAGATTGGATTGCGACCGAGCAGGAATAAATCAGAAATAGAAGCGTTGGATGTAGCTGGTATCATCAACGAGTGTTCATCAAAAATCACAGTAGCAATATAGTTGAGTCAGGATAGATGGTGTGATTAAAAAGGTGTTTCTCGGTCAAACAATCTGAGCTGGTTGTCCTGACATCCCGATATTGTCTCAGCTGACATACCCGATTAATATTTCCGTGGTTCTATCATCATCGATCCTGGTTGAGGTTTTGGGGGCAGAGACTCACGCATAATAATGAAATTGTGGAATATGAGTTTCGCTCATCCGCAGGAGATTGTTGATGCTGCTGAGCAGTCGCTGTGAAGTCGAAGAGGACAAAGGCACCGCGTCAGCGGTGCCTGACACGAATGATCCCGCTAGATGTGTTCGGATCGGAATCGGTTGTAGCGAATCTGTTGCAGCAGGTTCACTGGCGTGATGGTGTCACCTGTCCTCGCTGCCGTTCTAACCGCACGGTCAGAAACGGCAGCTATCGAGAGTACCAACGGTATCTGTGTAAGGATTGCGACCACACATTCAACGACAAGACAGGCCCGATCTTCGCTCACTCGAAGATTGCACTTCGTCGGTGGCTGTTCTCAATTTACGCCTTTCTCCGGTTCAACACGAGTCTCAGACAGTTACAGTGCGAAATCGCTGTAACACACAAGACAATCCATCGGCGCATCGCGTGCTTCACCAGAGCACTGGATTCGCCTTCCCTCGATCTCGTTGGACCGTTCGAAATCGACGAAGGTATGTTTCTGCCGGGAAGAAAGGCCGCGAGCGCGACCAGGAGTCGCGCTCGCGTGGCCTGTCCACGTGCGGGCGGGGTTCATTTGACAGTGACAAGCCACCGGTGTTTATTCTCGCTGATCTCGGCAGCGGACAACGGTACGTGATTCCAGTGAAAGCCGCCGACAAATCGCCGATACGACTCCTATTAGCCGACCGCAAAGAGGAGCCACTCACAATATATACCGACGGCTTTCGAGCGTACGAACCACTCGACGAGGACGACGCATTCGACCGCGAATACGTCGTCCACGGTGACGGCGAATACGCTGCCGACGAGGTTCACGTCAACACGTGCGAGAGTCACGCGTCGCTAATGCGACGGTGGCTCTCGTCTCATCGAGGCGTCTCTAAAGATAAGTTGACACAGTATCTCAGAGCGTTCCAGTTCCGTCGAGAATTATATCGGAAACCGGGGCGAGATGCACTCAAACACGCTATCAAGGCGACGCTCTGAAATCAACAATGCACTACCTAAGAGCGTAAGAGTTTTTATTTAGTTCTAGACCATAGAAACATTTAGAGTGTTAAAGATGCCTGAAAGTAGGATGAACACAATATGAGGAAAATTGAGTTTCTCGGTATTCCGGGATCTGGAAAAACAACTATCCAAAACCGATTAATTCGAAAAGGGCCGAACCGATGGACATTGTCGACTGCCTCACAAATATCTTATTTGTGCAAGCTATTATCCACCAAACCAGACATATTCACTTACACCCCGAAAACTTTTACGCGGGTATTACTGAAAATCAGCTCATTTCATCCTCGATACGAACCTGACGAATACGCAATAAAAAATTATCGACGTGATGAAACATCTTATACCGAAATTGTAGATATAGCGATTGAACAAATCAGTACGAGTGAAGAGCAGCGTAAGTTACTTCAGTACTGGTTCGACAGAATGGCAGCACAGTATGTACTATCATCTCGCACACTATCATCAGACTGGAATGTACTCATAGATGAAGGATTCGTTCAGCGGAGTATTAGTACATTTTGTAGTACTAATCCAAACATCGAACTGGACATTGACGCCATATCGAACTATCTGCACGCCATTCCTAAACCAGATATTCTGATTATCGTGGCTGCACCAATAGATACCGTTGAAGCTCGACTGGAAGAGCGATCGAGTGGGTGGCCTCGACGATGTGCGGAATTAGACAGGCGAGAACGGATGTTATTCTTGCAACGATCAAAAAAATGTGTCGAATTTATAAAAAAGACTGTTACTGATTCGGGTATCTCATCGGTATACTCTGTCGATACTACGACATGTCTTGAGGAGGTTATTGCAGAGATGGACTCAAATGTATTTTAGATTGATCGGAGGTCTGGGTGTGACTTCGACTCGGAGCCATCATACACGGAATCACGAGTTTCCATCCATTCCGGATGACGGACACCGAAAACAACGGGGACTGCATCGAGATTAAGAATCTTACTAATTGCCAAACGATGACGGCTATCAACGTAGAGTAATTTCCCATCTCTTCCAATGTCGACCATAATCTCGTTACGCCTTGTCGTAAGAAAACTGTAAGAATCTCTGAGTTCTTCCTGAGTTTTGTATCCATTGTTGAGTATATTTTGATATAGTTCATCTACTGTTTCACAATAGGAAAGTAACCCTTCGCATGTTGTGGAACCGCCCCAACCGGTCTTTCCATTCTGTATCCGATCAAATTCGTTACGAACGTACTTTGTTTCCTTCCATTTTACACCGTTTTCAAAATGCTCCTGTAATGAGCGATAGAAGACTGAGTCCTCAAAGTACATTGTCGGATATTTATATCGCATATGTCTTTTCTTTTGACAGTATTCTTTAAAATCAAAGTTTTCGCGAATATCCCAATCCCCGTTGCGTACTTCTCCAAAGACCTCATATTCAATTGGTCGTGGTCGCCGTGTGATCTCTTGAATAGTACTGGGATCTACCCATTCAATTTTGTATGGATTGCACGGGGCCCTGTATTTATCAACATCGTGGCTTCTTATTTGTCGATGATATTTTGAAGCGTATTTCCAATATAAATTGAGGCTGGATTGAATTAAGTTCATTTTCCGCCGATCACTGCTCTGTTGTTGACCGGTGATTAAAAACATATAGATCAAGTGATGTTAGTCTTGATGCGAAAGAGGGAAAATTAAATTATATTCAGTATGGTACAAATAATCCAGAGATGACTGACGTCGGGATAGAGGTATTGATATGATAAGAACTAATGTTGGATTAGAAAAATTAGCTCAGAAATCAAGTGTCGGACAAGAGATATTCTTCCACAACCGACCTAGAGCGCATTATTTATTAAGTCTGAAATACAATTTGCATAGGAAACAATTCAAAAAAGATCTATCGTACGTAGATACTTAGTCAAGTGTTTGTTTCATATGAGATTCAAATATGTTACATGATTTTGATGATGAATTAAATGAAAAAATAAGCTCAGCACTATACTATGGGTATTCTCCCGACTGTGACTGTTCAGGACTTCCAGATGCCATCCAGACTGCTGTCCAAAAAAAAGATATCGATACTCAAAAAAAAGATATCATAGAACAGGGTTACAACGCTCTTCAAAACTCAATTACCGACGAACTGCAACAAACAAATAGTGATACACACGTCGTTCCGCTCAGTGCCGGTCTTGATTCTCGAGCTGTACTTGCTCTCTTGTTAAGTCACAATAGTGTGAATAATGAACAGATACAAACGGTAACATTTGGGACGCCTGGAACATGGGATTATGAGATTGGACAACAAGTCGCTGCCGCTGCTGGTGTCAAAAACCACACTATTGACCTCACTGACGAGGCTTTTGACTGGTCAGAGTCCTCTCTCCAATCCTACGCCGAAACACTGAGCTCCCCTAATCGAGTGTTTGAGGGGTTTGTTAATTATTCTGTCTCCATGAAATTCGATAATGCCGAATTTTGGAGTGGATTCATGGGAGATCCAACAGCTGGCGCACACCAACCAGCGGATCCTTCTGAAGACTGGAATAGTGCATGTGAACATTTTGCTTCGTGGAACGAGTGGACGAATCGGCTTTGTCTACCCGGATATGATCCACTTTCCGAGCTACCAGACGAACCATATCTCTCACGTGAGATGCTATCCTATGAAGAACAACTGGATTTTGCCCATCGTCAGCAGTGTTTCATTGCCCCAATTGTCCTCCCCAAACCCGAACGGTACCGAACGCCGTTCATGCAGACCGAATGGCTTTCGTTCAGTTTGAATCTCCCCGCAACGTATCGGACTGACCGAAGGTTATTTAAGAAGATAGTTACCGAAAAGTTTCCATCTCTGTTTCAGCTTCCAACAGACGCTACTGGTGGGTTGTCACCCACGGCGGGCGTAGCCAAAAAAAAAATTACTGCCGTTCTGCGCGTGATCCGACGGACTCTGACGAAAGCTGCAGGCTGTGCCTATATTTCACCTTCTATGAATTACATTGATTTTGAGGGACAATTTCGACAGACCAGCCAGCTTGGCCAGACTGTAGCATCACTTATTGAAGCACTAAGTGGGCGTGACCAACTTGTACCGGCAGACCAGCTGGAGCTCTGGGAGCAACACCAGAACGGACAAGACAGAAGCGTCGAGTTGCGTATCCTCTGTGCAATAGAATTGTTCCTGCGAACACAATAATAAAACAGACTATCCAATTAAAATATGATAACTTGATAAAATGATTGTCAGACACGTTTCACCGAACGAACTCTGGAATACGGCGTAGCGTTCCAATAACTCCGCGCGTTGAAAGAGAGCCCCAGACTCTTTCGAAGAGACTTGGTTCGAGCAATTTAATTTTATTACCCGCTCGATAATGGATTCGAAGATTGGTACGACTATTTATTTTTTCAATTGCTTGTTCAACATGGGCGCTCTTGCCCGCACCCGGTGTTTCGATTTCAATTAGTCTGCCGTGAAATGCCTTCACCTGCCCGTATACTCGACCGGGATGTCGAAACAAGCAATTGTATTCACTCGGGAGGGTCGCAATGCGCACATCGCTACGGTAAAGCGCAAGACGGAACGCAGCTTGATTGTGAACCTGTCCCCGCTTGAGCACTTCTGCATACGCTTTCTTCCACCTTTCGAAGAAGTCATTTACTGCGGTGTTCATTTTGAACGCAACAACTCCCGAATTGTATTCTGGGAAGCACTCAGGAATTGCCTCAATAGCCTCGAAAGTAACACGGCTGCTTGAGTAATTCCGGAGTCCCTGTGTGGCTGCAATATCAAACTCATCGAGTACATCAAACAAACCCGAAATATTTGCATCGATGTAAATATCTGTATCAAAGAATATAGTTCGATCGTAGGGTGTCTGATTGAGATATTGAACCTGGTCTCCGAAATCTCGGCGTGGGTTCTTCAGTCGACGCACGTCGTCAAACACTGCAACGTTAGTTTCACAGTCTGTGAATAGTGTGATTGGTACGTCTGGCATTACGTTCTTCGCACTTTGTGCAGAAATACGAGCTTCCTCGACAAATTGTTGGCCCGTCGCGATATACACGATCCCGCGTTCTGATTCAGATACCATTTGTTCAGTAAGTATATCACTCAAAATATAAATCCTGTTTGTTTACGAGCGGCTGAATTATATACTTTGACTGTATTAGTATTAGTACATCATTGATGTCGAAAATCTATCGAGGCCCAATCAGACAATTTGCTCTAGCAACTGAATTACACCCAATTTTTAATAAATTGTACAATAAAACAAATATATATGGCTGTTTGGAACGATATGGTCGAATCGCCTTGCAGGATCAATGTGACCAGTGTCACATGCTCGGAGATTCAGAGGAGATTAAAATTGATCTGCCGACACTCACTCCTAATCAAGAGGTACCCGAAGAATTTGTCAAGGTCAGTGGAACACATGGCTTAGCTCAACCCTTTGTAGCGGAAATATATGATGGGAAAGTGTTGAAAAACTCTGGCATCTGTACGACTGTTGACGGAACCTTACTTCTTGAAACAGCGAATTCTCGAGAAGGACTTATACAATCTTATTATAGACATCGACAGCTCGAAGCCGCGCAGGTCCTACTGAAACAACTACGGAAGGAAAACAAAAAACTCGACACTGATTTTAATATTGCTGTTTCCTTGATCGAAGCACCGTATAGAAAACAACGCTCGTACTATTCGACAAAGTGGATTCAATCATATCTTACCAGATTACATGGGGTGTACTATTGTATGGACGCTCTGGGGGTTCGACCAAAAGTTCTCATCGAACCAGATCCACCAAAATATAAAATCGAATCACTGCAATTACTCGGATTTGACGAGAGTGATATTGTACGCTGGAATCCTAACGAGGAATTACACATTGATCGTTTGCTCGTTCCTTCTGTCCGGCGCGTAGAGAAACGTGTGGACTATGATAGAGAGACCAAAGGTGTTATTTATAAACTCCTTTCGCCAAGTGCTTGCCAGTGGCTCAGAGGCAAAGTAAGGGAACAAATCCACGACACTGGAGCGTATTCGAGTAAAGTATTTATCTCAAGGGAAGATTCAACTGAACGAAGAATTGTGAATAGAGACGAACTTCTCAACATGATCGAAGATTATGGATACGAAAAATATGTTCTATCTGAACTATCGTTTAAAGAACAAGCGGCTATTTTTGCCCAAGCGAATCAGATAATGTCTCCACATGGCGGAGGTCTTGCTAACATTATGTTCTCTAGTGAATGTGATGTTATTGAGATATTTGGAGACAAAATCAAACCGACATTTTATTTACAGTCTCAGGTACTTGATTTGGAATATACCGGGGTATTGCAAGAACCGGTTGGAAATGATATATATGTTGATTTGAAAGAACTTGATATCGTATTAAATAATAATAAAGTAACATAAATGATTAATTTTGAATTTATGAATAATAAAAAAATGATGCTACAACTTATATCAAAATTCACGAGAAATCTATCAGAAAATGGCTTTGCCAGGACCCTGAAAATAACGTGCGAGTACATTGGTGGTCTTGTTTATCATCAATATATCCGTGAAAGATTGCCAGTCAAAGGATATGCAGAATTTAGTGGAGTTGAAGTTCCAGAGGAGATTGCACCAAAACGACGACTCGGAGAACGTTCGATTCTATCGTGGTGGTCTCAAGAAAAGCCTGTTTATAAAGGATATCTTGGATACCTCCGAAAGTATGCTTGTTCTGGTGATGATGTGACGATAATTGGAGGTGGTAGGGGTGTCTCATCAGTCGTGGCCGCTCAAAAGGTCGGAACAGAAGGGAAAGTTACTACTTATGAAGGAAGCCCAGAAATGCTTGAGCTCGTTGATAGAGTAACGAAATTAAATGCTGTCAGAGATCGGTGCATTCTCCGATCAACTGTGGTTGGCCCGGCTATTGATGTCTACACTGACGATCGTAATGTCTCATCCATCTCGCCGAAAGAATTAGATAATTGTGACGTATTGTTACTGGACTGCGAAGGTGCAGAATATGACATTTTACCAGAGTTGGATATTCGTCCCCAATATATTCTGGCAGAACTGCATCCAAATAAGGTGGAGTATCAGGCTGACGAGATTCTGGAAGCTGTCCCTGAATACGACTTGATAGAGACTGCCAAATATTACGGAGAACCAGTATCTGAAATACAGTTTCGGAACTTGCTCGAATGTCGTAAGCGAGGCAAGCCAGATGCTAATGACTCTTATGTTAAAAACCCGATCTGTGTTTTGAAGTCCAATGAATAATTTCTTCTTAAGAGATGGAAGATACTGTCTTCAGATTCTCTTCCCCGGAAATTTAAGAAAATAAAATAAGAACTGTTTTATTGGATAATTAAGTATACGTTATCATGTCTAAATTAATCAATGAAAGCACCAAGTCCAAATTCTATTATGTATATAGAATAAAAGGAAGCTTGTACATTTTATTTTGTTTGTTTGTGGGTGCTTTATCTTTCATTTATCCTGTATTTATACCAATTGCATTAACCGCAGTCATAATTAAACCCTCAAAATATTTCATGAATAGTATCCTTGATTCAGTCACAGAATCAACTTATAATAGATTTTCACCCATAATCTATTTATTTACCACAGATATAAGAGTGGCTATTTACATAATTTTCACATTTATACCTATAATTTATTTTCTTTTTGACACTAGGGTTGGGTGGAGCACTTTTGGCTCATTTTCACATTTTGTTACAACTGTCTGTATTTTGCTTCTTATATGGTCAAGTGCCGTACGACCCAAGAATTGGTATTTTAATCGCTGGCATCCTATCGAGAGAATTAGCACGACGCTTATAGGTATTGCAGCCATTCTATCACCTCTTTTTATACTTTTGTTTTTAATCATTCAAAAAATAAACCAGTCTCAATATACAAAAATAGATATTGGCGGCAGTTCAGGCAGATTTGCTCTTGCCGAAGCCGTTTTATTTGGATTGGGTTCGCTCTCTGTAATAAACATTTTTGTTGCAGCAAATGAGAGTCATGCCGCTTTTATTGTATTGACTGTTTTTGGAGCCACATATTTTTATACGGGTGTGAGCAAAATGGTAGATCATGGTCTAATCTATTACATAACGAAAAACAACCCCACACATTTCTGTATGAATTATTACATTTTAGATAGGGGCATATGGTCTTTTGATATAAGTGACAAATGGTTAGTCAAAATGGGGAATGTAGGTGACATAATAAAACCATTCATTAATTTATATGTGGTGGCAGTTGAGATTATGGTTGTTTTTGTACTATTCTCTTTAGATTTTGCAATCATAATTGTGTCCGCTGTTATACTACTTCATCTTGGGATATTATTACTTACGGGTATTAACTTCTGGATTTGGTATATTGTCGATATGGCAATACTAATTAGTTTAATTTTGTTTTCGCCCATGGAGATATTTTTTGGCTCAGATTGGCTTTTATTATCTATATTGATGATATTGACCGCGCCTGCTTGGCTCCGTAAATCTGGTTACAGTTGGATCTGTACACCATACTTGGAACGTATGGAAATTGTTGGAGAGCTTGATAATCGAGAAAATGAAAAAGTCACGATCAATCCTAGAATTTTTAGACCATATGATAGAAAAATCTTCCGATGGAGCCAAGGAGGCCGTCCATTTAGTAAAATATCTGAATTAACGGGGGCTGGGGGTGTTCATAGTAATGATGTATATGAGGAATTATGTGAATGTGCTGTTGAAAAAAGTTTGGACCAAATTAAATGTGACACATCTATAAATAATAAGGAAATGTTAGAGCAAAAAAATGATATGAAAAAAATATTGGAAAGATTCATCAATACTGAGGTCAATGATAGCTCTTTGTCATTTGTGTCTCCGCCAGGGATGTATTATAAAAGCAAATCTATTGACTCGACAAGTATCTATTCTATGAATGACATTAATAAATTCGATGTTTACAAGATTGATGGCATATGGACTAATGATGGTTTTAAAATTATAAACAAAGAAAAAATATTAGAAGTCAGTGAGTCATAGGGTTCAATTCGGACGTCTTACTCAATGGGTCGTGTTCCAATAACCCGATTTCATATGAAATGAATACGCACATCCGTAGGAGATTGTCGATATTGTTGAGCAGCCGCTGTTAAGTCGAAGAGGACAAGGGCACCGCGTTAGTGCTCAGGGAAAATTATAAAGCTTGAATCTGTTATTGAGGTAGTGTTCAGATAAGCTGATTCCATGCGAAACTGAACGATCTGATCCAATCGTCAGCAGTCTCTGCTGAAGCGTTGCTGAAACAGTTTGAGAAACAAACTGTTCGACGTTTATCTCTCTGAAGACACGTTCGGCAGCATTCCGATTTCCATGTTTTTCATATCTGAAATTATAGCAGGCTCGGTGACACGCAGCTTATAATGAGTGTGAGCCGTCAACGAGAAACACCGCCTAGAAGACAGTCTCAGACAGTGCCCTTTGGCCGTAGAGAGCCTCATTGATCCGCGCGTTATGCGCGTGAACGATGGGGCAAAACTCACCGTGCTTGATCAGCGGTCTCACCTCCTCTTCCCTCAGTTTGTCGCGTAACCGCTGCCAATCGTAGCCTTTGTCGGCGGCGAGTTGCCAGCGGAGGTGGGTGTCGTTACGTTCCTCGGTCGTACAGTGAACGTCGAGGATGGCCTGAGAACTAGTATCGACGAGAGCAGTTGTTTTGAGTGTCTGAACGCGATAATTCGTCCGTCTGCAGTAGTGTTTGCTGGCGTTTTCGCGGTCGAAAAACGTAGCGTCGATGGCGGCACGACCAGAAA
>LKMJ01006041.1_pt1 | contig 11428 bp, 18 predicted proteins | sample 643391 | NCBI WGS metagenome assembly LKMJ01 (sample SAMN04112250, study PRJNA286221) | soda lake metagenome | biome: soda lake; feature: Kulunda Steppe; material: water; isolation source: sample PL-Br10 brine of Picturesque Lake | place: Russia: Kulunda steppe | collected 2010-07
GACAGGGCAGCCAACCTGAAGGTGTTCTTGGGTTGGGCGAAGAAAAAGGTTCCTGGTGCAGAGTACATGAATGCCGGCAGTGGTGCACAGGTGTGTGTGTGTGTGTGTGTGTGTGTGTGTGTGTGTGTGTGTGTGTGTGTGTGTGCGCGAGCGCGCGCGCGCGCGCGAGAGAGAGAGAGAGAGAGAGAGAGAGGGGGAGGGAGAGAGAGAGAGCACAATCGCACCTGCACAAGGGCGGCGCACAGCATGACAAGCCACCCAAACGGGCCCCAGCTGGATGGTAGCCTCAGCCCCAGGTCACAGGCCTTTGCGTGCACAAGCGACGACGCGCTCCGCTGCAAGGGTGTGGGAGCGGTGGGCAGGGGTGTATGTGCAATGGTGGCCTGTCCACTGCACAGCAACCAAAGAGCTCTGCGGTCAACGTAGTGCTAGTAGAAATTGTGCATGCACAACCTTTGAGACCTAATTATGCACTGCCAATGATACCAGCGAGCTCGTCTGCCAGAGCAGAACAAACGGGAAAGCGCAATTGAGTCAATAGGCCCTGATTGTTGAGCTTTGGGGAACAGGCACCAGTTTCCTTTTACAAACACGAGACCTGGTAGAAGCAAGAGGGATGTTCTGCTGCGCTGTGTTCCCTTGTCTAAGCACACACTCTCTTTTCTAAGCATACACGAACCAGTGGTAGAAGCAAGATTGATGTGCTGCTGCGCTGCGGCACACGGGTGCAGGGTCAAAGAGGCATAAACAAGCAGGGGCGCTGCGCTGCGACACACTGGTGGGGGGTCAATAAGGCATGAACAAGGAGGGGCAGCGCCACATGGCGCTGCACACACAGGCACGGGGCTAAAGAGGCATGAGCACGCAGTGGCAGCGCCTCATGGGTGCAGGTCCAAAGAGGCATGAACAAGCAAGGGCACTGCGCTGTGACACACTGGTGGGGGGTCAGAGAGGCATGAACGAGGAGGGGCAGCGCCACATGGACTCCATACATGGGCAGGCAGCAGCACGCAGCACCCACCTGCAGCATGTTGAAGGCCAGGTCGAGGTTGGCGTGCTTGGCCTGCACACGCATGTGTCGGCCACGCAGGGCAGCTGCAGGTCAGCCCTTGCACAGTTAGAGGAGCTGCGCCGCATGCGAGCTAGTACTTTTGCCGTGCTTTAAGTGTGCCATTTGAGCCAAACAGCAAGATCAACACACGTTCACTGTATGTCCTCCAAAACTGTGCTCTGTGCGCTCTCACAGAGTGCCTTCCAAGCCCATCTGCGCGCCCCCCCGCCCCTGAGGTGTAGTGCCAGCTCTGTGCAGGGGCAAGATCTACCCATGCCTGCTTCATGCCATTTATTTAGGGTGTGGGTTTGCAGCTTCCTGGCACTGAGCCCTCTGGCGACATCTGAGGAACATCTGGAAAGCCCTTGCTGGTTAAACAAGGCTAGCATGCATGCCAATGCTCCCTGCCCTGCCTCAAATTGAAGCACGCCTCACCTGCGCATGCGCATGTGCCTCTGCCTCCGCTCCATGCTGCTGCTTGTGTGGCCACTGATGCCAGTGCCACTGCTGCTGCCACTGCAACACAGGCGTGTGAAAGCGCGCGCGGCTCTGAGCCACAGCTGCAACCAGTGACTACACAACTGACAGAAAGCTTGTAACGGTGTAGAAAACTTACAGCAGAGCCGAGCCTGGGCATGCAGCTTACTGAAAACATTGAAGAATCCTCTGATACGCGTTGCTGCAGATGAAGCACCACAGGTCTCTTGTAGCAAGCTCCCACAGACTGAGCAAGAATTGCTGCGCAATCGGTACGCCTCACGCGCATGCAAACACCCCATCAAGCAGCATTCCGGCACAGAAAGCATCACAGGTCTCTCGCAGCAAGCTCCCACAGACCGAGCAAGAATTTTTGCGCAATCGGTACGCCTCACGCGCATGCAAACACCCCATCAAGCAGGATTCCGGCACAGAAAGCATTGCGGGACAGAAGCATTGCAACACAGAAAGCATTGCGGCACAGAAAGCATTGCGGGACAGAAAGCATTGCAACACAGAAAGCATTGCGGCACAGAAAGCATTGCGGGACAGAAAGCATTGCGGCACAGAAAGCATTGCAACACAGAAAGCATTGCGGCACAGAAAGCATTCCAGCACAGAAAGTATTGCGGGTCTCTTGCAGCAGAGGCACCTGAGCCATATGTACAAGAGTTGCTGCACACCAGGGCCGCATCACGCGCTTGCACACAGGCATATGCACGCAGGGCTGCATCACGCGCTTGCACGCAGGCACACGCACGCAGAGCCGCATCACGCGCTTGCACACAGGCACATGCACGCAGGGCTGCACCACGCGCTTGCACACAGCCACATGCATGCAGGGCTGCATGGTGCGCTTGCACACAAGCACACGCACGCAGGGCCACATGACGCGCTTGCACGCAGGCATATGCACCCAGGCATGAGCAGCCGCTCACGCCCCCCACCTTGCACACAACAACGCTCCCAAGGGAGGAGGAGCATCCATGCAAGGCCTGCACAAGAGAGTGTGTCCGCAGGCGCACGCATGCTTGACCCTGGACATTTGCCTACCTGCTGCTGCAGGGACGGCGGGCTTTGTGGGCGGCCTGAGGGGTGCTTGTGATTTGGGGACGTAGGGGATGGAGGGGAGGGCGGGCTCGGGTTGCTGCTGACGCGCCGCAGCAAGGACAATGGGCCCCAGCCACTAGAGGAGCTCCTGCACAATGCACAATGCACAATGCACAATGCCGCAGCAAAGGACAATGGGCCCCAGCCAATTCCTGCACAATGCACAATGCACAATGCCGCAGCAAAGGACAATGGGCCCCAGCCACTAGAGGAGTTCCTGCACGTCGGCAGGGACAGTTCAGCCGAGGCATCATCTTACTACTCAAGGACTTTTTGCACGTCCAGCAGGGACAGATCAGCCAGGACATTGGTTCTTCACCCAAGTCCCTGCACGTCAGCAGGGGAGAAATCATGAAGCCAGGACATGGGTTCTTCACCCAAGTCCCTGCACGTCAGCAGGGGAGAAATCAGTAAAGCCAGGACATGGGTTCTTCACCCAAGTCCCTGCACGTCAGCAGAGGGGAGAAATCAGTAAACTAGGGCTCCTGGTTCTGCAGCGCTGGGGAGCTGCCAGACACAGGCGCATGCAGCAAGAGCGATTGCAGCAGCGGCGGCATCAACATCATCACCACCACCAAAGCAGCTGTCAGCAGCCTAGATGTTAACACTGACGCGTGTCACTCACAGCCAGAGCGTTCTGTTGCCCCAGCTGGCAGGCATGTGCATTAGGCTTTATAGCCGACTGGGACGTGCATAGGCTGCATCAGCCAGAGTGAGCTCAACCCACAGCTAGTTGCTCCATCTGCCTAGTGTGTGCATGGGCTGCATCAGCCGGGGCAAGCTCAACCCACAGCTAGTTGCTCCACCAGCCTAGTGTGTGCATGGGCTGCATCAGCCGGGGCAAGCTCAACCCACAGCTAGTTGCTCCACCAGCCTAGTGTGTGCATGGGCTGCATCAGCCGGAGCAAGCTCAACCCACAGCTGGTTGCCTCATCTGCCTGGTGTGTGCAGGGGCTGCGTCAGCGGGTGCGCCTTGCACTGACTGATGTGGACCCCTATTCGGCCCATCTCTTAGGCAAAGCTCTGCCAGCCATGCCTTGCAGGGAGCTCTAGACATGGCTCAGAGGGAACACAGCGCCACGCGGGCTGCAGGAGGGCCGCACCATGTATTCATAGCACGTGCGTGCATGCGGGCATACGAGTGTCCATGTGTGTGTATATGTGCGTGTGTGTATATTTGTGTGTCCATGTGTGTGTATGTGTGTGTATATGTGTGTGTCCGTGTGTGTGTGTGTCTGTGTGTGTGTGTGTGTGTGTGTGCGCGTGCGCGCACGGGCACAAGTGCCCAAAAACACATGGCATGCCCCAACAGGGCCACTTATTGCACTCACAGTTGCGCCCACAAGCCCGTGAGAGTGCACATGTGGGTGTGTGCTCATTCACACGCGCATACTCTTACACCCTCCCAACCCCCGCCCCCCCGGCTCTCGCTGGCACAACATACTTGGCGGTCTGGGCCTCCGCGCTGCTGCCAGTGGCCACGCCCAGCGCCGCGCCCAGCATGCTCAGCCCCTTCTCCACAAACAGCGGCAGCACATCGCTGCTGGCGGCCGGGCGGCGGTCCCAGAACGACTGCTGCTGCCACAGCACTGTCGTGGAGCCCTGCGGGCAATGTGTGGGCGGCACGGCAGGAAAGACCTTGCAAACCTGGTGACATGTAAGTGCATGGTGATGTGTATGGAGCACACTGCGTGGAGCGATTCCTCCTGACATGATCCTTAACCCTAACCCTAACCCTTACCCTTCAATATCGCTCCTTGGGCTATCGCGAGCAATTAAATAATTGTTGGGGGTCATCGCACTTTGAAATCCGTTGATAACTAACCTTTTGAAAGGCCTCACAAATTATTCAGTTTAAGTCAGGGCCAGGCTCGGGCCCAATTATGGAGCCCCATGCTCCAAAGAGGCAAAGGACGCTTTTTGATGTAGGTTAAAGACAGCGGAAGCTCTCAAAGACCGATGGGCAGCCCAGGGAGCTTCAGATCAGACTTGATCCTGGTATTGTAGGTCGGGTTTAGGAGCATGAGAAGCAGCAGCCATTGCAGCCCAACCCCCTCCCCCACCTCTCAGGCTTTCGGACAGGCCCATGGCCTTTGGGCAGGCCCAGGAAGCTACTTGTTGTCGAGGCAGGCACAAGAGAGAACGCCTCTGATCATGAGCCAAGCAATGAAGGTAGGGGCAGAGGGAGGGGGAGGGGGAAATACCTGCCTAGAGGGGCCGAGCCTATGAATCGGAGGTGTCCTCGGAGTCAGAGGAGGACACGTCTGAAGAAGACACAGATATACATGTAAGTAGAGGCTGCTATGATGCTGGCAGGGAGCACCAAATTGAGAGAGTTCACATAAGACGTTTTGTTTGGGAGGGACTCACGGACACCAAATACTCGCGAGAAAATGAATGAGGACCTTGCGTCATGTAGGATTTGCAATGCCGTAGGAGCAATACGGTAATCCTAACCCTTACCCTTTACCCTAAAATGACCATTCATGCAGTGCAATGAGAGATATTTTACACACACACACTTTCAAGCAGAGCACTGTGAGGAAGGTTTTGCGTACGCACCTTTATGCAAAGCACCGTGTGGAATGGTCTGCATACGCACCTGGAATGAGCCTTCGTGCAGGACTGGGCCTCCTACGTAAGCAGCGAGCAGCTCAGACAGGAGGAGCATGTAGCCCAGGCTTGCTGACATTGCCAGTTGCTGCGCACAAGGACCAGCAGGGAAAAACAGCCATATAAATCCATGAAAAGATTATTGTGCGTTGAATCATGCTTAGAAGTGGCATATGTTGATGAACCATCACTTGTGCCGTCGGCAGGGAGAAGGGGTGGAAATACCTTTGTCATGGGCTCTTCACTGATCCAATTATTGAATGAACATTGGCAGATTTTTTTTGTGCAAATGCACGCTCAAGCTCCTGGTGCTTAAAAATTGTGATTTCCTGTTGCAAATGATTCTGCCACAAATCTCAAGCGACCCAATGATTAGTTTGCAGGAAATACGTGATAACAATCCACATCCTTATTTTGCTGCGGAATTTGCTTCCTGCAACAGCCCTTACCTACAGTATGCCTTGCCTATTCTGATTACATCCTTTCTCAGTGTGTTGACATATGTGTTGGCTGGTGCTTACTTTCAGCCTGACACTAGAGGCTGTCAGCCATCCCTGACCATCTAGCCATGCGCATATGCGTTGGGTTTCCAGCGCAACTGTCGTCAAGCACCATACACATGGACAAGTGGAATGCGCTCATTAGCACCTTGGCCAGAAGAAAGGCTGCAAGCACAGGAGCTCATGCTGGGCATGAGGTGGTGAGAGGCCCGAGCCCAAGATCAACATGATGTGGAGCGAGGCCGGAGTTAGACATGATGTGGTGAGAGGCTAGAGCTTGAGCTATCATTACATCATATTGAGCAGCACTTAAACGTGCACGACAGACAGACGCATGGCAAGCACGTCGCCCTGGTGCATTGAGGATGCTTAGAGGAACACAGGTCTGCCAGGCTCTTCAGTGGACTACCGTCAAAAATCAGGACGAACAAATGCACACAAAGACGCAGAGCTTTGTGGTTTTATGTGCGCCTGTGTTTGTGAGCCTGTGTGTGTGCGCGCGTGCACGCACCTGTGCAGGCTCCTGTTGCAGGGTGTCCAGAGCAATGCGGTCTGGCAAGCGTAATCCACAGATTGCGACAGCCACGCCCCCTGGCCAAGCACGCAGCGTACACAGTCCCACCCTAGTTCAAGTGAGCCCCCGCATTCTTTTAAGCCAAGACCTGGCAAGCACGCAGCATGCGTAGCCCCACCCCAATTCAAGTGAGCCCCCGCTTAACCCCCGCTTAAAACTTGTAAGCCACGCCCCCTGGTCAAGCACACGGCACGCGCCCTATGGTCAAGAAGCATTTGGGGCGAGCAGGCCTACAGAGCGCCCGCTTGAGTAATCATGGCCCGCGCACACAGGAGGGGGCGAGCTGAGCTGACACAACCCTTGAGCCCTCTGCACAAAGAGGGAGCATGCAGCGCAAGCACACACCGCCTGAGCCCTCTGCGCAAAGAGGGGGCAAGTACGACTTGCCCATGCCCGTCACGCTGAGCGGCAGCACATCCAGCAGCTGCCGCAGCTTCAAGCGTTGGTCCGTGGCCAGCCCCAGCCTGCATGCACACACGTTTGGACCACACACATGATCGCCGTACAACAAAAAGAGCGAGCGGCTGAGGCAGAACTCTTGCACGCGGGACGAACCATGGCCAGCCCCTCCCTGCGTGCGCACGTACACGCTCTGAGCTATGCACACCCGCTGCATCCAGCAAGGAGCAAGCAAAGCACGGCCTGACTCATGCACATGCCCATTTGGTTCTGACCAGGTGCCACCAATAAGGCACAACAACCGGGCACCAGTGCATAACACATGCTTGGACCACCAATAAGGCACCAGTACCACTACGGGGCACCAGTGCAAAACACAACCTTGGACCAATGCCCTCTGCCGCGGGCGTTGCTCAGTAGCCAGCGCCAGTGCGTGCAGGCCGGGGCCTGTGCGCTGTGTGGCCAGAGCGTGAGGGCAGGCGCACGGCTCCATACACACACTCGCTGCGCCCAGACGCCGTCTGGCAGACGGGCGCGCACAGCCCAGCCCTAGCACGCTTCACTGGTTCAAAGCGCACGTCCTGCGCGGACGTGCCCACACACAATTGCATGCTCCCAACATTGGGGGGAGGCTAAGGCCAATGGACCTTCGCACGCCCAGCCTGCCTGCCACGAGTGAGGGCCCCCCCAAGAGAGCCTCGGCCTGCGCACACGAGCGCCCTGTTGTGCACCCTGTTGTGCACACCTTGTGCATTATGAGCAACCATGTGCACCATGAGCAACCATGTGCACCATGAGCAACCTTGTGGACAGTGAGCAACCATGTGCACCATGAGCAACCGTGTGCACCATGAGCAACCATGTGCACCATGAGCAACCATGTGCACCATGAGCAACCATGTGGACAGTGAGCAACCATGTGGACAGTGAGCAACCATGTGCACCATGAGCAACCGTGTGCACCATGAGCAACCATGTGCACCATGAGCAACCTTGTGGACAGTGAGCAACCATGTGCACCATGAGCAACCACGAGCATCATAGCCTCAGGCCCCCGCTACCTCTGCGAGGCGCTGCAGGGCCGCGCCTCATGAGTGCTTGAGCGTGCAAGGCTTCTTCACTCGATCTACGCGTGCGGCAGCTGAGCGTGCGTGCGCGCATGGTCGCTTGGTGTGGGGGACGCACCCCGCCTTACACGACTGTGCGTCATCAGCAATGACTCACACACTGTACATATGATGAGACGCGCACAGGTGTGAGTCGTCGCGCATGCGCTTGGCGCGAATCGTCACGTGCGCACCAGGTGGATGGGCGCCGTAATGTGCGCACCTGGTGTGGAGCAGCGCCATCTCGTGGGTGCGCAGATCGTTGGGGAACAAGTAGGTGGCGGACCTCAGCCGCTCCCGCTTCAGCTGGTCAAAGAAAGCATCCAGCTCCGAGCGCCGATGAGCGAGCGCAGCCCTCCGCTGCTCAACCTGCCGCCTGCCTGCAGCCACGGGCATGCAGCACGTGCGCACGCACTATGGGGGCCGCCCGCAGACAGCACAGGCCATGGGAAGCACGCGGTTTGCACCAGTTGCACGCTCGCATACGCAGAGGCAGCTCTCCTTTGGCACGCGTGCACAAATGACGTGCCTCAGTGATGCCGCTCATGCAAGCCAGAACTCCTTGCACTACACTCCTCCTTGCACTCTCACAGGTATTGATGCATGCTCAAGCTCCACATTCGTGGGCCACATTATGCACGCACCACCTGCACAATGCAGACCTCACTCATGCACCCTGGGCGGCCGCTCCTCAAGCACGCTGCATGCAACTGAATGTTCTGGTCGGGCAAGCACGCGTTTTGTACTGATGCCTTGGGGTATTGATGCTGGCTTGCAACAAGAAACTTTGCAAGCGCGCAACCTGTGCAAATGATGGGTTGCAATGCAGGAGGGTGCACAGTGTGCATATGGTGCTGCTTTACATGGAATTTTGGAGCAAGAATCAAAGTGTGCATGGGTGGAATTTTGGAGCAAGAGCCAAAGTGTGCATGGGTGGGGGTGGTGACGGCCAAGCGCTCTAGAGCTTCAGCTCTAGTGCATGTGCACTCACAACTGTACAAAGCACTTTACCTACTTCACAACCTCTGGACTTGAAACAATGGGACAAACCAGGAGGAATCCATGGTCAGCGCTTAATGAATCGGGGCGTGTGAGCAGGGCTGTAGGCTAATCATGAAAAAGTTGCAGGGCATGTGCTTGTCAGCAGGTGGAGACAAAGGGCTCACCTTTTTCTAGGCATGCTGCCGCACGCTCGGCTCTCTTGCCATCCCTGCACAAGCTTTGGACCAAGCTGGTGCGTTCGGCTTCCTGTTCTCTCTCTTCTTTCTGTGGTCATTGGTAGAGCGTGAAGAGAATTGTGTTTGTATGGAATTGATGCGTGAGCCAAAATGGAGCATGCAACTGGACTGCGAGATACAGGAGGCAATGCTGCCTAGTTAAGGCCAGCCCAGCGCGCACGAGCCTGCTTGCTGTTAATTCATGCCTGCTCCACAAATATTCAGTGCACGCAGGCAAACCACCCATGTGCACTACCTTTTTTGCCAGGAGGGCGTCTAGCTGCTGCAGGATTGCGTCCCTCTGCTCTTCCAGCACTTGGAGGAAGACACGCCTCTGACCCAGGATGGTGTCATTGATGAGAATACCTGGGCGTGGGCGCTGGCTACTCCTTTGCTGAGGGTAGGCCATTCTCTTCCGGCCATCTCTTTTCCTTGCTGACTTGGTCACATATCAAAAGTTCGGTTTGGAGTTGTCACGAAATCTAAATTACTGATAATCAAAATGTCATCATTTCGTCATTGTGTCTCGGGTCGCCTCCGTCAACAACCCTAAATTTTCTGATTAGTTCCAACTGGAGAATTTCATTGCAAGAGGAAAGCGTGTTGACAGCTGAAGTCAAAGGACTTTCTTTGACATGGTTGACTGATGGTGCACTGTATTCGAATGAATTCATTGCCTCGATGCATGTATCTGGAATCAAGATGGTTACCACCAATCACCTTCATAGAAATTTGCAACTCGTGATCAACATCGTGAAGAGCATCTGATCTAGTTAACAGTAGTGGGAATAATGAGTGTGCATGCCCCCAGATCGCCCAGATCAAGGCGCCTGGATGCATGCAAGCTTCTTTGTGATAGTTTCAAAGTCCTCGCAATAACGACCACACTAAACTTAATGCACTGGACTGCTGTGCAAACATGCCACAACAAGCAAATGCAGTTTTGTGTCTGTCTGATTGTCGTCTATAATCTGCTACTCTTCACAAATCATTGACGCTCCCGCCCTGAAGCAGCCTGCCAGACGCCACACACCTGTGTTAAAATGGGGAAATCAGTTGAAAGGGAGCTGTCGAGAGTGATGACACTTGAGTCAAGCATAAAGTATTAGTCCATCTATAGATGGACTAATACTAGCTAGTGACCAAAGCAAGGCGAGCTGCTGCTGGTATGCAACTTCATCCAGCAAATTTGTTTTTTTGCCCAAAGCATCTGCAAAGTTTGAATGAGATGCAAATCAATTATGATGTAATATAATTATTCTCATGAGCCCGACAGCCACAAGGGTGTACAAACAAGCCTGATCAAAATTGAAACCGTGCAAACATGAATATCTACATGTATAACAAATACTGCTTGGCAAACAGTGCAAATCTGTGTACATTTTCCAGTGCAAACACGCGGGCCCCACCTTGGTTAAGTTTGTGGCGCCACCGCCGGCTGTTGGCTGAGCTAGTTTCATCCACCCCTGCACTGCTCAATGGCCTTGGCAAGTCAGGTGTGCCACCTTGGAATTCATGGATGTGCACCCCCACCGGGTGTCCATTTCCTGCCGTGGCGCTGGCCTCTGCCAGGTGCGCGTGTGGCTGAGCATGTGCAGTGAGCCCTGGCTGATGGAGCTGCAAGGTTGCAGGACTGTTGGTGGCAGAGGCTGGGCAAGGAGGGGCTGTGCCGGATCGCTCTAGGCCCGGACAAGGGCTGGTGCTGAGGATGGCGGTGAAGGCAGGGCCTACAGGGAAGGGAAGCTGTGCCAGGTCCTGGGCTGCATGCACCCCTGTCAGGAAGGCTCTTGCTGCTGTGGCTGGGGTCAGCAAAATGGGCCGTGGTGCGGAGCGCAGCCTGTGAGCAATGTGTGTTCCCCGCTTGTGGGAGCCTGCACCAACCAAGCCCGCCATGGCTGGCAGCCAATTGGGCTGAGTCAGCTGTGTGTATTCATGCACGCCGTCTGTGATGGTCTCTCCCGTGCTATAGTGGTGTGCGTAGGTAGCTCAAGGGCAGAGCCTGGTGCCCGGCAATGCTCACATCTTTGCGTGTGCTGCAATTGCTGCCTCCTGCACAAGGCTTGTTCTCTTGCTGCCAGGCATCTGCTGTGTACTACCTTTTGGGGCTGCACAGAGGGAATGCCAAAACAGTCATAAAAAGCAAGTAGGTTTTCCAGTGATGTGGTCATGCCTTATGCTGGGATGTGGCGGCGGCTCACCGCAGTATTCGGTGGCGGCTTACCTGAATGTCGTGGCGGCTGGCTGGAGAGGGCATCCGTCCGCACTCCATTTCATGGGGACAGAGCTGTGCATGTCCAACCAAGGAACCATCACAGACACCTGTGTGTGTGTGTGTGTGTGTGTGTGTGTGTGTGTGTGTGTGTGTGTGTGTGTGTGTGTGC
>LKMJ01006043.1_pt1 | contig 11426 bp, 9 predicted proteins | sample 643391 | NCBI WGS metagenome assembly LKMJ01 (sample SAMN04112250, study PRJNA286221) | soda lake metagenome | biome: soda lake; feature: Kulunda Steppe; material: water; isolation source: sample PL-Br10 brine of Picturesque Lake | place: Russia: Kulunda steppe | collected 2010-07
AATGAGGATGTTGCCAATAAAGAGCGCAATATAGAGGCTGTATGTCGTCGCAAGTTCGTCACTGAACAGCAGTGGACCGGGGTTGAGGCCGTGCATAATCAGGCCACCGAGCAACACGGCAGTCGCCGCGCTTCCGGGAATACCGAACGAAAGCGTCGGTACGAGCGACCCACCAATAGTACCGTTATTGGATGATTCCGCGGCGATAAGCCCCCGCTCGCTTCCCTCACCAAACTCTTCTGGGTTTTTCGAGGACCGAAGCGACTCACCGTACGCGACGAACGTGGACACGGTCGAACCTGCACCGGGAATCGCACCGATACCAAGCCCGATAAACGCAGATTTGACGAGATTAACCGGATATTTAAATACGGTTTTGATACCCGGAATGACACTGCCGCTAATAACCGTTCCCGTTCGCGAGATACCGCCTTTCTCTCCGGCAAGCTTGAACATCTCAGCGATTGCGAACAGGCCGATAAGCACGGCGACGAAATCGATTCCCTGCGTCAGCGTGAAATCAAAGTAATCAGTATAGGCATAGCGGGGCTGGACGGCCATCGGCGTTGTTCCGACAGTCGTAATCATCAACCCAAACATCCCGGCAGTGAGGCCTTTCAGGATTGACCCCTGTGCGATGACCGTAATCATCGCCAGGCCGAGGAATGCAATCAGGAAATACTCGGGTGACCCAAATGCCAGAACGACATCGACGAGCACCGGCATCAGGAGGATGATGACAATGATAGTCATAAACCCGGCCGTCGCTGACGCTGTCGCGGAGATAGCGAGCGCTTTCAGCGCATCACCTTTCCTCGACATCGGATATCCCTCGAAAGTGGTCGCTGCGGCAGCAGCCGTCCCGGGTGCGTTAATCAGGATTGCAGAGATTGCACCGCCGTACATCGCACCGCTGTAGATACTGACTAACAGAATAATCGCATCACCAGCCTCCATTGGCGCGGTTAATGGCAGTAAGATTGCCATCCCGAGCGATGGCCCGAGTCCCGGAAGTGCACCGATGATAATACCAAGGAGGACACCACCGACAAGCCAGAAGAATGTCGAACCACTCGCGATCATCCCGATTCCTTCCCCAAAGGCAGCCAGACTCATAGCCGGTCACCTCGGATCATCGTCCCCACCCCATCAGTGAGTCTGAACCAAAGAGCGTCATCTCCGGTAACTCGAAGAGTAAGCCGCCATCGATATCGAGGCCAATCACGGAATAGAAGCTAAAGGCAACCACGAATGCAACGACAGTGAGAATGACTATATCTCGCTTCGGCCGTTCGAGCGCCGTTAAGTAGCCTGCAACGAATATTGGTGCCGCCCAGAGTAAGCCGATAAGATAGCCAAGACCGATAAATCCTATCGTGGCAAGAACTGTAAACAGCGCTCCGTGAAGCTCGTATCCAGCAATCTCTACATATCGCGTCTCAGCTTCTGGAACTGGGTCTTTTTCGTCAGTTGTAACGGATTCATCCGATTCCTCGATATCGGCTGTTTCCTGTTCGACAGCTTTTGCTGCTTCTTGCTCGGATTTTTCCTCGATCTCCTCTATCATCTCGTCATCGACGGTATCCTCAAACATACCCTCCTGCTCTTCGACAAAGACACTCAGAGGCCAGGGAAGGTACGAGCGAAAGAGCAACAACAGTGAGCCGATAACTGTTGCTGCGGCGGTGAACTGTGGGAATACTGCTCCCCGGTCCGAGAGATGTCGTGACTCGATGAGGAAAAACAACCCTACAATGAGGAAAAAGAGCAACAGTGCATGCTCAGCAGTGACGCGGTTTTTTAATTTTGAGATGTTCATGTGTTCCAGTCTTGCGGGAAATCGTCCGTCTCTATCGCCCAATACAACGTTCAAATCGACAGCAGTTGCCAAATGTGCTTCGGTCAGTGACCGACACAACAAACAGATGCAGCACTACTGGCCAGTGTTACTTATGCATCTGCGCGGATTTCATCGAGGTCAACAACTTCTGGAACGGTTTCCAGAACGCTTGCAAGGAGGTCATCGGCATCATCTGGCCCACCGTAGCTGATGACGTTTCCGGAGTCTTCAGCAAACTCCTGCACCTCATCCGTCTCCGTTGCCTCTTCGATTGCTTCCGCAAGTGGTTCGATATCTTCACGGGCAGTTTCCGGTGGTGCCCACACGGAAACCTGCAGTTGGGACAGGATGTCGATTGGGTCGCCAGGGTCACCGTAGCCCTGCTCATCGTAGCTCGTCATATCTGGGAACACGCCGCTGCCTTCGCTGACAAGGCCGACAACTGGGTCAAGACGACCATCTTCGACACCTGCAGCAGCACCAGTATCGGTCCCGATACCGACAGGCACTTCATCACCCATCACAGCTTCTGTCACATCGCCACCACCCTCGTAATCGATGTAGGACTCCCAGGGCAGGCCAACCTGGTCACGAAGCACTCGTGCAACGACATCGACCATCGTCCCTTGTCCCTGTCCAGCAATCTGGCTGAACTCTCCCTCATCGTAGCGCTCAACCAGGTCATCCATATCTTCGACACCATAATCACTGTTCGCGTAAATCATGTAGCCGAAAAAGCCCATAATGGAGACGCCCGTCATGTCTCCAATTTCGAAATCAGGCTGCTGAATAAGCCATGATGTTGGTGTCGATGGTGGGTTAAACACCACAACGCGAGTTCCATCCGGTTCCGAATTATAGACTTCCTGCGTTCCGACAAGGCCTCCTCCTCCCGGTTCGTTTTCAAACGAAATTGAACCGTCATAGAACTCTTCTGCTGCACCAAGCACTTCACGTGCAAAGGTATCTGTTCCACCACCCTCACCGAATGGGACTGTTACGGTGAGGTCGTCACCGTCGCCTCCGAGACATCCAGCCATCATCGTTGCTCCCGCTGTTGCGACAACGCCTGTTTTCAGGAACGTACGTCGATTAGTTCGTACCATATTACGATACTAAGAACACACTACATATATATGAGTATTTGAATTTATTTGATAATATCCGTATTAACATAATGATTAATCAAAGACCCATCCCCGTGTTTTCAGTATTTCAATGATTGCTCATCTAAAGAATACAATGTAATAATCAATTAATATTACAGAGTGGTGAACATGGCGAGAAGGAAGTAAAACGGGCCATCTGAAAATGGATTGTATGAAAAATAGTGCCGAAATGTAATTTCAGGAGAATTAAACTGGATACGGAACGCTCCTTTTATATGGTCAAACGGTCAAACACATCGCACGAATGCCTAACTCACACGGACCACAGAAAGGAACGCGGAACAAACTCAAGAACAAAGCACGCGAGCGAGGGACGTCACCACCACAGCGAGCAGTCCAGCAGTTCGAAGAAGGCGACACTGTCCACCTCGATATCGACCCAAGCAACCAGAAAGGACGGTTCCACCCACGGTTTAACGGTAAAACCGGAACGATTGCAGGCCAGCAGGGCCGTGCATACAAAGTTGAAATCAAAGACGGCGGCGTCACGAAGACGCTTATTACTCGACCGGCACACCTGACTCGTCAGGAAAACTAGGCTGAGACTGTTTTGAGGTAGCTGTCTGGAACCGTATCACTGCTCGCCCATCGCTTCGCCGGCAACTTTCCGCCCCTGAGCGGTGAGCCCGACTTCCTTTCGCTCCCGAACCGCCTCAATCACATCCAGTTCGATGAGTCTATCATATATTTCTTCGACCCGTTCTACGTCAACTCCCACAAAATCGGATATTGCAAAGGGTGAGACCCCAGAGTACAACGCCATGACGACACGCTGTTCGACTGGGTCGAGGTCGAGGTCTGCCTGATTTTTCCGCGCCCCCTCTTCGAGCAGTTGCCGAAGAACGGAGATGTGGTGTACTTTACCGGAGAGGTGAGACTCCACACTTCGGGACTCCTCGTCGGTGTGCTCGACTTCGATGACCATCCGCTGTTCACCAGCTATCGCGCGTTCGTCAGTCTCGAAGTCGCCAATATCGTCACGGTCGATAACGAACCGCTGTCCGTCTTCGAGCACCAATCGGACTGCTTCGGCAGTGACCTTGAGGCGCCCGCGTTGCCAGTCCTGTCCCTGAATGACGCCGCCAACGACCGCCGGATGTTTCACGTAGACGATAGCCCCGTCAAGGATTGCCCGGTACAGGTCGGTCTCGAAGCTATCGTGGTCGTTTGCCGCCACCAGCAAGACATCGTCGTCGATATGGACCGTCGAATAGGTAGATTCGGATGCAATCTCCTGATTGAGGTCCAGTCGTTCGCCCATCTCCGAGATATTTTTTAGCGGAATCGAAAATTGCTGGTCGGCCATGACAACGATTCGCTCGTTAGTGAGAATAAGCCGGCAGGGCGCCCACGTCGCATCCATCATTTCGCGTCCGCTCTTGATGGCATGGATATATTTTCCCTGCGCATCGGCAATTTTTGTCTCGTTTGTCATGGAACCGGTCGTAGCTGTAGGTAGAACAGGGCGTCAATTATAGGTTTTGTCAGCGAATCCACGAAGCAACTGAACACGTGGTAGAAAACCAGTGTATCATAGAGTAGGGTCGAAATAACCGGAACCGTTTACTTGTCGTATCATCACACTTCAACGTAAACAACTGGAACAGTGGTAGGGGATTACGGAAGACCGGATACTGATTCTGCCAACGACAGGCGCTGCTGTCGTTGTGCTGTCCTCTCTCTGCTTTCCGATTTCACCCTTGGCCACCGGTCCCACGAACAATGAGAAACAGACTACCCCTCCCAAAGCGCGTCAAAGCCACGACTGCCTCCCTCCGACAGTGCGTGAGCATCGATACTCGCTCTCTCGCACTCTTTCGTATCATGCTTGGGGTGTTGATTATCGGCGACCTCATCTCTCGCTCACGTAATTTCTCGTTTTATTACACTGAAGACGGCACCGTTCCACAGAGCCTCGCAGAAACGTACACCCCTGATGGAGCGTTCTCGTTTTTTTATTATACGTCGGACCCGACAATCATCGCTGGGCTGTTCGTCCTGCACGGACTCGTTGCCCTCCAGTTAATTGTGGGATACAAAACCCGATTTGCGACAATACTTTCCTTTCTGTTCGTCATTTCCCTTGACCACCACAATCCGCTGGTGTTGAGCTATGCCGATACGCTCTTTCGGCTGCTATTTTTCTGGGCCATATTCCTCCCGCTGGGCGAACGCTGGTCAATCGATGCGGTTCACCGACAGCGAACCCCACGGACACAGTTTGTCGGGCTTGCGTCAGTGTTCGCACTCTCACAGATGGTCGTGATGTATAGTATCAACGGCTTCAACAAGATGGGCTCTGACCTCTGGCAAAGCGGCGAGGCCGCAGTGCTCGTGATGGGACTTGATGAGATGACGTTCCTGCTTGGCGATTTCATGCGAAATTTCGAACTCCCGCTACAGGTCGGTGGCTGGCTCTGGTTCCATATGTTGCTTGCGTCACCGCTCCTGATTCTGCTTCGTGGGCGCAAGCGATTACCGCTACTGGTCTTTTTTATGGGTGGTCACGCCTCGTTCGCGATAACGGTTCGAATCGGTGCATTCGCGTACGTTGCACTAACAGGACTCCTGTTGTTCATCCCGACCGTGTTTTACGCTGACCTCTCACGGGCAACCCGCTGGGCAGGAGTGCCGGTCACGTGGGCAGTCAAGCTCAGAACCCGGCTGACCACATTCGCACAGAAGATACCGAACCCTCGTCTGACTCACGAACGGATTCAGCAAGTGAGAACGGTCACGTACAGATCAACGATGGTGGTAATTCTTATCGCGATTGCCATCTGTCTTGCACTGCTGGCACCGGAGGCCTCAATGCTGTTTGCGACCGATATCGATGAGGATTACGACCCCAATGACAGACTCACTGAGTCGACAGTCGGGACCCAGATACATTCGGTTGCCGAGCGGCTAAATATCGACCAGCCGGAGTGGAGTATCTTTGCCGGACCAGGCCCGAGAACGACCGATAGATATTACGTGTTCCCTGCACAGACAGCTGATGGCGAGCAATTAGATATCTACAACGACCGGGAACTGACGTTCGACCGACCGGGACAGGAGCTCCAGAAACAGCACGGCTCATACCGCGAGCGGTTTTATATGAACTCTATTCGCCGCGCTGGAACGTGGGGTGAGGCACCGAAGCACCTCGTTGCACATCTCTGTGAGCGGGCGCCTGAAGAGTACGGGGTCGAACTTACCCACATCAACATTTACGAGATTACCGAGCAAGTAACCCGGGAGACGATTGATGACCCGGAAAACCGCGAGCGCGAGTCCGACCTCCGGTCACGGCATAGCTGCGGTGACCAACCGCTAGAGTATATCGGCGAGCCGGGCTTCTGAGACGCCTTTACTTGCTGTTTTTGCTGCTGGTCAAGCTAGTGTCACTCCCGTAGCAATTATATAGAAGGGCCTGACAACCTTCACATATGGCCAGCGATTGGGTGTTCATCGCTATCGGCCTGCTCTTGCTCACACACCTGGGTATCCTTATCTACGCGTTCAGAAATCGCCAAAGACCAGCGACAGAACAGAGCGCCGCTGGTGAAAACGTGCTGTGTCCGGACTGCGGCGAGACAAACGAACCCACCTATCGCTACTGTCGCCACTGCGTGACCGAGCTCCCAACGAGAGGGCCGTCGCTAGCCAACAAGCAGACGAACAACAGTCGGCGAACGATGTGAATCTGGTTGCCTGATGAGGACACCGAAAACACGACGCTTTTGGTCCCAAGTACCGCAAACCGTGTATGAAACAGGCTATTGTCGCACGGACGGACATTGGAATGGGAACCGGAAAGCTGGCGGCACAGGTTGCACACGCATCGCTAAGAGCCTACGAGAAGGCAAGTAACGACGCACAACGGGCCTGGAAGCAGGGTGGCCAGAAGAAGGTCGTTCTTAAAGCATCTGACGAGTCAACGCTGTATGAGCTCGCTGAGCTTGCGAAGGCTGATGGACTCCCACAGGCGGTGATTCGAGATGCAGGGCACACACAGTTAGAACCTGGAACGACGACAACGCTCGCTGTCGGTCCAGCGCCCGAAAAACAGGTCGATGCAATTACGGGCGAACTCAGTCTGCTGTAAGTCCGAACCGAGGACTCAAAGGCCAGTTGGATGGTCTATAAAACTCGTTTCGATTCCCCACTCCGAGAGACGCTCTCCTACCGCTTGAACGCCGAACGTCTCGGTTGCGTAATGGCCTGCGAGAATAACGGAAATATCAGCCTCTCTCGCCTTGTGATAGACGCTCTGCTTTCCTTCGCCTGTGAGTAGCACATCTGTCCCAGCCTCGATAGCCTCGTCCAGCCAGTCGACGCCGCTTCCCGTAACGATTGCCACCTCGGAAACCTCCTCGGGACCAAATTGAAGCGTCTGAATCAACTCTCCACCTGTATCAAGCGCCGGCGCAAGTCGTTCAACCAGTGTTTCGATGTGAACTGGCTCCGGAAGCGAGCCAGCCTGACCGATGAACTCGCCGTCGTACCGTCCAAACGGTTCCCGCTCAGTCAGCTCGATAATGTCACCGACACCAGCAGCGTTCCCGAGCGTTTGGTGTCCATCGAGTGGTAAATGAGCCGCATACAGCCCGACGTTGTGCTCGATAAGCGGTGCAATGCGCTGATATGCTCTGCCGGTGAGACGCTCCATACCGCCCCAGAAGAGGCCGTGGTGTGTCAGGAGCATATCAGCATCCTGCTCGATAGCACGTTCAACTGTCTCGACCGCTGCGTCGACGGCAACGGCGACATGGGAAATCTCACCGTCACATTCGACCTGCAATCCGTTTGCGCTCGCATCAATCTCGGCGAAGCGGTCGGTCTCTAGCGTCGAATTGAGCCGCTCACTCAGTTCCCAACAGTCCATAGATGAGCCAATGGCAGCCAGCCGTATGTTTGTTGCTTCGTCTCGACCACCAAAGCGTATTCAGGATGGTCGCATCAGCATGCCGTCAGATTCCTCAAGCAGGTCACGGTCGACTGCCAGGTCGATTACCTCCGCACACTCGTGTTCGGACAGGTTGTAAGCGCTCGCCGCGACAGTCTCTATCTCGGACCGTTCGACAGGGAACTCGCGGTTTTGCAGCAGTCGCATCACCTTGTTGTACTCCAGCGCCGAAATTGTGGTCCGCGCCGGTTCGTCGTCATCCGCTGGCGATTGCTCAGCTGAAGAAGTTTCATCATCGGACTGCTCTGTCTGGTTGTCATCAGACTCGGGGGAGTCTTCCGAGTCGGTTTCTGATGGCGATTCAGGTTGCTCTAAATCGGTTACTGTTGCATCCGTTGAATCGGCTGTTATCTCGTCCTCAGTATCCGTCTCAACTGTCGGCGAATCACCGTCAGTATCCGCTGCGGTTGACGGTGATTCCTCGTTCGCTTCGTCAACCGCAAACTCATCCGGCATATCTGCCTCCATATTCTCTTCCAGCAGGTCGTCTATCGTCCGGCCGTCATCGTCGGCAGAGTCGGCCGGAGAGCCCGTATGGTCATCCTCGTCAGTCTCTCCCTTGTTTTCTCCCATCGACTCGTCACCCACCACCTTTTCGTCGGAAGTCCCGGTCAGGTCACGTTCGATTTCCGCTTCGAGTTCCTCGTCAAGTTCCGCAGATTGCTCGCTCAGTTCGTCAGCCTGAATCACTGCTGGGTCAACAAGGTCATCGACGGATGCAGTCGATTCGACACTCTCTCCGGTCGGTTCTGGCGAATCAGCCCCCGATTCGTCGCCGCCCACTCCCGATGCTTCCGTCGTAATTTCCGATTCCGCCTCATTTTCAGCGGTCACCTGGTCGTCGGCCGGAGCCTCGGCGTCGGAATTATCTGCCTCAGCATCATCGTTGGAGTCACCCTCAACATTGCCATCGGATGTATCGCTCACAGACTGTGGAGGTGAGTCGTCCTCGTCGCTAAGGAGCGTTTCCGAAGTGGTAGCAGATTTTGCTGGTTTTGGCCTGTCACCGGGGGCTGCAGTGAAAAATTCAACTGCTGCTGATTCGACACCGTCTCCCTCAGGCGCGACCGGTTGTCCCATCGACTCCACACCGACGAGTCCAAATACCGTTTCGAGTTTGTGTTTACAGGCAGGACAGAGCGTTACGGTTGTCTCTGCATCCTCTTTCCCAAACCTGTACTGTTGCAGCGGCTCATCCAGAGCCGTCCCACAGAAGTAACACGACGAAAGATGGTCCATGTCACATACACTGGGCCATCACATAAAAAAGCCAGCGGCAAATATCGGACCGTTACAGCGAGCAATAGAGACGTTCGCTGCCTTCTACACCAAGATACTAGGAGGTTTTCTGGGAAGCGTGAGCTTGACTTCCTCCACACGACTGAAGTCGTGGGATTCCCGCGTTGGGATATTATAGTCTACGGTCGCACCTGTTCTTGTGGGGCTACTCGCCCCGTTGATTTATCGAACAGGCGTACCGAAGGCTGAGCCAAACAGCCGTTACTCCTATCCTGTGACGGATTTGGAGTTACCGTCGCTCGCATATTCTCCGCCGCGTTCAGGTCACTATTAGCGACCAACTCGCAATTCTCACACACGTACAACCCACGCTCGATTCGATTCGAGTCAGCTTCCGCCCCACACTCACAGCAGGTTTTCGATGTTTTCAATCCCGCTTCGTCTACACGCTCTACGTCGATGCCCTGCTCTTGGGCTTTGTACTCGATGTGGCTGAGAAGCGTCTCGAACGCCCAGTCATGCAGGCGCTTGTTCCCGTGCCTGCCCCAGTCTCCATCGTCACGGATGTTCTTCGGGTGGCCCACAGCAATTGTCCCAACACCTCGGTCAGCACACTGCTGAACAATGTCTTTTGACAGCGCGTGCAGGAAATGCTCTTGCCGCCGGGATTTTTTCTGTCTCGCCCACTCTGCGTGGTCGCTTGGGCCGTTCTCTCCTTCCGTCTCGTATTCCTGCTGTCGGAAGTAGTGGGCGTCTTCTTTCAGAGCGTTGCCCGGATACAGTAGTGTCTCGTCACCAACAGAGACAGCCGCCGTGTTACAGATGCCGAGGTCAATACCTGCTGTCTTCTCATTGGGTGTCTCAGGCGTCTCAATCCGCATCTTGCAGACGAAGTGCAGTTCCCACTCCTCACCAGTCCAGACAGCACGCACTGTCTGGACGTTTTCAACAGCGTCGAGTGTCTGGTCGTCTGTTTGAAGCGTATATTCACAGAGGATGTAGTCGGCGGCGTAGCGCGACTCTTTCATGTTCGTCCCTTTCGAGAGACGGACCCGGTTGTACTGAGTATCGAGTTTGAAACCTTGATTTTTCCACGTCACCGTCGAGCGTGGGTGTTCGTCGCCGTGTTTGCGGTAGCCGGGTGGATTCGCGTCTGAGTCGTCTTTGTTGTACCACGAAACGAACGCTTCTCCGAGTTCTTGAAGAACTCGTTGACTAGATTGGCTGTGTAGGTCTGCATAACGTTCGTGGGATTTGAGGTACGAACAGAGTTCATCGGCATCTGGAATGTGACCGACAGCGTCCCAGACACGCGAAATCGTCCACCGTCCGACGTTCCACAACTTGCTGGCGGCGAAGCCATGCGAATCGAGGTTGTCACAGACTTGCGAGTGGTTTTGAAGACTCGCTTTGAGTGTCCGCGTGACGACCTGGTTCGTCATATGTAAGCATAGTAGTTTTACTTACATATACGTTGGGCATCTCGGCGTGGAATATCCAGTCATGGCTATGAGCGTGGAGAGATTCTCAGTTGTCGGCTTCATCCATACCCGTAAACGGGTGGGCTTTCGCCTTGCTAACGCTGTAAACAAATGCACGAAGCAACTTTGCCCCAAGGAGGGCGGCCTGACCGTCATCTCGGTCGTTGACCTCGACGACATCAAATCCCTCACAGTAGGGTGCGACCTGCCGGACTACGCGATGTATCACCTGTGGTGTCAGCCCAAACGGTTCGGGTGTCCCAGTACCCGGGGCAAATCCGGGGTCAGCAACATCGATATCAACGCTCAGATACACTGATTTGCCCTCAAACGAGGGGGCCCACTCGGTGACCTCCGCTGGCGGAATTATCGAGATGGCGTCCGATGTGGCTGCTCGGTCAAACTCGCTTTCGCTTCCCGAGCGCGCACCCAAAATATAGACTTCATCAACATGTGAGAGCGCGTGGTGTGAGACCGTGGCGTGACTCAATGGGTTACCGGCATACGAGTTACGGAGGTCGAGATGTGCATCGAGACAGACGAATACGTCCGGGTCAGTGGCACGAACGCCGCCCAGCGTGACTGTGTGTTCACCACCCATGAGAATCGGGAGTGCCTCATCCCGCAAATACTCGGATACAGCCCCCTCGAGAAAGGTGAGATACTCTTCGGTATCATGTCCCGGGTGAATGTCGCCGTGGTCGTAGACAGCACAGTCGGTGAATCGATTGCCAGTATGCTGGTCG
>LKMJ01006044.1_pt1 | contig 11425 bp, 13 predicted proteins | sample 643391 | NCBI WGS metagenome assembly LKMJ01 (sample SAMN04112250, study PRJNA286221) | soda lake metagenome | biome: soda lake; feature: Kulunda Steppe; material: water; isolation source: sample PL-Br10 brine of Picturesque Lake | place: Russia: Kulunda steppe | collected 2010-07
ACCGAACCTACATCACCGCTCGCGAGTGGGCCATTGCGCGGCTCTGTGCGGATTTCCGGACCGAAACCGGCGTCGAGATGACGAAAATCGGTGACAACCTGCCGCGTCTCGTCCCGTTTATGACCGACACCTACAGCCCCCAAGCGGTCAATCAGGCCCGCTCGTCATTCGAGGGAAAAATTACGAAGGCGGGAGCGACCTTTCTATATGGGGCGATGTCGGGCTTTTTTACGGCCGAAGAGCTTGATGAACTGATGTACGAGGTGACCGAGGTCGCAAAGTTCCTCTTAGAAGTCGAGGGCGTTGATCTCGCGGTTGCCGAAGAACTCGATGCCGAAGAACGTATCTCGTCGGTGATGCGTGAGGTTCGGACTCAGAGTGCTGAACTGAGAAGCGAGGAGGTCGAATGCCCCGAGTGCGGCCATGTGCATACACCGGACGAATCTACCTGAGCCAGCTCATAAGGCCCCGGTATCAAGCGCTATCACCTGTCAGATCTAGCGGGGTCGACACCTGACTGATTCGTCGGCTTGACACTCACTGGCGGCTGCCAGAATTTTCATGGGGCAACGGTGAGTACATAGAGTGTATGGCCCTCTTGAAATCCGAAAGCGATGCGGACACGCTCGAACAGGTTGCCGAAGGTAATGACGGTGAGCCGACCCAACAGACAGCCGAACAGCGAGGGGCAGATATCGCCCTGATCGCCTCGGCTGCCTCTGTGCTCCTCGCCTGGTATCAGTTTTACTTCAAAAAGAACAAATCGCGCGGCATCTTCATCGGCCTGTGGCCGCCGACGATTCTCGCGTTCGCAAGCTATCTCAATCAGAAGGCGATTATCGACAAACTCGACCGGTCGCTGCTCGGGAGCACCGGTGGCTTCGAATCGATCCGTCGACTCCTCGATTAGCGACCCGGTAGGCGTGTCTCGCGTGCGTCATTTATTCAGCCACGAAACACCCATTGGAAATCCACGCTACCGTCCACGAAACACCCGTTAGACACCCACGCTATCGGCCACGAAGCACTCACGCTTCCCACCGGAACGTCCCGTTTTCTTGGACCGTTTCGCCGTCAATAGCCAGCCGCGAGGACTCGCTCATGTCGGCGATAAAATCGACGTGTACAGCCGACTGGTTGCCCGTTTCGCCCTTGGGCAGACAGGCGTCATACGCTCGACCAACGGCGAGATGGACCGTCTCACCCATTTTTTCATCGAAGAGAATATTGTCGGTGACGCGGTCGATTCCGCGGTTCATGCCGATGCCGAGTTCGCCGAGTCGGCGGGCACCAGCGTCGGTTTCGAGAATCTCTCTGAGCACCGATTCACCCTGTGTGGCCGCATAATCGACGACTTCACCGGATTCGAACGTGAGTTCGACATCCTGCAGACGGCTTGCGTTGACGGTCATTGGGATATCGAACGTGATCGTTCCCTCGGCATCGCCCGGAGCGGTAAACACCTCGCCTGACGGAAGGTTGTGTGAGTCATAGACGACTGATGCCGCACTGTTGACTGCCGTACGGTCGGTTATCGACAGCCACAGGTCGGTTTTGGCGTTCTCGATATGAACCTCGTTGCCGGCGTCAAGCAGAGTTTTAAGCTGCTGCATTTCTTCGGCCAGCGATTCCCAATCTCGGATGATTGCATTGTAGACGAAGTCTTGGTAGGCCTCGAAGGCCATGCCGGCCTGCTGGGCAAGCGACCGTGTGGGGTGGATGGTCGACACCCAGTCAGTCTCCATTCTGGCCTCGCGAATCTCGGTCCGTGATCGACTGTGGGCCTGTCGGGTCGCACTCGGGACATCCGCGGTTGCGGTCGTATTGCGGCCGCCCCCGAGTCGAAGATAGACGTCAGCGTGGTTGATTAGTGCCAACTCATGAGCTGGGTTCGACGCAAATTCACCATCGTGTGCCCGGAGGTATGCACGCGCGAGTTCTGATGAGTCGTAGGTTGCCACCAGATTTGCACCCCGTTTACCGAGGGTATCGGCGACGGCGACCGCGAGGTCGTGAGCGCCCTCAGCGACGCTGACGACGACATTGTCGCCGGCTTCGACACGGGCGCTCCAGTCGACGAGAATCTCGGCGTGTTCGTGTATTCGGCTGTCCATAGCTCTCGAAAGGAGCCGGCTGGCTAAAACACCGGCCGATTCGAAAAATCGTCTCTTCCGGTGGGCGAATTAGTTCGAGTGGACTTTTTCGGACTGCTGTTGTGGGATCTGTGCGAGCGAGCGAAACTCATCGGCAAGCAGACCGAGGATATCATCCATCGAAATAACTCCGGCAAGCGAGCCTTCATTGTCGACAATGGGTACTCGGCGGATGGCGTGATCATGCATGATGTCAACCAGTTCTTTGAGTCCCATGTCAGTTTGGGCGGTGACGAGACTGTCAGTCATGAGCGATTCGACTGGCATCTCACGAATATCTTCGTCGGCCGCTGCGAGTGCGATTTTACGGTCGGTCACGATACTAATCGGTTCGTCTTCAGCAACGATCACGACGCAGCCGACCTCCTCGTCGCGCATCTTTTCGAGGACGGTTGTGAGATCATCGTGCGGCTGTGCGGTAACGACGTCCGTTTGTGCAAGGTCTTTCAGGGTCATTGGGGACTCCACGCAGCGGTACCACAGCAATGATCCTAAAAGTGCGCACCCGACTGATTACCGACCAACAGCCGTCTGACTGTCGTTGCAGGCGATCTGTCGGCTGGGCCAACTGATTGCGGCGGCCGTTGGCCAGCAGCGCACAATCATAACCACTACCTCACCGCACTGTCTTCGACCCACCATGCAACTGGGCGTAATCGGCCTTGGACGGATGGGACGGATTGTTGTCGACCGGACGCTTGCAGCAGGACATGACGTGGTCGCCTTCGATCTCGACGACGACGCAGTGGACGCTGCAGCCGAAGCGGGCGCAACACCGGCGGACTCGATTGGCGACCTTGCAGCGGCGCTCGGCGAGGACAAACAAATCTGGCTGATGGTACCCGCCGGCAAGCCGGTTGACGCCACGCTTGCTGATCTCGATCCGTTTCTCAGCGCGGACGACGTTGTTGTCGACGGAGGCAACTCGCACTTCGAGCGGTCGCTCGAACGCGCCGAAGCATGTTCAGCCGCCTATCTTGATTGTGGGACGAGCGGTGGCCCCGCAAGCGCCGAAGAGGGCTTTTCGTTGATGATCGGTGGTCCGCAGTGGGCCTATGACCAACTCGTTCCCGTTTTTGATGCCGTCGCAACGGGTCCGGCCGGTCACGGCCGCATGGGTCCGGCAGGCTCGGGTCACTACGTCAAAATGGTTCACAACGGCGTCGAGTACGCGCTGATGCAGGCCTACGGTGAAGGCTTTGAGCTCCTGGCCGACGGTCGGTATGACCTCGATCTCGAAACCGTCGCCCGGACGTGGAACAACGGCGCGGTGATTCGGTCGTGGCTGCTCGAACTCTGTGAGGAAGCCTTCGAACAGGAGGGCTCGGACCTCGGTGACGTTGCCGACCACATTGCTGGTGGCTCGACGGGAACGTGGACGGTCGAGGAGGCACTCGAACAGGAGGTGCCGGTCCCGCTTATCTATCAGGCGCTTGCCGAGCGGTTCGATAGCCGAAACGAGGGGCGATTCTCGCGGCGGCTCGCGAATCGACTCCGGTATGGGTTTGGGCGTCACGAAGTCGCCCGAAACGAGTAGCACACCGGGTGCCGCCCGAGGGCTTTCTGTCGGCTGAAACGAAACCTCGTAAGGTAATTAACCCCCGATTCCGTAGCAACCGATATGGTTGATTTAGTGGCGTTCGGCATCGCGGCGAGCGTGGTGGGTTCGCTCGTTGTGCTGCATTTTATCAAAGGGACTGGCTGGCAGTCCAGCCCAGACATTTCACAGGATATTTTAGAACGGCGCGCCGCGACGGTTCCCGAGACCTCGTTCCCCGAGCCGATGAACCGATCTATCGGCGGTGGGGGCGGTGCAGTCGCCATCGGAGCCGGTGACGGTGCTGATGGTGAAAGCGGCGAACTCGAAGAAGCCGAGCCGGAAGAACAGAGCCCCGCAGACATGCCCGAAGACGAAGTCGAATACTTCGAGATCGAATTCGCCAAGGAGGGGACAACCATCGAGATGGCGAGCAACGAAACCATCCTCGACCAGGGTGAAGAAGAGGGAATGGACCTTCCGTACGCCTGCCGGCAGGGCCAGTGTGTCTCTTGTTCTGCGAAGATCACTGATGGGGCCGCCGAAGACAACGTCGTCCACTTCAAACAGGAAACGCTCGCCGAAGGCGAAATGGATCAGGGCTACACACTGACCTGTGTTGCCTATCCGATTGCCGACTTTACGATCGAGACCGGCGAAGCGCCATAGACCAGCCACACATCTGTTGTCGGCTGTGTCGCACGACACCGATGGTGTCCGAGAATTTGCCAGTCGAAGTCTCGTATTTATTAAACCCTCTACAGGGGAGCTCGCAAATTCCTAGCAACCCTTTTTATACATTCTCTCGTAAGTTACTAACACAATGGCATACTCCTGTGCAACCTGCGATGAGTCGTTCCAGTCTGCAGTCGGCGTTACCCAACACGTTGCGCTGCATCACAACACCTGTGCGGTCTGTGACGAATCCCACGACAGCATCGAGGCACTGCAAACGCATACCCACGAGCACCACTAACCGATTTTACAGACGGGCTGCTCAGACGTCGACAGTCCTCGTAGTCGACCGGCGACACACTCAGCCGAGTTATACCTCACCTGCTTCCGGGGAGTCTGTAACCGACCCTTCGCGGTCGAAACCACGGACTAACCCGAGTGCAACGGCAATTTCTCTGGTTTCGATCGAGCCAATCTCGTTGTAGTCGGTGATCCGGCTGTTGGCCTGCCGGAGTGACTCGTTTGCTGACCGCCCATCCCCGGCTTCCGCAGCCGACGCCGCCTCGGCCATGAGCTGTGAAAAGTCCACCGCCGCGTCCATCCGGTCGAGGAGCTGATCGAGCAGCGCCTGCAGCCGTTCGAGTGCGACCGTTTCGACCTGCGGATGATTGACAAATACATCGGTTCGGTCCCGAGCCGCCCGAAAGAACCCGTAAGCCGTCTGATAGTCTTCGTTTGCGGCCAGTGAGGCGGCTTCTGAGTCCGTGTAGGCCTCGCGGTTCCACGCGGCGATCGCCTCGTTGAACGTCTGAGTGGCCATCGAGACCAACTCCTGGCCATCAAGCGTCCACTCCCAGATCGCAACCCGGTCGCTGTACAGTGGAATCCGGTCTTCGGGTCGGTTCGACATGATTTCTGCGGGTGCATCGTCGTGATCAAGGCCGAGAATATGGCCGAGTTCGTGTTTAGTCGTAATCCGCACCTTTCCGTACGGGCGGTTTGTGGCGACGACAACGGCATTTGCCGTTTCGTTGAACCGCTGGCCTGGCCGGATGAGCGGCGCACAGCCAAGGACGTTCTCGCTGTAGTTTTCGACGGCCTCACACCGCTCTGGAGAGTCGACATACTGGATCGCGATATCGGGGGTGTCGTTCTCGACGATATCGAAATCGATCTCAAAGCCGACGTACTGACTGCTCTCGGCTTCCCAGTAGTCGAGTGCCTCGCGGGCGTTTGCATGAATATCGTGGGCTGTGGTACCCAAATTGTCGATCCGAACGGTCACCGTCGAGTCCGCAAAGACGTGTCGATCGCTACCCAAAACAGGAAGATCAGCCGTTGTACAGCCGGCAAGCCCGGCAAGCGTTCCCGTGGCGCTGGCAGTGAGGAACCGTCGACGCTGCATTGGCTCCCGTAGGATACCGGACAGTAAACATCTTGTGACTGTTTACAATTGAACATCGTCTGTCAGGCGGTATATGCTGCGAGCCGGGGGTCTGTTACCCGACACGCACAACCGCGAAATGATTTAGCCAAGCCGCCGAGACAGACAGATATGGACGATGCGATCCGGACAACACTCAGACCGCTGGCACCGAGTGCGAAGCTGGTGTACAAAACACTTGAATATGAGGGGCCACTGACGCAGGGACAGCTGGCCACCCGGTCGCTACTTCCGTCTCGAACCGTCCGGTATGCGCTTTCGACACTCGAAGATGAGCGTCTCATTGAGGAGGCGATTCACCTCCAAGACGCCCGAAAACGGCTCTATTCACTCTCGAAAGCACAGCCTACAGAGACAGATATCCCGTCTGACGAACTGAGACCACTAGGCGCAATTAACTGAGGACCATCATGCCGAAGGAACTGTTTTGAATCGCACGCACCATGTACACCTAATGGAACTCGTCTCGGTAGCCGCGATTGATGACGCCCGTGCAATCGGGATTGCTGGTGAACTGCCATGGCCCAGTATCCCGGCCGACAAAGAACAGTACCGCAAACGGATCGCCGACCACCCGGTGATTTTGGGACGGGTTACCTACGAATCGATGCGCCACGACCTTCCGGGTCGCGCCCAGATCGTGCTCAGCCGGAGCGAACAGCCGTTCGATGTTGAGACCGCCCATTATGCCAGTGGCGTCGACACAGCCGTTGAGAGTGCCGCTGAGTTCGATTCGAAGACGGCCTATGTAATCGGTGGAGAAAAAATCTACCAGCTGTTTCAGCCCCATCTCGATCGGATGGTCTTGAGCCGCGTCCCCGGCCAGTACGATGCAGATACGTACTACCCTGAGTGGCACGAGGAGGACTGGGAACTCGAATCAACGACGGAGTACGACCGATTTACGCTCGAAGAGTGGGTCCGAATCGCCGAGGGCGCACACACAACCAACGATCCGAACAACTAATCGATACAAGTGAGACGATGACTGAGACACCGCCCAATCCGATCTATCCAAACGCTGGCCATGACGGCGACCGACCGTCCGCAGACATCTCACGCCGTCGACTGCTCGCGGGGTCGACGGCCGCTGGAACCGCCGCCACCGCCGGCTGCCTCAGTGATGACAACGCGGCCGCCGGGGACGACGTTGTCGACGCCGCGACCATTTTCGTGTTCAATACCGGCGATGGAACGGTGAGCCTCGTCGACAATCAACGCGACGAGGTTGTCGAAACGCGGTTTGTAGATCTCTCGTCGTCGTTCCCGTCAAACCAGTATAGCCCACAGCTGACCGACGATCCAGGGGATTCACTCTGGGTTAATGTCGGTACCAGTGTTCGCGGACTCGCCGTGGGTTCGCTCGATACCATGGTGCGCTTCGAGACGGGGTCGGGAGCCAACTGGCTCGAACAGACGCCGGACGGCCGTCATCTCGTCGTCAGTGCGCGCGAGCCCACACACGCACAGTACCGACTTGACGCCGACCCCCAGTCGTCGACATTTGGTGAGGTGACTGCCGAAATTGATCGGACACCGGAGGGTGGCCGGGGTGACAACGTGGGACCCGGGCCCTGTGATGTGACAATCCATCCTGACGGTCGATACGCGTACGTCCCGGATCTCTTCGGCGACACCCTGACTGTGATCGATATTCCAGCCTTCGAAATCGAAACCCAGATCGATGTCGATCCCATCGGCACCGACCCACCAGAGCCGTGGATGGGAACGGTTTCGTGGGATGGCAGGCGGCTGTTGATCGAACACAACGAGGGTGAGACCGGAACCGAGAGCATCTGGGATACGAGCAATCCAGCCGACCCCGAAGAGTTGGTCCGTCTCTCCGGAGATGACGGCCTCGGCGAACGGCCACTAACCAGCGAAATCGGGCCGGATTCCGAAATCGGCTATGTGTTTACCCCGGGCACGAACGACGTGACCGTCATCGACCTGCTCGCGGGCGACATTCTTGATCGGCTCGATATTGGTGGGGCAGCCTTCGTCGGGACGTGGGACCCGCCACGAGAGAAACTCTACGTTCCGGTGCAGTCGGCCGACGAGGTTGCCGTTATTGATCACGCCAGCCGGTCAGTCGCGACAAGGATTCCAGTGGGCGACAGCCCGTACGGGGCGACCGCGGCGGCCCTCAGGCCAGTATCCAATGCCACCGCGAGTATGATGGCGAAACTCGCCCAGTTGGGCGTGTTCGCGGAGACGACCGAGACGACCTACTGTATCGGCGAGTGTGCGTGTGGCCACCAGCTGTAGTCGTCCACACCCCTTTTGAGGCCGCTGTTCGATGAGTAGCCATGGTCGTTACGATTACCGTTCTCGGGATACTCACAATCGTGGTGTTGACCGCCATCAGCGCCTTTTTTTCGAGCAGCGAACTGGCCGTCTTTTCGGTTGGGAAACACCGTGTCGACAGCCTCGTTGCGGCCGGAACGCCTGGGAGTGCAGCACTCGCGTCGCTTCGTGAGAACCCACACCGGTTTTTGGTAACCGCACTTGTCAGCAACAACGTATCGAATATCGCAGCTGCAAGCGTTGCGACCGCCGTCTTGGTGCAGTTCATGTCGTCGGGGCAGGCGGCAACCGGCGCAACGATTCTCACGAGTTTTTTCGTCATCGTCCTCGGGGAAATTGCGCCGAAATCCTATGCGGTTGCCAATGCCGAACGCCACGCACTGCGGGTTGCAAAACCGGTTGTTCTCGCCCAGCGAGTGCTCCGGCCGGTTCTCTACGTTTTCGAGGTTGCAACCGCCGCCGTCAACCGAGTGACCGGCGGTGAATCGGGTTTCGAATCGTATCTCTCCCGTGAGGAGATTGAGACGATTGTCCTCAGTGGCGAACAGACCGGCGCGCTCGACACTGATGAAGGAGCGATGATCCGGAGTGTGCTTGACCTCGAAAAACGGGTTGTTCGCGCGGTAATGGTTCCTCGAACCGAAATGGTCGCCGTTCGCAAAACCGCGTCGCTTGCGGAGATTCTCGATACGTTCGCGACCGAACATATCACCCGAGTGCCCGTCTACGGAGAGACGCGCGATGAGATTTTGGGCACCGTGGACGTCCGAACCGTCCTTGCGGCCAGAGGCACGGACAAACCGCTTGCTGAACTCATGGCTGACCCACAGTTCGTCCCGGGCTCGAAACCGATTGACGAGCTTCTCACTGAAATGCAACAGGAAGGCCACCGGATGGTACTCGTTGTCGACGAGTTCGGAACCGTCATCGGGCTGGCAACACTCGAAGACGTTGTCGAGGAGGTCGTTGGTGAACTCTTTAGCGGTGACGAAACCGATCCCATCCGTGTCGTCGATGCTGATACAGCAGTGGTCAACGGCTGGGCAACGATTGCATACACGAACCGCTCGCTTGGATTGTCGCTGCCGACTGAGGGGCCATTTGAAACGGTGGCTGGACTGATTGCTCACCACTTGGGTGGGCTGGCCGACGAGGGCGACCGAATCGAGCTGACACATGCGATTATCACCGTCCTTGATGCGACGCCAACGCGAGTTCGACGGGTTCGGATCGATTGGGAGGTACCAGCGGACCCACCGGCGGCGGGCTCGAATGGTAATCGCCCCGACGAGACACAAGAGGACGGTAGTTCGGCTTCGAGCGCTGGGTCGAGTTCTCAGCCGCCATCGGAACGCGAGCGCTGAGCGCTCGAAAGTGAGACGTAGTCGACCCGTCGATACCAAGCGGAGTCAGTGACGAAAGAGGGAGAGTACGCTCCCTACTTGCGTTCGAGAGAGTCAGCCTTGACTGACTGGGCGTCTTCGCCGATCAACTCACTGATATTACTGAGAGTGAGATCAGTTCCTTTGCTCTCGCCGGGAAGGATATCACCGAGTGACGCACCGAGTGCGGCGGCCGCCCAAATAACCGTAATCCGGGCGAGCATTTCCAATGAGGTCGGGTCGTCCGCGAAGAGTCGCCCCCACATGAGCATCAGCCCGGCCGTCGTTAGAAACGAGACGGTGAGCACACCTACCAATCGCCGCGGGACAATGCCGAACAGTGGATGTGTAATCGCGACCTCACGGAAATCGACGACATACAACAGGCCGGCAGCGAGCTTAATCACGAATAGAATATTGGCAATGAAAAACACCGGAATACCCGCCACGAGAAACGTCACGAAGTGATTTGCAATTTCGAAGACGCCGTCTTCGACAAGCAGGGGAAGCGCGAAAATAATACTGCCAACGAACGCTTCCCCCATATCCCGGCTGGTGTATTTGTCGATTTGATCGTCAAGCAGTTCTCCGCCCGGAAGTCGTTCGAGCAGGTGTTTTGTCTCTTGGAGCTCGCGACGTTGTTCGGGCGTCGTCATCGTCTCTTTGAGTTCATTCAGCTGTGTAAGGACGTCATCAATCTCAACGGGAGTCTCAGTGGGTTTGTCGACGACGTCATCGGCCCGGCTCATAGCTGAGCAAGCATCATAAGAGAGTAAAACCTGTCGCACCCGGTGACTAGTCCGATTCACAACCAGTAGACTCAATGGGTTTCCACACCAATCGGTATGTCAGGACAGATGTCACTCACATACTTGCAGTTTCATGTGATTTTTACACTGCCACTGCTGGCAGCACTCTGGTATCTAACACCGGCCTATAGCCGGGTTCGAAGGCGGCGGGCGGCCGCCGGGTTGACGATTCTCGTTACCATTGCCTTCACCTATACGACACCGTGGGGCTCGTATATGATCCAGCGTGGTGTCTGGTGGTATGGTGATGGGGTTGTCCTCGCGCGAGTGTTCGAAATTCCACTCGGCGAGTACGTCTTTTTCATCATGCAGACACTGATTGTCGGCTTCTATCTCTACTGGCGGGGATTCGATCCAACGTACGAGACTGGTGATTTCGCGCGTGGCCCACGGATTGCTGGCGTGCTCGTCGGACTCGGACTCTGTGCTGGCGGGCTGTGGCTGGTTGCACAGGGCCCGTCGTTTCTCTACCTTGGCGGGTTGCTCGCGTGGGTTGGTCCCGTCGTCGCTCTCCAGTGGTCCGTCGGCGGCGGCTACCTCGTCCGCAACCCACGGCCGTGGATCGAGGCGACGATGGTTCCTGGAGTCTACTTCTGGGTGGTCGACCGGTTTGCGATCGGTCGGGGGCTCTGGGTCATTTCCGAACAGTATACCGTTGGCATCAATCCGTTTGGACTCCCAATCGAGGAGGCACTGTTTTTTGCGGTCGCCGGGCTGATGACGGTGACCGGTCTCGTGCTGTTCGAATGGGTGCTCGATTGGAACGATCAGACGGGATGGGTTGAATCGGTTCGCTCGAAGAGCCCGTAGAACCGTTGGCCCAAAGACGGCGACAAAATCAGCAGCCAGATTATCAAGGTACGAGCGGAAGTCCACGGTTGGAACGTGGCTGCGGTGGCTCCGATGTGGGTGACACATGGGGGGTGACGATTGGGTGGTCAACTGCGTCCGTCTCCAACGAGCCCCTTCGAAATCCTTTTACAGCTTTCGAGAGGAGTTACCACTAACTCAACCATGGACGTTACTATCATCTCCGAGGAGGAGAACCCAATGCTGCACCGCTCTGACATCCGTTTCGAAATCGTTCACGACGAGGCAACTCCCTCGCGGCTCTCGGT
>LKMJ01006045.1_pt1 | contig 11424 bp, 11 predicted proteins | sample 643391 | NCBI WGS metagenome assembly LKMJ01 (sample SAMN04112250, study PRJNA286221) | soda lake metagenome | biome: soda lake; feature: Kulunda Steppe; material: water; isolation source: sample PL-Br10 brine of Picturesque Lake | place: Russia: Kulunda steppe | collected 2010-07
ATCAACTTCTTCGATACGGCGAACATCTACAGCACGGGTACAAGTGAGGAGATTCTCGGCGATGTGCTGGCCGAGTACAACCGCGACGAGATGGTCGTCGCAACGAAGGTCCGCTTCCAGATGCGAGAGGGCGACCCGAACTCCGAGGGGCTCTCGCGGAAGGCCATCGAACAGGAGCTCCAGAACTCGCTGGATCGGCTGGGGATGGACACCGTCGATCTCTATCAAATCCATCGCTGGGACTACGATACGCCCATCGAGCAAACGCTCAGGGCGCTCGACGACACCGTTCGGCGCGGACAGGTACGACATATCGGTGCGTCCTCGATGTGGGCTCACCAGTTCCAGCAGGCACTTCACACGAGCGACCGACTTGGTCTCGAACGCTTTGCAACCATGCAGAACCTCTACAATCTCGCCTATCGTGAGGAGGAACGAGAGATGCTCCCCCTGTGCGAGAAGGAAGGCATCGGCGTGATGCCGTGGAGTCCCCTCGGTGCTGGCTTTCTCACGCGCCCCCACGAGGAGTTCGACGAGACGATCCGCGGCGAACACGAGTCCTCGCTGGGACGTCCGTACGCGGAAGGCGGTGGCCGCGAGATCAACGAGCGCGTCCAGGAACTGGCCGCAGAAAAGGATCGGTCGATGGCCCAGATCGCGATGGCGTGGCTGCTCCACAAGGAGTGGGTGACGACGCCGATCCTTGGCACCTCCTCGATCGAACATCTCGAAGCCGCCGTCGAGGCGACTGAGATCGATCTCTCGGAGAGCGAGATCGAGTATCTCGAAGCGCCCTACGAGCCGGTACCGATCTCCGGCCACGAGTAGGGTTGGGTGACTCCGTTGAAGGCTGTACTACCAGTCAGGGGAGTCCGGCGAGTACCGTACCTACGTCGTTTGTTTCAGGCCACTGCCAGTGACTCAGCCGTTAGGTAGCCCTGCGTACTGACTGCCATCCTTGTGGTAGATACGAATGACATTTTGTTCACATAATATGTGTAAAATGCCCACAAGACATCTGTCCAGATGTCAGATGAGTCAAAATATGAACCGCAGAGGATTTCTTGGGGTGTGCGGAGTGGGCTGTGGGATAGGTACCGCAGGGTGCCTTTTCTCCGTTGACCAAGACGAGGACGAATACGATGGTGATCCGTGGGAAAACCCTGCTTCGAATTTAGGAGTGGGCGTGACCATTGAAGTTGTTGAGTCAGCGCCAGATGGTGTTGAGCCGGTTCCATCCGACGACGAACGTATAGAGGATGTCGAACTAATCAACGATGCTCTTGACCTGATCTTCGAGTCAGATTCCGAATCCGAAGAGGAACTATACGGGGAAGCGGCCATGGAACACACGTTTCCGCGAACAGGAGAGAAAGCACAGGAGGCCCGCGAGGCCCGTGAACAGCTCCCCGACCACGTATCAGATCCCGATAAAGCAAAAGAAACGTATATTGAGCATAAATCGTACACACTGCGGATGAATATCTCAAGAGTTACTGAAGGCCCTTCTTGAAAAATTTAACAGTGTGTTGTTGTAAATCATGTATGTATTCGTTACATTGTTAATGGGTATGTAACGACTACCCTCTTCGTCAATTGACTCTCGGTCTCTACTAAATTCGTACGGTGTAGTCAGCAGGGTTGTTACAACGCCCATCGAGTGAGAGTTTTACGAGGACGGTAGCGCGCGAATGCTGGGAACGGTCCGGAACGGCGGGTCGATCCCCTCAGTGGGAGATCTTCGATTCGAGGCGCTCCTGGAGCGTCTCCGGGTCGAGGGCAGTCTTGGTCGTAAAGAGCCAGTCCGACACCGACAGCTTGTCCGAAATCTCGTGGAGTTCGTGTGACGTCTGGTAGTAGTTGATGGTGGTGACCAGTACGACGCCGCCGATCGTATTCCCGAGCAGGACCGGCAGTGCGAAGTTGAGAACGCCATTGAGGAACGCGATCTCCCCGAGGAACACCAGATACATCACCTCGGTGCTTGCGACCACGACGTGGAACAGGCCGCCCAGCGGGATCGTGAGGAAGGCGATGTAGACGAGGAGAAACCGGGCGGTAGCGCTACGGACCCCGAAGTCCAGCCAGACGACGCCGGCAACGATCAGTCCAGCGAAGACTGCCTTGAAGAAGAGGTCAAACCAGGGGGTTTCGATGCCGGTCATCGCGATACCCGTAAGTGTCGTCGCCGCTGTCGGATCCAGCACGCCACCGTATGCCAGCAACAACGCCCCGACGGTTCCACCGGCGAGGTTACCGATCAGTACGACTCCCCACATCCGAAGCATCGCGGGCACCCCTGCCAGTCGATCCAGAATGAGTGCCACGGGTGGAAGCGTGTTCTCGGTGTACAGCTGGTAGTTGCCCAGAATGATATAAATGAAGCCGATCGGATAGAGCAACGCTCCGATGAGCGGGGTATCCCCCGCTGCGGCTGTCATCGATGCGTAGATGAGAACGGTGATCGTGATGGCGAACCCGGCTGCGACACCGCTGAAGAACAGTTCCCGGTTACAGCGCCCGATTTCTTCGTCGGCCTCGATGAGTACCCGTTCGTAAATCTCGTCGGTCGACAGCCGGTTCCGAAAGAGATTCTCCTGTTGGGATACATCCTTACGCCCCCGTCTCGATAGTGTGTCGGTCTCCTCAGTTTGCTCCTGCGTGGATGGCATCGCTCAGATGAAACTATTCTGTACTCCTAAGTGTTGTCCCTAACAGTATGGAATATCCGACACGGCAAAACGGGATGGGTCACTTGACAGCGTGAATGTCCCTGCCAATGGCACGGGGGCTCGAATCCCTCTCCACTCTGATCCAGCGACGATCTCCAGCTACGTGGATGGCTCTCTGCCGCGGAACATATGTTTATAATTGTTCGTGATGAATTCGTAGCTATGCAGGCAGCCAGACTCCACGAGTACACCCACGACATGTCGAACGGACTCTCGCTTGACGAGGTAGACCAACCACAGATCACGGCCAGCGATCACGTGCTTATTGACGTCGATGGGGCGGGCTGGTGTCAGACGGACAATCACATCATCGAGGGGATGTGGGAGGAGTACGTCCCACAGCCGCTACCGATGACGCTCGGCCACGAGAACGCCGGAACGGTTGCGGCAGTGGGTGATGAGGTGACGCTCGTCTCCGAAGGTGATCAGGTGATCTGCCATCCGGTCCGTACCTGTGGAACCTGCCGGCCCTGCCGGATGGGTGAGACGATGTACTGCGAGAACGATCAGTTCTCGGGACTGACGACCGACGGTGGCTTCGCCGAGACGCTACTCACGAACGAGCGGGCGGTGATTCCCCTTCCCGATGGTGTCGATCCGGCCGAGATCGCGCCACATGCGGACGCCGGGATTACCGCGTATCACGCCGCAAAGAAAGCTGTCGGCGATCTGGTCCCGGGCGATACAGCAGTGGTCATCGGGGTCGGTGGCCTCGGCCACATCGGACTACAGTGTATCGACGCGATGAGCGCGGCCGACATCGTCGCCGTCGACATCAAACAGGAGGCCAGAGACCTCGCGAGCGACCTCGGCGCACACCACACGCTCGATCCCGAGAGTCAGGATATTCCCAGCGAGATCGAGAGTCTCACTGACGGTGGCGGTGCGGCGCAGGTACTCGACTTCGTCGGTGCGGATGCGACAACCGCGCTTGCTCCGGAGATCTGCGCCGCTGGTGGCGACCACCATATCATCGGCTACGGTGGGCATATCCACGAACCGGCACAGGCGCTGGTCAACGGTGAGTTCGCGTACCAGGGCAACATCGTCGGCAAATACACCGAACTTCAGGAGCTGGTCGCACTCGTCGACCGCGGCGATGTCGATCTTCACACCACGCAGTTCGGTCTCGACGAGGTGAATCACGTAGCCGAGATGCTCGAAGACAACGAGATCGAAGGGCGGGCCGTGATTACTCCCTAGTACACGGCGAGAATCACAAACCACGTCAGAACGGCAGTAATCCCGATTCCACCGATCACGATCCCTGTGATCGGTAGTCCCTTTTTCCGGTAGAGTTCGATTCCACAGAACCCCGCGATCAGCCCGAGGAGCGGCATAAAAACCCATGAGAGGAATGCGGTGAGACCACCGAGAAACAGATATAGGTTCCCCGATTCGTTGAGGGCTCGCAGTCGCCGGAGCAGGTCTTGGGAGAGACTCACGGCGTTGTGTTGGCATGTAAGGCCAAAAACACGTCGATGCCGTTCGCCTCTGACTCGATGATTCGAGCACAAACGCGTGCCGTCAGGCGTAAATCCTGGTAATCCTAACTCCCAGTATGCACGAGCCACTACCCGAGTACGATCGGGTTGAACTATACGAACAGGCTCACGATTTTATCGAGCAGTGTTATACGGAACTCGGCAAGGAAGACGAAATCGAAGACCGGCTTGACGAGATCGAAGACGAGATCGCCCGCCGTGGCCACTACGACCACACCACCGTAGAGCTGAAACACGGCGCGAAGATGGCCTGGCGAAACAGTAACCGCTGTATCGGCCGGCTGTTCTGGCAGCGGCTGAACGTCCTCGACCGCAGGGACTGTGAGACAGCACGCGAGGTACACGAGGCCTGCTGTGAGCACCTCGAACGGGCGCGCAACGGCGGAGATATAGTGCCGCTGCTCACTGTATTCAAGCCGATGATCGACGGCGAGCAGCAGGTGCGGCTCTGGAACTACGAACTGTTACGGTACGCGGGGTATCAAACGGACGATGGCGTCGTTGGCGATCCCGACGAGGTCGCGCTGACCGACTACTGTCGGTCCCGTGGCTGGGAGGGCGATGGCACACGGTTCGATATTCAGCCACACGTCATCCAGATCCGCGACCGGGAGCCCGAACTGTTCGACGTTCCCGAATCCGCGATCGGCGAGGTCCCGCTTTCTCACCCCGAGTACGACTGGTTCGCGGAGCTTGGCCTTCGCTGGTACGACGTTCCCGTCGTCGCGAACATGCGCATGGAGCTCGGCGGGATCCAGTACACTGCCGCGCCATTTAGCGGGTGGTACGTCTCGACGGAGATCGGCTCGCGGAACCTCGCGGACGAGGACCGGTACGATATGTTGCCGACCATTGCCGAACAGCTCGGGCTTGAGACGGATCGCGACCGGAACCTCTGGAAGGACGAAGCCCTCCTGGTACTGAACCGGGCAGTATTGCACTCCTTTGACGAGGCGGGTGTCCGGATCGTCGACCACCACAAAGTGACCGATCAGTTCCAGCAGTTCGAGCGAAACGAGAACGCGGCGGGTCGTGATGTCACCGGGGACCGCGACTGGTTACTGCCACCGATGAGCTCGGCGACGACGCACGTCTTCGAGAACCAGTACGACAACCGAATCGAACGGCCCAATTTCTTTTACCAGCCGGATCCGGAGCCGATCGAGGAGCGTCGCACTGATATAGGCCGGTAGAACGGTCTGACTCCGTATCGGCTACCGTCGGACGCTTTCGTCAATCACACCAATCCGGTTATTCATAGGGAGCCCTACCGGTTGATATGGACCGACGATCGTATCTCTCTGCGGTCGCCACCACGGGCCTGATCGGCACTGCTGGCTGTCTCACCGACGTGTTCGACGACGAGCCCGACGGGGTCGTTCTCGACGAACCGGACGATCAGCTGGCCGACAGCGAGGACCTCCCCTACCCGGCCTATGGGGAGGCGCTCCCGGAATTCGAGCTTCCAGACGGACTGAGCAACAGTGTGTTCGACTCGACTGCAATGGACCGAACAGCCCTGCTCACCGGCGTGTTTACGTTCTGTCCGGACGAGTGTGGCGTCCTTCTCAATCGGTTTGCCGGGGTACAGTCACTCGTCGACGACCTGGATCGGACGGACGATGTTTTGTTCCTTCCGATCACGTTCGATCCCGAACGCGACGACGAGACGGCGCTCAGGGAATCTTCGGAGATGATGGGTGCCGATCTCTCGCTCGGGAACTGGAAGTTCCTCCGTCCCGAAACGCCCGAGCGAGCCCGAACGGTCGTTCGCGACCGTCTTGGAATCGACTTCGAACGGACCGACGAGAGCGACCGGGTCGAGCACTACGACTTCCTGCATATCGTCGTGACGCTGCTCGTCAACCCCGGTGGAGTCGTAGAGCGTGCATACCGTGGGGAAAACATCGATCCCGAGAAAGTAATCGACGATATCGACGACATCGTCACGAACTACGATCCAGCGATACACGACTGATAGACGATGATTGCCTCCTGTGCACCGTCGGGTGATCTGTACGCTGGCGAGCCGATCGGTCTCGCCGTTTTCGCCCTCGTCGGTTTGCTCGGCGGTGCACATTGTATCGGGATGTGTGGTCCGCTGGTCACCATGTACGCTGACAGACTGCGGGCGAGTGCCCGACGTGGGGATAGCCTAACACTCACTCACGTAACCCAGCATGGACTGTTCAATCTCGGTCGGACTACGAGTTACGCGTTGCTCGGCGGGCTATTCGGCCTCGCTGGAAATCTTGTGTTCGTTAGCGGTCGTCAGGTAACGGCCATTGCGAGTGATGTGCACGCGATTACTGGACTGATCGTCGGGACGCTCATCGTCGCTATCGGCCTTCGGTACGTCGTCGGCAACCATGCGCACGATATTTCGATCCCCGGGACCGCCCGCCTGTCCGGCGTAATCAGTGCGAAGCTGGTACCACGCGTCGATCGGTGGGTCGGCAACTGGCGGATTGCAGGACTGGGTGCGGCCCACGGACTGCTCCCGTGTCCGCTGTTGTATCCGGCGTTCCTGTATGCCTTCGTTCAGGGAGATCCGATCGGTGGGGCTGCTGCCCTCGGTGTGCTCGGTCTCGGTACGATTCCGGCCGTCTTTCTCACCGGGACGGTCTTTCAGTCGATCGATACCCAAACGCGTGTTCAACTACACCGCGTGCTCGGTGTCGCGTTCGTTTTACTCGGATACATCCCGCTCCAGCATGGGCTCGCGATGTTTGGCGTGGCGCTGCCTCACCCACCGATTCCGTACTACCAGCCACTCTGATCGGAACCCGGCCTAGCCTGCTCCTACTCTCCAGTAGTAGCCGACTACAACCCGCAACTATACGTAATAATCCAAGCACTTTTTAACATGTAGGTCAATTAACTGATTGGGTTTGGAAATAGCTGAATCCGGGGGATATCAAATGGGAGACAACGATCCGGGGCTTGGGGACCGGGAGAGAACGAACGAATTTACTCGCGGCGGTGCGGACACGAGGAACGCGTCGTCAGATACTGAGACGTTTGAGGAGCTACAGGGGGAAGTCGAGGAACTCAGTGCGGACGATCTCGTCGAGGATCCTGTGTATCTGGAGTTTCTCGACTCTTTTGGCACGTTCGAGCAGAACGAGGACAGCATGAGCCTCGACGAACTGCTGGAGGAAGCCGAGGAGTCTGCCAATACGGGCGACAGCCGGCCGCGAACCACCGATGGGGGTGCGGAGCAGCGACGTGACGACGACCCCCGTATCGAAATCACTGACGGGGATGAAAACCAGAAGACAGCGATCGATGTCGACATGCTCATCACCGCGCTCGAGGACGAGGACGTCAGCGATTCCAAGCGAGCCAAACTACGTAACGCGCTGGGCATCCGCGATAATCGGCAGGTAGAGGTACAGCTGAACTATCTCAAATCGCGGTTTCTCGACCTCGAGGCCTACATCGAGGCGATGGAAGATCTGTTCGGCGCCGATACCGACCTGCTCGAAGAGGTAGATGAACTCCACGGGGAGCTTGGGAGGCTCCGGGACAGCATCACGGAGCAAAACGAGAGAATCGAGCGGCTCGAAGCGGATGTCGAGACGCTCAAAGACGACGGCAGTCGACGTGAGGCGGAGCTCGCAACTATCGAAGGTCGGCTCGAGGAGACTAACGAGATGATCGAGCAGAATCTCTCTGCGATCGAGACGGAGCTCAACACCGCCCGACAGTGGCGGGAAAACGTCGCCTCGGCCTTTCGGACGGCACAGTCCGAGTGAACGACTCGCTTCCTTTTGGATTTGCACTCTCCATTCGCTCGGAACACACCAAACCTCCTGCCGGAGCCCGTAGCTACTCTTGCGTCCAGACTCCACTACAGGAATATTCATGATGCTGTCATATGATGGCATACATATCGGACGATGACTGACATCGAACGTCAACCGGACGCCGAGGGGGAGTACCGAGAACACTTAGAGCGCAGTGCGACTGTCTGGGATCGGTGGAGCGACTGGTACTCGATGAGCGAGCAGGATTTCGAGCCGATACGCGAGGATCTGATCGGGCATCTCGGTCTCGAACCGGGTGATCGGGTACTCGAAATCGGCTGTGGCCCCGGCGTCAACTTCGAACCAGTGCTGGACGCGATCGGTGACGAGGGCCAGCTCGTAGCGATCGACTACAGCCCGGAGATGATCGCAAAGGCGAACGCACGAGTCAATGAAAACCGGTGGGAGAACGTCGATGTGAGGCGTGCTGATGCAACGACCGCTGATCTGGGAACTGGGTACGACGCCGCGCTCGCGACGCTCTCGATGAGTGTAATGCCCGATGTCGAGCGAACGGTCCGAAACGTACGTGGGGCACTGACTGAGGGCGCACCGCTTGGTATTCTCGATCTACAGAGGTTTCAGTCAGGACCGCTCCGACTGGGCAACCCACTGTTGGCCCGGTTCCTTCGCTGGTACGCCAACTGGAACGTCGATGGAGATGTCCGGGCAGCGGTTGATGACGTCTTTGGTGGGTATAAACTCCTTGGGACGCATATGCTTGGGACGGTGTATACGCTCAAAGCAAGGCAGACAGTCGAGTAGTACGGGCAGGTATTTGAACGCGCCGTCTCGCCACTAGTTTTTTATCTGTTGAACGAAAATTTCACATATGGACGCTATTGTTCTGGCTGGGGGGTTCGCTACGCGGATGTGGCCCATTACTCGTCGCCGGCCGAAGATGTTACTTCCAGTGGGAGAGACAACAGTTATCGATCGAATACTCCAGCAGCTAGAAGACGACGACCGGATCGACACGGTCTACCTGAGTACGAACGAAGCCTTCGCAGAGACGTTCAGAGAACACCTTGCTGATCGGGGGTACGACAAAACAAAGCTCTCCGTCGAGGACACGGTGGATGAAGACGAGAAGTTCGGCGTCGTCGGCGCGCTGTCCCAACTTGTCGATCGTGAAGATGTCGACGACGACCTCTTTGTCATCGCGGGGGACAACCTGATCGGGTTTGACCTCGGCGAGTTCCTCGACGAATTCGAGGTGAACGGTACACCTACACTCGCGGCCTACGACGTCGGCTCGCGTGAGAAGGCCAAGTCCTACGGCCTGGTCGAACTCGACGGCAACCGTGTCGTCGACTTCCAGGAAAAACCCGACGAGCCAAACAGTACAATGGTCTCGATCGCCTGTTACGCGTTCCCCTCTGACTCGGTACGCTTCGATGAGTACCTCGAGGGCGACAACAACCCCGACGAACCGGGCTGGTATATCGACTGGCTCCAGTCGAACGAGCCGGTTCACGCCTTCACCTTCGACGACGTCTGGTTCGACATCGGCTCGGCGGACTCCTATCTGGACACGGTCGAGTGGAAACTCGATAGCGGGTCGATGATCGACCCCGACGCCACGGTCGAGAACTGCGAGATCGGCGAGACGGTCCACGTGATGGCCGGGGCGACCGTTCGTGATTCGACGCTCGAACGGACGCTCGTCTTCCCGGATGCCACGGTAGAGAACTGTAACGTCGACGAGACGATCCTCGATACGGGGATCGAGGTCGAGGATCTCCGGATCTCCCAGTCGCTTATTAGCGATATTTCAGTGATGGACGACTAGGTGTGGGGAGCTCCGGTTGCTTACGATCTATACTAGTGGCTCGATAATGTCTCGACCCGCTTCGAGCAGGTTCGCCACCTGCTCGTCGCTGTCGGCTTCCGCGTAGACGCGCAGTTTCGGTTCGGTACCAGAGGGACGAACCAGCAACCACGCGCCGTTTTCGAGGAAGATCTTGAACCCGTCCGTCTCGTCGACGCGCTCGACGTCGATGTCGAGGATCGAGTCAGGGAGCGAGCCGTCCAGTTCGCGTAGTACTGTGGTCTTTCGGTCGTCGGGACAGTCGACGCTGATCCGGTCCTGATGGATCGAGCCGTATTCGGCGACGATGTCGTCGACCCGGTCGTCGAGAGGCCGTTCGACGTGTGCGCTGGCGATCACCAGGGCGAGCAAGACACCGTCCTTGTTCAGCAGGTGGTCGGTCAGTCCGAAGCCGCCGGACTCCTCGCCGCCACAGAGCGCGCCCGACTCACGCATCCCATCGGCGACCCATTTGAATCCGACCGGCACCTCGACGGTGTCTTCACCGTGTGCTGCCGCGATCTTGTCGATCAGGAAGGTCGTTGAGACTGTCCGAACGGCGGGTCCGCTCTCGGATTCGAGCAGGTACTCGTACAGTGCTGCGTACAGGAGGTTTGGATCGAGGTATCCCCGTTCGGGCGTCACCACCGCGATGCGGTCGGCGTCGCCGTCGTTGGCGATTCCAAGGTCGGCTGCACCCCCCGTGACTCGGCTGGCGAGCCGTTCTAACTTCTTTGCAGAGGGTTCGGGCGATCCGCCACCGAACGTCGGGTCGAGATCACACCGTAGTCGCTCGATGTCCGCTCCGGATGCTTCCAGCAGTGCGTCCGTGACATCTCGACCGCTTCCGTGCATCGCGTCGTAGCAGATCGACAGTCCCTCAATGTTGGTGTCGACGTATGTCTCGGCGTGCGTGTGATACTCGGGAACCAGCGGTTCCTCGCTTACTGTCCCTCGCTCGTCTTCGGGCAGTAGATCGGGTTCGGCGAGGAGTTCCTCTAACCGTTCGGTGACCGATTCGTCCGCTGGGGCGCCATCGGCGCCAAGGAACTTGATACCGTTGTACTCCGGCGGGTTGTGGCTCGCGGTGATGACGATTCCCCCGTCGAGGTCCCGATCGGTGACGCTCCACGCCAGTACTGGCGTCGGCACGTCGCGCTCGCTGAGGACGACGTCGAGACCGTTCCCCGTGAGGACCTCCGTTACTGCCTCGGCAAACGCAGGTGACGTTTCGCGGGCATCGTAGCCGACGCCGACGTGCTGGGCGTCCTGCTCCCGGAAGTACGAGGCGGCCGCCTGTGCGACAATGCGGACTCGGTCTTCGGTGAAGGTGTCGAGCGTCGCACGCCAGCCGTCAGTACCGAACGAAATCTGCTCCATATAATGATACAAGCACAGGAGCTATCAATAGCGTATTGGTTAGTGTATTGAAATATAAATGGTCGTCGCTGCACGCCCCCTGCGAACTGTTAAGGTCGGGACCTGTAACTATGATGTATGGGATCAGCTACTGACCCGGGGGACACAGGGATGTCCCCGGTCACGTTTGAGATGGAGATCGATGACGG
>LKMJ01006046.1_pt1 | contig 11424 bp, 8 predicted proteins | sample 643391 | NCBI WGS metagenome assembly LKMJ01 (sample SAMN04112250, study PRJNA286221) | soda lake metagenome | biome: soda lake; feature: Kulunda Steppe; material: water; isolation source: sample PL-Br10 brine of Picturesque Lake | place: Russia: Kulunda steppe | collected 2010-07
ACGTCCCGTCTTGCCAGTGTCGAACGACCCGTCACTACTATGACGCCTTCGGACGAGTGTCCCGCTATGGCCGACGAGCACATCATCGAGGCCGTCGATCCCGAGGCGGCCTTCGCGACGCTGGCGGACGACACTCGCCTCGACATCCTCCAGGCGCTCTGGGAGGCCGAGGGGCAGACCGCGACGTTCTCGGAGCTACGCGAGGCCGTGGGGACGAGAGATTCCGGGAAGTTCAACTACCACCTCCAGAAGCTGACGGAGGGGTTCGTCCGCAAGACTGAATCGGGCTACAAGTTACGGTCGGCCGGACGGAACGTCGTCGGCGCCCTCCTGTCGGGGGCGTACACGATGGCGGGTTCGATCGATCCGATCGTCCTCGAGGATCCCTGTCCGGCCTGTGCGGGCGATTTGACGTTCGATTACGAGGACGAACGGGTCGAAATCGAGTGTGGCACCTGTCCGTTCACGAGTGCCTTCCCGGTTCCGCCCGGCGCGCTCGCGGACCACCCTGTCGACCGATTTCCGGCGGTGGCCAACCGCTACGTCCGGACGCTGCTGACCCAGGCCCGCCTCGAGTTCTGTTCGCAGTGTTACGGCCGCGTCGAGCCGGCGCTACAATCCTTCGACGAACTTCCCTGGTTGGAATCGAAACCGGAGTTCGGCGACACCGTCGCCGTGAGCTACGACTGCGACCGGTGTGGGATGAGCACGCAGATCAACCTGGCTACGATCATGCTCGATCACCCCGAGGTGAGCGCGTTCCACCACGAACACGGCATCGACGTACGCGACGTCCCGATCTGGCACATGGGTGGGATCGACGGCGAGCCGCAGTCGACGCTGCTCGACGACGACGCGACCGGCACCGCCCGCGTCACCTACGCCGCCGAGGGTGACAGCCTCACGTTGACGGTCGACGACTCGCTCGCGGTCGTCGACGTCGAGCGTTCGGAGTGACCAGCGAGAGATGCGCAGGGGCCGGAGTGACGGATGCGAGATGCGCAGGGGCCGGAGTGACGGATGCGAGATGCGCAGGGGTCGTTGTTGGATCCCCAGCTCACACGGTGCTATCATTCTTGAGACAGAACGACACTTCTGTTCCGAGTCGGACAGAAATATCGTTCTGATTACACTTATTCGCCCGCCCACCCACCGTTCGATCCATGCGAGGTCCCTTCGAAAACCGCACGTTTCGACGGCTGTTCGCCGGACGCGTAATTACCAACGTCGGCGACAGCCTCTACTTCATTGGGGCGATGTGGCTCGTCTACAGCCTGACGGGCGATCCGTTCTACACCGGACTCGCCGGCTTCCTGACGATGGCGCCGGGAGCGTTTCAGTTCCTGGCCGGGCCACTGGTCGATCGCTGGTCGATCCGGCGAACACTCGTCGGCACGCAGGTCGTCCAGGCGCTCGTCGTCGCGACGATCCCGATTGCCCACGTTCTCGGACTGCTGACTGTCCGGCACGTGCTGGTCGTCATGCCCCTGCTGTCGGCGCTCAACCAGTTCGTGTATCCGGCCCAGATCGCCGCCCTTCCCCGCATCCTCGACAACGAGGAGCTCGTCGCCGCCAACTCCCTGTTTTCTATCGCGTATCAGGGGCTGGACATGGTCGCGAACGGCGTCGCCGGGGCCCTCATCGGGCTGATCGGCGCGGTCGCCCTCTTCGCGATCGACGCAGTCACGTTCGGTGTCGCCGCGTGCGTATTCGCGACGCTGTCGATCCCTTCTGCCGACTCGGGAGTCGGCGAGGAGGGACGATCTCGATCACCCGGGTCCGCCGATCCGGTTGCGGATGGTGGCGAAAAACTCGGCGTCACGGGCGCTGCCGATGACGGACCCTCGTACCTCGAGCGGCTTCGAGAGGGCGTGGCCACCGTTCGCGGGACGTTCCTCGTCCCGCTGATCGGCGCCGCGGTCGTCGCCAACTTCGCCGCGGGGATGGTGCTGGCGTCGATTCCACCCTACGCAGCTGCGCTCGGCGTTCCAACCGCGCTGAGCGCGATCGGTGTCGCTGGCGGCTACGGGTTGCTCATGGCGTCGTTCGCAGCCGGCACTTTCGTCGGAGCACTCGGCGCGTCACTGATCGAGGATAGACCGTTCGGTCGAACGATAGTCGTCGGATTCGCCCTGTGTGGCACGCTCTGGACGGTCGGCCTGCTCGTCGACTGGCTCCCGGCGACGGCGGCCCTGTTCGCGCTCGCGCTCGTCCCCATCGGCGTCGTCAACGTCCAGGTCGCCGCCATCGTCCAGTCGGCCCCGCCGAACGAGCTAGTCGGTCGGGTGAGCAGCCTCCTCAGCTCCGCGTTGTCGTCGCTCTTTCCCGTCGGCTCGCTCGTCGGCGGTGTCGTCGCCGCGGCGTTCGGGCCACGCGTCGCCATGGGCGTCTTCGGCGTCACCGTCCTCGCGCAAGCGGGATACGTCCTCCTCCGACCGGAACTACGGACGCTTCCGGCAGCGGCGGAGACGACGCTGGAGGTCGGATCGAAAGTCGAGAGCTGATCGTTCGGAAGCCGCCGGTGTGATCCCCCATCGCCCGAATCGAATCCGTCCGGGACTACGTTCCGTGATCCCAGCTGTCCATGTACTCGCGCTGGGTGTCGGTCAGGGAGTCGAACTCGACGCCCTCGGCCGCGAGTTTGATCTCCGCGATCTCGCGGTCCAGTTCGTCGGGCACCTCGTGGACACCGGGGCCGTACGCGTCGCCGTTCTCGACCATCTCCCGGACGCAGGCGGCCTGGACACCGAAGCTCTGGTCCATCACCTCGACTGGGTGGCCGAGCGAGATCGGCGCGGCGAGATTGACGAGTCGTCCCTCGGCGATGACGTTGAGCCGGCGGCCGTCTTCCAGTTCGAAAGCTTCGACGCCCTCGCGGGCCTCGTAGCGGTCGACGGCCAGGTCGTCGAGCGCCTCGAGGTCGATCTCGATGTCGAAGTGACCCGCGTTGGCCAGGAGCACGCCGTCGTTCATCCGCTCGAAGTGCTCCTCGACGATGACGTCGCGGTTACCTGTAGTCGTAATGAATACGTCTCCCACGTCGGCTGCCTCGGCCATGGGTATCACGTCGTAGCCCTCCATGTGCGCTTCGAGGGCCCGGCGGGGTTCGACCTCGGTGACGATCACGTTCGCGTTTTGCCCGGCGGCCTTCCGGGCGACGCCCTTGCCACAGTAGCCGAAGCCGGCGACGACGACGTGCTTGCCCGCCCAGGAGAGGTTGGTCGTCATCGCGATCGACGCCAGCGAGGACTCGCCGGTGCCGTGGACGTTGTCGAACAGCCGCTTCATCGGCGTGTCGTTGACGGCGAAGACGGGGTACTCGAGCGCGCCGTCCTCGGCCATCGCACGCAGGCGGTGGACGCCCGTCGTCGTCTCCTCGGCCCCACCGACGATCCCGTCGATGAGCTCCGGGTAGTCCTCGTGAATGGCCGCGACGAGGTCCATGCCGTCGTCGACGGTGATCGTCGGCTCGTGGGCGATGGTCGCGTGGATCGCCTCGTAGTACTCCTCGCCCTCGACGCCTCGTTTCGCGTAACAGGTGATAGACTCGTGGGCGTCGAGCGCTGCCGAGACGTCGTCGTGCGTCGAAAGGGGGTTACAGCCGGTGACGGCCACCTCAGCGCCGCCCTCCGCGAGCGTCTCGACGAGGATCGCCGTTTTGGCCTCGACGTGCATCGCCATCGCGATCCGTTCTCCCTCCAGGGGTCGATCCGCGAGGAACTCCTCGCGGACAGCCGCCATGATGGGCATGTGCTGGCGGGCCCACTCCATCTTCCGTCGGCCCTCGGTTCGTGCGCCGTCGACGTCCGATAGCTGTTCGCTGATCGGCGGATAGTCGGTCATACGCCATACAAGTGGCAGGATGGGGAAAACGGTACCGAAGCGGCGCGAATTCGCCCTTACTTCGATCGTCGATTACTGATCCGCGTCGTCTTCGTCGATTACTGGTCCGCGTTGTCTGCGTCGATTAGTCGTCGCCTTCGTCGTCTTCGTCATCCGCGCCGGCGTGATCCGGCGGCCCCTGTCCGTCGTCGTCCGTGTCGGTATCGGATCCGCCAGCGTGCTCTGGTGGCCCCTGGTCGCTCTCGTTGCCCGCGTCACCAGCGTGTTCGGGCGGGCCCGGTTCGTCGGAGGCGTTCGCATGCCCTGGCGGGTTGACGTGATCGGGAGGACCGTTACCGGGGTTGTGTGTGGTGACGAACTCCGAAACCGACTGTCCGAACGGACCACCAGCGTAGTCCATGTTGTCGTGGACGAACGTCGAGACCGCAGCGCCAAAGTTCTCGTGGTCGTCTATTCCGTCATCGTCCTCGGCCTCGAGCGTCACATTCGTCGTCTCCGTTTCGTTCTCGTAGGTCGCTTCGATCGTGACGTTCACGGTCTCCTCGGGGACATCGAGTACGACGATGCCGTCGTCGTCCGTCGTGTAGTTGCCCTCGTCCGCATAGGACTCGTTTTCGTCCGCGGTTACGTTGACTGACGCCTTCTCCGCGGCGGTGTCGTTCGCCGTAACCGCGATGGTCACGTTCCCATTCTGCTCGACGTCAATCTCGAGATTTGCTGTCTCGTCTCCGTCACCTTCGCCGTCGTCCGCTGCCTCGAGTTTCTTCTTGACTTCAGTCGAGGCGTTCTCGTAAGTCGTTTCAATCGTGACGTTCACGGTCTCGTCGGGTTCGGAGAGTTCGACGATGCCGTCGTCGTCAGTCGTGTAGTTGCCCTCGTCCGCGTACGAGGCGTCTTCGTCGTCGACCGAGACGTTCACCGTCGCGTTCTCCACCGTCGAATCGTTGTCTGTGACGGTGACGGTCACTGTTTTGTTCTGTTCGACGTCGATCTCGAGGTCGACTTCGTCGCCGGTACTTTCGGTCCCGTCTGCTACGACCGTCCCCATCGGTGCAAGCACCGCACCGATCATGACGGCTGCGAGGACCACCGCGAATAGTATTCGTCCGTTCATCGCTACCCGGGACATTCAGGAATCCACGAATAAACCCACCATGCAGTTCGTCCCGTTCAGTTCCGTGTGAAACCGTATGAGAATAGTTTAGACAGTTTATCAAGTCTTTAGAGCGTTTAGATAACGAGATCAAAGACTGCGGTCGAGTGAACCGTTCACGATAGCGAATCTACCCGGTCGTTCGTTCCACACGTCCGCCCTGACTACACGTCCGCCCGGACGAGCAACCCCTCGGCCCGTTCGATCGCACGCTTGCGAACGGCCGTCTCGTCGAGCGTCAGAACCTCCCGATCACGCATGAGGACCCGCCCATCACAGACCGTGTGGCGAACGTCCGCGGCGGCGACGGCGTACGCGAGATGACTCACGAGGTCGTGTGCCGGGGTGAGATGGGGTTTCTCGAGGTCGATCACCGCCAGGTCGGCGGGCGCACCCGGTTCGAGACGGCCTGTGTCGAACCCGATCGCCTCGGCGCTCCCCCGAATCATCATCTCGACGACGCTCTCGGCGGAGACCGCGCTCGCATCGTCAGCGGCGAGTTTGCCGATCATCGCCGCGTCGCGGGCCTCGTCGAGCATCGAGAGGTCGTTGTTCGAGGCCGCGCCGTCGGTTCCGATACCGACCGTGACTCCCGCGTCACGCAGCGCCTGGACGGGGGCCATCCCACTGGCGAGTTTCATGTTCGAGGCTGGGCAGTGGATCACGCTCGCACCACAGTCGGCCAGAATTTCGATCTCGCGTTCGTCGAGGTGGACGCCGTGGGCGAGGAAGTCCTCGGGTTCGAGCAAACCCACGTCCCTGGCGTACTCGAGCGGGCGCACGCCACGTTCCTCGACGATCGGCGTCACCTCGTTTTCGGTCTCGTTGGCGTGGATGTGGATCGGCACGCCGAGGTCGCGGGCCTTCGGGACGAACTCCTCGAAGATTTCCTCCGTGACGGTCGTCAGCGCGTGGGGCATGAACGCCGTCTTTACCCGACCATCGGCCATCCCGTCGAGTTCCGCCGCAACGTCGAGGCCCGTCTGAGCGTCCTCGCGTGCGTCTTCGTGGTCCTTCCCGACGGAGATCACGCCGTGGCCCAGCCGGGCGCGGACGCCCGCATTCTCGACGGCACCGGCCACTTCCTCCATGAAGAAGTACATGTCCGCGAACGACGTGATCCCGCCCTTGATCATCTCCAGAATACCGAGTTCGGCCCCGGCACGAACGTCTTCGGCCTCGAGCGCCGCCTCGACGGGCCAGATGTCCTCCTGGAGCCAGGCGTCGAGTTGCTTGTCGTCGGCGTAGCCCCGAAGGAGCGTCATCGCCACGTGGCAGTGTCCGTTGACGAATCCGGGGGTGACCAGCGCGTTCGTCGCGTCGAGGGTCTCATCGGCGTCGGGCCCGTCGGAATCGCCGACGGGGTCGGCGACGAGTTCCAGGATCTCGCCGCGGTCTCGATCGATCAGCACGTCGGCGCGTTCGACGGTCAGGTCCGGACGAAGGACCCGACCACCGGTAATTGCGAGCGTGTGCATGCCCAGGGGTTCCAGTTCCGTGCTCGTGAATCTGCCGTCTCGATTCGGTTCGGACCCCGGTTCGGTTCGAATCCCGGTTCCGGTTCGGTCCCCGAACCCCAGCTCCGGTTCGATCCCCGGAACCGATCATTGGACCGTCGAGCGAACGATTTTGAACTACGGAAGCAGTACTTACTCAGTTAGTCACACTAAGTAATATACTATAAAATTTGTATTGATGTGCTACGGCCTCCAAATACCCAGCTCATCGCGTCCGAATCAGGACCGCACCGGTTCGATACCCGATTTCACCACAACTATGGCGCGAGGAGCCCTCACTCTCTCCATGAATCCGGATCGCTCTCTCGCGACCGGCCAGCGATCGCTCGCACCGGAGCCGACGACGTACCAGCTCGAACCGGCACTTACCGCCGGTTGCCCGGAGACGAGCACTGATCAGATCCAGTATCCCGTCGAGGTCGACTACGCGTACGACGACCTCGACCCCGCGCTCTTCGAACCGCCCCTCGAAGCCGGCCTCGGCCGGTGGCAGCCGCTGTTGCCCCCGCTGGCACCCGAAACCGGGCTTGGTGAAGGACACACGCCGCTGGTCGAAGTACCGTCCGTCGGCGAGTGGCTCGGGTTCGAGGAACGCACACTCTCCATCAAAGACGAGAGCCAGAACCCGACCTGGAGCCACAAGGACCGATTGAACCGGTGTACCGTCAGTGCGGCCGTCCGGGAGGGGGCGGCGGGGGTGGTCGCCTCTTCCACCGGAAATCACGGCGCTGCAGCAGCGGCCTACGCCGCCTGCGCGGGACTCCCCTGCGTGATCGTCACCGCCCCGGAGACGCCCCCGGAGGTGCAGGCGTTCATCCGGAGCTACGGGGCGATCCTCCTCGCCGTCGACGACCTCGAGGTCCGCCAGGAGGCGATCAACCGGCTGGCCGACGAACACGGCTTCCACGCCGTCAGCAGTCGCACGCCCATCCACACTGGCCACGCCTGGGGGCCGGAAGGGTACAAGACGATCACCTACGAGCTGTACTGCCAGCTCGGGGAGGTTCCCGGAACCGTCGCGGTCCCGACCTGCTACGCCGAACTCCTCTACGGCGTCTGGAAGGGGTTTCGGGAACTCGAGTCACTCGGCGTCGCGAAGCGGACGCCGACGCTCGTCGCCTGCGAACCCGGCGTCCGTGCGCCGCTGTGTGACGCCCTGGAGAGTGGCGAAACGGTCGCACGCGTCGATCCCGAACCGACGGAGGCGTACTCGATCAAGGCCACGACGAGCAGCGTTCGCGGCCTCCGGGCCGTGACGGAGAGCGACGGCGTCGCCGTCGGCTTCACCGAGGCCCACCTCGAGGAGAGTCAGCATCGACTCGCCCGGTCCGGTCTCTGGCAGGAGTCTTCGGGTGCGGCGGGGGTCGCCGGGTTATTGGCGCTGTTCGAGGAAGGGGAGGGACCCTCTGGCGTTACGGCCGACGGGGCGCGCGTCGGCGGTCCCGACCTCCTGGAGCGACTCGACGGTCCGATCGTCGCCATCGCCACCTCGAGCGGGTTCAAGGACGGGGAGGGATACGAGGCGCCGCGAGTCGAGCCGACGTGGGACGGAATACGCGAGGCGCTCGCCGCCCACCCTTCGATCGAGCTGGCGTAGGGAACGAGTCACCGACGCATCGGAGGGAACCGTTCGACGCTATCTCGAACCGCGAACAGGACGTGGTAGCCGCGCATGGACGGGGCCACGATAGAACTCGACCGAGAGAACACCGGCTGAAGCGGCGGATTCTCAGGACCACGGCGAGAGCGCCCCGCCCGTCGTGATCGACTCATCCGCGACGGCCCTGTCGTGAACGACGCAGAGGGCGGTGACGAGAATCCCGGCACCGATGCCGGCGATCCCGACGGGGGAGACGAGCAGGTTCCCGCCCCCGGCGAGGTACACCAGCGAGAGCGCGCCGAGCCCGTTGAACGACCCGTGGAGGAAGGTCGCGGCGAGGACCGATCGCGCCCGGACTGTCAGGTAGGTGTACACCGGCCCGAGGGCGATGGTCGCCCCCGTCATCACGACGACGCCCGCGAGTGGCGCATCCGGGAAGTTGTGTCCCTGGAGGACGATCGGCGCGTGCCAGATCCCCCAGATCGCGCCGGTAAGCACCGAGAGCTTCCAGAACCCGAGCGGTGCGAGTTCCGTGAGCAACAGCCCGCGCCACCCGAGTTCTTCACCCAGCGCCGCGAGCGCGTTGATCGTGAGTCCGGCGATCAGTCCCTGCGCGACGAAGAGGACGGCGGGTGGGACCGGGAACGCGTCCAGCTGCGCGACCGCCTCGTCGACCTGCTCCTCGGTCAACCCGAGGTCGAGGAGGTACGCCCCGTAGTCGGTGGTGACGGTCACACCGGGGAACAGCGTGCCGATTCCGATCGTGGCGCCCACGAGCGCAACCGGTGTCAACCACGCCAGCGCGACCCAACGTAGTCGACCCAGCGCGAGTCCACACCCCTCGCGGATCGACTCCCCGAACCACAACTGCGTCCCGATCGCGGCGAACGCCGGGGCCCACATGAACAGGACGACCAGCAGGACCGCCCCGAAAAGCGTCTGGAGTTCGATCCCGGCGAGATAGAGGACTGCGGCACCCGTCCACGAGATGCCGAACGCGAGTGCGAGAAACAGTGCTATCTTGCGGGAATTAACCCTGGACGTACCCGTGTTTCCATCCGTCTCCGTCTGAGCACCCATGCCTTACGTTCGAATATAAACTCGTTCGTAATAAAGGCGGTCGAGAACGCGACGCGTTCCCGACGTTCACTCCAGCAGCAGGAGTTCGGGATTCTCGAGGTACGTCATGACCTCGTTCGTGAAGCTCGCGCCTACCGCCCCGTCGATCAGGCGGTGGTCGAACGAGAGCGAGAGCGTCAGCACGGATCGGGGTTCGATCGACTCCGTCCCGTCCTCGTCGGTCACGACGCGGGGCTTGCGCTTGATCTCGCCGACCGCCAGGATGCCCGCCTCGGGGTAGTTGAGGATCGGCGTGGCGTACTCGCCGCCGATGCCGCCGATATTCGTGATCGTGAACGTCGACCCGCGAAGTTCGCCGGGGGAGATCGTTCGCTCGCGGGCCTTCGTGACCAGTTCGTTCATCTCCGAGGAGAGCTGGAGCATCCCCTTTCGGTCGACGTCCTCGACGACCGGCACCATCAGGCCGACGTCCGTCGCCGTCGCCACCCCGACGTTGTAGTAGTCCCGGTAGACGACCTCCTCGTTCTCGTCGTCGATCATCGCGTTCATCTCGGGGAACTCCTCAAGGGCGGCGACGACCGCCTTCATGATGAACGGCATGTAGGTCAGCCGGATTCCCTGCTCCTCGGCGACCGGCTTGAGTCGCTCGCGGGTTTCGACGAGGCGGGTCACGTCGACCTCGTCGTGGTGGGTGACGTGCGGGGCAGTGTACTTCGAGCGCTCCATCGCTTCGGCGATGGTCTTTCTGACGCCACGGAACGGCTCGCGGCGCTCGCGGGGTCCGGTCTCGCCGGCCGCGACGGCCTTCGCATCCGCTTTCTGTGCCGCACGCTGGGCTTCCGCGTACTCGCGGACGGCCTCGGGCGTGACGAACGCCTCGCCGTCGCGCTCTTCGGTGGATGGGACGGCGTCGAGATCGACGCCTTCCTCCTCGGCGATTCGCCGGGTCGCGGGCGCCGCCAGCGTTCGGTCGCGGTCGGCCGATTCGGCTGTCGATGCGGCCTCGCCTGTCCCCGCCGCGGCGTCGACGCCGCCGGCTTCACCGGATCCCTCGGCGGGTGCGGGTTCGGCCGACGCGCCGTCGTCTGTCGCGCCAGTTTCGGCGCCGCTCTCGGCGGTGGCGTCTGCCTTCGCCTCGGCGGTCGCGCGGACGTCCCCTTCGGTGATCCGACCGCCGGGCCCACTGCCCTCGACCTGCGAAATGTCGACGCCCGCCTCACGGGCGATTCGTCGAACGCGCGGCGGGGCGAACACCCGCCCATCGGGGGTCGAAACCTCCTCGGCGTCGTCGGCTGCATCCGGGACACCGGCGGCCATTGCGTCGGTATCACTGGTGGCCGTCGCGTCGGTACCGCCGGCGGCCTCGGCGTCCGTTGCCGCGTCCGTCGTGTCGCCCTCCGCGGCCTCGGCGTCGCCAGCAGCCGCCCCCGCATCCCCGTCGCCCTCCACCTCGAACGTGATGATCACGTTTCCGACGGGAACCATCTCGCCTTCCTCGGCGCGCAGTTCGTGGACCGTCCCGTTGTACGGCGAGGGGACCTCGACGAGGGCCTTGTCCGTCTCGACCTCGGCGACCGGCTGGTCTTCCGTGACCGTCTCGCCCTCCTCGACCAGCCACGAGACGAGTTCACCCTCGGCGACCCCTTCGCCGACGTCGGGGAGCTTGAATTCCTCGATCATTCTAGAACTCCACCGTTTCACGGATGCCCGTCTCGATCCGTGCGGGTTCGGGCAGGTAGTAGTCCTCGAGCGCGTACAGCGGGAACGGCGTGTCGAAGCCGCTGATGCGCTTGATCGGTGCCTCCTGGTAGAGCAGGGCCTCCTCCTGGATGGTGGCGGCGATCTCGGCGCCCATCCCGCTCGTCTTTGGGGCCTCGTGGACGACCGCGCCGCGCCCGGTCTTCTTGAACGACTCGACGATGGTGTCGATGTCGAGCGGCGAGACGGTTCGGAGGTCGACGACCTCGACGTCGATCTCGCCCTCGAGGTTGCGGGCGGCCTCGAGCGTCGGCTGGGTCATCGCGCCGTAGGTGTAGACGGAGATGTCCGACCCTTCCCGGCGAACGGCGGCTTCGCCGATTGGCACCTCGTAGGGTTCGTTGGGAACCTCCTCGCGGAACGCCCGGTAGATGAGTTTTGGCTCGAGGAAGATGACGGGATCGGGACTCCGAATCGCGCTCGTGAGCAGCCCCTTCGTATCGTACGGCGTCGAGGGGATGACGACGGTGAGT
>LKMJ01006047.1_pt1 | contig 11423 bp, 10 predicted proteins | sample 643391 | NCBI WGS metagenome assembly LKMJ01 (sample SAMN04112250, study PRJNA286221) | soda lake metagenome | biome: soda lake; feature: Kulunda Steppe; material: water; isolation source: sample PL-Br10 brine of Picturesque Lake | place: Russia: Kulunda steppe | collected 2010-07
TGTACGTCGGAACGACGCCGCGAAACGTTCCTGGCGGCGGGGAACGAACCGACGCGGAGGTGTTTGCGCTCGACCGGCGGACGGGAGAGAAACGCTGGGAGTACGAGACCGACGCCCTCGAGATCGGCTCGAGTCCCGTCGTTACCGATGATACCCTCTACATCGGAGCCCACAGCCAAGGCGAAGAGTCCGGCCTCGGAATCTATGCGCTGACGACGGGGGGAGACGAGCGCTGGGTGTTCGAAGTCGGTGCCAGAGGGGTCGGCTCGAGTCCCGCACTGCTCGACGGACGGCTCTACTTTGGCGGCACTGATGGTCGGGTGTACGCCCTCGAGTGATCCTGATTGGTTTGTTCGTCATTGTGTGTATGGCGAATAACGCTCTCTGACTCATTCCGGAGACGCGCTAAACGACCAGATACTTGTCAAGGTTCTTTGATTGGAGCTCCTCGACGGTCCCCTCGAGGACGATTTCGCCCATGTCGAGGACGTAGCCGCGATCGGCTAGCTCGAGGGCAGCCCGAACGTTCTGTTCGATGAGCAACACTGTCATCCCCTCTTCAGCGATAGCTTCGATGGCGTCCATGACCGTGGCGACGATCTGTGGGGCGAGCCCTTCGGTCGGCTCGTCCAGCAACAAGAGCCTGACGCCGGGGAGCCTGAGTGTGCGAGCAATCGCGAGCATCTGTTGCTCGCCGCCCGAGAGCGTCCCTGCCCGTTGCGTTTTTCGCTCTTCGAGTCTTGGAAACAGGTCGTACAGCTCTGTGAGCGAACGTGCCTCTGACTCGTCGATCTGTACGTCCCGACGGATAGTGTTCCAGCGGTTGCGGCTGATACTCGGCAACTGGAGGTTCTCTTCGACGGTTAGCTGTGTGAACACGCGACGCTCCTCTGGGACAACGGCGATTCCACTCAGCGTGACGTCGTCAGCCGCGAAGTCAGTGATGTCTCGCCCGTCGAAGCGAACTGCTCCGGAGCGAACTTCGGGGGGTTCAACGCGTGCGATACTCCGGAGCGTCGTCGTTTTGCCCGCACCGTTGCGGCCCAGTAAGGTGACGATTTCGCCCTCTCCAATCTCAAAGGAGACACCTCTCAGGATGTGGCTGGGGCCGTAGTACGAGTGGACGTCCTCGACTTCGAGTAAGCTCATACCGTTGCACCTCCTAGGTACGCCTCCCGGACGGAAGGATGATCCCTGATCGTTTCCGGTGCTCCGGTCGCAATGACCGAGCCACGGTGTAACACGATCACACGATCTGAGAGGTCGAAAACGATGTCCATGTCGTGTTCGACCAACACGACTGTGATGCCAAGATCCGTTCGCATTTGCTCGATTAGATCGGTCGTCAGCTGTGTCTCACTCGGTGACATTCCGGCAGTCGGCTCGTCCATGAACAGAAGCTCTGGCTCAGTTGCCAGTCCAATCGCAATCTCGAGGCGACGTTTGTCACCGTAAGAGAGTGACGATGCGACTTCGTCGGCGTCTTCTGCGAGGTCGACCAGCTCCAGTACCCGTCGACTCCGCTCTGTGACGGCCCCGTAGTGTTCGCGTCGCCGCAAGAAGTTGACGGTGAACGCGCCGTGTTCTGTCGCAAACGAGGGAATTTCGACGTTTTCACGAACGGTTAGCTCCGGGAAGATCGAGGCCGTCTGAAACGATCGGCCGATACCGAGTTGGGTGATCTCGTGGGGATTCATCTCGGTAATATCGACGTCTTTGTAGTGGATTTCGCCAGTTGTCGGCTCGAACTTCCCGGTGATCAGGTTGATGAGCGTCGATTTACCCGCGCCGTTGGGTCCGATAACCGAGACGAGTGTCCCTGGCTCGACCTCGATGTCGACCTGATCGACAGCCGTGAGGCCGCCGAATTGCTTCGTCAGATTCTGCGTTCGAAGGAGTGTCATGACTTGCCCTCCAACGTTGTGCGTACGGCCGCACCGATCCGTTCGAACAGTCCCCAGAGACCGTCAGGGAACTTCCAGACGATAGCGGTGAACGCGAGCGCCAGCAACAACAGCCAGTACTGACCGATCACTGCGAAGCCATCGACCACGCCCTCGAAGTACAGGAACAAAATCGCCCCGAGCACCGGCCCGAACAGTGAGCCGACGCCACCGATGACGGCCATGATGACGACTTCACCGCTGGTGAGCCAGTACAGCGAGCTAAGCCCAGCGAACTGCGATTCGATGGTCATGAGACTGCCAGCTAACCCTGCGAGTCCACCCGAGATGAGGTACGCGGCGAACTTATAACGCCAGACGTCGAGGCCGACGAACGACGCTCGACTTTCGTTCTCGCGGATGGCTTTAAATAGCAATCCGTACGGTGACTTTCGGATTCGGTTGACGAATACGACGACGAGGACGAATATCGTCGCGATGAGAACGTACTCGTAGTTGATCCAGAGCGTTTCGAAGATTCCCGGCGGGCGCTCTGCGAGGTGGACGACTCCAAATAATGGCTCGACCTGCACACCCGTCAAGCCGTTGCGTCCGCGTGTGATCGGGCGTAACGGAACGCTCACGAGATGATACAGCAGTTGGGCGAGCGCCAGCGTCATAATCGCGAAGTAGACCGTGTGGAGCCGTAACGCGATGAACCCCGTCACCAGCGCGAGCGCGAGCGCAAACAGTGTCCCAACGACGAGCATCAGTATCGGATCGCCGTGGATATGAATGCTGACCAGTGCCGCTGCGTAGCCGCTACCGCCCCAGAACATCGCGTGACCGAACGAGAGGAGTCCCGTCTGGCCCAGCAGGAGGCTGAAGGAAATCGCAAAGATAGCCCAGATGAGCATCGTCTTCGCGAGCGCCTGATATCCGCCGAGGAAAGCAAACAGCGGCGCTCGCGCGAATATGTACGCCCAGAATGCGGCGAACGTCGTAGCGGCGAGGCAGACGAACCACTCGGTGTGCTTGATACGGTCCCACGTCTCCCAGTTCGGTTTTTCCTCCCCGTCGACAAGCTGTCTGATCGATTTGATACTCATTGAATCACCTCGTCGGAACCAAACAATCCGGTCGGTCTGACGGTAAGAACAGCGATTGCAAGGATGAAGATACTCGCTGTCGCCATTCCCGGCCAGACCCACGTTGTTGCCGTGAAGATGACGCCAGCCAGAATTGCAGCCACCACGGTGCCGGTGAGGCTACCGACCCCGCCCATAACGACGACCAGCAGCGCCGGGATAAGAATCTCGACGCCGATCTCCGTATTGACTGTAAACAGCGATCCGCCTAGAATGCCAGCCAGTCCGGCGTAAGCGGCCCCGATGGCGAAGATGATCGCAAACGGTCTGCCAACTCGTATCCCGAGCAACTCGACCATCTCTGCGTCTTCTGTCCCGGCACGTACCGTCAGGCCGTAGTCAGTGTACTTGTAGAACGCATAGAGGAGGAGTAGCGACAGGATGGTGAGGACGATCACGTACAGACGCCATCGCGACGCGGTGCCGATACCAGGAAGCGGAATCGAGCCAGCAGCCCAGCCAGGACGGCTGTAGCTGAACCCCTCTCGACCGACGAGAATGGCAACGACCTCTTGGATAATGAGGAGTATCCCGAAGGTTACGAGCAACTGATCGATGAGACTACGCTCGTAGAACGGCTTGGCGACCAGACGTTCCATCGCGAGACCGATACAAAAGACGACGAGCGGTGTTAGTACGAGGGCGGCGGCAAATCCGAAGTCTGCTCCAAGCGGTGAGTGATTGGCGAGCGCTCCACCAACGTTCAATTCGAACGCGATTAACAGCCCGATGTAGGCCCCCAGCAGGTACAACACGCCGTGGGCCATGTTGACGAACTTGAGCGATCCGAACGCGATCGAGAAGCCAATTGCGACGAGAACGTAGACGGACGCGACGCTCAGGCTCAGATACAGGAACCTGACTGCTGACTCGATGAGACTCATGTGTGACTATATAGATATGGCTGCACGTTGTCACTCATCACCATACTCGTGGTCGTCCATAGCACACTCCGACGCTGGCGTTTCGTCACAGTCGTACGTGACTGGATCAGTCTCCTCGATGAGATCGAGGGATGTACCCCGCTCTTCGGCTTCCTCCTCGGAGAGACCGCGACAGATGAACGCGGGGCGGGACGCCTGATGGTCACACTCTCGGTAGGAGAGCTCGCCCATGCCCAAATCCCAAGAGAGCGACTCGAGCTCCCGGATCACGGTCGGGGGATGGAACGTGCCAGCTTGTTCGACAGCCGCAGAGTAGTGCATCACTGCGTCGTAGGCACCGATCGCCGCCTGACCGGGCAACTCGTCGAACTCATCTCGGTACGCCTCGATGAAGGTCTCGCTCATCGGATCGCCTCTGTCGGGGTGCCAGCTGGCCGTTCCGATAACGCCCTCGGCGTCGTCGCCGGCGGGCTCCATCGAAAACGCGCTCAAAAGCGGAATCACGACGTCGACCTCGTCTTTCAGCCCGGCGTCCGCCAACTGGACGAGCCCATCAGCCATGAAGTTGCCGAACGTGGTGAAAATGAGAACGTCAGCATCAGATTCGCCGAGATCGGCGATCTGTGAGGAGTGATCAGTTTCCCCAAACGCGATGCCGGACGCACCGACTTCGGTCCAGCCCTGCTCCTCGAGGAGTGGGCCGATCGAATCCCGATTCGAGATACCATAGGAGTAATCGAGATAGATCTGGAAGAACTCTCGCTCTCCCCCAAGGATATCTGGTAGCGTCTCTGCGAGCGCTCGAGCGGAGAGTTCTGCGTTCAGTCCTGATCGGAACCCGTACCGTCGACAGCCCTCGCCAGTGATTGGATTCGCGTGCGAGAGGGGAGTGATGTAAGGGACCCGCTCGCGCTGGGCAACCGGCTTGACCGCCTCGCCGACACCGCTGGAGACCGAACCGGTCCAGAACTGGATGCCGTCCCGATCGATCATCCGCTCGATATTGTCGATCGACGTTTCCTCGTCACCCGCCGAGTCGGCCGTGACGAAATCGACATCGAAATCCAGCACGCCGTCACCGGACAGCAGATCCCACTCGTCGACCCATCCACCGCCGTTGTTGAGGTGGTCGATCGCGAGTTCGAACCCCTGACGCTGCTCGACCCCGTCGGGAGCAAGCAGCCCGCTTTCGGCGGTGTTAATCCCGTAGAAGACGGTGTCTCCCTCTGGTGGATAGTTTCCGATCGGTGTGAAGTCGTCATCGTCATCGTCGGCGTCACCGAGACAGCCAGCCAGCCCAACCGCTCCCGTCGCACCGAGCGCTTGCAGAACTGTCCGTCTACTCTGTATGCTCTCTTCTTGTGACATCCACTGTAGCTTGGTCGTTCATACATAATAAATCTAATTGATAGAATATAATAGGATATATTCTGATGGGATGGTCCCTCTCCGGTTGCACTCGATGGGAGCGAGCGGTCGTCTCCACTGCGGGAGAAAAACCGTCGTGGAACCGTTACCAGTCTTCGATGTTTCTGGCGAAATCGTAGCCGCCCTTGACTGCGTCCGCGAGGTGGCCAGGCTTCCTCGCATCGCCGACGAGGACGGTTTTGATCCCCTCGTTTGCGAGTTCGCCAGCCAGTTCGTCGTCGGATTCGTATCCGGCTGCGCTCACGAGCGTGTCGAAACTGACGGATTCCGCTCCGCTTGCGGCCTCGAACTGCAACGTCCCGTCGTCGATCCGTTCGGGGGTGACGCCGGTGTAGATCGTGACATGATCCTCCACGGACTCGATGGGGAGGTTCTTCTGGCCCTTGAGCATTTCGTGCAGGTGTGTCATGTAGATCGGTTCGGCGTCCATCGCAACGTCGTCGTCCATCGTCAGGAGGACGACGTCGTGGCCGCCTTCGATGAGATGCAGCGCGGTTTCACAGCCGAGTTCGCCGCCGCCGAGAATGACGACGTCCTGGCCGGCCGAAACCGACACCTCACCGGTGAGTACGTCGTCTGCGGCGACACCCGCCTCGACTCCGGCGACGTTGGGGACGGTGGGGCTCGAGCCGGTGGCCACCGCGACGAGGTCCGGATCCATCGCCGCGATGTCCTCTGTGCCGACCCGTTCGCCGAGCCTGACGTCGACGCCGTCGGTTTCGGCGATCTGGTCCGTCTGCCAGTCGAGAAGCCACAGAAGCGAATCTTTCTCGGGCGGAATGCTCGAGACGAGCAGGTGGCCGCCGAGTTCGTCGTTCTCCTCGAACAGCGTGACGTCGTTGCCCCTCGCGGCCGACCGCCACGCTGCTTCCATCCCGGCAGGGCCACCGCCGACGACGACCACGTCCTGGGGACTGTCGACAGGTTCGAGATCGTCGCCGTATCTGATCTCCCGCCCCATCACGGGATTGACTGTACAGGCTGCGGGTTTGTCCTCGAACAGCCGCTGTGTACAGTAGTTACAGGAGATACACTTTCTGATTTCGTCCGCCCGGCCGTCGCGGGCCTTCTTTGGCCACTGTGGATCGGCCAGCTGGGCTCTCGCCAGGGACACCATGTCCGCCTGTCCCTTCTCGATGATCTCCTCGGCGACCTCGGGGCTTCGGATCTTCCCGACGCCGCTTACCGGTACGTCGACGACCTCGCGTACGGCCTCGGCGTGATGGATCCGGTAGGCCTCGTCCTGGGCGTACGGGTAGAAGATCGTCGGCATCGTCTCGTAGATCCCCGCGGTGATGTCGAACCAGTCGATCCCCTCGGACTCGAGTGCGTCACAGATCTCGACACCCTCCTCAAGGTGGTACCCGTCCTCGACGTACTCCTCGACGGTGATCCGCATCCCGACAGCAAACTCCTCGCCGACTTTGTCCCTGACGTTCCGAATGACCTCCCGCGGGAACCGAAGCCGGTTCTCGAAGGATCCGCCGTACTCGTCGTCGCGCCTGTTGGTGTACGGGGACATGAACTGTTCGATCAGATACCCGTGTGCACCGTGTAACAGGACGCCGTCGAATCCAGCACGCTTGGCCCGGAGTGCCGCGTCACCGAAGCGCTCGACCATCTGTTCGATCTCCTCGGTTTCCATCGGCCGCGGCTCGTTGCCCATGAACTGCTCGGTCACGTCCGAGGCGGAGATCGGCTGCCGGTCGGGCACGTCCGGCTCCTGGTTCGCATCCAGGAAGTGTGGGGCCATCTGCCTGCCTGCGTGGTGAATCTGGACGAACGTCCGAACGTCATAGGATTGCATCTCGTCGTTCAGCGCCGCCCACCCCGGCAGGTGTCTGTCGTATGAGATGTTCTTCTGGTTGACCGGACTCTTGCATGTGTCCCAGTCGACCGCCGAGGCACCGACCACGATCGTCCCGACGCCGCCTTTCGCTCGCTCCACGTAGTACCTGATCAGCCGCTCGTTGATCTCGCCCTCGGTGTACCCCGCGAGGTTCGTCTGCATCGGCGCCTGGACGATGCGGTTTTTTGCGGTCACCCCGCCGATCTCTACCGGCGAAAACATGCTGTCGAAGCCGCCGCTGTTATAGCTGTTCGTCCCGAGATCACGATTACTGTTACTGGCCATATTTGTTCCATGAGCGTAAACAAATTATACATTATTAAATCTTATGGTGGTCGCGGGAGTCCTTCCGGACAGGGATCGTCGAAGACGATGCGTTATCTGGTGCTGGCGGACGTGCATGCAAACGCGGCGGCGCTGGACGCCGTGCTCGAGGACGCCGACTGGGACGAGCTACTGTTTCTCGGCGACACGATCAATTACGGCCCGCAACCGGTCGAAGCGATCGAACGGCTCGCAGATCTACCGGGGACGTTCCTCGAAGGGAACCACGATCGGAAAATCCGGAACCTGTCCCCGGACGCATCCGTACACAGCCAGCCAGAAACGTGGGCGAGGTGGACCAGAAGACAGCTCTCCGGGGACCATCTCGACTACCTCGATCAACTCGAAGGACCGACACAGATCGAACAGGCCGGAAGAACCTTCCAACTCCATCACGGGGATTTTTCGAGTGACGATGTGTGGGATTTCGACGGTCGACTCTGGCCGGACGGGAACCGAGCGGTTTTTGTCGAACTCGCCGAACGGTATCCGGCGTCGTCTCTCCTTCACGCCCATACGCACATCCAGTTCGAACTCGACCGAGCGGGGATCGTCTTTGCTAACCCCGGAAGCGTCGGACAGTCCAGACTCGGCACCCCGGAGGCGTGCTATGCGATCCTGGAACAGGGGGAACTCAACTACCACGCCACGGAGTACGACATTGAACAGACGTGCGAGGCAATGAACGAGCTTCCCCTCGACCCGGAGTACGTTTCGGGCTGGAAAGACGCGTATCGGACCGGAATCTTGCCGAAGACGGCCGATCTCAGGGATTTCACCCCGCTTCGAGAGCTCGGGTATCGGTAGCTCACCTTCTCGCTCGCACATACCCACTAGGAATCGCTTTCCGGAACTCACCTTGCCCGTTCGACCCACCGAAATATTAAATATGGATACGAATTAAGGTTGATTTGCGTATGAAACACAGTCGCAAAGAGGTACTAGACCGACTCGAGTCAGTAGTAAAGCGGGGTGAGCCGATCATCGGTGCTGGCGCAGGTACCGGCATCTCGGCGAAGTTCGCCGAACGAGGCGGCGTCGACCTGCTGATAATCTACAACTCCGGACGATACCGGATGAACGGCCGCGGCTCACTCGCCGGCCTCCTGCCCTACGGTGACGCCAACGAGATCGTTCTCGACATGGGCCACCAGGTCCTGCCGGTCGTCGAGAACACACCCGTTCTCGCGGGCGTCAACGGCACCGACCCGTTCCGGGACATGGAGGTGTTCATCGCGGATCTGAAACGTCGCGGATTCTCGGGCGTCCAGAACTTCCCGACAGTCGGTATCTTCGACGCAGACTCGACGTTCCGGGCGAACATCGAGGAGACGGGCATGGGATACGACAAAGAAGTCGACATGATCCAAGAGGCCAGCGAGCAGGGAATGCTCACGTGCCCGTACGTCTTCACCGAGGAGGAAGCTCGCGAGATGACCGAAGCCGGTGCCGACGTCGTCGTCTCCCACATGGGACTCACCACCTCCGGTGATATCGGTGCAGAAACCGCCATGGACCTCGACGACGCCGTCGAACGTATCCAGGCTCATCACGACGCCGTCAAAGAAATCAACGAGGATGCACTCGTTATCTGTCACGGCGGCCCCGTCGCCTGGCCCGAAGACGCACAGTACGTCCTCGAGAACACCGAAGGCGTCGTCGGCTTCTTCGGTGCCTCGAGCCTCGAGCGACTCCCAACCGAAAAGGCAATCGAACAACAAGCACGCGACTTCAAAGAGATCACGTTCTAACATGACCGAACATTTCATCGAACCGGACGACGTAGACAGCCAAGTATTCGACTGGGGCGTCCTGAAGTGGATGACAACACCCGAGGTGACCGGCGGTGAGCGCTTCAGTGCCGGAGTGGTAAAACTCGAGCCCGGAAAGGGACACGAACGACACACGCATCCAGAAAGCGACGAGATTCTGTACGTGATTCGAGGCGAAGGCGAACAGGAGGTTGCCGACGAAACCGAGACGATAGAAAGCGGGGATATGGTGTTTATCCCTGAAGGCGTCGAACACGGGACGATAAACACGGGCTGGGAGCCGCTTTTGTTGCTCGCAGTCTACGCTCCACCGGGCCCCGAAGAGCTGCTCGCCGAACTTCCCGGCTGTGAGATCGTTCCAGCCGGTGAGGTTCCGACCAGTGATAGTGAGGGTGACTGACCAATGGCAGTCGTCATCGTTGGAACCCTCGATACAAAAGCCGAAGAGATCGGGTTCGCTCGCGACGTGATCGAAGCCCAAGGTGTCGACGTTCACCTCGTCGATACGGGTGTCATGGGCGATCCGGAGATCGAACCGGACACGTCCGCGAGCGACGTTGCAGCGGCTGGCGACACCACCCTCGAGGCGTTGCGCGACGCCGGAGATCGCGGTAAAGCTATCGAAGCGATGGGAGACGGTGCGGCTGAGATTGCCACAACGCTCTACGAAGCGGGCGTTCTCGACGGCATCCTCGGGCTGGGTGGTTCTGGTAACACCTCGGTCGCGACGACTGCAATGCGTGCTCTCCCGGTGGGCGTTCCCAAGCTGATGGTTTCGACGGTGACCTCCGGTGACATCGAACCGTACGTCGGGCTTCGGGACGTCACGATGATGTACTCAGTCGCAGATATCGAGGGACTCAACCAGCTCTCGCGGAAAGTCATCGCCAACGGTGCGCTCGCGATGGTCGGAATGGTCGCCAACGATCTCGGCGTCGAAGTCGAGGATCGACCGACGATCGCAATCACGATGTTCGGGGTCACGACGCCGTGTGTCCAAACAGCCAGAGCGTACCTCGAGGAGCGTGGCTACGAGACGATCGTCTTCCACGCGACCGGGACGGGTGGCCGGGCGATGGAGAGCCTCATTGACGAAGGAATCGTCGACGGCGTTTTGGACGTCACCACGACCGAGTGGGCGGACGAACACGTCGGCGGCACCCTCAGTGCGGGTCCAGACCGACTGGACGCCGCAGCCGAAGCGGGGCTCCCCCAGGTCGTCTCGACGGGGGCGCTCGACATGGTGAACTTTGGGTCCCGCGACACCGTTCCCGAAACGTTCGAGGATCGAAACCTCTACGTCCACAATCCGCAGGTGACACTGATGCGAACCACACCAGCGGAGACAGCAAGCATTGGCGAGATCATCGCGAAGAAACTCAACGCGGCAACTGGTCAAACGGCGCTCGCGCTCCCATTGGGTGGGGTGTCGATGATCGCAGTCGAGGGCGAGGACTTCTACGACCCCGAGGCCGACGCCGCACTGTTCGATGCGCTCCGAGAGCACATCGACGAAGATGTCGAACTGCTCGAGTCCGAGGCGGATATCAACGACGACGAATTCGCCGAACTGATGGCAGCGAAACTCGACGAGTACATGCGCGCCGCTGGCGTTGGACCAGAGAACTAATCGAGTCTGCTGTCGACTCGAGCACCCATTCACATTATGCGAATAATTAATATTGTGGCGACCGGACGGTAACGTATGATGAAAAAAGCGACCGGACGCACGCTCAAAACGACCGAAACGTCACTGCAGATCGTCGAATTGATTCTGGAAAACGACGGGCTGACCCTCGCCGAACTCGATGCGTTAGTAGACAAACCGAAAAGTTCACTCCACAGCCATCTGACGACGCTCCACGAGTGTCACTATCTCGTCCGAAGAGGGGATACGTACTTTGCGAGTTTTAGACTCTGGTCGATGGGAAAACGAGCGAAGCATCGGTATCCGATCGAGATTGCCAAAGAAATCGTCGACGAACTGGCGGCAACCACGGGTGAAGAAGCAAACTTCACCGTCCTCGAGAACGGACTCCTGTTGTTCGCCTACGGCTCTAGCGATCGGGCGCCATCGGAAACTGTCGACTTCCAGGAAGAGCACTACCTGCACAACACGGCCGCAGGCAAGGCAA
>LKMJ01006048.1_pt1 | contig 11420 bp, 6 predicted proteins | sample 643391 | NCBI WGS metagenome assembly LKMJ01 (sample SAMN04112250, study PRJNA286221) | soda lake metagenome | biome: soda lake; feature: Kulunda Steppe; material: water; isolation source: sample PL-Br10 brine of Picturesque Lake | place: Russia: Kulunda steppe | collected 2010-07
AACATCATACGCGAACTCTACGCTTCGCAGTCGGTTCGGCTGATTGTTCCGTTCGTTCACATCAACTGTCGCACTCAATTCCTCGAACTCTCCAGGTCCGGTCGGTGTAGGTGTTGGAGTCGGCGTTGGCTCAGACGGTGTGGGTGTTGGACTCGGCTCTGGGCTCGGTACACCTGGTTGTTCGTCGAGAACCGTTCCTTTGAACACCTTTGATCGGGCTCCATCAGAGCTCACCCAGACGATCCGGACGGTCTCATCGGCACTCGCCTCAAATGTGACTTTATTCCCTGGTTCGAGTGTTCCGCTGAACTGTGACTCAGCTTCTACGTCGTCACGCAGTATCGTTACTTCGCTAGCGTCAAGCGTATCGCCACTCCAGTAGGTGACTGTTACGTTGTTTCCGTCGAATTCGATTTCGAATGAGCCGTTCGGACTCGCTTCTTGAAAAGTGGACAAAATCAGCGGAGAGGCAATAGCACCCATTGTAACAACAACGATAGCGGCGAGGAGAATCGAACCAACCACCGGACTGGCAGCTTTAATGTCCTCACCAATTTCGATTCCGAATCGTTCCATCATTTATTTTCAGATTTTTTGAATCCGGGCTTAATATATAATCAATCGTCTGAATCTATTCCGACAAAATATTCTACCACAAGTGGGTCAATACCGTCGCCCTCCAACTGCAACTGGAGAATGAAGAAATCACCTTCATTTACCTCTCTATCTCCGTCTTCGAACCCGAATTCAATCGAGATGGAATCAGTCTGGCCAGAACCCCAGGTGTCACGATTGCCCTCCTCAATCGATTCCTTGGGACCACCGATCTCGAAGGTAACGTCCGCATACGAGGCATTGTCTGGTTTTACGAAGGGTTGTCCGCCTCCACCTACACCTTGACCAAGTGGCCCGTAGTACGAGAATCGTGCCTCAGTAATGGTCAACGGTGTATCTTCGAGACCCACTTCATTGCCACGGTGTCTGAAGGTCACATTCGCTTGGCCTTCGTCTTCCGTAGCATCTTCTAGAATGAATGCTCCATAGGGGTTCAACCCCTCGGATTCGACATCAGACGGCTCATCGGTGAACGGTAGCGTAGGGGGTTCCAGTGTTGGTTGTTGGTTGAGGCCGACTGCCGTACAGCGGAACGTGTAATTTTCTGGCCCTTCTGTGTCTTCCGTCCCTCGCATCTCGATTTTGACACGGTCGTCACTCTCCTGATGGGCTGCGACGAAATAAACTGACGAGGATTCGAGTTCGTCAGCCCAAACATCAGCGGGGAGTGTTGTGGGAATACTAATGTTGAAATTATCTTCTGCATCGTCACTAACTACTTTTCCACCACTATTGCTGGGAATGAGCGTCACACTGGTGGCACGCTCGCCGGATTTGGACAGGTCGCCCTCGACAGGCATGAACCGAATCTGTGATCCCTGGACTAACAGTTGCGAAGTGTCAATCAGTGCATCACCACCCGTTTGTCGATAGACGAACGAAGAATCCACAGTCACGGACTGGCCGTTCTGATAAGAATTGTAACGAGGTTCATATGTTATACTTCGAGTTTCTACAGGCCCTCCGCAAACGTCTGAACTTCTGAAATCGGCACCCGTTATGTTAACTGAACCGGCTGATCCGGTTCTGAGAGTTCCCGCAGGCGGGGATGAACTAATCGCGAGTGCTCGGGATGGATACTGCGGGCGTAGCTCTACGCTCGCCGAGCGTGGCTCGTTATCGCCGGCAGCCTGAAACATAGCGTTCCGGAGGTCATTCATGTCACCCGCCACGCGTTCGTTGTGATTGAACTCGATTTCGGCATCTTGCTGTGGCACAACAAACGCCTGATACCCACCGATTGCGAGAACGATGATACCAAATAACAGTATCGCACCGAGTACTTCCGATACGGCGCGATTGTCTTCCCACCCCATTGTTGTTGGAAGTATATTTCCAGTAATATATAAATACTGCCGTTTTTCAACGTTCGATACGGAGTAATGTGTCCGAATTAAATAAGTCGTTCCACCGAATTATCAGACGGCAACCATCACTTATCGGTGTATCCGCTCACAAAAATCGAACGTTGATGTGACTATGTTACGCGTGGTTCGACGTCGTCTTCTCGTACTGTTCGGCGATGTTGTACCAGGGTCAACGAGTAGCGCGGTCGGTTCGAGGCACGGTTTTCGGAGCCCACACGCGATCGACGTGCGAGCACCGCGTTGGTCGACGCCCTCGAATCGCTGTTCGACACCGACGCGCGGATCGTCGCGGGGCGAACGAATAGCCGCAAAACTCTGCTCGTCGCAACCGATAGAACACCGGTGCTCTCACTGTTGAGAGCGCGAACCGACCGGTGACGTGTCCGAAACGGGCCGGAGTACACCAGGTGTCGTGTTCTTTCAGCGGTCGTTCGGCCGTTTCCGTATTGAACTCACTCGTGAGCGGCACCGAGAGGGGTATCGGGCGTTCACTGTGTCACGGGAGGGCCACCCGGAAATAGACACGAACCTCGGACCGTGTCGTATCAGAATCAAAACGTCCACCGCTCGAATCGACCGAGACGTGCAGTCGTGGCTCCGCCTCGGCCGGGGCGTGCCACGGGTGCCTACTGGATGTACGTCGGCTCCTCCGCGTCGCACGCCGCTTCGTGCTGTTTCGCGTCGTACTGGTCGTCGAACATGAGGCCGCACATCTCGCATTCGTACCACGTCGAGCCGTCATGTTGGGTGGTTGCGACCATACCACACACTCTATCGTCACGGCGTATATGCGTTTCTCCGTACTCGTGTTCGCCCCGCTCAGAAGGGGCCGATGGCGCAAGCATAAAGCGTCGGGAGCACCCGCTAGCGGTATGGATCGTCGGGTGACGCTCACAGTAAAGAGCGCGGAGAAGCGAGATGCCGGTCGGGGGGTCGCTCGGCTCCCCGAGTCGGCACGCCGGGCGCTCGGCGTTCTCAGTGGCGACACGGTCGTCGTCGACGGTGAGCGGCCGACGGTGGCGAAAGTCTGGCCGGCAAGCGGCGAGGACGGGGTCGTCCGCATCGACGCCGACACGCGCGCGAACGCCGGCGTCACGATCGGGGATACGGTCGAGGTTCGACCGGTCAGTATCGCCGACGCGACGGAGGTCGTTCTGGAACTCCCGGTGACCGTCGACGACGAGCTACTCGACGCCGTCGCCTCGGAAGTTCGCGACCGGCCGCTGCGGGCCGGCGAGCAGATCCGCCTCGAACGACCGGGAGTGCGAGCGACGGTCGCCTCCACGAAACCCGACGGGGTCGTCCGTGTCACCGGGCGGACGCGCGTACGAGTTCGGGAGACGACCGGCGGGACGTCGCCGTCGACACCGGCCTCCACCCCACGAGCGAACCCCGGTAAAGCGGTCACAGCGCCGACTCCAGAGCCGGTCTCGGACGTGACGTACGAGGACATCGGCGGGCTCGACGAGGAACTCGAACAGGTTCGGGAGATGATCGAGCTGCCGCTGTCCGAGCCGGAGCTGTTCCGGAAACTGGGTATCGACCCGCCGTCTGGCGTGCTGTTGTACGGGCCGCCTGGGACGGGGAAGACGCTCATCGCGAAGGCCGTCGCCAACGAGGTCGACGCCCATTTCGAGGTGATAGACGGCCCCGAAATCGTCTCGAAGTACAAAGGCGAGTCCGAGGAGAAGCTCCGCGAGACGTTCGACCGCGCGGTCGAACACTCGCCCGCGGTCGTCTTCATCGACGAGATCGACTCGATAGCCGGCACCCGAGACGACGACGCCGACATGGAGAACCGCGTCGTCGCCCAGCTGTTGACGCTGATGGACGGGCTCGAATCGCGGGGGCAGGTGATAGTCATCGGGGCGACGAACCGCGTCGATAGCGTCGACCCCGCGCTCCGCCGCGGCGGCCGGTTCGACCGCGAGATCGAGATCGGCCCGCCGGACGAAGCGGGTCGGCGCGAGATCCTCGACGTTCACGCTCGCGGCATGCCGCTGGCCGATGACGTCGACCTCGATTACATCGCCGCCCGAACCCACGGCTTCGTCGGCGCGGACGTCCACTCGCTCGTGACCGAAGCCGCGATGCGCGCGCTCAGAGACCGCGACGAGCGCGAGGAGCTACAGGTGACCGCCGAGGATTTCGAGGCGGCGCTGTCGGCGGTCGACCCGAGCGCCATGCGCGAGTACGTCGTCGAGACGTCGCACGTCACGTTCGACGACGTGGGGGGGCTGGAAGAGGCGAAACAGGTGCTCACGGAGGCCGTCGAGTGGCCGCTGTCGTACGGCGCGCTGTTCGAGGCGACGAACACCGACCCGCCGTCCGGCGTCCTGTTGTACGGCCCGCCCGGCACTGGAAAGACGCTGTTGGCGCGAGCGCTCGCCGGCGAGAGCGACGTCAACTTCGTCTCCGTCGCCGGGCCCGAGCTTCTCGATAAGTACGTCGGCGAGTCCGAGAAAGCGGTTCGAGCCGTGTTCGAGCGCGCCAGACAGGCCGCGCCAGCCATCATCTTCTTCGACGAGATCGACGCGGTCGCGGGCGTCCGCGGTGATGCGAGCGAGGCCTCAGAACGCGTCGTTTCACAGCTTCTGACCGAGCTCGACGGCCTCGTCGACAACCCGAATCTGGTCGTACTCGCGGCGACCAACCGCCGCGAGGCGCTCGACCCCGCACTGCTCCGCCCCGGTCGTCTGGAGGCACACGTCCTCGTTCCCGACCCCGACGAGGGCGCGCGCCGGGAGATACTGGCCGTCCACGCCGCGGGCAAACCGTTCGGCGACGACGTCGATTTCGACGTTCTCGCGAAGGAGACGGAGGGCTTTTCCGGCGCTGAGCTAGAGGCACTCGTTCGCGAGTCATCGATGCGTGCGATCCGTGAACTCGCGGGCGAACTCGGACCCGAGGAGGCGACCGAACGCGCAGACGAGATTCGAATCCGTCGTGAACACGTCGAAGCGGCGCTCGAAAGCGTCCGGGAATGAAAAACGTCGAGGAACGATTACAGGTTCTCGCGGATATATGCGTCGAGACGCTCGACGAGCGGCCGTCGATACGTCCACATCCCGTCCCACTCGTTTCGGTCAGTTTCGAGTGCGAGAAGCGCCGCGGGTGTTGCCGACGGCTCGTCGGCGTTAAACGAGATGAGCGAGCGATTGCTACCGTTAGGCTCCTCGAAAAACGACTGGAGCGCTGCAAACCTCGTGCCCGACATCGATGGGATTTCATAACGGCGGGATATCTCGGATCGGGCAGCTGTGGCCGCCGACTCAGTCTTTCCGGTAGGACTCGGTGTGACGGGAGATTCTGAACTGTGACCGATCCACGAGTCGAAGCGGTAATCGAAGTCACCTGCTCTTGCCATCGCCTCCGTTATACATATATTTCAATTGTTAATTCAAAGAATAAATTTAAGTTGATATAGATAATATTTAAATCAGGCTCATGAACCGGGCTGAATCGGTGTATAATAACAGTAGGTGGAAATTATAAAACATGACAAGATACAATTTAATGCTCACTGGTGTTGGGAGAGACGAATTCAATGAACTCGAGGAGAAGGGTGTTGTGGACGCAATTCACTCGAAAATACCAGAAATCTCTGACGGAGACCTCGACGAGTTTAACGAAATATTAACTCATGGTGGGGTTCTGGTCGAGGGTGCCAGCGAGGAGTCTGTCGAACGTACGAAAGAAATCCTCCAACAGCACGAAGTACCGTCCGAGAAACAGCCGGTAGACGAGGAGGGTGGCAGAAGGGTTCACGGACACGTCGAAACAAATGATCCAGATCTCGATCTCGGAGACCTAGCCGTGACCGCAGTCGATTCATCGACCGGCAGACATCTAGGCGAGTCGGAGCTCGACGACGACGGCGGATACAAAATAGCGTACCAGGCTGATGAGGGCGAACAGATAGATCTCGTCGTAGGTGTCTACGACGCCGACTCGAACGTGTTGGCTGAATCCGAACCAGTGGCCGACGCCGATAAGACCGAGGAAATCGATATCGAAATCGAAGAGAAAGAGCAAGAGAACGGAGACGGCGAATCGGAAGAGGAGAAAGAAGAACCCGTCGCCGACGACGAGGAGGAGGTCGACAAGGATGACGAGGAGAGAGACGCCGAAGACGTATCCGAACTGGTGGTTCCCGGCGACGAAGTCTTTCGCTTCATGGCAGTGACTCGCGCCGACTCCGTGAAGCTGGATCGTCCGCATCGCCGAGTCGAATACGAGAACAGAAGGACGGAGCTACTTTCGAGTCTCGAAGGGACACAGAGCCGTGACGAGATGGTGAAGATCGCCACGGATTACGAGAACTCCGACGAGTTCGTCACGGATCTGTCGAATCTCAACCTTTCGGTCGATAGGTTCAGAGACGCTATCAGGTCGAAGGACGGCGCAGATCTGTCGCGAAAAGAACTCGAATCGATGGTTCAGAAGGTATTCCAGGGCTCACCGTCCGAAATCGCTGGATGTCACGCCTACGAAACCTCACGTCGCCGACTCGAAGACTCTTTTGCGGCGGTTTCGGTCACCCCCGAAGGGACGAACAGACGGGGTATAGACACGGATCTCGCCGACGGCATCAGAATTCTCGAAGTCGTGAAAGTCCTCTCGACCGGCGACGTCGACAGAGACGTCGCAGGGATACTCGATAGTCCGGTCGCCGTCCCCGAAAACATACTGGAATCAGAAGACGATGACCGAACAGCCGAGGACGTCGATATCACGGACAAGTCCACAATCGACGAGGATCTCCTGAGAGAGTTCTCGAAGGTTCGAAAATCGATAGCGGAGATCAACCAGCAGGCGTTCCTCAGGTCTCCGTACGGAGACCAGACTAAAAAACAGCAGGAACCTGAAGGCGTTAGCGAGACCAAGCTTAAAAAGGCTACAAGGGCTAAGAAAACAAGAGACGTAACCGGCAGGGCTGTCGAAACCGACGGTATCGAAGCCGATGACGGTACGATGTTCAGTGTGGCGAGTCTGTCCGCGACGCTTTCCGACGATGTGAAACAGGAGGTCGAAAAGACAGTCTCGGTTCCGTTCGAGGATGCGGATATTCAGGCGACAGTAGAGCAGCTCCACAGGCGAGAAGCCCAGCTTGGAGCGGAGATACTCGAAACAGTTGTTGGATCGAGCAAGATGGAGATGGTTCAGATCGGCGACAGCTTCGTTCCCGCAGGCAGGGTCGGCACGTCGCTTGCCGATCAACCTGAACTCGTGGACGAAACCGACTGGGACATCGTTTCGTCGGGAAGTATCTATCCTCCCAATCCCAACGTCGACGTACTCGGCATAACCGAACTTGAAGTGGTGCGTCAGGAACTCGAAAGATACGAACTCGGCGAGCTTTCGAACGTCGAGAACGTGCTCCAAGGTGAGACACGTGAAAGGAAACACCGGAGACTCAACCGCACCGAAAGAGAGTTCGAGACCGAGAGAACCTCGGTCGAAGAGCGCGAGGATCACCTCGAAAAGACCGAGCGATTCGAACTCCAGCGCGAGACACAGGAGACGATAAGAGAGCAGTCGAGCTTCGCCGCCGGTGCCGAGATATCGGCGTCGTACGGACCTTTCGTCGAGGTAGACGCCTACACCGATTACTCGACTTCGAGCGCCAGCGAAGAAACCACGAGGACGGCGCAGAACTACGCCAAGGAGGTGGTCGAGAAATCAGTAAACAAGATGAAGACTGAGATACACGAACGCGAACTTCAACGTATCATCAAGGAAATCGAGGAAACCAATACCCACGGTGTCGATAACGTGGGCGGTGACGGTCACATAGCAGGCCTCTACCGGTGGATCGACAAAATATATCGTGCGCAGGTTTTCAACTACGGGAACCGGCTAATGCTGGAGTTTCTGGTTCCCGAACCCGCGGCTTTCTACCGGTATGCACAGGCGTCGAATCCCGCCGAGGACGTGCGCCTTGAGAAGCCCGAACCACCACGGTACACTTCGGTACTCGACTGGCTCTACGACAACACCGACATCGACTCTCTGGAAGATACCGGGTACGATCTCCGTGATCTCAGACCCGGCGACCTCAACCGTGCCAACTACCAGTACTACGTACAGCAGTACGGAGCCACCGACGTATCGCCGCCACCGACACGATACAGAGCGGTCGGGAAGTCGTTTTCGAAGTCCGAGATGGAAATACAAAGGGACGACTATACTGTCGATACTGATCGGATAGACAATATTCCCGATGGCTACAGGCCAACACGTGCATATGTTCGGTTCCATTCCGTCGTCCATAACGCAGACGACCCCGACAATCCATACTTCTCTCTCGCTGTTGCTATTGGCTCACGAAGACATACTGTCTCGTTAAGCAGTGGGTTGGTTAGTGGTTTTTACGGCACGGTAGATATTCCGTCCAATCAGCAGTACACCGACTCCCTTCCGGTATCGATCAGGAGGTGGCAAAACGACGGATACGGACTCAATATCGTCGCCGTATGCGAACGAACCGAGTCCGCGTTCGAGGACTGGCAGATCGACACCTACGACGCGATCATGTCGGCCTACAGACGGAAGAAGTCGAACTACGAGGATGCGGTGGCGGCGGCGGAGATCCAGCAGGGCATAGACGAGACTGGCGGGTCGAACAACCCGAAACGGAACAAAGAGATCGTCGAGAACGAGATAAAAAAGAACGCCACGAAACTCCTCCGCCAGACGTACTTCAACAAGGACGCCATACTCGACACGCCGTCGGGTCCGGTGGTCAGTATGCCCGCCACGGCTCAGCACCGTGACGTGATCCAGTTCTTCGAACACGCTCTCGAATGGCCACAGATGAGCTACGTCTTCTACCCCTACTACTGGACGAGGCGCGAGAAATGGGGGACACTCCAGGGACTCGACGACACCGACGACCGGTTCGCGCGCTTCCTCCGCGCAGGTGCGGCGCGTGTCCTCGTCCCCGTCAGACCGGGGTACAACCAAGACATACTCTACTTCCTCCAGACCCACGAGATATATAGTGGTGAGGGACGCCCCGAGATCGGCGATCCACGGTATATCCCCATCTCCGAAGAGATCAAAGAAAGGGACGGACACGTCGAGAACGAGGAACCCGTGGGAGAGCCATGGCTCACCAAGGTTCCGACATCGCTGGTCAAGCTACAGCAGAGCCAGAATCTCTCGGACGTCGAGATCGGTAAGAACGGTGAATAGATGTCGAGTATACGTTCCCGATCGACACGCGCGACGTACGGTGGAGGAAAAGACGCCCGCCAAATCGAGTACCTGTCGTTCGAGGGCGGCGGCGGGAAGGGACTCGCTTATATGGGTCCGCTCGCCGTGATGTCTCACCCATCCATCGGCGTTATGAAAGAGGAGGATGGCGACTACGTCCTCGACACCGACAGGATCGAGGGCATATCGGGAGCGTCTGCGGGAGCCATCACGGCGGTTCTGTTAGCTTCTGGGCACTCGCTCGAGGAGTTGTACGAGACCATGACCGACCCCCGGCTCGACAACTTCTACGACCCACCGGGAGATGACTGGGGGTTCGTACCTATAGTCAGGAAGGGACGCGTCAACCCGCTGAACATGCGCCGCATCCAGGGGCCTCACTCGATAGACGACCGCATACTCGGCAGCGCCTACTACGAAAGAAGCGACAAGGGATCGCGCGTTTCGAGAGGTGCTATCGGTACACTCGGACTCGTGGCGCACACACCTGTTAACGCGATACTCGGTCTTTTCGACGATCCCGATCCAGTGATCGAGCACTCGATCAACCACCTCCGGGGATGTCTAAGAAACCTGTTCTACGACTACGGCCTGTTTTCGGGGTGTTACGCACGCACGTACCTCGCCAACAAGATCGACCCCAACCCATGGGACGGCTACGAGATAACCTTCGACGAGTTCTTCGACGAGTATGACGTCGACATCCGACTCGTGGGTTCGAACATCACCAAGATGGAGCCACAAATATTCTCAAAAGAGACGACTCCAGAGTTCAAGGTCGCCGATGCAGTGCGTATCTCGATGAGCTTCCCTGGTGTTTTCAAGCCCGTAGTCATCGGCGATCCACTCGACGACTATCCCGTAGAAGAGAGACACGTCTTCCCCGACGACGAAGAGGCGTTCTCGCATCTCGAAGGCGTATGGCTCGACGGAGGAGCCACCAACAACAACCCTATACACGCCTTCACTGGCCCCGACTACAGACTCCCCGACGGGATGCTCGGCCTGCGGCTCGGACAACACGAGCCCAACGAGATCGACGGTCTGTTCGATTACCTCACGGCGCTCGCCAACACGTTGCTGTCGGTGCGGTCGGACGGCGAGATACGATCCGACAGAGAGGCTCAACACGTCGTAGATCTTCCACTCGGCGAGTTATCGCTGACACAGTTCTCTCCCGGCGAGGAGGTCATTCGCGAGGCTATTCACCTCTCGGCACAGGAGTCGTTCGACTATTTCAACATGCACGTGAGAAATCCGGGAGCGTGGGTCAACAATAGGCTCGGGATATAACAGCCGAAGATCGAAGTTCCGGGTTCACGAGCAATGGATTCACACTACCAGTTGTTGGCAATTCGATTTTCGTTATTCGGAGCGGAACGCGCAAATCGGCGTTCTACGCCCGATTCACGCGGTTTCGTAGATTAATTCGAGTCGTGTTACCGACTTCTGTTTATCGAAGATTCGAGTCTAAAACCTCGTCCGTTATTTTTGCCGGGTAGAAGCTCTTTCAGTCCCAGAACGACTTCGTCTTCGCGTACTGTCGCTCACGAGCGAGGATGTCTCGGTAGAAATCGTCCTCGCTCTCGCGGTGGTTGTTGATGACGAGTGCGGCGTTGTGGGGGCCGACGCCGCGAGCCGCCAGCGCAATGACAGCTTTTTTGCCGTGGCTCTGAACGAGGCTCGCCGCCCGATACGCCCGCTCCGTGGCTTTTCGTTCCTCGTCGTCTTTCTCCGCCGAGCGAACCGCCGCGAGCACTTCGTCAGCCCACGGGTTCAACGCGGCAACGCGGGTCGACCCACAGTTCGGACACGCGGGCTGTTCGGGGACGCGTTTGACCTGCTGGCGCCGGCTCCACTCGTTACAGTGCAGACACGCGAGCAAGACGCGGTCGTTCTGGATGCGCTCTCTGACCGTTTCGATAACCGACGCATCGGCGTTTTCGGGCGAAAGCAGCTCGCCTCCCGACGAGCGACCACCCTGACCGATGGGCGTCCGTTCGCCGACGGTTGCGAGTTCGAGGGCACCGTTCTGGACGCGCCGAAGCACGTCGGCCGCGCCGTCCGCATCGAGCTGTTCGTGCAACACGACGCGAACCGTCTCATCGTAGATCGGCGTGTCCGAGAGCGCCTTTAACAGTCGGTCTTTTCCGAAGCGGTTCTGGCTGCTGCCGCGACCTTTCCAGCGTTTCAGCGAGCCGAACTTCGCCGCGACCTGTG
>LKMJ01006049.1_pt1 | contig 11420 bp, 8 predicted proteins | sample 643391 | NCBI WGS metagenome assembly LKMJ01 (sample SAMN04112250, study PRJNA286221) | soda lake metagenome | biome: soda lake; feature: Kulunda Steppe; material: water; isolation source: sample PL-Br10 brine of Picturesque Lake | place: Russia: Kulunda steppe | collected 2010-07
AGGAGAGGTCCGAGAGATGAACCAGTCCGTCGATGCCGCCTTCCAGACCGATGAAAATGCCGAAGTCGGTAATCGACTTGATCCCACCAACCACTCGGTCGCCCTTGTTGTGCTTGGCAGCGAACTCATCCCAGGGGTTGGGCTGACACTGCTTCATGCCCAGCGAAATACGGCGCCGCTCCTCGTCGATGTCGAGGATCATGACCTCGACCTCGTCGCCAATGGAAACCATCTTGGCCGGATTGACGTTCTTGTTGGTCCAATCCATCTCGGAGACGTGAACCAGGCCCTCGACGCCTTCCTCAATCTCGACGAAGGAACCGTAGTCGGTGATGTTGGTGACCTTGCCCACCACCCGGCTACCTTCGGGATAGCGGCGGGCGATGGCCTCCCACGGATCCTCACCCAGCTGCTTGAGGCCCAGGGAAACCCGGTTGCGCTCGCGATCGAACTTGAGGACCTTGACGTCGATCTCCTGGCCCACATCGACGACTTCCGAGGGGTGTTTGACCCGCCGCCAGGCCATGTCGGTGATGTGAAGCAACCCGTCGATACCGCCCAGATCCACGAAGGCCCCGTAGTCGGTGAGGTTTTTGACGATCCCCTTGAGGGTCTGGCCCTCCTGCAGCTTCTCCAGCAGCGCCTCGCGCTCGGCGCTGTACTCTTCTTCCACCACGGCACGCCGCGAGACCACGACGTTATTGCGACGGGCGTCCAGCTTGATGACCTTGAACTCGAGGTCCTTGCCCTCGAGATAGGTGGTGTCGCGAACCGGGCGGATGTCCACCAGGGAGCCCGGCAGGAAGGCACGGATGCTGCCGAGGTCGACGGTGAAGCCACCCTTGACCTTGCCACTGATCTGGCCGTTGACCGTTTCGGAGCCCTCGTAAGCGGCCTCTAGCACGCGCCAGGCGCGTGCCCGCTTGGCTTTTTCTCTGGAGAGCCGGGTCTCACCCGAGCCGTCTTCAACGGCGTCCAGGGCCACCTCGACCTCATCACCAATGTTGACTTCGACGTTGCCTTGTTCGTCACTGAATTGGCGCAGCGGGATGACCGCTTCGGACTTGAGGCCGGCGTTAACGATGACGTCTTCGCCGTCGATGGCCACAACCTGCGCCGTGACAATGGATCCGGGGCGCATATCGGTCTGCGCCAGGCTCTGTTCGAAGAGTTCTGCAAAGCTTTCGCTCATGGGCTGATCTAATCCGGGACCGTCAACCGATCCAGTGGTTGGTTAAAAAAATGCGCCGTTTTACGGCGCCCGTTCATCCAGCCCCGCAATCACGTGGCTGAGAATCTGTTCCACGGCGGCCTCCACGGTCAGCGCCGTGGTATCCACCGCAATCGCATCGTCGGCGGGCACCAGGGGCGCTTCACTGCGATTCATGTCCCGCCAATCACGCTCCCGCATCTCCTGCAGAAGATCGGCGAGATTAGCACTGACACCCTGCTCCATCAACTGCTTATGGCGCCTGCGGGCGCGTTCCTCGACGCTGGCCGTGAGGAAAATTTTTACCGTGGCGTCCGGAAAAACCACCGTGCCCATATCGCGTCCATCCGCCACCAGCCCCGGCGGCTGACGGAAGGCCCGCTGGCGCTGCAGTAGCGCCGCCCTGACCGTGGGCTCGGCCGCCAGCACGGAGGCCTGGGCCCCGCAGGCCTCCGTGCGGATAGCGCGGCTGACGACTTCGCCGTCCAGCAATGTTTCACCGGCCTGAGCGCCGGTCAGCGGAAATTCCACCTTCAGGGACTGGGCCTCGGTCGCCAGTGCCTCCCCATCATCCAGTTCCAGACCGCGGCGAATGAGATGCAGGGCGAAAATACGGTAAATGGCGCCGCTGTCCAGAAAATGCCAGTTGAAATGCCGGGCGATGGCCTGGGCCATGGTGCCCTTGCCGGCGCCGCCAGGCCCATCCAGGGTCACCACGGGTATGGACTCAATCATGGCCGGCATCCTGGTCCGTAATGCCCAGGCCCGCTTGAGCGGCCATGGCCACAAATCCCGGGAATGACGTATCCACCTCGGCGCATTGACTGATTTCCACCGGCCCGTCAGCGGCGAGGCCGGCCATGGCAAACGCCATGGCGACCCGGTGATCGCCGTGGGCGCGGACCTGTGCACCCTGCAGGCGTCCGCCCACAATCCGCGCGCCGTCGGGGCGGGTATCCACCTCAATGCCCATGGCGGTCAGACCGTCGGCCATGACGGCAATGCGATCGCTTTCCTTGACCCGGAGCTCCTCGGCGCCGGACAGAATGGTCTCGCCCCGCGCGCAGGCCGCCGCGATGAAAATGGCCGGAAACTCGTCGATGGCCAGAGGAACCAGATGAGGCGGGATGTCGATGCCCTGCAGATCCGCCGAGCGGACGGTCAGCCGCCCCACCGGCTCACCGTCTCCCTCGCCCAGGGGCTCCACTTCGATGGACGCCCCCATCTGCCTGAGAATTTCGATGACTCCGGTGCGGGACGGGTTGAGGCCCACCTCCTCCAGCACCAGCTCGGAACCGGGGGCAATGCTGGCCCCGACCAGAAAAAACGCCGCCGAGGAAATGTCCGCCGGCACCTCGATGGTGCCCCCGCTGAGCCGTCCACCCCCCTGCAGGCTCACCGCGCCGTCGGCCGCATTCACCGGGTAGCCCAGTGCCGCGAGCATCCGCTCGGTGTGATCCCGGGTCACCGCGGGTTCGCAGACCCGGGTGCTGCCCCGGGCATACAACCCGGCGAGCAGTATCGCGGATTTGACCTGTGCACTGGCCACCGGCATGTCGTAGTCCAGTCCCCGCAGGCCAGCCACCGGCTCGATGCGCAGCGGCGCCGTGCCATTCTCGGTGGGGTGAATGGACGCCCCCATGAGCGCCAGCGGGTCCGTCACCCGGCGCATGGGCCGCCGCATCAATGAGGCATCGCCGCGCATCTCGGTGGCGAATGGCTGCCCTGCCAGCAAACCGGCAAACAGCCGCATGGACGTGCCGGAGTTCCCCAGATCCAGTGGTCGGGCAGGCTTGGAGAGGCCCTGGAGTCCCACGCCATGAATGGTGAGTTCGCCGGCGCTCGGGCCGTCGATGCGGACCCCCAGCGCGCGCATGGCGGCAAGGGTGGCCATGGCGTCCTCGCCTTCCAGGAAGCCGCGAACCTGGGTTGTCCCCTCGGCGATGGAGCCCAGCATCACCGAACGATGGGAAATCGATTTGTCCCCCGGGACGCGAACCTGGCCCGTGAGGCGACCCCCGGGCTGAACATGAAATTGCCGATCCCTACTCGCTGTCATCCGTCCTCGCTCCGGTGGCAGTGCCCTCGAACCACTCAAGATAGGCATCCCGGGTGTGTTTGGCATTATGAAAAATGGCTTCCAGACCATCGGCGTCGGCCTGTTCCACCTGCCGGGCCAGCACTTCAAGGTCTTCGCGGTAGGCGTGCAGCGCGCCGAGCAGCGCCTGGCGGTTACCCAAACAGATATCCCGCCACATCACCGGATCGCTGGAGGCAATGCGGGTGAAATCCCGAAAACCGCCGGCGGCGTATTGCAGAATTTCCTCGTGATCCGGGTTGCGGGACAGGCTGTCCACCAGGCCGAACGCCAGCATGTGCGGCAGATGCGAGGTAATGGCCAGCACCCGGTCATGGTGAGCCACGGACATGGTGCGCACTTCGGCGCCCACCGCCTGCCACATGGCCCGCACCCGCTCGGTGGCCCGGGGATCGGTTTCCGGCAGGGGCGTGAGGATCACCCGCCGATCCACGAACAGATGGTCGAAGGCGGCCTCCACGCCGCTGTGCTCAGTCCCGGCAATGGGATGGCCCGGCACGAACCGGGGCAGGGCATCGCCAAGCCGTGACCGGGCTGACTCCACCACGCACCCCTTGGCACTGCCCACATCGGTGATCACCGCATGGGCCGGCAGATGCTCGCGAATGCCCTCAAAAACCGCGTCCGTCGCGCCTAGCGGCACACCAAGAATCACCAGATCCGCACCATTGACGGCGTCAGACGGCTCCAGGGCATAGCGGTGAATGGCTCCGCACTGAACCGCCCTGGCCAGACTGGCGGCATTGCGCCCCAATCCAACCACCTCGCCGGCGAATCCCCGACGCCGCAGGGCCTGCCCCAGTGAGCCAGCGATCAGCCCGACGCCAACCAGGCAAACGGTGGGTTTGCGGTCGTCCATGGAGCCGGGTCAGGTCACCGACCGGGGATAGGAACCCAGCACCTTGAGCAGACTCGCCAACTGCTGCATTTCGCCCAGTGCCCGCTTGAGGTTGGGGTCTTGGGCGTGTCCCACCAGATCGATGAAGAAGACATACTCCCACATGCCCTCCCGGGACGGACGCGACTCCAGCCGGGTCATGTTCAACCCGTATCGCGCCAGTGGAGCCAGCAACCCCGCCAGCCCGCCGGGGCGGTTCTCCCGGGCGATGACCAGTGATGTCTTGTCCTCACCAGTGGGCTCGGGGCTCTCGCGCCCCAGCACCAGAAAGCGGGTGTTGTTGGCGGTTCCGTCCTGAATGGACGGCTGAATCACGGGCAACTCATAGCGATCGGCCGCCGCCTCGGAGGCGATGGCCGCCGCGCCATTGTCCTCGGAGGCCAGCCGGGCTGCTTCGGCCGTGCTGGACACGGCCACGCGCTCGGCGTGGGGCAGATGGGTATCCAGCCACAAACGGCACTGAGCCAGGCCCTGCTGGTGGGAATAGACCCGGCGGATTTGATCCATGGCTGTGGCCCGGGAAGCCAGATGCTGAATGATGGGCAATTCCACTTCGCCGACAATCTGCAGCGGCGAGGACAACAGACGATCCAGGGTGTGGGTCACCATGCCCTCGGTGGAGTTTTCCACCGGCACCACGCCGTATTCGGCGGCACCGGTCTCCACCTCTCGAAAAACCGGGTCGATGCCTTCCAGCGGCAGGCTGCGGATGGAATGCCCGAAATGCTTGAGCGCCGCTTCCTGGGTGAAGGTGCCCTCAGGCCCGAGAAACGCCACCCTCAGCGGACGCTGCAGGGCCAGACAGGCGGACATGATCTCCCGAAAAAGACTGATGACGTCCTGATCGGACAAGGGCCCGGGATTGGCATCTCGTAGCCGCCGCAGCACCTCTGCTTCCCGGGCCGGCCGGTAGAAGTCTTCCTGGCGACCCTCCGCCTGCTTGACGGCGGCCACCTCGCCGGCCGCGCTCGCCCGCTGGTTGACCAGTTTCAGTATCTGGTCGTCAATGGCATCAATTCGCTGCCGTATGGCCTGAAGTGACTCCTCGCTCACTGGCCTGCCCCCCCGTGTTACTCGATCACCCTGACCGCCAGAACGCCTTCCGTGTCGCGCAGTCGCTGCACCACCGCCGCCGGCACTGATCCATCAATGTCCACGACGCTGTAGGCGAGCTCACCCCGGGATTTGTTGTACATGTCCGCGATGTTGAGATCCGCCTCCGCCAGCGCCGACGAAATTTGCCCCAGCATATTCGGCACGTTGGCGTTGGCCACAGTAATTCGATCACCACTGCCATTGCGAGGCAGCCGCAGCTCCGGGAAATTCACCGAATTGGTAATGTTGCCGGTTTCCAGAAAATCCCGCACCTGCTCGGCGGCCATGACCGCGCAGTTTTCCTGAGCCTCATGGGTGGAAGCGCCGATATGCGGCAGCGCAATGACGTCGCTGCGGCCCGCAAACTGTTCCGCCGGGAAGTCACAGACGTACATGGACAGGCGGTCCTGGTCCAGTGCCCGGACCACGGCATCGGCGTCCACAATGCCCGCCCGGGCGAAATTCAACAGCACCTTGTTGGCCGGACCGATGGCCAGACGCGCCGCGTTGATCAGCCCCCGGGTGTCCTCGGTTTCCGGGACATGCAAAGTGACCACGTCGGAAGCGGCAATGACTTCGTCGACACTGTGTGCCCGGCGCACCCCGGATTCCAGATTCCAGGCACTGCGCACGGTGATCTGGGGGTCAAAACCCACCACCTTCATGCCCAGCCCCACGGCGGCATTGGCCACGTTGACGCCAATGGCCCCCAGGCCGATGACGCCCAGAGTCCGGCCCGGCAGTTCGAAGCCGGTGAACTGCTTCTTGCCGGCTTCCGCGGCGGCGTTCATGGCCGCGTCGTCGCCGTCCAGACTGCGGGAAAACTCCCAGGCCTGGCAAACATTGCGGGCCGCCAGAAACATGCCGGCCAGTACCAACTCTTTGACCGCGTTGGCGTTGGCGCCCGGCGCGTTGAAAACCGGGATGCCCCGCTCACTCATGGCCGGCACCGGGATATTGTTCACGCCGGCGCCGGCACGCCCCACCGCTTTCAGGGTCGGCGGGATATCCCAGTCATGGAGCTTCGCCGAGCGAAGCAGGACCGCATCCGGGCTCTGGGTGTCGGAGGAGACTTCGAACCGCTCCCGGGGGAGCTGGTCCAGGCCCTTGGTGGAAATGTTGTTCAGGGTCAATACGTTATACATGCTTGTTCAGCCGTTTTTCCGCTCGAATTCCGCCATGAAATCCACCAGCGCCTCGACGCCGGCTTCCGGCATGGCGTTGTAGAGGCTCGCCCGCATGCCGCCCACGGAGCGATGGCCCTTGAGGGTTTTCAGACCGGCCTGACTGGCTTCTTCCAGAAACGGCTTGTCCAGGCGGTCATCCGCGAGCACGAAGGGCACATTCATCCAGGAGCGGGCATCCGGGGCCACCGGATTGCGATAGAAGTCGGATCCATCAATGGCGTCGTAGAGGCGCCGCGCCTTGCGTTCGTTTCGCTCGCCCATGGCCTTGAGGCCACCCTCGCGCTTGAGCCACTGGAATACCAGGCCGGCGATATACCAGCTGTAGGTCGCCGGCGTGTTCAGCATGGAGTCCGCCTCGGACTGTCGGTGGTAGTGCCACACGGCGGGCGTCCGGGAACTCGCCCGATCCAGCAGATCACTGCGGACGATCACCACCGTCAGACCTGCCGGTCCGAAGTTTTTCTGGGCGCCGGCGTAAATCACGCCAAACCGGGAGACATCGAGGGGGCGGGACAGGAATGTTGAGGACATGTCGCTGACCAGCGGCACATCCCCCACGTCGGGAATGGTCGGGAACTCCACACCGGTGATGGTTTCATTGGCGCAGTAGTGGAAGTAGGCTGCCGACGGATCACACCGCCATTCGCTGGGATCCGGGATGGCCATGGGGTCGCCCTTGCCCCCCTCGGCAACCACGTTAACGCGGGTGTACTGCTGCGCCTCGGCAATGGCCTTCTTGGACCAACTCCCGGTGTTGATGTAGTCCACGCTCTCGGCGTCGCCCACCAGGTTTAGCGGCACCGCCGAAAACTGGGCCGTGGCGCCGCCCTGGAGAAACAGCACCCGATAATCATCCGGCACGTCCAGCAGTTCGCGCAGATCAGCCTCAGCCTGCTCGGCAATGGAAACAAACTCCTTGCCGCGATGGCTCATTTCCATCACGGACATGCCGGTCCCCTGCCAGTCGAGCATCTCGGCGGCGGCCTGTTCGAGCACCGGCTCGGGCAGAATCGCCGGTCCAGCGCTGAAGTTATAGACACGCGTCATCGCGGCCTCCAGAAAGGTTGAGAAATGTTGTTGAAGCGTTTTAAGCGGAGCCCGAGGGGGGCATGCCATTGACGGCATCGCCGTCGTCATCTTCTTCCCCCAGGGACTCGATTCGGGCCAGCCCCACCACATGCTCATCATCACTGAGGCGGATCAGCCTGACGCCCTGGGTGTTGCGACCCAAAATGGAGATTTCGGAGGCCCGGGTGCGCACCAGCGTGCCGCCATTACTGATCAGCATCACTTCGTCGTCTTCCGTGACCTGGATGGCACCCACCACCGGGCCGTTGCGGCCCGAGGTCTGGATGGAGATCACCCCCATGCCACCCCGGCCGCGCAGCGGGTAGTCATTCACCGGCGTGGCCTTGCCGTAGCCGTTGGCGGTGACCGTGAGCACATTGCCACTGTCCAGAATCAGGCACTCGATCACTGACTGCCCCGGACCCAGCCGGACACCGCGCACGCCCGCGGCGGTGCGACCCATCGCCCGCACCTGACCCTCTTCAAAGCGAATGGCCTTGCCCGCGGTGGTGAACAGCATGATATCCCGATCACCGTTGGTGATGCCCACATTGACGAGGCTGTCGTCCTCCGCTAGATGCAGGGCGATGATGCCGCTGGCACGTGGCCGGGAGAAATCGGACAGCGGCGTCTTTTTCACCGTCCCCTGGCGCGTGGCCATGAAAACGAAATGGTCCTCATCAAACTCACTGACCGGTAGCACCGCATTGATGCGCTCGTCCGCCTCCAGCGGGAGCAGATTGACGATGGGTTTGCCCTGGGCGCCGCGGCTGCCGTGGGGTAGTTCATAGACTTTCAGCCAGTAGCACTTGCCGTGGCTTGAAAAGCACAACAGGGTGTCATGACTGTTCGCCACCCAGAGTTTGTCGACAAAGTCCTCGTTGCGCATCCGCGTGGCGGCCCTGCCCTTGCCGCCGCGATGCTGGGCCGGATAGGAGTCCATCGGCTGAGACTTGGCATATCCGCTGTGGGAGAGAGTGACCACCACGTCCCGTTCGGGAATCAGGTCTTCCATGGTGAGATCCAGGCGGTGCTCCAGAATCTCGGATCGGCGCTCGTCGCCGTAGCGCCCGCGGATCTCCAGCAGCTCCTCGCGGATGACTTCCATCAGCCGCTCGGCACTGCCGAGAATCTTCAATAGTGCTTCGATCCGCTCGAGGATTTCGCGGTATTCCTCGACGATGCGGTCCTGCTCGAGACCCGTCAGCCGGTGCAGCCGCAAGTCAAGGATGGCCTGGGCCTGGGCCTCGGTCAGGCGGTAGACCTCACCGATCAGGCCCACCGCGTTGCCCAGACCCTCCGGCCGGGACGCTTCGGCCCCCGCACGGCTCAGCATGTCGCTCACCACCCCCGGCGCCCAGTCCCGTGAGGTCAGTGCCGCCTTGGCATCCGCCGCGTTGGGCGAGGCCTTGATGAGCTGGATGACCTCGTCAATGTTGGCCAGCGCCACCGCCAGCCCCTCGAGCACGTGGGCCCGATCACGGGCCTTGCGCAGTTCGTAGACGGTACGACGGGTCACCACCTCACGGCGATGCCCGATGAAGGCCTCGAGGACGTCCTTGAGGTTGTGCTGGCGCGGCTGCCCCTCGAAAAGCGCCACCATGTTGATGCCGAACACCGTTTCCAGCTGGGTGTGCTGGTAGAGGTTGTTCAGGACCACCTCGGGCACCTCACCGCGCCGTAGCTCGATGACCATGCGGATGCCGTCCTTGTCGGACTCATCCCGCAACTCGGTGATGCCCTCGATGCGTTTTTCCTTGACCAGCTCGGCGATCTTCTCGAGTAGCCTCGCCTTGTTCACCTGGTAGGGCAGCTCTTCGACGATAATGCTGGTCTTGCCGCCGGAATCTTCGTTTTCGAAACGACACCGGGCCCGCATGACCATGCGTCCCCGACCCGTGCGATACGCCTCGCGGATCCCCTCGGTGCCGTTAATGATCCCCCGGGTGGGTAAATCCGGCCCGGGGATGTACTCCATGAGCTGTTCGATGTCGAGGCTGTCGTCGTCGATTAGCGCCACGCAGGCGTCCACGACCTCACACAGATTGTGCGGCGGCACGTTGGTTGCCATGCCCACGGCAATGCCCGAGCCACCGTTGACCAGGAAGTTGGGAACGCGGGTGGGCAGCACCTGCGGCTCCTGCTCCGAGCCATCATAGTTATCGGCAAAATCCACCGTTTCCTTGTCGATGTCGGCGAGGAGCTCGTGGGCGACCCGGGCCATGCGCACTTCGGTGTAACGCATGGCGGCGGCGTTATCCCCGTCGATGGAGCCGAAGTTGCCCTGCCCGTCCACCAACGGGTAGCGCATGGAAAAATCCTGGGCCATGCGCACGATGGTGTCGTAGACCGCACTATCACCGTGGGGGTGGTATTTACCGATCACGTCACCGACCACACGGGCGGATTTCTTGTAGGGGCGGTTCCAGTCATTGCCCAGCTCACGCATGGCGAACAGCACCCGGCGATGCACGGGTTTGAGGCCATCCCGCACATCCGGCAACGCCCGCCCCACAATGACGCTCATGGCGTAATCCAGGTAGGACTGGCGCATCTCGTCTTCGAGATTGACCGGGAGAATTTCCTTGGCAACGCTTGACATCAAACGGGTCTCGACTGGCAGTGGGATATCAGGAAAATCAAGCTACTAGTCTATCACGGCGACGCCCGCCGCCGTAGCAGACACTGGAGGCCAGGTCAGCCCCTGGTCACTGCGCCTCACGGCGGTAGGCGCGCTCCACCACCACCAGCTCCAGCGGCACGTCAGCCATACCGCTGCGCCGACCGGTCTCGCCAGCGGCAATGCGATCCACCACATCCATGCCCTCAACCACCCGCGCGAATACGGCGTAACCGAAATCCCGCTCGCCGTGGTCCAGGAAGGGGTTGTCCGCCAGGTTGACGAAGAACTGCGAGGTGGCGCTGTCCACCACCTGGGTGCGGGCCATGGACAAGGTGCCCCGCTCGTTCTTCAGGCCGTTGTCCGCCTCGTTGGTGATGGGATCACGGGTGGACTTCTGGGAGAGCTCGTCCGTGAATCCGCCACCCTGGATGACAAAGCCGGGAATCACGCGGTGGAAGATGGTGCCTTCGTAGAAGCCACTCTCCACATATTCCAGAAAGTTTTCGACGGTCACCGGGGCATCGTCCGCAAACAACTCCAGCCGAATGTCGCCGGCACTGGTTTCGAACACCACCTGCGGGTTATCGGCGCTGGCCACGCCTGTGCCCACGGCCGCGGCGAGGGCGATTCCGAGAGGAAACAGTTTCATGATGAGGGTTCTCCTGTGAAACAAACCACTAATTGTCGCACACTGCCCGGCCCGTTAAAGCCACAGGATCCCCCCATGCAATCCGTTGACCAGATCCTCGCTCCCCAGTGGATCATTCCGGTGGAACCCACCGGTGAGATCCTGGAAGACCACCTGATCGTCATTGACAAGGGCCGAATCGTCGATATTGGGCCCGGCGAGCAACTGCATCAGGCCTACACCGCCGAGCAAGTGACCTCACTGCCGGACCAGATGGTGGTGCCCGGGCTGGTGAATGCCCATACCCATGCGGCCATGACGCTCCTGCGGGGATACGCCGATGACCTGCCGCTGATGACCTGGCTGCAGGAGCACATCTGGCCCGCGGAACAGGCCCACGCCCGGGAGGCGTTCGTGCGTGCCGGCACCGAGTTGGCGATGCTGGAGATGCTGCGTGGTGGGGTGACCTGCTTCAACGACATGTATTTCTTTCCCGAGGTGACGGCGGAGGCCGCGGCGGCCGCGGGCATGCGGGCGACGGTGGGCATGATTCTGATCGGCTTCCCCACCGCCTATGCCGCCCACCCGGATGAGTATCTGGAGAAAGGTCAGG
>LKMJ01006050.1_pt1 | contig 11420 bp, 8 predicted proteins | sample 643391 | NCBI WGS metagenome assembly LKMJ01 (sample SAMN04112250, study PRJNA286221) | soda lake metagenome | biome: soda lake; feature: Kulunda Steppe; material: water; isolation source: sample PL-Br10 brine of Picturesque Lake | place: Russia: Kulunda steppe | collected 2010-07
GGCGTAATCAGGATGTGATCGCCTCGTTCCCCATCAACCGAACCACCACCGGGATACACTACTATCCCCTGCTCAAGTGCGGTTTGTAGGAGGTCGTTTCGGAACTCCGGGCCACCTGCCTCGAGGGGCGCTTTGGTTTCTTTATTGCCGACGAGCTCTACGCCGAGCATCAAGCCCTTCCCACGGACGTCACCAATGAATTCGTATTCAGAGAATTCCGCGAACCGTTCTAGGGCGTACGACCCCACATCACGCGCGTTCGAGACCACCTCGTGGGCTTCCATGTACTCCAAGACGGCGGAGGCGATTGCGCTGCTGGTTGGATTGAAACAGTACGTGTGCCCGTGGGTGAATCCACCCGGTTTATTCGCGAAAGCTTCGACGATATCGGAGTGGGGCATCATCCCACCAAGCGGTGTGTATCCGGCACTCATTCCCTTCGCGCAGGTAATTATATCCGGAGTCACATCCCAGTGTTCGATGGCAAAATTCTCGCCAGTTCGACCCATTCCAGACATAACCTCGTCGACGATCATCAGAACGCCGTGCTCGTCACATATTTCTCTCACGGTCTCGAAGTACTCTTCACCAGGAACGACGGCGGCATTAGCGGCACCGACGATCGGCTCGGCGATGAAAGCAGCAACGTGTTGGGAACCGACGTCACGGATAACCGTATCCAGTTGCTTGGCGCACTCTGTACCGTGTTCTTTACAGTCCGACTGCGTCTCGCAGAATTGGCAACGATACGGGTACGCGGCCGGTGCTTTCGGCCAGTCCATGTACGCAGCCGCAAACGGTTCACGTCGTGAAGTTATCCCCGAGGCGGCCAGGGTTCCCAGGGTGTTCCCGTGGAACGAAATCCGACGGCCGATTACTTGATGTTTTTCGGGATGGCCAGTCTCTCGATGATACTCTCTGGCGAGTTTGATTGCCGATTCGTTTGCCTCGGAACCACCAGAAACCATCCAGACGTGCTCAAACCCATTGGGGAGGAACGCAGCCATCCGTTCTGCGAACTCCTGGCTTCGGTCATTCACGAAGAGCATACTCGATGTATATTCAAGCCGGCGTATCTGTTCGGCCGCCGCCGTTGCGATAGCATCGACGCCGTGACCGATATTCGAACACTGATTTCCAGCAATCGCATCGAAGTACTCGTTACCGTTTTTATCATAAATATACGCCCCATCCCCACGTACGATGGTGGGATAGGTCGTAAACTCGCGCGGGAACAGATTCGTTTTATCAGGCGTCAACTCCGTCATTGCGATGGAATTTGCACTCTCGTTATTCATGCGTTGTCTCGTTAGGCGTCTGATGCGAGAAACGTATATTTATCGATTGTTATAATACTATTGATACGAAAAGGGAATCCATCTTGGCAAACCGAGCGCTTCATTACGCCATAATTGCAGTGGATTGGTGTGGTATTGACACGGTATCGATAGGTGGAAGGAGAGAAATATTTGAATTCAGACATTAACCGACAGTTATATTAGACTCTTAGCGAATTTTGCAGTACAACTATGGCGATAAATCCGCCAGTTTGGCTTCAGCCGGGCAGACCGCTTTTGAGACTCCAGTACGCGTTACTCGTCTTCCTGGGTACCATTGGAACCGTTTACCATCTGTGGTTCGCTTATACGTTTGGGGTCGATATGCAACTTCATCTGGTTTTCCACCTGGCTCTGATGATGGTGGTCGTGACGGTTATTCGATTCGACCCCTACACGACCCTCGAAGACGGGTGGAAGAAAGCCATCGACAATTATCTCGTTCTGCCGACTGAAGCCATAGCGGGGGTCGGAGTCGCCCTCTATATGTGGGACAATTACCGACGACTCACGGAGTTCGCGCTCGGTATATACACGACTGCAGACGTCGTCGTGGGTGCGCTACTGATACTGTTGATTATCGATCTGTCGCGTCGAGCCTTCGGAATGATACTCCCCCTCGTCGGAATCGTCGGACTAGTGTACGCCCTGGCGGGCCCTTACTTCCCGAGCATCTTACGCCACAGCGGGGTTCAACCACGCCGATTGATTACCTCCCAAACCGTTGAGTTCGTCGGCGTTTACGATACGTTGCTGCAAGTGGCGGCGACTTTCATCGTGATTTTCATCATCTTCGCCGGAGTGCTGGAAGCGTTCGGGGCCATGAACTACTTCATTCGAATCGGCGCGAAAGTCGGAAGTTACGTACGCTCTGGAGTGACCCAGACGGCGGTCATCACGAGCATCGGGATGGGGTCTGTCAACGGGAGTGCAGCAGCGAACGCCGCCACCACCGGCCTGTTTACCATTCCACTGATGAAAAATCAGGGCCTCGATAAGGACACTGCCGGGGCAATCGAAGCCGTTGCTTCCAGTGGGGGACAGGTGATGCCGCCGATTATGGGTGCCGCTGCGTTCATCATGGCGGACATCACCGGAACCAGTTATTTACACATCGTAACGATCGGCCTCATCCCGGCGTTGCTCTTCTATGGGACGGTCGCGATTGCGGTTCACATGATTACGCTCAAAGAAGGTGCCGGGATCAAGGTGTTGCGAGACGAGGCAACGACTGACGAACCGGAAGTCGAAAGCGATACGGAGATCGGAGAGCCCGAAACCGATAGCTCCGTCAGCGACATCGCCTCGGGTGCAGAGCCTCCGGGACTCGACGACATTGCGCTCGGGACGAGTTCCCGGCCAGATGACCTTTCTGCAGTGCACGAAGCGGGCGAGGAGACACTGGTCAGGACACTGCTGAGCGGTTTGTATCTCTGGGTTCCGGTCGCCGTTCTAATCGTTACCCTCGTGGTACTGCGATACAGCCCACTCTACGCGGGCTTTTGGACAGTTATTTCCGTGTTCCCGGTGGCACTTTTCCAATCACTTCTGCTACGAGACGACTACAAGCAGGTGTTCCGCGACTTCGGTGAGAACACGCTGGAAGGGTTCAGAATCGGTATTCAGAACACCGCACCGATCACGCTCGCAGTCGCCGTCATCGCCGTGTTCGTCGGCGTCCTCGGCCTCACCGGGTTCACGCAGGCACTCGCCCAGAGTCTAATCAATCTCTCGGGCGGAGTGCTGTTCCTGTTGCTCTTTTTCGCCATGATCACGGCGATTCTTTTCGGCCTCGGGATGCCGACGGTGGCGGCGTACATCGTCGCCGTTCTGCTCGTCGCCCCCGCGCTAGTCAACCTGGGCATTCGACTGGAAACCGCCCACTTCTTCGTATTCTACTTCGCGATTCTATCGGCGATAACGCCTCCAGTTGCCATTACCTGTATCATCACGACTGAGATAACGAAGGGCAACTTCTGGAATATCTGCAAGAAGGCACTCGCGATCGGGCTCCCGCTCTTCATCGTCCCCTACGTGTTCGTCGTGAACGACGTGGTGATGTACTGGAGCTTCCCGGAGACCCTCCTCCTCACACCGGCTTTGTTCCTCGGGTTCGTCTGCCTTTCAGCCGCCAGCATCAACTACTTCAGCGGACCGATTACGCTTCCAGTCAGGGTCGGAATGGTTCTCATCGGGATAGGAATCATGTTCGCTCCGATCCTCCCTGCGGGCGGAGCCGTGGTTCGGTGGCTTCTGGTCGTGATGGGAGTGATGTTGCTCGCCGTTCTCTCGCTGAACAAGTTTCAGCCGTACCGGAAGTACTTCTCTCCGGAGCCAGCGGGCGATCGGCCTCAGACCGACGACTGATTCGGGCGAGTGTAACTATTTTCGGCACGCTTTCGACATACCGCCGTGCGGCGTAGACGACTTGCGGTTCGACGCAACGGACTGTCTGTAACTAGCCGCGAGCTAGTTTTATGTGGCAGGTACACGATACCGAAGGTGATGTCTCCTACAGCGCTCATTACCGGCGGAAGCGGTGGAATCGGACGGGCGACCGCGCTCGAACTCGCCGACGGCTACGACGTCGTCGTCCAGTACTACAGCGACGAGGCGGCGGCCGAACGAATCGTCGACGAGATACGCGATGACGGAAATCGAGCGATTGCTCATCAGTGCGACGTATCCGACAGGGATGCGGTCGACGAGATGGTCGACCGCACCCGAGAGGAGTTCGACGGTGTCGACGTGCTCGTCAACAACGCTGCCGTCGCCCCCGATTCCGACACCGGGTTCGCCGATCGCACACCGGAAAGCATCGACAGGGCGCTCGGTGTGAACCTCGTTGGGACGATGTACTGTACGCAGGCTGTCATCGAAGAGATGCGGAATCGAGGCGAAGGTCGCATCGTAAACGTCGCATCGACAGCGGGCGTCCACGGCAGCCCGTCGGATCCGGTCTACGGAGCGTCGAAGGGGGGCATGGTGGCGTTCACGAAATCGCTCGCAAAGCAGTACACCAAAGACGGCGTACTGTCGAATGCGGTCGCCCCATCGGTGACAGACACGCCGTTGATTCCCGCCGAGCGGCGCGAGAAGGCGAAAGCGAAGTTCCCACAGAACCGAATCGCACAACCCGAGGAGGTCGCCGTTGCAATCCGATTTCTCGCCACTGAGCTCTACGATTCGGGGAAGGTTCTAGAAGTCGCTGGTGGGCGATACCTCTGAGGCGCGCTGTCTCGACACGGAGAATGGGCAAAACGGGATGTCGAACGAACGTCGAACCGAACGAACGAGCGGTTTTAATACGACTGCCGTGTCACGATGACTATGTTCCGCGTTCTCGTTGCGGCAGATGGACAGGAAGTACGGACACGTAACCAGGCCGCTGCGGTCGCATCGCTTCCCTGCGCGTCAGAAGAGGTGGCGGCGACGGTGCTGTACGTATTCCCCGAATTACGCAGCGACGAAGGGAGCGACGTCAGGATGAAGGAGTACTCGTCTGCCCCCGAAAGCGTCGAATCAGCGGTTTCCTATCTCGAGGCGCAGGGAATAGACGTCGAGCCCACGACGCGAAGCGGCGACCCGGCTACCGAGATTCAGCGCGTCGCCAGAGAGATCGACGCCGACCAGATCGTCGTCGGCGGTCGGAAACGCTCACCGATCGGGAAGGCGGTCTTCGGGAGCGTCTCCCAGGAAGTTATTCTCAACGCCGAACGGCCGGTTTTGAGCGTTGGCGAGGATATGTTCGACTGACACCACGAGAACCGCAGACCGCTTCCATTGAGCGTTACCAGGCGTCGTGAAGAACCGCCTCGATATCTTCGACACTCGGGTCGAGTCCGGTTGGGGCGTACTGCATGAACACGTCGTCGTGGACGTACTCCGCAATCGCGGGGAAGTCTGCCCGGTCGACCGACTCGACCGCCCGTAGACGCTGGGGGAGATTCATATCGTCCGTGATCGCTGTAACTTCATCGACGACTGCGTCGGCGACCTCGTCGTCGGACATCGATGTGGCGTCGATGCCGAGCCCCTCGGCCAATAGCCTGCGACAGCCGTCGATCTCGTCGAACACGTACCGAAGCACGGGCGGGGCGATTATCGCGTGAGCGACACCTTGCTGCATCGAATACGTTCGCGAGAAACCGTGTCCGAAGGCGTGAATAATTGAAAGTCGCCGGTTCATTTGTACCAGGATGATGCCGGCGACGGTGCGATCTATCGCGTCCGACTCCGCGTCGTCCAATTTAGGAAGCGTCTCCGACAGCAACTGAAGACCGTACATCGCCACGGCGTCGGTGGCGGCGGTCGAATCGTCGTCGTAAATCCGCTCTATCCCCTTGTTGAAGCCGTTCATCGCTGACCCGGCGAGCGCGCTCGTCGGCGTCGTCTCGAAGAGAGCAGGGTCGTAAAATATCGCAAGCGGTGTCACCTGTCCGTTCGTCCTAATCGGCTGGCCGGTCGGCGAATCCTCCGGCGGCAGTATCTCTATCGAGCCGCCCGCCGAGATATCAGCACCGGCCAGCGTCGTCGGAACGCCGATGACCGGGACTTCCGGTTTGTCGGGATTCGGCGGTTCAAGTCGCCCCTCGCGGGCAGCGGTTCGAACCGCCGACAGTGACCGGCCGTCGGCCGCGAACACGCTAATTTGTCGGGCGGTATCGAGGCTACTTCCACCACCGACGCCGACGATGACGTCCGGTTCGGCCGCTCGCAGTGCCTCGATGCCGTCGTACACCGTCTCGACGGACTTCGCCGGTGTCGTCTCGTCGAAGATATCCACGAGACGTTTCCCGAGACCGTCGCGTATCGGATCCATGAGCTGCTCGTTTGCCCCGACGTTCGACCCACAGACGACGAGCGCCCGCTCCAGGTCGTGTTCGGCCAGCGTCTCACCGAGACGCTCGATACTCCCGCGGCCGTAGACGATTCTACTCCCTTCGTACGTCATTTCGAACGCGTCTCGAATCGGTTTCATTCGGACGTACGTCTCGAATCAGTGGGCTTAGCTATTTGGGTCGTCTTCCCGCTTGTACGGACTCGAGTCGTTTCGTCCCGATGAATCACCGGTTCGTCGGACGACCTACCGGGAGTCCGGTGCGAAACCGTGTGTCAATCGGCGCCCATCCGTTCGAGCGCTCGCTCGAACGCCTCGACGGTCGCGTCGATATCCGACCGTTCGATTGCCGTCGACAGGTTCCCCATCCCGCGAGGCGCGAGGAAGACGCCTTCGGCCCGGAGCGCGAAAAACAGGTCGTGGAGCGGTGATTCACCCGCGGTCGAGGTTTCGACGTCCGTGACCCGCTCGTCCGTGAAGTGGATCTGGAACAACGAGCCGTCACCCGTAACCTGAATCGGGTGCCGAGAGTCGGCTCCGACGTGAGACAGGCGGTCTCGGAGTTCGTCACCGCGTTCGTTCAACGTCGCGATGGCCTTCGCGTCGAGCTGGTCGAGTGTGGCGGCACCGCCGGTCATCGTCGCCGGGTTCCCGTTGAACGTCCCCGAATGGTCAACGGTGCCATCAGTCGGATGGAACTGGTGCATGACGTCTCGACGGCCGCCGAACGCACCGACCGGGAGACCCCCACCGATGAGTTTCCCCAGTGCGGTCAGATCCGGCGTGACACCGCGACGTTCCTGGGCACCGCCGGGAGCGAGTCTGTACGTCATCACTTCGTCGAATATCAACAACGTCCCGGTCTCGTCGGTGAGGTCTCTGGCCGTCCGGAGGAACTCGTCGGTGGCCGGAATCATCCCTCCGACACCGAGAACTGGCTCCATGATAAGACAGGCCAAGTCGTCACCACTCGCCTCGAACCGTCGTTTGAGCGACTCCGTGTCGTTGAAGCGAACGGTCTCGACCCGGTCTTCGATGACTGCGGGGATCCCACGGTGTTCGCGTCCATCCCCGGAGACGGCGATCTCGACGGTATCGTGCGTCCCGTGATATCCTCCGTGTATCTTGCACACGCGTTCGTTTCCGGTCCATCCGATGGCCGCCCGAATCGCGTTCATCGTCGCTTCGGTTCCCGAGTTACCGAACCTGACGTGCTCGATGGACGGAGTTCGCTCGACGAGGCGCTCGGCGAGATGGATTATCGATTCACTCGGCGCCGCCAGCCCGTTCCCGCTCCGTAGCCGTTCGCAGATGGCGTCGACGACTGCGGGCGGAGAGTGCCCGAGGACGGTTTGTGTGTAGTTGTTCAGTACGTCGAGGAGCTGCTCGCCGTCCGTCGTCGTCAGCGTCGCACCCCGCGCAGACTCCACGTACGCCGGATACGGTTCGTAGTACGTCACCGACCGCGTATCACCGCCCGGCATGACGGCCGTCGCTCTGTCGTGAAGCGCTCTCGAGTCTGGCGTCGACTCCCTGTACTCCTCCGTAAGTCGCTCGTTCATAACCCGATGATTCCCTTCGTACATATATAATTAGCGGGGGAGGAATCCGCGTAAATCGGAGAGTATGTGCGGCGCATAGAGATCGAACGGCCAGCGGGGAAAGCGACCAAGTATAACGAAGGGCATGTCCGATGCACATGGAGAAAGAACAATGATGCCGTAACTCGTTTGACCGACGATGACCATGAACGTCTCGGATGCCAAACGGCGGTCGCTCGAACCGTATCTCAAATTCCTGCGCCGCCTCGACGACGACATCCCGCTCGACACGCGCGTCTTTCACGTGCTGTACGAGTTCACCGACGATGACTTCGACCGTCTCCGCTTCGCGCTCGACGCGGCGGACGTCGTTGCCGGGTTCTCGATTCCCGCAATCCACCTCGACGCTCGAGACGGGCTCGCAGAAACGGTCGCTCGACTCGTCGACGACGGCCACGACCCCGTCCTGCACGGCTATCGGCACACCTCGTTCATGGACACGTCGTACGATACCGCCCACGACGAGCTGTCCCGGTCGCTCGATAGCATCACATCGGTGACTGGGGAAGCTCCCGAGGGCTTCCACGTCCCCTTCATGGCCGCAAGCGACGGGACGTTGCAGGCCGCCGCCGACCTCGGCCTCGAGTGGGTGGTCGGCAGACGGACGTCCGGCGAGCCGTCCGAAGTCACCGACGAGCTTCGGCTCCTCCGGCCCGCCAGCCCGTACGACCTCCAGCTGCTCGAACGCGGGCTGACACCGACCGAAATGTTTCGACGGCTCGACGACGGAACGGACGAGTCGTCGCTGTTTTTGTGTCACCCGAACGTCCACCTCCACCACGACGCCATCGCCGCGTTCGACGACTGGCTCGGCGAACGGTCGTACTCGACGCCCGGTGAGCTCGCCCGCGGCCGAAACGACGGTCCCGCGCTGTTACTCGACTGTTTTCCGCCGTTTCAGGTGGTGTGAACTGTGCCCGCCACGTTCACCCGTTCGGACGAGTACGACCACGTTGGAACCCTCCGTATCGACAACGGGGCGTTGAACCTGCTCGATACGGAGACGATAGCGGACGTCTCCGACGCCATCGCCCGGCTCCCGGAGAACGTGGCGGTACTCGTAATCCGGGGAGCCGACCGAGGTGATTCCGGAGGATTGACTGCCGGAATCCCACTGGACGAGGTGAAGGACTACTCGACGACGGAGGCACGGGGGATGTTGCGTGGACTCCACGGGATGATAGAGTCCGTCCGAAACGTCGACGCCGTCACGGTCTGTGGCTGCGGCGAGTACGCGATCGGTGCCGGATTGGAGCTGGCGATATCCTGTGATTTCCGCGTCGCGACGGAGGATTCGAAGCTCGGGCTCCCAGAGATCGACGTCGGGCTCGTCACCGGTATTCAGGGCGGGCTACTCGTCCGGCTCGTCGGCGTTCAGGCCGCGAAGGAACTGATTTATACCGGGGAGCTGGTCTCGGGGGCGGAAGCCCGGCAGATCGGGCTGGTGAACCGGGCAGTCGCGGTGGACGAGTACGAAAACGCGATCGACGACATCGTCGGAACGCTGGCGGGAAAGAGCCCGCTCGTACTTCGGATGCAAAAACAGGTGTTCGGAAGACTCCGATCGAACGGCGTCGAATCCGGCGTCGACGGCAGTCTCGAGACCATCGCGGCGTGTTTCGACACGGACGACCAGACCGAGGCGATGGAGGCGTTTCTCGAGTCCCGCGAACCGACGTTCGAAGGACGGTAAGTCAAAGGACGCCACCGTCCCGAGGAATCGTCACCAGTCGATTTGCTCGTCTCCCGAACCCACGAGATCGCCGAGGAGCGATTCGTACTCCAGAACCGTCTCAACCGGAAAGGCGGCGTTCAGGCCACGCTTGTTCGTCCGAAGCGCATCTTGGGACTTGTTCTCGACGATGTCTTCGGCGACGGCCAGCACTTCCCGTTCGAGATCATCGCGTTCGAAAACCTCGTTGACGAGCCCCCACTCCGCAGCCTCCTCCGCGGCCACCTCGCGGCTGGTGTATATCATCTCCTGGGCCCGCCCCCGACCGACGACGAGGGGCAAAAGCAGCGTCGAGGCGTTCGAAATCGGAAGCCCAACCTCCGACTCCGTCATCTTAAACGTCGTGTCATCGGCCGCGTACCGGAGGTCGAACGAGAGCGTCCACTCGAAGCCGCCTCCGACGACCCAACCGTGTAACGCACCGATGACGAGCCCCTCGAACGATTGCGTGGCGCGAGTGAGTTCCTGAAAGAGTTCTCCGTCCTCGCCTTCCTCCTGGGCCTCGTTCAGGTCGGCACCGGACGTAAACGACGTTCCCGCTCCCGTGAATATCAGCACGTCGGCGTCGTCCGCCTCGCGAATCGACGACGCGATCTGCCTGAGTAGCCGCTTGTCGAGGGCATTCAGTCGGTCCGGGCGGTTCAGCGTGAACTTCGTGATGCCGTCTCCGACCGCCTCCTCGAGCAAGACGTCTTCTGAGCTCATACGTAGATACACCGTGAGACGGGAGAAATACGTTCGGGTGACCGTCAAGGACGTTTTATTAACTCCCCGACCTAGCTTCGAGCCATGTCCGGAGACGAACTCGCGTGGAAACCGACCGACTACCACCGCTCGGAATCGAACGTCGCGAAACTGCTCGACGAGTACCACTTCGAGGACTACGGACAGTTACGGCCGACCGGCGAGCGAGAAATCGCCGACTTCTGGGAGGCTGTCGTCGACGACCTCGGCATCGCGTGGGTGGACGAGTACGACGAGGTGCTCGACACGTCAGCCGGAACGCCGTTCACCGAGTGGTTTGTCGGTGGAACGCTGAACGTGGTCGACACCGCCGTCGACCGGTGGGCCGCCCGCACGCCGGACGCTCCGGTGTACCACTGGGAGAACGAACGTGGAGAGATGGCCGACGTGACGTACGCGGAGCTCAAAGAACGGGTCGACCAGACGGCCGGAGCGCTTCGGGCGCACGGAATCGAGCGCGGCGACCGAGTGGGTATCGTCTACCCGTTCCACCCGAACGGGTTCGTCGCCGCGTTCGCCGCGATGCGACTCGGCGCGGTGTTCGTCCCGGTGTTTCCGGGCTACGGTCGAACCTCGATCTCCCAGCGAATCGCCGACAGCGAAGCCACTCTCGTGTTCACGACCGACGGCTACTACCGCGACGGCGAGGTCGTCGATCTGTACGGGAAGGTCGACGCCGCGCTCGCGGATACGGCGGTCGAGCAGGTCGTCGTCGAAGAGTACGTCGGCATCGAGCGCGACGATTTATCGGTGCCGGCGATCTCGTTGGAGGCGTTTCTCGATGGAGTCGAGCCGGTTTCCGACTCAGAAGTGATGGCCGCCGAGGATCCGGTGATGTACGCCTACAGCTCCGGAACGACCGGCAAACCCAAGGGGACGATCCACACCCACGCCTCATTGCTCGTAATGGGAACGAAGGAGGCGAAGTACCATTTCGACCTGTCTCGCGGTGACACACAGCTTTGGACGACTGACTTCGGCTGGATAATCGTCCCCGTGTGGATGATGAGCGGCGCGCCGGCACTCGGCGCGTCGACGGTGCTCCTCGAAGGTTCGCCGATGAGCCCGGACGAAGACCGAGTCTGGGAGGCGATCGAACGCTACGGCGTCACGGTGTTCGGTACTTCACCCACCGGTTCACGGAGCCTTCGAAAGGCGAACGAGAC
>LKMJ01006053.1_pt1 | contig 11420 bp, 13 predicted proteins | sample 643391 | NCBI WGS metagenome assembly LKMJ01 (sample SAMN04112250, study PRJNA286221) | soda lake metagenome | biome: soda lake; feature: Kulunda Steppe; material: water; isolation source: sample PL-Br10 brine of Picturesque Lake | place: Russia: Kulunda steppe | collected 2010-07
GTGTGTGTGTGTGTGTGTGTGTGTGTGTGTGTGTGTGTGTGTGTGTGTGTGTGTGTGCGCCCGTTCTCACTTCAAAGCTGTCCCTCCTTCTTCATGGCTGGCACTAATAGTGTGAACCTCCCATCTCATCCATCAAACCTCACCATTTCCTCTGCTGGGTTCCCGATGCGAGCAGCTCGCTTCAGGAACCTCAACAAGGTCCGCGTTAGACGTCTGAAGACTATCTTGTCGGTCGTACAAGAGGTAACGCGCGCGCTGATTGTAAATTGACGAAAACAGATACTTGCACCTTATATAAGAAATAAATTATCTTCAATACTACCACCACCATCAAACCTTTTTAATACCATTACAATTTTGAAAATTGATGCATTGATACTCATACTTACTGGAGGCTTTCAAGGCCTGCCAGTGGCCGCCATCCAAAACAGCTAGATCCTGTTGGAGGATGTTCTTGTTGAGTGTTCTTGATGAAGAGATTCGTGTCCTACCCAAGGATTTGTGTAAGACGCCCCTGGAAGCGGTGACCGAGGTCATTGAGCACCGCTTTCTTGACAAGGTGGTGCCAAACCTGGGCTTGATTGTGACGCTCTATGACGTGCAGTCACTGGAGGGTGGATTTGTGTATCCCAACGACGGCGCAGCGTTCTTCAAGGTCCGCTTCAGGGTCGTGGTGTTCAGGCCGTTCGTTGGCGAGGTCATCACCGGGACGCTGATCGGCTCGACCAAGGAGGGCGTGCGTGTGAGCTTGGATTTCTTCAATGATGTGATCGTGCCGGAGCACTCGCTTCAGGACCCCTCCTTCTTCAACGAGGCAGAGAAGCTCTGGGTGTGGAAGTTTGATGGTGGGTGCGTGGACGCCAGGTGGCAGAAACCAATTGCAAACGTTGAATCTTTCAAGTGGCGTAAGATGGCCTTTTCATGCTTGCGTCCAGTATGCCCTTTGAGGGCTGCAGCTCGCCAGAAGCTGGCATACAGGCTGCCGGTTTGATGTGCACCAGGGTGCTTACTTTGCAAACCGCAACGCTCCATGGATGCGTGCAAGAATCCAGCACCTAAATGAAGCACAAATGAAAATGCATGTGAGCGCTTGCACGTAAGTAAGCACACATGCACATGCACACACCGCGTCTACCATACGCACATGCACATGCACATGCACATGCACATACACATGCGCGCGCGTGTACACAAACATACACACCCCACGTCCAAAACATTCGTGCATACATACACATTCACACAAAGTTATGCATGTCAAAACAATCAATTATGCACATGCAATTACCCTGTTTGAATGCGTGACGGCTGAAGGTTTTCGGTTTGTAATGGACCTTCATCCCAACCTGTCCTTACAAAATCTGTAGGAAAGCCCTTGCCTCCCAATCTCCTGGATTTGTATACCAGATGAATGCCTAATGAATGAAGCTAAGCAAGTGCTTGTTCCTTCATTCTTCAAAAGCATGCAATGTCTCGTTCTTGGCCTGTTTGCACTTCCATCTGAAAAAGCACCAAAATGATTACCACCCTCGTTAAGTCTCAGCCGCTGGAGGCGCAGCTACCGAACAAGCCTGCTGCTTCATCAAGTGGCCTGCGCAGCTCACTCCGCCTTCACCAAATCATTGCAAAATGCCGTGAGCACTTCATTTTTGCTCTCTGGCTTTCATGTACAGGCAATGACATGTTCATGGACCTGGGTGAGAAGGTTCGGTTCAAAGTGCGGTCCGTGCGCTTCAAGAGTCCACCCACCCCGCTCCAGCTCCAGAATGCAAGCAATGAGGACAAGCTGCTTGGCACTTCTGCCCGGCCCTTTGCGCCCATGGAAGTAATTGGTGACATGAATGGTGACGGCCTGGGGCTGCTATCCTGGTGGGGCGGAGGGGAGGAAGAGGAGGAAAATGCTCAAGAATAAGATCTCAGTGGGCCTGATGCGATTTTAAAGACCAGTATTTCGGGGTTAACTCCTGTGAGGCCGCCTGTGTATGCTGTTAAGTATGGTCTGGCGAAGTGCATATTAAATGATAATCAACTTCCTTGTCCTTCCGTGGTCCCTTTGGTCCCTCATGCAGGCCATTTTGCGTATTGCAATCTCAGCGTGCTTGTCTTCTTATGCTCGTAGCGTCTTCTTTTCACAGCACTTGCTTATGAATCACAAGGCTCTCGTGGAACTGTGCAGACCATCCATCACAAGCGGGTGCATATAAACAACAATTGATTAGACCATGTCTGTCTTGTGCTTGCCTGGCTCGATGAGGTCTTACTCACTTTAGTGTGTGTGTGTGTCTCTCTCTCTCTCATCTGTTGATATCTGTTTTTTCTTGCTGGGAATGAAATGTATTGGGTTTTAGACGTATCTGTCAACTCTGCTGCCCACAAGGAATTTTGCTAGGATTGGCTTCAACTTGAAGGGCATGTTGAATGTGAACTCAGCTGGCGATTCCCATTGGCTTTTGAAAAGCTGTTCAGTCTTTGGTCTCGTGGCTGTACCTGCCAGGTAGCAGTGCCAAACAAGGGCAGCTCAGCCAAAACTTAATGGCTCACAACCTACACCCAGCCTGGTCTGAGACCCAAACCTCAATGTCACACCAGCAAGATCAATGCAAAGGCAGTTAACGCTCCTAGACAAGAAAATGCAGGCAGCAAACCACTCTCCACATTAAAAAAGGAACAGGAGACACATTGGCGAAAGAAAGTGCTGTGATTCTCTTCCGTCAAAGGGTTACAAGAAAAAAGCCTTCAGTCAAGAAGTGTGACTGCTAGCCTGCTCATAAAAAACTACCAGTATATGAAGGAAGAAGTATAGCTTATTGTTTTCCTGGCCCAGAAAAGCAGACATACCGTGTGTCTGTGCAAACAAGGTATTACTGCGAGTTCGTCTTGGACGTGCTCAAATACAGCTATAGCTGAACAGAGCAAGGGATCAAATACTCCACCAACTGACTCAACCAACCTCCAGGTCACAATGCAGCATAAATCTGGCACTGCACTAATCTGGCGTGACTGCTGTCACGCCGAGAGACTGCTGCATCCAAACTAGACTCGTGACATGACCATAACTACCCCCCTTGTCTCGAGCGGAAAGTGAATGATGCGCAGAGCTACGTTAACTCTCAAAGCACACCCAGTACAACATGTAACACCAATTTACTGCCTGGCAGTGCGGCTCGCCATCAAGCAGCAGATCATTCTTCTATGTAAGTGCGCTGTTACACCACCTGGCAGCACCTGTTGGGCTTCATGCGTCATACCCACCCTCTGGCGGCATGGAACGCCATTTTGAGCACAGATCATGCCTGGGATGGCCAAGGACATGCACCTGAATGCAAGTAATCAAATGACAACTACATTGAATGATGTGTCGCAACATGCTTGAATATAACCAGAGGCAAAGAATTGCATTACTCACATCACAAGCATGTTAACTTCCATTTATTCTTATTTTCATTGAGCAAGCAGATGGCCAAGAATTTAGTGCCAGGTTTTGTTTGGTAAGAAATGGGACACCCTTGCACAGGCAGCTGCTTCCCGGCTTACCTTCTGAGCGCTCTCCTTCTTAATGTACTTGATGTACGCATGCAAGTGGCCCTTGGCAAACTCATCAAGACTGAACTTCCAAAACCTTCAGTTTCAAAAGGAGTTTCACAAGGAAACTGCCAGTGGCACCTGGGGTTTGTGTCTGACCACTCCTCATGTTCCCTAGAAAATATGTTTCCTGCACATGAAAGTGTGCACCCACGGATACCCACTATTTTAATGTGCACATGTGCTCGCTTGACAATAGCTATGAGCATAAATGCTTGATAAGATGCATGAATACCTGAATGCAAAGACATGCAAAAGCAAGCGCAATCTGTGACATTTTGATGCAGAAGACATCCACTGCTATGCTCAAACAGGTAACAAGGTGGGATAGCACCCAGGATGCAGCTGTCCCTCCCAGGTGCTATTTGGTGTCTGAGCAAGCACTTCTGCCAGGTCTCCCCTGCACGTGCCTCTGGTATTCAGCATCCAGACGTCGTAGCCTGTTCAAGGCAGACAGAAGGCGCAAGATTGCAATCATTTAGCGGTCTTGATGGGAGCAAGGTGTAGCGATTGCGGCACCCTGACAAGCTGTTTTTGTGAGGCTCAAAAACTACGCGTCCGACACAAACGCCTGCAATTGGCAATTGGCCTTGAGGAGGGAGCTGTGATTGTTGACGGCATTCTGGGTACTTACCATGATGCTTTGTTTGCTGTTGAGTCAAATTTCAACCTTGCAAGCAAGTTTTTGCAATTTCCAGAGGTATACACACTTATGCACACTTTCATCTGCTAGGACTAATGCCAGGGACTCGTGGGGGTCGTTAATCACCCAGCATGTTGAGGACAGGGAGATGCCATAGAATAGGAGCAATGGCTGGCGCTCAACTCCAGACGTGGCTATCTTGTTTCCATCTGGACCGCCCTGCCTGCAAAGAAGGCAAGGTGCATGTATGACTGGGTACAGTCTCCATGCTAAAGCCTATTGAACACTATGCGTTCCAGCTAAGCACCGGCTCCCTTGTAGCAGGCTAAATAGTAGCTGATGGCATGCCAGATCTATTTCCCAAGGTATGCAGAGGATTGCATTCAATTCTGAGAGAGAGAGGGGGGAGGGGGGTGTAGCGGTGTGAGGCCCATAAAAACAAATCAAAATCGATGCTTCCCGACAGCCAATTGCTATTTCACATAACCCATTTCAGGGAGGGTTCAGCGTCTCTCACTCATACAGTGTGGGAAATGCTTTGGATTTGTGTTGTTGAAGGGTTGACTGGCTCTGTACCCACACTTCTTTTGAATGTCTGCCTTTCCTAGGACTCATAAAAGTAATTTCTAAGAGTCTGAGGCAACCAAGTGACAAAAGATGTGTGCTTGTGGTGCAAGCACTGGAGCTCTTTAACACGGTTTGGGGGTTTGAGGGGCATCCAGCTTACCAAACGGAATGCAAAAGATGGTCAAAATGAAGCCGTCTCGGGTCATAACCTTGTGCCTCTGCGCCGGGAAGCCCTTTGGAGTAATCAGCTCTGCCAAAGCAGGGTTACCACTTGCTAATGTCAGCTACAAGCCAGCCATGCATATGTGTGAAACACATGCAATACAACACATTGCGTTGAACACATTGCATCCAGCTGGAGGCGCTCCTGCAAGGGCGCCCACATGGGGATGCTGGAGATGGGCAAGCATTTAACAGGCCAGCAGCCCCATTCTCCATAAAATAGATCCTCCCCATCACCAGATCACAGATTCACAACGTCACCTTCAGACTCATGATCATGATTCAGGCATCGGTCCGACTGGGGATGTGAACCAGCAATGTTGAAATGAATTTTTTCTTGAACCGAGACCTATCTACTGCGCTGTATAATACAATCTGCTCCACCTTCCATGTTGGTGGCCTTCAGCCGCCAGAAGTCCAGCCACCGCCCTTGCCCATGCCCTGGCTCTTCATCATTCTCCAACCACCCTGTTCCTTCACGCTCCGGTAAGTCATCAGAGGATTCCTCAAGGCTCTCTCCGATCATGTTAGCGTCTCCGGAGACACGGATGCAGGATCCTGCAACGCGGAATGAAGCTGAAGGTGTACGTTTGGCTTTTTGCTGTGAGAGTAAAAAGCACATGTGCGCAATCCTTTGTATCTGAGATCTCACAATTGGTCGCTCACCAGTACCTTGTCCATTGCTACCATTCGTGCTCGATTGGAACAAGTCCATGTCCGAACGCAGAAAACGCATGTGTAAGCAGGGGGCGTCGACGTCGATCTAAGATAGGACCTGGAGAGGGTGAGGGATTGGACTGGCTACTTGTGCTTGCCCTTGCCCAGTCTTCAACATTGCTCAGGCCGTGCCAAGGCTTGTACGCAATCTGCTGCTGCGAGTCTGCTAGGCCTGCCAGTCCAGCAAAAGGACTATCTGCTTGTGGTTGGCAGAATATAGGATATCCTGAAATTTCATTCCTTTCAAGTAATATAGTTTTAATAACAGCAAAAGGTGCTTGCTTCGCGGGTTGGACCTTCGGCACGTTCACAGCCTGTGCCGGCGAAAATGAATGAAAAGAGTCCACAGAAGACAATTTCCAGAAAGGTGAGGTTGCGGTTGACCGGGCGGATTTAAATCAAAAAGGTATTTCGCGAGGCTTTCCCCCCAGTTCGAAATTGTGCTGAAATAACTATTCACAAGCCTTATTATACAAAATTTGCAAAGCATGAACGAATTTTCGTTTCTTGCACACACCAAACATAACCAAACATAACTCAGATATTATGAAGAAAGTTGGCTGGCGATATCCATACACAGACCATTCAGCCTGACAACCAGCGCTGGCTGGCGGGAAACCCTGCACTTGCATGTGAACATGCGACATTGCTACTCTCAAGCTTCAGCTCAAAGATTCATCGGTCGGACCTATGGGCAGACACGTACGTGCCTCGTAGAATGTGCACGTGGTTGCGGGCATACCCAGGCAGACCCTTCATTTCAGCACTGCTGGAACCAGTGCCATCTGTACAACTGCCTGTAGCTGCTCATCGCTCAAAAGTGGCCATGTCGTCACAAACTGGGAGTGTGCAATGTTGTCGTAGAGGAGCTGCTGGGTTGCTACGCCGCACCTAAGATGAGCAAGATAAAAAAGCATTTGCCTGACTTAACTCACAAAGCCGCTGCACGAATGTTTTATACATGCAGAGAGTGTGCCCAGGGCACATGAGCTTTCAGCGTATCCAAGCAGACAGACAAAGCCTTGCAGACTCAGTGCTTTCTCCAGCTTCATTCAATGAGTGCAATCAGTATGACAGTATTGCCTGCCGGAGTTTGCCCCCTCATGAGGAGGCCATATTCCTTGTTAATTTTCCACAAGAAGGCCCTAAATCAACTGCTATAGTGCTATGCTTGTGCACGCAAGCCTGCTGCAAGGCAAGCCATGCCATGCTGCCATCTGCCGCACCTTTCTAGACATACAGCCATGCCCTCGCCGCTTGCGTGCGGCACCATGTGGTCAATTTTGCTGCCCATCAAGAAGCAGCTCGGCAGGTGCTTTGCCAGGACATGGCTCTGCAGCCCAGCTTGGTGCAGCTCGCTGCTGCGCATGTGGCTCGCACTTGCTTGTCGGGTGAGTAAATTGCTTTCGCACATCTGTCCATTTCCGTCAGCCTCCTGCTACTGCTGCTGCTGCTGCTGCTCCTGTTGCTGTGCCTGCTGGCTCACGGAACTGCTGCTGCAGCTGCTGCTGCTGCTGTCGCTGCTGCTGCTACTGCTAATCGCACAGACCCTCGCTTCCTTTTTTCCTTGATCTGCTGCACCTCCACCTGCAGTTTGCAAGCCTGGGTTGCAAACCTGGGGTGGGTCCACGCCCTGCAAACGGAGCAAGCCAAACGTGAGCGGTGCACCTTCAAATACATAGAAGAGCAGCCGGTCATGAATAGGCATCTAAGTGCTTCGTATGCTCGTGGAAGCTGTGCAGGAGCATGGTACACCATCAAGCCCTGTGCCATTCCAGACAAACTATTGTAAGGCACGCTAGGGCCTGCCAGTTATACCCTAGAGATCCTGCTAGCCGACTACCAAGAGCCCACGACACCCCAGAGACCTTACCTGCCAAACATCAGCAGTGCAGCAAGCACCGGCAAGCTCCTATCCACTTGCCTACATCTCCCACTGTACCAATCCGGATTTGCGGATTAGAATGAGGGGATGGATTGGGCGACGCCTCTCAAGGGATTTCTCAACTCTCTTCTGTTGCTGCTGCTGCCGCCGCTGCTGCTGCTCTTGCTGCGTTTGCTGCTCGCCCTGAGATCGCACTTCTTTGTTTGGTGGTTTAGAAGGTGCTGCCAGCAGTGCTGTTCTTTGCTCTGCAGCCTCAGCCCTAGTAATGATCAAAACACAGGGCAAGGCCATGGGATGCCAAGCGCATGAGTTGCCGTTTCATGCACAAGAAGCAAGAACCAGCAGCCAGCCTAGGTCTTCAGCAGGAATCCTGTGCCTGCTTTGATGGTCTTGGAACACACACATACCCTCATACACACACACACACACCTGTGGAGGAGTGCCAGGGTGGCCAGGTGTGCTCCAGCACTGTGGCTCATGCAACTGATGTGCGAGGGGTCGCCACCGTAGCGCGTTTGTGCGTTGTCCAACGCCCAATTGAGCGCCTCAGATGTCTCCTCCACCATCTTGAGAAACAGCACAGCAACAGGCCAAGCGCGGCAGGTTATGAAACCCATTCAAGGCGGATGAACAGACAGAAGTGCAGTGGATTGCAACATCAGTTGAATGGCAGAAGCAAAGGTAAGGTAAGGTTTCAAGGCTGTATCCGCCGAACGAGGGCAGCTTAGCCGGTTGTGGCCTCCAGTGAGGTTCGAACCCCGAACCCACAGGTTGCGAGGGTGGATAATCGACTGTCCATCGCAGGTGCCCCGCCGCCTGCTCGACTATCCGGAGCAGAAAGCAGCAGAATGGCAGAAGCAAAGCCTCCTGGCTGTCATGTCTGCCGATGGACAGCTTTTCATGGCCAGCAGCAGCTCATGTGTGGCATGACATAAGCTCATGCCTTCCTCCAAGACACAGTAGCCCTCTAGGTAGAGGACACAGCAGCCCTCCGAGCAAAGGACATACGGTGGAAGTTACCATTGCAATACAACAGGCCCTGAAGAGTGGTCCACATGGATTTGTCATCAATTGCTATGGAGAAGCAAAATGTACACGTGGCTCGCCAAGTACTTTCAGAGAAGCCCTACCCCGTGACAAGCAGTGAAGGCTTGCGCACAAGCACCTGAGGGATGAGGGCTTTTGGTTAGAGCGTATATGTGTGGACAAGCACCACAAATCCCAGCTGCGCAAGACGTGTCGCAAGCCAGGCATAATGCCATGTCTCCCCTACAAGGGAAATGAGGAGCAAGAGAGTGTCAGGCCTCTGCCAGATAGGATAGGAAACAGGAGCAAGGACAGGGCCACAGTTTCGAGTGTCTCCATCACAGATGGATACAACAGTGTGGCCCCCAATTCGTTCAATGCTGTCAAGCAGGCGCCTCCGCATTGCAATTGTGCAGCAGACAGGAGACCACTGAGCTCTCTGTCTGTACCCTCTATCTAGAGCACGGGCATCAAGACAGCCATTGTGTGCTAGGTGCCCGATCACGGCCCAAGGTTGACAAGAGGTTGCTCACAATTACACATTTTAGCTGCAAAGGTGACGTAGCAATGCCAGATCAGGCCTTGAGCTGCACCTTGTTGTTGTATTTGCATACACGTTGTGGTTATGCTGGGATATCTGTTGTGGGCCTTGCACTCTAACTTCCCCACGTACTGCTTTGCGCTTGCTTCAGCATAAGGCACAGTGCAAGCCATGTGCACCATGCAGATGGGCCAAAAGTAGAGAGCAGTTGTGAGTGCATCTCAAGCGTGTATCTGGACCTGATCCAGGGCCTGAGCAAACTGCTCCCTTGAGGCATAACATTTTTACACTCAAGTGCAAAACAGGCATCCTAGGCCTTGCCCTTATGAAAAGAAGCATACCTGAGGTGCGCCAAGACTGATGCATCAAGTGTTGCTGAAAGGCAGATGAAGGGCCTCCTGCGTTAGCCAGCTTCTTTTAAGATCCCTTCCACGCTGCCATCCGCAAATGCAATTTAACCCCCTAAAATTGTACCTGACGCCCAGACGCCGCCATGCGTGAACAGCACCACAGGTGCCAAGGCTGGCTGGTCAAGCATTGGCTGCTGCGCCTGCCCTCCTTGCTGCTGCTGCTGCTGCTGCTGCTGCTGCTGCTGCTGGTAGTGCTGGTGTTTTAAGATGTGCTTCCATGGTATGTGTGCATCTAGAGACTGCCTCTCCCTACTACCTTACTGCACCTTATGATCAATCACCACCCCATACTGATTGCTTGCCCTGTCATGCTGCAGCCCACTGTTAGGGATGGGAGGGTGATTCTCAAGGGGCTGACCAGGATCTGAGGATGAAGACTGATTGCTGGGATCAGAGGGTGTGGATTGGGTGAGGAAGAAGTCCCTTGGGAGTTGAGGCACAGTTGCAGTGCACAGGGGGCACGGAAACAGGCTTTGTTCCCACCCCAGGAGTGCCTGTGTGGCCTACGAGCATAAACACAGCTTTTCTTCTAGGACATGGAGGGCCAAGGATGCTTTTCACTGGTGAGCTTGCTGTGTGCCCATCAAACAAGCGCATTTGTACTGAGAGCAGCGTCTGCCAGACGAAGTTGACGGTTAACCTGGGTGCTTGCATTCAGAGGCTGACAGATGCACCACAAATGGAAGGTGAAAGTCGTGCACTGGAACGATATGAGGACATCACACATGATTCATTTGTAACTTGAGCAGCTTGCTGCACTGCTGACCTGGCCAGTGCTGTGGTGGTGACTCCATAAGGGATGGCTGCCAGCGCTGCTAGCATTCCCAGAACTTCGATGGAGAACCTGATCAGGTGCCTCACAACTTTCAGACAGTTTTGGACCCAGTTGCCTTTCAGGTCCTCCTACGAAAGGGAAAAGCACCAACTTGAAGTTACGGCAGAGTGCGTACACAGGAAAAAATGGGGTATGCAGATAGGAGCACAAAAACAGGGAAAGCTTGCTCGTGAAGGTGAACAAACTTTTGACTAAAAACTTGACTTAAAAAGGATCGAAAGGATCATTGTTTGTACGTCCACACCAATAATTGCTTGGTAAAAGAAGCTGTTCATACGCAACCGGTATGTCCCAGGTTTAGTCAAACTCGAGGAAGGCACAAATGGACTGTTCTTTAGCAATTTCACTGGTCCTGGGCCTTTTGAAAAAGAGCTGTGCCTTGCATACTGGCTGCCCAGAGCAAAATGGTGCAATGCACACATGTTTGTACCGCAGATAGCGCCTATTCTCACACCTAAATTTTACTCTAACTACATAGAACTCGGTAATGAGATAGGACTAGATCGTTAAAACGAAAGCCATATGCAGATCAGATACTGCTTGTCCGATACCCCCCATATACATATTTTTTGGAGGAAAATTACAATAATGCGCAAATTTTAGTCCTTTTTAACTGTGTAGTGAAGAAGAAGAAGAAGAAGAAGAAAAAGAAGTAGAAGAAGAATAAGAAGAAGAAGAAGAAGAAGAAGGAGAAGAGGATTAAAATGGATAGAATTGAAAGGAAACCCATTGCAAAGCAGAGGCTGTCCTTGGCAATCATCATGTTGCAGGTGAGATTTCTTATTGCACGGTGTCTGAGATTGTTCTCTCCTTGAGTGCACGCACCTGTGCTACAGCTCTCGCTGATGCGCATGCATGCACACATACATGCACACATATGCGCACACAAGCACATACACACACGCACACACACACACACACACACACACACACACATACACAAACACACACAAACACAGGCACACACAAATACACACACAAACACACACAAA
>LKMJ01006054.1_pt1 | contig 11419 bp, 8 predicted proteins | sample 643391 | NCBI WGS metagenome assembly LKMJ01 (sample SAMN04112250, study PRJNA286221) | soda lake metagenome | biome: soda lake; feature: Kulunda Steppe; material: water; isolation source: sample PL-Br10 brine of Picturesque Lake | place: Russia: Kulunda steppe | collected 2010-07
CTCCAGCTCACCTCTGATTATCCGGGCCAGAGTAGTTTTCCCGGCACCATTGGGTCCCACCAGCCCGATCCGGTCCCCATCAGCAACAGTCAGTCTGACATCCTTCAGAATTTTATTATTTCCCAGTTTCAACTTAAGATTATTTGCTTCCAGAATCGTCATAATATCAGCTCCTGCAGTTTCCTGTAATTTTAAATAAAATTCCTGTAATTTTAAATAAAACAAAATGTAAGAAAAAATGAAAGTCAAAACGCCGGATTTAAGGTCTGGCTAAGACCTGATACAGCCTGGTTCAAACCCCCAGCAAAAAAGAAAAAGTCCCACCTGTGATTAAAATACTCATCCAGGTCGGACCCAGGAAACCGCTTTTGACTCGAGATCAAGCCTCATTTCAGATCACCAGAAAAGCTAAAACTCTATAACAGCTAATCACATATATAACAGCTAATCACAATAAAAATCAATCGCAAACAAAGAGTTAAAACACAAAAACAGTTTAATCACAAAAAAACAGTTGAAACATTAAAACAGTAAAACACAATAGTTCTTTGGAGTCAGAAAGCTTTTAAAGTTAAAGAAGAGAACAGCTTCTTTTTGCAGATTTATCCTGCTTCCTTTGCTGATTGATATAGCTTCTTTTTGCTGATTTATTCTGCTTCCTTTGCTGATTGATTCAGCCGCTTTTGCTAATTTATTCTGCTGCGTTTACTAATTGACTATGTTGCTTTTGCTGATTTATTCTGCTTATTGTTTATCTGCTTATTGTTTGATTGTTTGCTGCTTATATTGCTGTTTGTTCCTGCTTATTATAGTTTAAATTTAATTTTAGAGCAAGCAGTCTGCTAGATAAAATATAATCCTTAGATCTTCTCACTGATTAAAGAAAACAGCCTCTTCAGATTGGTCCTCTGCTCAGAGCAGAATTTAGCTTAAAAAAAATCGTTTCAAATAATCATTCTGCCATGATAAAGCAGCTGATCTTCGGGCATAGAACTCCCGAGGCTAAATCGGTTCCCAGGTCATACCTGGTAGTATTTAATTTCTACGGTTTACCGATTATTGCCTCCTCATCTTCGGAAGTTTTCACCCTTTCCTTATTTCACCTTACATCCCGGCAGATTCCCTGCAATCCCGGCAGCCTCCCTGCACCATCAGTCAGCTGCCAGCACTTAAATTAATCTTATCACATTATCTATCCTATCACATTATCTCAATAATATCCAGAGAACCCCTGAAAATATTTTCAAGGTTTCTTTGCAAGGTTTCTTTGCAAGTCTCTTCTACAGCTGCTTGCAGTTATTTTCTCTGCATTAAAGTGTGTTAACTAAATTAAAATAACTATTTAACCATGTTATAATGCATTAAAAACTGTAGGTCAGGCTGGTCGAAACCCCGGGATGAATTTCACCTTCAGCATCAACCAGGACCGAACCATCCAGCCTCAGCTCCAGTCCCCCGCCCAGATCATTTAGATAATAAGGAGTAGCAGCTGTTACCCAGTCCCCGGTCTCGGTGAGCAGAGCCAGTCCCAGGCTGGCAAAGGGATCTAGCTGGGTTGAGATATTCAGGATAATGAGATCCCTGCCGGCCATAATACTCGCAGTTCCTGGAGCGGCAACAGGAGCTTCCTCGGCTTCATTATCCGCAACAGGCAGGCCATTATCTCCCTCTACCGGCTGCTGATCACCCAGAATCCCGGCCAGCTGACCAAAATTGAAGTCATCCTGGAGAAATCTGAGATATTCAGCCTGGAGAAATACCAGCCGTTCATCAAATTCCCCGATCAGCCAGCTGTAATCCAGCCCCAGCTGAAGCATGATATCATCCAGGTCCTGCTCAGCAAAGGCAAAATAACCCAGGGAACCATAGATACCAAAATCCTGAAGATCTCCGCTGTAAGTCACCCCACCCCGGAAAAGGTGATCGCTGCCAATCTCAGGCAGCCAGGGAACAGGCAGCGGTTTATAGCTCAGGTTAAAACTTAAATCATATCCCGGGGACGGCAGCCTCAACCTGGTTCCCAGACCGAGCTGATCAGCCTCCACTGTCAGAGCCGGGAAGGAAATAACCGCCTGAAAGCTCCGTCCCCCACCCAGGGAATGGAAATAACGCAGGCCATCAATGCCGGGAGTTACCGTCTCGCCGGCCAGGCCATCTATGCCAATTCCATAATCCAGCAGATTGAGCATCGCCCCGTAGGACCAGGAGACCGGCTGCCGGCCGACAGTAAAATGCCCCTGGTCGAAGGGCCTTCTCAGATAGAGATATTTAAGACCAAAATCGGCATTACCGGCGCTGTCCAGCCAGGCCTGGGCCACCAGCCGGGGTTCCACGGCAGCAGTCGCAGGAAGAAAAAGTTCAAATTCTCCCCGGCCAATCAGCGAGGTGTAAAAGCTGCCATCCAGGTAGGATATGCTGCCTCCTGTTTCCAGCTCCCCGCCAATCTCAACAGCCTGAACCCCCTGCTCGCCTGTCAGACCCGTCAGTCCCATTACCAGCAGCAGTGGAATCAGGAACAGAGACACCAGAGATAAAATCAGCAGCCTCATGCCTGAAACTCTCGAAGAAAATCGTCCGGTTTCTTCTGGTTCTATTTTAAACCAGGTATTTTGCCCTGCCCTTTGAATCATTTTTTTAAAGCCCCCCGGCAATTATCATTTTTATCATAATCTGATAACTTTTTTTATCATAATCCAATAACTTTAATTAAAATAATTACCCGATAATTTTTATTTTATAAACTTTCCTGCCCTTTTACCCCTTAACACCATGACATCCTGGCACCATAACACCCTGGAACCATGACATCCTGGCACTATAACATCCTGACACGCTAGCATACTGGCATACTGGCAACCAGACAGCCTAGCATACCTACACTAACCCAATCGAAATAAACTAATCAGCCAGATATCTTTTATCTCCCTCCCGCCGGGTTATACCCTTCTCATCAAAATGCTCCAGCAGCGGCAGAGCATACTTGCGGCTGCTGTCCAGCAGATCCCGGAAATCACTGAGCTCCATCACTCTCTGCTCCTCAAGAAAATCCCGGGCCAGCCCGACAGCCCTCTCATAGGCCCCGGCGGCAAAATAGATATCCCGGGTAATCCGAATCAGCTCGCCCTCTCTTTCTAAAGCCAGCACCACTTCCTGCACCTGCCTGCTCTCCTCTTCATTTCCGCCAAACTCTTTAAGCTCTTCAGCCAGCCGGGAATCAAGATCCGATAAATCCGGGGGAGCAAAGAGGTTCTCCCGGTAAAGCTCCAGAATCTTCTCCCTGAACCGACCGGCCTTACCGGTAAAATCGACTTCAAAATCCGGCAGAGCCAGAAACTTCTCCCGCTCTTCCAGTTTTCCAGCTGCCGCCAAATCCTCCATGATCTGATTAAACTCGGTACTGGCCAGCTCAACCTCCAGCCGGGAGCGGAGCTCCTCCCGGCTGATGCCGGGCCGCAAAGGATAATTCCGGTGAAATTCCTCCAGAATCGAGCTGCTCTTCCTGGCGACCTTCTGCCAGACCTCAGCAGCAATCCAGCTCGGCTTTTGATAGCGGGAAAGCTCCTTCACTTCATCCCCGGCAATCAGCTCATCCAGCACTCCTTCAAGCTCAACTCGGGAAAGGTTGGTCTTTTCCACCAGTTCATCCATTTTCAGGGGCCTTCCGGCCAGTTCCAGAGTCAGGGCCACCCGCTCCGCCGGTGTACCCTGTTCTTTAATCTCAAGCTCCCTGACAGCCTCAGAATCCTGTTTGCGCCGCCGGGGAGGAGAGTTCTCTATCACCCGGCCCCCACCAACAGTTATCATGGGAGAATAGCGTCGGACCACAAAATTTTCCAGATAGCGGGAAACCACCTCTTCCTCCAGTCGGAACTGGACCAGCCCCTCCTCTCCCGGAAGAATTTCTTCTTTATCAATCATGTAAACCCGTCCCAAAACCTCCCGGGCTCCAATATGAAAGCGGATCCTGGTGCCGTGTTCCATCACCATGGGAGATGAAGGCAGCATCTTCAGTCTGCCGTCCAGCCGGGAAGTGGCAATCAGGCTGCCAGGCTCGGCCAGCACATCACCCCGCTCAATCTCCTGCTGCTCAATGCCGGCCAGGTTAACCCCCACTCTTTCCCCGGGATAAGCCTTTTCCCGTTTTTGATTATGTACCTGAATGCTGCGGATCCGGGCCTCCTTTTTGCCGGGATAGATCAGCATGGTCCGCCCATTCTCCAGCGAACCCCGGACGAGCGTGCCGGTAATCACCGTTCCAAAACCGGACATGGTGAAGACCCGGTCAATCGGCAGATAGGCATTGGCCTCGCTGTCCTTTCCGGGAATTTTAGCAGCCTCTTCCCTGAGAGCCTCCTGAAGTTCCTCCAGACCTTCTTCAGTAACGCCGGAGACCGGCACAATGGGAGAATTGGCCAGAAAGCTCTCCTGCAGCTGCTCCCGGCAGTCCTCGATTACCAGTTCCAGCCACTCCTCTTCAACCAGGTCGATCTTGGTTATCGCCACCACCCCGTATTTTACCTGAAGCAACTCAAGAATCGCCAGATGTTCACGGGTTTGAGCCATAATCCCTTCGTCAGCGGCAATCACCAGCAGGGCCAGATCGACCCCGCCAGCTCCGGCCAGCATGTTTTTAACGAACTTCTCATGGCCCGGCACATCAACAATCCCGGCCTTAATGGCATCCGTCAGCTGAAACCCGGTAAACCCCAGATCAATTGAAATCCCCCGCTCCTGCTCCTCTTTGAGTCGGTCGGTATTGGTCCCGGTCAGTGCAGCAATCAGGGTGGTCTTGCCGTGATCAATATGACCCGCCGTCCCGATGATTATATTTTTTTCTGTAGAACCTCCAGTCTTCTCAGCCATTGTTCACACCCCTAAATCAATCATGATTTGTAAATTATCTGATTGGTTTTGATGATTCTGATTGGTTTTGATGAATTGGCGCTGATAATTCTGATTGGTTCTAACAAAATGGTTTTGTCTAAAATCCCTATCTGCTGTGCAAGCATTTGTTTGATACCCGAATTTAAATAATATTCTCTGTCCTAATATCCCCAAGCCTAATTCAAAATCTCATCTAAAGCCGATTCCAGCGCCCGGCAGATAATATCTTCATCGCCCTGCTGCAGGGTTCGGACATCAAAAATCATCCGGTCATCGGCCAGCCGGGTAAAGACCGGGGGATAACCGGTGCGAATAGCTGCAGCCACCCGGTCAATCTTACCTGCCGACCAGCGCAGACTGACAATTCTGGTGGGCAGTTCCGAAAGAGGATAGGCTCCTCCTCCTACCCGGGAAATATCCTTTTCCACCTCCACAGAAAATTCCTCACCAGGAAGCAGCTTCTTGATAGCCTGCTTCAAACCTTCAGCGCTTTCCTTCAGCTCAGCATCTCCCAGACTCAGCATTTTCAGGGTCGGTATTTCATCAATAACCCCCTCGGGATCAAGATAAGCCTTCAGGGTTCCCTCCAGAGCAGCCAGGGTATATTTATCCACCCGAACCGCCCGGGTCAGGGGATGCTTCTTCAACCTGGCAATATATTCACTTTTCCCTACAACTATTCCAGCCTGGGGACCGCCAAGAATTTTATCTCCACTGAAGGTAACAATATCAGCTCCAGCTGCCACCCGTTCAGCCGCCGTGGGCTCAGGCTGCAGACCAAATTCCTTCATATCGAGAAAAACACCACTACCCAGATCATCCAGCACCGGCAGATCATGCTTCCGGCCCACCTCCACCAGCTCCTCCAGTTTGACATCCCGGGTGAAACCCACCACCCGGTAATTGCTGGTGTGAACCTTGAGCAGCAGAGCCGTCTCTTCCGTAATGGCCTCTTCATAATCTTCCGCATAAACCTTATTGGTAGTGCCAACTTCAACCAGCCGGGCACCTCCCTGTTTCATGACATCTGGAATCCGAAAGGAGCCGCCGATTTCAATCAGCTCACCCCGGGAAATAATAACCTCCCGGCCTGCAGCCAGCGCCGACAGCGCCAGCAGCACCGCCGCCGCATTATTGTTAACCACAAAGGCTGCCTCGGCTCCGGTCAGCTCACAGAGCAGCTCCTCAATATTATCATAGCGGGAACCCCTTTCCCCGGTCTGCCGGTCAATCTCCAGGGTGGTGTAGTGACTCCCGGCCATTTCCATCATTTCCTTAGCCCTCCGGCTTAACAGCGAACGGCCCAGGTTGGTATGGACAATTACACCGGTGGCATTAACAGCCGGAGCCAGATTGGGCCTCAACCTCTCTTCCAGTGCCCGCTCCAGCCGCTCCAGTAGATTTGCCGGTGACAGCTTACCGCTCAGCTTTTCAGCCCGTTGCAGATCTCCTTCAGCCAGCAGCCCCAGCAGCTCCGCACGAGCCTCATCCAGCACCCGACGGATCTCCTTCACCACCAGCTCCCGGTTAAATTCAACAATCAGCTGCTCAGCAGCCTCTTCTTCCAGCAGATCATTAACCGCCGGCAGCCTGCGCAACAGTTTATTTTTGTCCATTATCCAAACCTCCAATCAGCAGAAATCCTCAAAAAATTCACTGGCAAATTGTATTCTGAATATTGACATTTACTAACATCTTATAACATCTACTAATTATAGTTCTTTAAAGCAGCAACAATTCCTGCCTGATAATGTCAGACCCCGGATAAATCCAAACAAACCGGTTCAACAAAAAACAAAAACCAGACCGCCGGTTAAAACGGTCTGGCCTTTGATTCCTAACAGATCTAACTTGCACTTCAGCCTTACTATTCCAGTTTCTCAAAGACCTGCTGGCCTTCCACCCAGGTAATTAAAGTCAGCAGAGCCTTCTCGATAATCTCCCGGTCAAAGATCCGAGCGCTGGCCGCCGAAGTGCTTTTCCCTACCTTGTTTATGCAAATATACCTGGTATATTAAAACCATTTTATAGCTGTAGAATATAGCTGTATATTATACCTGTAGAATTAGAATTCCATCAATCCTCATCTATATCTTCCTGACAGACCCGGGAACTGAAATAATCACTGTCTATTACCCGGGTTATCCTGGGCTGGAAGGACTCTCTGCCGCCCAGAAAATTATCCAGTTTTCTCAGGCCGAGGAAAGAAGTCACCAGAAAAATCAGTGCTCCCAACATACCAACCAGTTCGCTGTCACTGCCAAACCAGGCCCGGCCGATAAAGCTAAAGGCATAATACCCGAGAAACATAAAAATCAGCGGAAAAAGATAGACCATGAAAGAGGCAAAGAAAACCTCCCGGTCTCCCATCTCCAGGGCCACCCGTTCTCCGGATTTGGCCCCGATGGGGTTATCAACCTGGACCTCAAGTTCATTACTCGATTTATTGCCAAGAGCCAGTCCGCAGCCGTGCTCGCACCTATCACAGGCCGCACTGCGTACCAGCTTAACCGTCGCCTTTTTCCCACTATTAGCAACCACTACCGCTTCCTCTTCCACCGGTTTCACCTCCATCATAAGGTCATCATCCAGCCAGGCTTACCTGTTCCAGCCAGCCTGGCCGGTTCGACAGCCTATCCATTTCCCAAACCAGCCTGGACAGTTTATCCAGTTCCTGCCAGCCTGAACAGCCTATCCAGTTCCCTGCCAGCCTGTCCAGTTCCAACCAGTCTATCCAGCCCATCCTAAAATCCAGTTTCTCTGCCGCACCACAGCAGCTCAATCCTGGCCCTCAAGCTATTCAAGTCACAGCCTCACATCACCATAAGCGCAACCTTAACCTATTGCCATCAAAATTTGCATCCCTTTAACCCGTTTGCATCCCTTTAACCTGTAAGATCAACTTTAACTTACACTTATATTATACAAGCAAATTAACCGCTCTGCAAAAAAAAGGTGCTTCTCGTCAGCAGCCAACAAGTTGATCTTAAAAAAAAATTACGATGGCAACGCAGCTGAAGCCAATTTAAAATTTACAGTGCCCTGTGCAGATCTCCTCTGCTAATAACAGGCCCCCTCAGCTAATAAATGTTAGATTACTTAGATTTTTAATCCCGGTAAGCTTGATCTTGATGATAACAGGTTTTTATAGAAACCTTCATAAACTTGCAGTCTAATTTCCTGATCCAGTCTCTCTTCTCAACTAAATATCAGGATATCTTTTCAACTAAATATCAAGATCTCCTCTCAGCTAAATATCAAGAGCTCTTCTCAACTAAATAAATAATAAAATTAATTGAAACTAATCTAACACGAAAAAGCCATTCCCCCCGTCCTGCTGGCTTTTTTGGGTTTTAACTTAACTTTTTGCAGCCTGTTAAAATCTCAAATTAAAGTTTCTCCGTCTTTCTCACCATTCTTAAAATAGCTTCTTCATCAGCATATTCTTTCACTTTCTTTAATTTAATCCAACTTATCTCCCGGGACTCCTTGCTCCTGCTAATTTCCTCCACTTCTTCCGCTTCCATTAAGTATCTTATATCATAATGATAGTGTTCCTTATATTTCTCATTTTCAGGTATTTTGTGAACATCAATGTCAAAAATGTCATCTTTAAGTAATGATAAAGTTCTTAATCCTGACTCTTCTCTGGCCTCTCTTAAAGCAGCATCACTTACCAATTCATCATCTTCAACATGACCACCAAGCTGTATCCACTTATTGAAAACAATATGATTATGTAAAAGAACTTTGTTTTTATCCGAATTAACAATCCAGGCTGAAGCAGTTAAATGCCCTTCAGGATTATTAAGGCCCGGATTATCCTTATTATTAACGATAAAACTAATAATTTTCTCCTTATATTCCTTTTCAAGCGGGTTGTCTGTATTATATGTCCTGATTTCTTCTAAAATTTCATCAACCCGGTGGTATGATTTATGATTAGCAAACCCCATTAATACTTCCCTCCCTGCCTTGTAAAAACATGTACGTAAAATTCCCTGCCGGGTATAAAGTTCTTTTCTTTGAACTTATTCTTAAATTTAAAGCCCAGTTTAGGTGTGATTTTTAAGGATTCTTCATTAAAATCAGCAACCCAGGCTTCTACTTCAATCTCCCGGGGGATCAACTTAAAAACTTCATCTGTCAATCTTTTTCCTATCCCCTGTCCCCTGAATATCGAATCAACCAAAATTGAAGCTTCGTAGCCTTCCTGATACTTCTTTACCCCCAGATAACCTATCAGGGAGCCCTTATCTTCAGCAACCAGCACTTTAAAAATGTTCTCACCAAACAGCCATTCTTCAGCTTTAGCATAATTGTCTATACTACCTATCGGAACCTGCTTTGCCCATTCATGTTCTCTGGAAAATTTACCAGAAAGGTTTATAAGCCCTTTGATATCATCTTGTTTGGCCGCTCTAATATTCATCAAACTACTCCTTAATATTATCATGTTTTAACCCGAATATTTCATGTTTTAACCCGGCAAAAACCATTTTTATGAACCCGGATTGATAACTTTTTGGAAATGCAGGTTTTCTGAGCCAGTTTTTTCAGGCTGCCTGATAATTAACCAAATTATTTTGTTGAAATGCAATAAATTCAGTATAATTTGCACTGAAACTAATAATACCCAGCTCAAATCAAATTTTGTATCTCTGAAATTATACCTAATTTTGTATCTTTGGGATTATACCTAAATTGTAGTATGTCGGCCTTAATTGCTGCAGTATACCGGCCTTAATTGCTGTAGTATGCCAGCCTTAATTGCTGTAGTATGCCGGCCTTAACTGCTGCTATATATTATGAATATCCTGCCACTCGGTGTGGAATACCCCTTCCTTATCCTTTCTCTGATAAGTATGAGCCCCAAAATAATCTCTTTGAGCCTGAATCAGATTGGCCGGACTCTCCTCAGCCCTTAGGGAATCATAATAATCCAGCGCTGAAGTAAGGGCCGGTATTGCCAGACCAACATCCTTTGCCGTCCTCACAACATCTCTCACAGCGGCTATTTTCCCGGCAGTTTCAGCCCTAAACCTGCTGGAGAAAAAGAGATTAACCGGCTCTTCTTCCTGGTAAACCTGCCGGATCTCCTGCAGCAAATTTGCCCTGATAATGCAGCCATCCTGCCAGATCCTGGCCACTTCAGCCAGGTCCAGATCATAGCCGTACTCCTCTGAGGCGGCTTCCAGCAGTTTCAGTCCTTCAGCATAGGCGATTAAAATTCCGAAATCCAGGGCATCTTCCAGAGAATCCAGCAGTCTGTCTTTCTCCTGCTGCCCCAGTCTGTCTTTCTCCTGCTGCCCCGGTCTGTCTTTCTTGAGCCCCCCTAACTCCCGGCTGATTTTAAGCCTCTCATCCCGAACCGCTGACAATAACCGGGAATTAACTGCAGCGGTAATACAGGGCACAGCAATACCGAGCTCCAGGGCATCCTGCACGCTCCATTTCCCGGTACCCTTCTGTGCGGCAGTATCCAGTATCACGTCAATCAGCTTCTCCTCTGACTTCTCATCATCCCGCCGCAGGATTTCAGCCGTAATTTCCAGGAGATAGGAATCCCGGGATTCATTCCAGCGGGCAAAGTACCCGGCCATCACCTCCGGTTCCAGCTCCAGGATTTTTCTCATAATATCATAAATCTCTGCAGTTAACGCCATCACCCCGTATTCAATGCCATTATGCACCATCTTGACATAATGACCGGCCGAACCGGGCCCCAGGTAGCCCACACAGGGCCCCTCGAGGGTTTCAGCTGCGGCCTCCCGAAAAATTTCTTCAATCTCCTGGTAGGCCTGCCGGTCACCTCCCGGCATCAGCGAGGGGCCATGCAGAGCCCCATATTCACCACCGCTGATTCCGGAGCCCAGATAACGAATCCCCAGCTTTTCCAGTTTTTCAGCCCGGCGGTCGGTATCCCGGAAATGAGAATTGCCTCCATCTATAATGATATCCTCTCGATCCAGCAAAGGTATCAGGCTGTCAATCACAGCATCAACCGGGTCACCGGCCTTAACCAGCAGCATGACTTTCCGGGGCCGGATCAAAGAATCAACCAGCTCCTCCAGGGTATAGCAGCCCCTGATATTTTTCCCGACTGCCCTCCGTTCCATAAATTCATCGATCTTGTTACTGGTCCGGTTATAAACAGCAACTTTAAAACCGCTGGATTCAACATTTAAAACGAAGTTCTGACCCATCACAGCCAGACCAATCAGCCCGAGATCGCATTTATCACTCACATATAGCCCTCCTCTGCCTGGTAGGCGGTTTTCCAGAAATATTATTAACCCTCAATCGATTGTGATAAAATCGATCGGGACGACACCAATCTGGTAGTTGAACAGTCATCCCGGATCGCTTTAAACCAACGCTTTAAACCAACGCTTTAAATCAGCGCCTTAAACCAGTACTTTAAACTAGTGCTTTAAACTAGTGCTGTAAACAAATGCTTTAAACAAACGCTATAAACCAGCGCCTTAAACCACCACATTAACCAGTTTCTCCGGCACCACAATCACCTTTTTAA
>LKMJ01006056.1_pt1 | contig 11415 bp, 16 predicted proteins | sample 643391 | NCBI WGS metagenome assembly LKMJ01 (sample SAMN04112250, study PRJNA286221) | soda lake metagenome | biome: soda lake; feature: Kulunda Steppe; material: water; isolation source: sample PL-Br10 brine of Picturesque Lake | place: Russia: Kulunda steppe | collected 2010-07
GGGGGGGGGGGGGGGGGGATGTGTGTGGATGGGTGTCCGTGTGCTTGCACATGTTATTATGAGCGCGTCACACTGCTGGAATGCAGCACGAGCGGGGCCGCGCTAGCACAGCCAGAGCTCTGCAGTGGGGAGGACTTAGGGCGCACATTGCCTCCTTGTTCCTGGCAGGCTGCAGCGTCATACACATGCGATGGCCTGCGCAGCTAACCCTGCACACGCCCCGCGGCACCCACCAGCTTCTTGATGCTGTTGCTGTCCAGCTTAACTGCCGCCAGCTTCAGCACGTACATGGCCTTCTTCTTGTACTTCAGAGTCGACTTGTCAGTCTGTGGGCAACACACGCACACACACACACACACGCAGACCCTGTATAACGATATTGGACGGGCCAAGGCATAGTCATGCCTGGCCCACATGCATGCCCTTTTGCCGGTTGAGGCCCAGCATTGCCCATCCACACTTCCTAGACCGGTTTGCACAGCGTAAGTGTATGGCTGCAGGTTGCACTCCGCACGCCGCCAGTTCAACATCAGAGTGTAGCTTTCCAGTGGCAGACCGGGCACCGACAAGAAGATTACAATATGCCCAGTCCTTTGGAGAACAGCATGGCCATGTGGAATGGACAGTGGAGGCAAGTGGAATGCTATCGGAGGGAGTTACTTCATGGTTGTTCTTTCAGTGTATGATAATGTGCTGAGGAGCGGGACCGCATGCACATGTAAGCTGCAAGCGCACACGTCAATTTTATGAGCGACAGGGTGCGCGCATATAGAACTTTGCCAGAATTCAACAGTGTTTACCCTTGCAGCCCGAAGTCAGGACGGAAGTGTGCACACTTGTCTTGGGGCGCTTGCCAGTGGGCCTGAAATGGTTATCCGCTTGCATGTGCTTTGGCACGGCATCAGTACAAAACATGCTGGCTGCACTGTAAACAGGCAAAGCTTGGTGCTTTGACACATTGTGCGTGCTTTTTTGCTTTTGAAAGTAGGGCTAGCGCTCACCACTGCCAACTCCTTGCCGTCCATGTAGAACATGAGACGCATGGCCTCTGGGGTGTCAAGGAATTTTTGAATGGGGGCCCTGCAAATGTGAGGCACACCACATGCGCACGCTTGTGTATGGGAGCACTGGGCAATGCGCATGCAGACCTGCCCAAACCAAGTAAGTTCCACCCACTTTGACTCCGGCTTCTCAGGGCTGAGCAGCTTTTCAAACTGCTCGCCCCTGACCTTGAGGGTGCTAACCACCCGGTTCTGCAGGTATCCATACCTGCGTGTGCGGCAATAGTACGCGCGGTGCACATCTGGTTCGCGCCCTGCGTGGCTTGCACACCGCAAGCGAATCAGCACCAATTCAGTGCAATGCCGGACACCTACCTCGTGTCAGGTCCCTGAGATACATTATGCTGCACCTCCTCGCGATCACCCTCGGTGTCGTCCCCACCTTTGCCCATATCCGCCGGGCCTTATATGCAGTGCGCCTTGAAGATTCGTTTGTCACAACACTCTCATAGATGAAAAGTTACAACATTATTTTTGTCTAATCATTCCATTGCGTCACTTACTCTTACTGAGACCCACAAACCCGTGCACATGCAGTATAGGAAGCAAATGTATTCAGAAGACAGATCAATCAAACGCTCAACTTCGTCGACAAACTGACCAACTTGAATTGAGCAAAAGTGAGGACCGTTTAGCATATTAATTCACTTCCTAACCTGGAGGTGCAGGACCTCAGTGTTTTGTGAAGGTCTCCATCATGGCTTTTGATAGAGGAGGCCGTGGTGGGCGTGGAGGCGGTAGGTGCTCTCGTATTTTGCATCTCTATCTTGGCAAAGTGCATGCGTTGTCATATCTCCGCTACCGTGGGAGAGCAAGCGCCGGCAGAGAGGGCTGGCTGCACATTAGTCAAGGCAGGCATGATGTCTCCACTTTCAACAACCTTGAGCAACTTGAATGCATGCAGGACGTGGTGGGCCTCGTGGAGGCGGTGTTGGCAGGGGGGGCTTTGGCGGTCGTGGAGGGGGTGTGGAAAAGCGCGGTGGAGGGCGAGGAGGACGGGGCGGAGGCCGTGGAGCGCCAAGGTGCGGCACATAAGTACACGTCTTTGAGATTTGTTCTGCTACTGGCGAGTATGCGGAGCCGCAGGCTTGGAGAGTTGGACTGCGTCAGCCTTCAGGGTTTCGGCTTGTTTTGGAGGGTGTGCTCGGCGAACCTTGGCAGAGCTTCATGTGTGCTGCCTTCAACATTCACAAACGCAACACTCTGGGCCATCACCCACCAACACATCTGCAGGGGCAGGGGAGGAGGCAGGGGAGGAGGCAGGGGAGGCAAGATGGGGGGAGGAGCCAAGGTGGTTGTGGAGGCCCACCGCCACGACGGCGTGTTCATTGCTCGCGGCAAGGAGGATGCCCTGGTGACGCGCAACCTGGTGCCTGGCGTGAGCGTGTACGCCGAGAAGCGGATTGCCACGGAGGTGCCCAAGGCAAACGGCGAGGGCACAGACAAAGTGAGGAAAAGAGGGTTGGGCATGAAGGGGAAGGGAATGAGGGCGAGGTCTCCCTCCTGCACCAAGCACCCTCCTGTTTGGTGTTGCTGCACAGAACCCAGCCATGGGGTCTCTGCGCATGCTTTGTGTGCATGCCGCAGCCCAGTAGGTGAGCGTGGCCTTGCCCAAATGCAGCAGGTTCCGATTGCTCCCGCGATCGTTTTTGTTTGTGGCCTTGTGCCTTGTGCACGGTTGGGCCTGCAAATCATGGGGGTTATAGATGCACAGAGATCGGCCAGCAAAGTCACTACATGCACACTGCTTGCATGGCTCCCTGGTGAGGTGGCTATGCACAGCATGCATGCATGCATGATGCCTCTGTGCATAGGCTGCATGCCATTCTATAAAAACCCTTCAAGCAAGCAGGGATGCTGTTTTACACACATGTCCTTGCATCCCCCTTACGTACCCGCCAGCCACAGCTGCTGACAGCCAGCCACCTAACTGCACCCCTCAGGTTGAGTACCGCGTGTGGAACCCCTTCCGCTCCAAGCTGGCGGCTTCCATCCTAGCTGGCGTCGACAATATCCATGTAAAACCTGGCTCGAAGCTGCTGTACCTGGGTGCGGCATCCGGCACCAGTGTGAGCCACTGCTCAGACCTTGTGGGCCCAGGTAGGCCACTCGCACTCACTTGTATCAGCGTTTGAGCATGATACCTGTCTTACACGTGGGAACCCCATCTGCAAACCTATGAGTGGTTGGTTGGCTGCGAGGGGCACAACTAGCTTCCTGGTGGCTCGCCGGCTGATCCATGCCAGCCAATTTTGCATCAGTTCAGCAGGGGTCTGCATTGCATGCGAGGCCTGGCAGGCTAGGCTGGTCATGAGGGCAAGGAGCTGCGTGGTCCTTGTGCAGTGCTGCAAGCCAACGTACGATGCGAGCCGTGGTGCGTGCCTGGAAGCAGGGCAAATGCGCACCCATTTGTCAGGGGCACCCCTGACCATGCGTGACTTGTGTGCGCGCAGAGGGTGCTGTGTACGCCGTGGAGTTCTCGCACCGATCCGGCCGTGACCTCGTCAACATGGCCAAGCAGCGGCCAAATGTGATTCCCATCATCGAGGACGCACGGCATCCACAGAAGTACCGCATGTTGGTGGGTGCGCCTGCATGCATGGGCACGAACACTGGCTTGCCTGCGTGAAAGGGGAGGGAGATAGGGTGGGATGGACACCTGATGAGGAGTGGAGGGGAGAACAAGAGGTGTTGGCTGCTTGGGTGCGCCCAGACAGGTAAGGCCCCATAGAGAGGCATGGAGCTTGCATGTTAAACGTGCAACGGCATGGTGCGGGGCTCCAACAAGCCCTGTGACCTGCAAGTGCTTGAAGCTCTAGCAGGCCGTAGGGCTGCTCAGCAACCTTCATGAGCTCCTTTCACCCGGTCTGGTTGACATAGCCACCTGAGGAGCATCATTGCCAGATGGCCATCTGGCAAGTGCTCCGCAGTGCCAATGCTCCTCCACGTATGCGTGGTCTGAGGTGGCCCCCCCCTCCGCCCATAACACCCCAAAAAAGTATCTACCTGACACCCCCTGCAACTGTGCACCCTTTGCGCAGGTGCCCATGGTGGACGTGATCTTCGCGGATGTTGCGCAGCCTGACCAGGCCCGTATCGTGGGCCTCAACGCGCAGTACTTCCTCAAGAACAACGGCAACTTCGTCATCTCCATCAAGGCCAGCTGCATTGACAGTACGGCACCCCCAGAGGCCGTGTTTGCGCGCGAGGTGAGCGTGCTGCCTGCCTGCCTAGCTGGCTGTCTTTCTGTGTGCGCGCGTGCACTCTTGCAGGCTTTGTCTGGCGGCACTGAGCATAACATCGGGGTCCACCTTGCGGCAGGTTGCTGGGCGGCTAGGTCCTTGGCCGGTCACTTTTGGCTGAGGACACCCTGTGCAGGTGGTGGACTTGCTGTGCTTGGCACAAAAGAGGAAAGCACACTTAAATCATCCTCTTGTGAATGATGCAGGCCTCTTGTGAATGGTGTAGGCCTCTTACTGTTGTGCCGAGCCAAGCTTCCCACCCAGCCAGGTTCTTTCCCGCGTTGCGCAGGCTTGTTTTGGGGCTCGTGTCCCAGGGCGCGCCCTGTAAGCAGGCGCTTGAGCTGTATGCTGCCCTGCATGTCTGTGCGTCACCGTAGGTCAAGAAGTTGCAAGAGATGCAGCTCAAGCCCAAGGAGCAAGTCACGCTGGAGCCCTACGAGCGTGACCACGCCATGGTTGTGGGCGTGTACAGGCCGCCCCCTAAGAAGAAGGATTGATCCATCCATCGCTTTGTACTATATGTGGACTCGACAGTGTGCATGTCAGGTGTCTGTGCGCGCACATGCAAGCATGTGTGCATGTGTGCTTGTTGGAGGGTTGGGGTGCAGGGGATGTGTTTACATGGGGGTCTGGCTGCGCTCCAACAGTGAGGCCGGAATGGGGAACAGGGTGAGTGTGTGAAAAAGCCAAGGATTGCTCCGTTTTGCTTTGGAGGCCTGCCTGAACCCAAGGTGGGATTCGGACCATTGATGATCGGTGATTGAGCTTCTGCCTGAATGAGGGGCTCTGATCACCCAAAATGCCGTTTTTTTAGGGTGCTATCGGATTTAATACTTCTTGGACAGCTACTTGGATTGGCACCTTGTAAACTAATCTAACAGCATGTGCATTATTAACAGTCTGTCCACTTATGCTGAGTTACCTAATCTAAAGGACAGTGTCCGTGTTGGCTGCCAGGCCCCTTACCTAAAAGGCCTGCAACCTGAATTAAATCTAGAAAGTTGCTCAAATTAAAAGTAATGTGGTCTGAAAGCTAGAGATGTTGGTGAAAAGCAGGTCTCACTCTCAAGACTACTGACTGGAAGTTTTGGACCTAAGAAGATGGTAGCTGCCACATCCAAGAAAGCAGACGACTTATTGGGGCAGGTGTCTACCAATCTAGTGTGGGCAACTCGAGTTTGGTTGAACCTGATGGTGCAGGTATAACCAACACCATAGGTTAGGTTACAAAGCTGTACCTGCCAAACGAGGGCAGCTTAGCTGAAGCCGAACAGGCCTGCAACCGAAACAAAAAGAGGCAAGCTAGGTTGTGTCCTGAAATCTAGGCACAGCATTCCAGGCACTCATGCACATACAAGGCCAGGCCTTTGGTGTCTGCTTGGCTAATAAAGGCTCTTAGCCTGCTTGAATTTCTAGAAGAACCAACACAATGGGGAGAGCAGAACTGGCGGCCTGCGCTGCCGCAAATGGACATGGTCATAATCATATTACCACAGACAGCCTCACCTCATTCCATCAAGTTCGGAAACAATTGTTGTACCCAGAGAAGCACTGTAGAAGATATCCTAAAAACTCTCTCTAATACCATTCATAACTCTCAATCCCACATCTTCTTTAAGTTGAATCCCATAAAGTTAAATCTCATCGCTAGCAATGAGTGAGTGAGTGAATGAATGAATGAATGAATGAATGTGCAGACGCACTTGCCAAATACTAAGCCTGCCACGGAAATATTCTTCTCGCTGACACAACGATTCGCACTGCAGGCCCTAGTGGACACCCCTTGTTTGATGTTAGCTGGTAAGCTTTTGAAAAATTTCATCAGCAAGAATCCGGAACTGAAGCTCTTCAATATGGCACCAGATTAATTTCCAAATCTCCAAGCTTGATCAAAATCCCACATGCACATGAACCAGACTTATGCCAACTCAGAAACAGGATATTATTTTTGTTTCCAGAGTCTGCTTCCACATGTCAACGAAGGTAAAAGCAACGCATTTTGGAGCATGTCCAATCTCTCCCTCCAAATGAAACGCAACATCTTTTGCTACCACACAGGCACACTTCTTAATCAAAAGCATGCTATCTGCTCTTAAAAGTCCACCAGCCTTCAGTTTCCACTCTGCCAGCAAGCAGACAGTGCTCTTCATGTCCTTTCAGGGTGTCAACACAACATCATTTCCTAAATGATTTGTGAACGCCACAACATTGCCTGCAGGTTCGTCATAAAAGCCATCAGCAAAGGCTCTCTAGTGTCGAGTGTTTGCTTCCTTCTTTTTGTGAGCTTTTCTGTGCTACTCTGCAGCTTTCCATTCACGGACACTGCTTGAGTACATGTTTGGGGTTCTGAGAAATGTGCGAACGCTCTAGCGGCTGCTTGGTTGAAGGAGCTAGTCAGCGAGCCTTGCTCTTGTTGATCTCTTCAGAGGTCATCCTTCACCTTCACCTTGATCTTGCCCTTGTGTGCTTGTGATCTGCCTTCAATAGACTCTGCCATTTCATTTCGGACCTTATGGACTATTTTTTGGCTGGCGAAGACCAGCAACAAACCAATCAGCCTAACGACCTGGCTGGCGGTTGACCCTAATCTTCAAGATTACAGTTGTAGTCTTGATCTGCCTTCGAGCATCTTTTGAGCACCAAGAACCTCTGGCTTCCAGACACTACCTTCCTCTATGAGCGCTTAAGCAGTTTTGGTTCGGGTTGCAGGCCTTTTAGGCCTATGTTGTTCAGACGCTCTCTACTGTTCAACAAGTTGTGGTCTGGGTTCCATGCTCAAACAACCGACTCAACCAATCTCCTGGCCTCGTGCAGGGCAAATCTGACACCGCACTGATCTGGGGTGACATTGCAGTGCAGATCTACTACATGCTTACACCTCACGGATCTTACACCAGCTTGCAAATACGGTGCTCAGTAAACTTTCAAGTATTGACAAACTCTTGAAGAGCAAGTGCCCCAGAGGTTCAGGAAGGCTGCAAAATAATCTGGTAATAAAAAGGAAGCACCCTTTGTCGAGTAGTCCACAACCAAGGATTGAACCATGTAGTATAAGGAAGTGTTAAAAGGCTCCTGTTCAGCTTGTGGGCCTGTCCTCCATACATGCTTTGACTGAATCCAATAGGGTAATCATGTGCTTCTGCAACCCCTCGTGGCCTCGGCAAGCAGCCAAGGGGTCACAAGAAATACAGGCAACTTTCAAATCGCCTACAGAGAGATTGGCATATCATGACAAGCTTACATAATATGCACGTGCAAATGCGCGTATTTAATCTCAGATGTGAGGAAGCTTGATGTAAGCTGCCCCTCCAACAGCAGTGCTGGACCAGTGCCGCGCCAGAGCAACAGGGCTTTCCTGAGAAGAACCGGGCACATTCCACAGACAGAGGCAGCGCTGGACAAGTAGCACCAGCTGGCACACAGTACCAGCTGGAGATGATAGGCCACGGGCTTGGCCGGATGTTGCCCTGGCTGTCAAGGGATGGCGTGCAGGCGGTGCAGCTGTCAAGTGCTGGCGAGCAGGAGGTGCAATTTTTGAGTGCTGGCGTGTAGGAGGTGCAGCTCTTATACGACGGTGAGCTGGAGGAGCAGCTGTCAAGCGCTGGCGCGTCCAGCTCCAGCCACAGGTGTGCTGATGGCCAGCGAAGAAGGGTGGACACGCAGGGTGGTGGCTGCGCGGCAGCCTTATTTCTGTGCCATGTCTGGGGCACGGTTAACAAATGCGTGGCGCCACACCAAGGGGACCTTGGTCTTGGAGGACTCCTAGAAGAAACCTGCTGTGCGTGGGTGGGGGAGGGCTTGGGGCCATTGGGCATAGAGGGGCCCCTCAAGCGGGGGCCTTGGACTCTTCTGTGTGAGGGTTGCTGTGCTTGAGATGAGGGGCGGCTTTAGGTCCTTGCGTATGGAGGCAACTCTGGAAGAGACTCGGCTGTGCAAAGGCAAAGGGAGGGCGTTGGCGTAGAGGTCTTGGGGTCTGTAGGCAGGTGCCGGTGCCAGCACGCTAGCACCTGGCTCGCCTCACTCGTCTGCAGCGCAAACAAAAGAAAGGGAGGCCGGTGGCACAGTCAGGTCTTGAGGTTGTGCACGAGAGCACCAGCGCCTGCACAGAGGCGGCCTGCATGGCCCTCAACCCAATAATGGGCCCCTGCCTTCCTACAAGGCAGGGTGCGAGGGTGTGCAGTAGGGGTCATATACCTATGCACCAGGCAGATGAAGTGCCAACGTGTCTGTGTGTGTGTGTGCTGCATCCGTATACACGTAGGCCTGTGTGTTCAGCTGCACGCAAGGCAGGCTGGGGGCCAGTATGCACTGTAGTGCACCCCAGGCAGGCCGAGGGCCAGACGAGTATGCACTGTAGTGCACATGAAGGCCAGTATGCACAGTAGTGCGCACCAGGCAGGCTGGGGGGCAGACATGGAGTGAATGGGTACCAATAGACACATTTGTGAATGGAATGCATGTGAATGGGTACCCTAGCGTGTGAAAATAGAAAGGGAGCAGGTACCCAGGATGAAATGGTAAGTGAGCCTTTGCTTTCTGCAGGGCTACTTGTGTACATAGGCAGCAAATGAAACAAGGCAGACGCAGGCAAGGCACTCATGGCAGGGCACTCATGGCAAGGCACTCATGGCAAGGCACTCATGGCAGGTGCCCTGCTGTTTCGCAGCGCGCTTCCGAGGGCGCCTCTGCTCACCTGCGCTCCCACAGGCATTCTGCACACAAAGCGGTAATACTACTGACAGCTCACAAACACTAACATGTCAGTTGACACACCAACACACAAGCACAGAAAGTGTGGACACACACAAGCACCTGCACCTGCACATGGCGCACATGTGTGAGCACGTGTGCACTGCCGGTGTGGATTCAAACACGGTGCTTGTGCACGCGCCCTCATGAGTGTGTGCTCGCTCACCCTTGCCCCCCACGACGCCTGGTGCCTTGTTGCTGCTGCGCCGCATCTCTGCGAGCATCAAGCTGTTAGTGCTCATCCGGAGGCGGCCGGGGCTCTCACGCCCCACTGCTCCTGCTGCCGCTGCTGGTGCACCCCCTGTAGCATTGGCCTGGGCGGCTTGAAGTCCTGACGAGGACTGTTTTGGGGAGGTCCTGCGGTGCAAGAGAGCCCCCACAAGCACACAGCGCTGAGTGGGGTGGCGTGCTGCATCTTTCAGGTGCAGGTGATGAGCACCCTTGGACACACACACACACACACACACCAATGCAAGTACTGTTGGACACACATTGGGAACTGCGGGGCACGCACACGCAAGCATGCCTACTGAGTCAGCGCCCTTCATCATTGACCGGGCTGTCTGAAAGGGTGTAGGCGATGCCTTGTTTGGCATTTGTGAGGATGGTGCAGGCGGCTTGCCCCAGATTCTTTGCCGCCATTCTGCTCTGCAGGGCCACACAAAATGCTAGGCAGGATGAGGCAGATCCTGCACTGGCACCCACCAGTGTGTGCACCCTCCCACCACCGATGCTTCCCATGAACCAGCCGGGACATGTGCTCTGTAAGCATTTGCTGGACAAAAGTGTGTGTGCGCGCGTGTGTTGACTTGGGGCCTAGCTCATGTAGCTCTTGTAGCTCATGTGGCTCATGGAGCTCATGTGGCTCATATATCTCATGTAGCTCATATAGCTCATATAGCTCGTGCAGCTCATATAGCTCGTGTAGCTCATATAGCTCATGTAACTCATGGCAGTACTGCTGAAATCTAGCAGGCACCAGCACAATGCCATCAAACACATCACTGGGTGAGTATGCGGCTGGACCGGATGAGCTGCACGCGCATAGGTACGCTTGGCTGGAGTGACAAACATGAAAGTGGACAGCTCAGTTTAACAGCATGGCGTAACTCGCATAACGTAAGTGTGGACAGCGCGGCAACATCCATGTTTGCAAAAAGATAAGGCTGAGGCGGCTGTGCCGCGCAACAAAGGGCTGCTTCCTGCTGTCCACCAAGCTTTCCTGAGCGCCAAGGTTGCGCGTGGGCGTGCTGGCCTCAGACACTTATCCGACCAGAATCCCGCGAGCTCTCCTCCTCTACCGCGTGTGCAGCCTTGTGCACAAGGCCCTAACTGCTTTGTGCACACCCTCAAGGCCCTTACTGCTTTGCTCACTGCACACTCGGACACTGCATTGTGCAGGCCAACGCACCTGTCATCACGCGCTTGCAATGATGCTGAATGACGGAGGTGTGCGCGCTGCAAGTGCACTCCGCGCAGGTGCTGAGCGCCTGCAAGCATGCATGGTGTGCGTATTTTGAGGCCTGGGCTTGAGATGAGTGCGTACGCGCATGTGTGCACCTCCCTTATTGTGTGCGTACGTCTATGTTGAGCCCTGCGTGCTGTGAGTAGGCATGCATGAACGCCCGCATGTGTTCATGTACCTACGGCCATGGTGCGCAGGATACGCATCCATGACAAGACGCACAGTTTTGAGTGCTTGTGAATACTTGCATGCTGACAAATGCGCCCCCATGCTTGCGCATGCTCAAGCCCGCACATGCACATGCACACGCACACGCACACGCGTATGTGTGCAATTGTGCTCTGACGGCACCATAGCAGCAACCCTGACCGCCTTGACCCGACCCACCACCTCATTGTCCTAAGTTTGAACTTGTTTAACTTCAAACTGTGTGTGTGCACTCACCCCCCGAGCCTGTCCGCTCAAGCAACACGCCAGGGGTCGGCAGAGGGGCGGCAGGGTGCAGGGACACAGTGCTCTCAGCAGAGGTGGGGGGCTGCAGCTCATCTGCATGTGAGGGACGCACATTGAGTGGAACGAGGTCCTGGCCATTGCACGCACACAGGTTGTGCTTGCAGAAGAGACAAGGCCAAAATGGGGCTGAGCATTTGGCAAACAAGGGACCCTGGTGCCTCATCAGCTACAAAACAAGGAACCCTGGTGCCTCATCAGCTACAAAAAGGGACCCTGGTGCCTCATCAGCTACAAAACAAGGGACCCTGGTGCCTCATCAGCTACAAAACAAGGGACCCTAGTGCCTCATCAGCTACAAAAAGGGACCCTGGTGCCTCATCAGCTACAAAAAGGGACCCTAGTGCCTCATCAGCTACAAAAAGGGACCCTAGTGCCTCATCAGCTA
>LKMJ01006057.1_pt1 | contig 11415 bp, 9 predicted proteins | sample 643391 | NCBI WGS metagenome assembly LKMJ01 (sample SAMN04112250, study PRJNA286221) | soda lake metagenome | biome: soda lake; feature: Kulunda Steppe; material: water; isolation source: sample PL-Br10 brine of Picturesque Lake | place: Russia: Kulunda steppe | collected 2010-07
ATGGTTGATGTCGAGGCTGGCGGTCGGTTCATCCAGTAGGAGTGCTGTGGGCTCCTGTGCGAGAGCACGGGCGAGGAGAATTCGCTGGCGCTCGCCGCCGCTGAGGTCGTCGACACGGCGGTCCTTGAGATGTGTCGTCTCCGTGCGCTCGAGCGCCTCCCTGACCGGGTCGTCGTCATCGGACCAGTTCAGCCGGGAGCGATGCGGAGTACGCCCCATCTCGACGAGCTGTTCGGCGCGAAACGAGAACCCGACGTGGGTGTCCTGTGGCACCGTCGCGAGCCTCTGGCTCACCGCCCGCGAACTCAGCTCCGAAACGCGTTCGTCGCCAAGCCGGACCGTTCCAGCGTCCGGTTCGAGAATGTCGTTTATCACCCGCAGTAGAGTGGTCTTGCCCGCGCCGTTCGGACCGACGACGGCGACAAGCTCCCCGGGTTCGACTGTCAGATCGATACCATCAAGCACCGAGACGTCGCCGAAGGACAGTTCGACACCCTCGACCCGAATCACAGCGAATGCACCTCCCGTTGTCGCAGAAGGAAGAGGAAAAATGGCGCTCCGACCGCCGCAGTCACGATGCCGACGGGGACTTCCGCTGGACCAGCGCGCGCAAGCGTGTCGGCAGCCACGAGGAAGGAAGCACCCGCGAGCGCGCTCGTCGGAATGAGAATCCGGTGGTCTGGGCCGACAACCAGACGCATCATGTGCGGGACGATGAGGCCAACGAAACCGATGACGCCCGCAACGGCGACACCAGCAGCCGTAATGACTGTCGACCCGGCAAGCAGAATCCGCTTCGTCTGCTCCACTTCGATACCCAGCGCCTGTGCGTCCTCCTCACCGAGGAGCATGACGTTCAGGTCGCGGGCGTACGCGAGCAGACCCACAAAAAAGAGCAGGGTCAGCGGTAGCGTCACCTCAACTTCGCTCCAGAGGCTGTTGCTGAGGTGACCCATCAGCCAGACGACGACCTGTTCCATGCTCTCACCTGATTGCAAGAGCAGATAGGAGATGACCGCACCCAGAAACGTCTGGATCGCAATACCCGCGAGCAGGAGTGTTGCAACCGGCGTCCGGCCGTTTTCGGTCGCAATAATGTAGACGAGAAACCCAGTGACGAGCGCGCTGGCGAACGCGGCCACCTGGAGAGGGATGGCCAGCGAGAAGACGATGACCGACACCGCACCGACGGCTGCGCCCGAAGAGACGCCGATGATCGACGGGTCGGCCATCGGATTGCGGAAGAATCCCTGCATTACGGCACCCGCAGTGGCGAGGGCGAAGCCGACGATAGCACCGAGAATAATCCGTGGAAGCCGGATGTCCCCCACAATCGTCTGCTCTGTCCCGGGAACGTCGAACGAGAACAGTCCAGTGTAGGAGATATCGACGTACGGTACCGGAATCCAGAGTCCAGCGAGGGAGGAGCTACCGAGACCGGCAGAGAGCCCAGTCGGCACTGCCACAGTGTTCAATGTCGCTTTTGCGACGGTGGGGATATCGATTCTGACCGGCCCGAGTGCTGCACTGACCATGATGGTCACACACAGGAGTGCAAACAGCCCACCCGACCACAGCAACACTCGCGTCGCTATTCGCATCAATACAAAGTCGACTTGCTTTAGATAAATATTTGTTGCATAAGCCCGGAAGCCGAGACATGCATCGAACAGGTGTACTCGTTGTCGTTGCTGTCGTTGCCGGACTCGTGTTGACCGGCGGCGTCGTCGCAGCGGATAGTGGTACAGAGAGCGCATCGATGGCGACCGCCCAGGAGGACTGTGAGTTTCCAGTAGAGATCGAAGACGGCGGCGGTGAGACGGTGACCGTCGAGGAGGAACCCGAGGAGGTCGTGGTACTCGCGCCGAGCAACGCCCAACACATGTGGGAAATCGGTGCTGAAGAGAAGGTAACCGGGATGCCAGTCAACATGTTTACAGCGTATCTCGAAGGAAGTGACCAGCGCACGAACGTCGTCGACGATCAGGGCCTTCCGATCGCAGAGGAGGTGATCGCGCTGGAGCCGGATCTGGTAATCGCAGCAGATATCATTAGTGAAGATTCCGTCAACCAGCTTCGTGACGCGGATCTGACCGTGTATCACTCGCCGCTGATGACCGGAGTCGAAGACATGTACGATGAGGTCGAGCGTGTCGGCCAGTTGGTCGGAGAGTGTGAGGGAGCGACACAGAGTATCGAGGAGACACAAGAGCAGATAACTCAGATCGAAGAGGCCGTGGCTGAGGAGGAATCACCGACGGTCTTCTACGACCTCGGATTCCCCTGGACAGCAGGTGAAGGAACTCTGGAGAACGAACTGATCACGAAGGCCGGTGGGGAGAACATCGCGCTGGAAGCCGACGAGCCAGCGTACTTCGAAATCAGTGAGGAAGTCGTTGCAGACAACGACCCAGAGTGGCTCGTCATCTCCGAGGGCGCACCGGTTCCCGACGCGACAGCAATTCAGGAGTCCACAGCAGTGCAGGAAGACCAGATTATCGAAGTGAACCCGAACTTCATCAGTCAGCACGGTCCGCGCATCGTCATCCCACTCGAACAGATGGCAGAGGCCTTCCACCCGGAAGCAATGGCTGAACTCGAAGAAACACCGACGCCAACGCCAGAAGCGACAGCGACCCCGACACCGGAACCGACACCAACCCCGACACCGGAGCCGACCCCGACACCGGAGCCAGCAGACGCTGATGACGGCGCTGTCGAGGAGCCTGCTGACGACGCGGACGACGACGGAGCCGGCTTCGCTGTCGGTGGCGCTGTCGCAGCACTCGTCGCGTTCGCACTGGTCGCGCGATACCGACGATAACGACTCTCTCTTCTCGTGGCGGTGCCTACTTGTCTCCGGCACCCCCAGTTACCGTATGCACACCTTCGAGGACGTCACGCCGGGCGACACACGGGAGTTTGGCTCCTACGAGATGACCCGCGAGGAGATTATCGAGTTCGCCACGAAATACGATCCGCAGGAATTTCATCTGGGCGACGACCACCACGCGCCCTACGACACTGTCATCGCCAGTGGCTGGCACACCGCGGCGGTGACGATGCGGATGCTGGTCGATTTCTACCTCGGCGAAGCCAAGACACTCGGCTCTCCGGGACTCAACGGACTGCGATGGAAAACACCGGTCAAACCGGGAGATACGCTCTCAGTTCGGCTCACGTTCGGCGAGACAGACGTCTGGGACAGCGACAGGGGGATGGTTACACAGGAGATAGAGACGCTGAATCAAGACGACGAGACGGTGATGTGGATGGATGCGGACGTGCTTTATAAGCGAGACGGGAAAACGTAGCAAAGCCGACGAAATAGGGACCGGACGCTTCGAAATCCTTTTACGCGAAATAGTTCGATGGTAAGGTAAGACTATGGACATCACGATACTGGAAGAAGATGAGAACCCGATGTTGTACCGGAAAGACGTGCGTTTCGAAATGACACACGAGGACGCAACGCCCGAGCGGCTGTCAGTGCGGGACTCGCTTGCGGCCAAGCTGAACAAAGACTCCAAGGAGGTCGTCGTTCGCAATCTCGACACGAAGTTCGGAATGCGCAAGACGATCGGGACTGCGAAGGTCTACGAGTCCTCAGATGACGCTCGCGACATCGAGCAGGACTACATGCTCGAGCGGAACAAGATAGACAGTGACGACGCGACGGAAGCTGACGCCGACGCAGAGGCCGAGGAGGCATAGGATGGCTCACTACGAACTCTACAACGAGGACGGGACGACCGACAACGAACAGTGTCAGCGGTGTGGTGACGCGTTCCTCGCCGACCACGGCGACCGACTCCACTGTGGGAAGTGCAGCTACATGGAGTGGAAGTAACGAGAGAGCCAAATGAGCCGTTTTCCACGTCGAATGCTCGTCAGTGACATCTCTCTACGGTCATTCATTTACCATCTGGAACGCTGTTCAGATTTGCCTGGCCCACGTTTGTGCCAATATTTCGACTTTACGCTAGATTCCCAATCATTCTCTGAATTTCCAAATTGGTATTTTAAATAATTACAGTAATCCTGGCGAAGGTCATCCAATGCTATTAAACAGGAGGACTTCTGAGGAGCTAGTACGAATGCCCTGGCAACCAAACTCAGTAGTACGACGTGATTGGAGGGTTACAGAACTAGCCATCGCCAGCGATACGTATCAGCCGTTAGCTGGCGGTGCACTGACTGAACACGGGACGTCAGGGAGCAATTGATCAGCAATGCCGGAAGAGCTAGAGCGAGACCTCGGACTACCCTCGGTCGTCGCAATAAGCATGGGTGCGATGATAGGGAGCGGTATCTTCATTCTCCCGGGCATCGCTATGGGCGAGGCCGGGCCATCGGTCATTTTCGCGTTCGTGCTGGCTGCAATCCTCGTCGTTCCCGCAGCAGTGAGCATCGCGGAACTCGGGACGGCGATGCCCGAGGCCGGTGGAGATTACGTCTTCATCGAGCGGGGAATGGGTCCGGGCGCAGGAACAATCGCTGGGCTCGGCACCTGGCTTATGTTGATGTTCAAGGGCGCGCTCGCGCTGTTCGGTGGGATGTTCTATCTCGAACCCGTTCTCTCCAACTTCGACATCACGATGACCCAGGGCGAACTCAGAGTCCTCGCTGTCGTAATCGGTGCACTGCTCATCGGCGTCAACGTCGTCGGTGTCAAGCAAACCGGCGGATTACAGAAGATTCTCGTATTGATCATGCTGTTCATTCTCGGCGGATTCGTCGCCCTCACTGGCGGCAGCGTCGAACCAGCCCAGTACGGTGGAAGCCTGGATGGGTTCTTCGCCGAGGGCGCGACAGGGCTGTTCGCGGCAACCGCAACCGTCCTGATCTCCTACGGTGGCGTCACCAAGGTCGCAGCAGTGGCCGAGGAAATAGAGAACCCAGGACGTAACCTCCCGCTTGGCTTACTGTTGTCACTCGTCATCACAGCCGCACTCTATGCACTGATCGTGGCTATCGTCGTCGGTGTCGTCGAGGAAGAACTCCTCCTGACCGACGAGTGGCAGAACATCCCCGTCGTGGCCGTTGTTGATGTCGTCGGGCTCGGGTTTCTGATGGTGGTCGCAATCGTCATCGCCGCGATGTTCGCATTGATCAGTACCGCCAATGCAGGCATTCTCACTGCCTCTCGCTATCCGTTCGCACTGAGCCGCGACAACCTGCTCCCGGATACCTTCGCAACAGTCAGCAGCCGGTTCCGAACGCCGACGACGGCGATTCTCACCACCGGCGGTGCAATGTTGTTCATCATCGCCGTCCTGCCGGTCGAAGATATCGCCAAGACCGCCGGTGCCTTCCAGATTGTCGTCTACATCCTCGTTTGTCTGTCGATTATGGCCTTCCGTCGCCGGGACCCACAGTGGTACGATCCCGAGTTCGAATCGCCGCTTTACCCGTGGATACAGCTCTTCGGCGTCGTCTCTGGGCTGTTCATCCTCACGCAGATGGATCTGCTCCCACAGGTCGGGGGCGTCGGAATCGCGTTGCTCGGCGGTCTGTGGTACTACGTCTATGGGCGTCCACGTGTCGACCGCAGCGGTGTCATGGGCGAAGCAATTGTCGATATGGTCGAGCCAACCCTCGAGGAGGGTGAAGAGAAGCCACACCGTATCGTCGTCCCTGTCGCTAACGCGGACAGAGAGGAAGGGCTCCTCCGGTTTGCAGCGGCGAAAGCGGCGAAAAAAGAGCCAGCGGAGCTCATCGTGATGAACGTCATCACGGTCCCGGAGCAGACCTCACTCGAACAGGAGGTGGCCTACGAGAAAGAGCGCATCCAGCGCCAACAGAAACTGCTCGACGAGGCCGAGAAGTTCGCCGAGGAACACGGAATCGGCCTTCGCACGCACGCAATCGTCGGTCGTGATGTCGGCGAGACAGTTCTCGATGTAATCGAGCTGGAAGAGGCAGACGGCGTCGTGATGGGGTGGTCCGGTGTTCGCAAGCGTCGCGACCGGATTCTCGGCTCGAACATCGATCAGATCATAGAGCGCGCTCCCTGTGAGGTGTCGCTGGTCAGACAGCACACTGATGCCTTCGGTGACGTCGTCGCGTTCATCGAAGATGGTCAGTACTCGCCGGTGGTCGCCGAGCAGGCAGCGGCCTTCGCAGGCGCTGACGGCGGCACGTCGTTGACGCTGGTGAACGTACAGAACCCAGATGAGGGAGGTGAAGTATCCGAGCTAGAGGCGCGTGGAGAGGCAGTTATCGAGGACGTCGCAACGCAAGTCGGCGTCGAGGAGTACAACTGTGAGGTTTTCGTGAGCGACGACGTCCAGTCGACGCTGGTCGACATCGCGAACCACTACGATACCAGTGTCCTCGGCGTCTCGAACCCCGGTTCGGTCGAAGGCGTCCTCTCCGGGAATATTTCGGATACCATCGGTCACGAAGTGGACGGGACTGTCGTCGTGGTCCGTGACAGGGAAGGGACGATACGGTCTCTGCGGACAGCGATTACCAGGCGGTTCCGGCCACGACGGGGCGTCCAGTCCTGACTGATATCACGACCACCGAACGTCGGCCGGTCAGGACGTCCAGAACGCCTTCGTAAACAGAACGAGTACCGGAATAATTTCGATGCGGCCGATCCACATGAGAACGACCATCACCGCTTTCGTGGTGGTCGTGAACCCCTCGTAGGTTCCGTACGGGCCAGCCTCGCCGAAGGCGGGCCCGATGTTGAGGAACGTCGATGCCGCCGCGCCCATCGCGTCGAACTCCGTGACTTCGACACTCGCACGGGCCGAATCGACGACAACGAAGATAGTTAGTGCGAAGAAGATGACGATGCTCAACAGGATATACGCGTAGATATCACGAATCGTGTCCTCGTCGACTGGATTGCCGGAGATGCGAACCGGACGAATCGCGTCAGGATGGATACTCGTAAACAGACCGCGTTTGAGTGATTTGAAGGCGACGAGCCACCGCAGTGACTTGATAGAGCAGGTGGTCGAACCGACCATCCCACCGAAGAACATACAGAGAAACAGCATGTGTTTGGCCGCCGGACTCCAGACGTTGAAATCCGTGCTCGCGTAGCCCGTCGTCGTGACAATCGAGGTGACGTTGAAGATGGCGTGTCTAACTGTCTCCTCGGCAGGCAACGCCGTTCCCGAATAGACGACCAACATCGCCGTGACAACTGTGCTAAAGAAGGCAATCGTTCCGAGATAGAAGTGAAACTCCTCGTTTTTCAACAGTCGCATCGGCTCCCCGTGTATGAAGAAGTACAGTAGTATGAAACTCGTCGAACCCACGATCATGAACGGAACGATGGCCCACTGAATTATCGGGTGGAAGGCTCCAGCACTCAGTGGCTCCGGCGAGAACCCAGCAGTTGCAACCGATGTGAACGCGTGAGCGATGGCGTTGTAGAGATTCATCGTCGGATCGAACGCGAGCCCAAGCGCGAAATACACCCCCACGGCGAGAAGTGTAATTCCGAGATACAGCCCCCAGATGAGGCGCGCGGTTTCAGTAATTCGCGGCGTGAGTTTGTTCAGGTCTTTCGTCTGCGTCTCGGACTCCATCAACTGCGCACCACCGACACCCAACTCGGAGAGGACAGCCGTCACGAGAATCAGGATACCAAGCCCACCGAGCCACTGGATGAGCTGTCGCCACATCAGAATCGAGTTGGAGTGAATCGAAAAATCCCGGAGCACGGTTGCTCCAGTGGTCGTCAGTCCGCTCATCGACTCGAACATCGCGTTGACAGGGCTGGCAATCGTTCCAGTCCCCGCGACCAGAAACGGTATCGCACCGACTGCCGCGACGAGAAACCAGATGAGTGAGACTGCGAGAAACGCCTCCCGTGGTCCGAGATCCTCTTCCGGGTCAGTGATTAGTCGCATCCCGCCGCCGAGTGCAACTGTGGTCGCTATCGCGGCCAGGAACGGGACCACAGACTCGCCGTAGTACAGCGCAACGAGAATCGGGAACACGAGCGGAACAACGAGGTATATCATCACAGTCCCCGTCAGACCGAGACTTGCCCGCCAGCCGACACGAATTCGGAAATCGAACATATTCAGGCCAGATGAGTAAGGGGGCTCACGTACTCGGTTTCGACGAACACGACGATGTGGTCACCTGGCTCGAGGACTGTTCCTCCCCGGGGCGAGATAAACGACCGGTCTCGCGTCACGGCACCGATGACGAAGCGGAACTCGATCTCTGCATCCAGTTCCTGAAGCGGCCGCCCGACCAGTTCGCTGTCTTCCTCGAGTTCGAATTCGAGCACCTCTGCCTGGTCGTGTTCGAGCACAGAGAGGTTCTCGGCGACGCTCTCGAAACTGAACCGGATGATCTCCTCCGCAGTGACCTCGCGAGGGTTGATGGCAACGTCGATTCCAATCTCCTCGAACAGGTCGACGTAGTCCAGGTTGTCGACGATCGCTATCACGCGGTTGACGCCGAGTCGTTTCGCCAGCGTCGCAATGAGCAGATCACGCTCGTCGGACTCCATTGTCGCGAGGAGAACGTCCGCCTCGTCGATGTGCTCGCGAACGAGAAACTGTGAATCCGTCGCGTCGTGTTGCATCACGAGCGTCTTGGGAAGTTCCTCGGCCAGATACCTGGCGCGCTCTTTGTCCTCTTCGATGAGCGTCGGATTCAGACCGCGGTCTTCGAGCAACCGGGCAGTGTGGTATCCGATATCACTACCCCCGACGATGACGATTTCGTCGGCGCTGTCCGGCGTCGTCCCCGGCGCGATGTCCATCGCGAACGACTGGACGCTCTCCGGGCTACCGATGACGACAGCCCTGTCGTTGGCCCTGATACGGGTCTCACCACCAGGGATGAGAATATCGTCGTCCCGGAACAGACCGGCAAACGTGAGTGATTCGAACCGATCGGCCTCGGCGACAGTCTGTCCGGCGACGGGGCTGTCGGCCGGAATCTCGAACTCTGCCATCTGGACGAGACCACCTGCGAAGGGCTCGATATCGATAGCCGCCGGAAGACCAATGACACGCACGATGTCCTCGGCGGTCAGCACGTCCGAACAGACCAGGAAGTCGACGCCGAATGCCGATTCGGTACGCTCCCAGGTCCAGAGGTACTCGATACTCTTCGTCCGAGCGATGGTAAACGGGTCACCGAGCGTCTTGGCCGTGCCACAGGCGACGAGGTTCGCTCGGTCGTCGTCGGTGCAGGCGATGAACATATCCGAATCCCCGACCTCTGCCGTCTCGAGCGTGTTCACCGAGGTTCCGTCGCCAGTGAGTGTGAGAACATCGAGGTCGTATTTCAGCTCCTCGGTGCGGTCGGGATTCATGTCGACAACGACGACGTCGTGGTCGGAGGCCAGGTCTTCGGCAATCGCTGTTCCGACTTCGCCTGCCCCGATAATAACGACGCGCATATCTACCACGATATATCTCAACTGATTTAGTGATTACCCTTAGAACCGTGTCACTCGCTAGGAATCGTTCTAGTGTAGCAGTTACTCTGATTTGAGAGTTCACCGCTGATCCGCTATTGTACTGGCTCCAGTATTCCCCCAAAGATTATCTCTAATTGTGAGAAATGTTTTTGATGATGAAACGGTATCCAATCACGATAAGTGGACTCGTAATCGCACTTATCGGATTTGGGCTCACTCGGTTTACTGTGACGCTTGCCGCGATGGATTCAACCGGTCAGTACGTGTTCGCAGGTGCTGTCCCGCTGATTATGGGCCTCTCTCTCACGGCGTTTGGCGTTGTCCTGGCAGTCGGTGCGTACGACGCTACCCTGGTCAAGACGACAGCCCGCTGGTGCGTTCTCGGGACGATCACGATGGCACTGTTGGCGCTGATAACGGCACTTGGCACCGAGCGTGAGATGCTGACGAACCCCGACGCGCTTCGCCGCCAGGCGTATCTCTCGAACTTTCTCATCGGGGGCGCTGTCGGTGGAACACTCACCGGTCTGTACGCTGCCAGGACGTACGATCAGCAGACGACGTTGGGACAACAGACAAACCGCCTTATCTTGCTCAACCGGCTGTTGAGAGATCAGATTATCAACTCGGCGATGGCAATCAAAGGTCACGCTGGAGTGCTCGAACAGGAGCGAAACGAGGAGTCTGTCGGCGTCGTCGACAGACAGGCCGACAACATCGTGGATATCGTCGAGAACGTGAAGTACCTGGCGGAAACGGCGGACAGGGACGAGGTCTCACTCGGCGCAGTGGCCCTGAACGCGACCGTCCAGCGGACGTTCGACCAGATCAGAGACGAGTATCCAGCGGCGAGTTACAGTCTCGATCTGCCAGCGCAGGACGTCTCGGTACGAGCCAACACACAACTCGAGGAGGTGATGACCCACCTGTTCGAGAACGCAATCGAATACAGCGAGAAAGACAGGCCCGAACTCGGTGTTACCGTCGAGACGTCCAGCAACTACGCGACGGTGACCATCGCTGACAATGGGCCCGGGCTCCCCGAGGGTCAACAGACGCTCCTCGAAGACGGGGAAATCGCGGAGTTCGACGATCCGACAACCGGGTTCGGGCTGAATATCGTTCGGCTCCTCGTCGAAGGGTTCGACGGTGATATCGAGACGACAGTCACCGAGCAAGGGACGAGTATCGAGGTCCGATTGCTGCGAACGGACAGTGATGGTAATGGTACCGAGGGAATTGGGAGTACAACGGGAGTGACATTTTCGCGCGTGCCGCGCGAACACACCGCCCTCGCAGTACCGATCGGTCTCGTGTCCGGCCTTGCGATGGCTATTTCGATGGCAGTGACAGGGTTCGAACTCGAAGCTATCAGTGCGCTATACGGTATCGAGGACCTCGCTTTCGCGGTCATCACACACGAGTTCCACAGCATCGTGTTCGCGCTTATTTACGCCGCGGTGCTGGTGGTCGTTCCACAGCAGTACGCACAGGGACTCGGAAGTCACATCGGAGTCGGGATTGTGATGGGACTCGCGCTGTGGTTGTTCGCTGCAGGACTGGTGATGCCGGTCTGGCTCCAGCTCGTGGGTATCGAGGCCCCGCTGCCGAACGTTACGGTTCCGTCGCTCGTTGGTCACGTCGTCTGGGGGTCGACTACCGGACTTCTCTATCATGTGGGTAACAAGTGGGTAGCAAAGTGATAGTAAGTCGTCGCGGAAAAGAAGTGACTTCTTTCCGCCTCTCGCCTCCCCGGCGACCTACTGATTCGCCGGTCGCCTCTCCGACGATTACTGGTCCGTCGTGCGTCTCTCAGGCGAACTATCCGGTCCAGCGCGGTCAGTCCCAGACCTGGATGTCTCGTCCAGCGTTTGGCCCTCCAGCGTTCGATACAGTCCTGCAAGCGGTGGTTCGACGTTCTCCGGTTCGCTCGTCCCCACTGTGACCAGCACCGTCAGTGCTGACCGTACGCTCATGTTCGTCTCGGAGATGCGTCCCTGCTCGAC
>LKMJ01006060.1_pt1 | contig 11413 bp, 9 predicted proteins | sample 643391 | NCBI WGS metagenome assembly LKMJ01 (sample SAMN04112250, study PRJNA286221) | soda lake metagenome | biome: soda lake; feature: Kulunda Steppe; material: water; isolation source: sample PL-Br10 brine of Picturesque Lake | place: Russia: Kulunda steppe | collected 2010-07
CCACCCCGAACGGCGACGCCGACGAGCTGGACCTCGACGGTATCGTTTGCGTTAGCGTCGTGTTTTCTGACGGTGAACGAGTCGCCCGTCGAATCCAGCCGGGTGTCGACGGAATCGATCGATTCGCTCTCGTTATCGGGATTTACCAGGGCGGACTCGTCCGTCGTGGCCCTGACGTCGATGTGATCCGCGCTCCCCATGGAAATAACCGTTACGGTAGCAGAACCGCCATCCCCCGAATTCACGTGCGAGAGGTCGAGTGCCGCCTGTGCGCCACCACCGAGGTCGGTCGTGTAGGCCAGCAAGAGCGTGCCAACGGTCGCCGAGAGGATGACGACGATGGCGACGAGGATGATGGTTCCGACGACGGGGTTGACCGCCCGGTCGGAATGAGACTCGTCCATCGTCCCTAGCGTGGGACGACGTGGTCTTTAACGCTCTGGCCGGAGCTGGAGTTGTTTGGCAGGGAAGTCTGTCGCTCCTGTCCGCCAGAGGTCTGTCGCTCCTGTGCACCAGGTGTCACGGACTCCAGTCATTACCACTCCCGTCGGGTATCCGGATCGTCGACGAGCGTCCGGAAGTCGGCCCCACGCAGGTCACACCGGTAGGCCGGTTTGAACATCATGTTCTCGCCACCCTCGACGATTCGCCACGCCTCGGCGACCTCATCGCGCAGGTAATACTGGGCCCGTTCGTTCCCCGGTTTGACGGTGTACTCGCTCATCCTGACCGGATCGCGATCGAAGAGTCCGCCCGGTTCTCGTCCGTCGACGATGACAGCTGTCTTCTCCGAGAGGTACAACTCGCCGTCTCTGGCGCGTTTCGCGTGTGCGTTGTGTGGATTGGCCGCGAGTATCCGCTCGCGGTCTTCATGGGAGGTCTCCGGGTCGATCGTGGCGACCGACTCCACCGTGAAATAGCCGATCAGGTACCGATGGGCTCGCTCGCCGTCGACGCGACGCAGACCGGCGTAGAAGCCGACGATGTCTCCGGGTTTTAGCGTTCGAAGTTTCGAGACGTACCCCGGACGGTGTTCGCCGTAGGTCAACGCCTCGAGGTTCGGGTCGTGGTGGAGCGGCCAGGATTCGAGGTCGGTTCCGGAAACGGATCGCTCCCCGTCGCGAACGGGCTGCGGTCGAATCCGGGTCGTCAGGTCGGCGGCGACCCCAGTACCGACGCGTAACTGCCAGGTGCCGAGCGTTTCCGTCTCGGTCGTCTCCCGAGTCTTTTCGGGAATCGGAACGTACTCGAACCGTCCGTCGTCGTAGAGCGGCCCAAGGGCCCCCAGATTCGTGCTGTCGGCGCCGATTCCCGCGAGAACGACCGTCATCTGTGGAGGAGTGCGTGCGTCGATTGCTTAAGGGAATCGACGTGTGACGGAGTCCGACTCCCGATGACAGTGGTGTGATGTGGTGGACCAATCATCACCAGTTCCGTTCTCGAGTCACTCCTCACCACTGTATTCCACGGCACGTTCGTGCTCGTCCAGTTCCTGCAGTTTCCGCCTGACGTTCGTCCCGTCCGCGCCGAGCTGGGTCGCCCGATAGCGAAACACGGGGTAACCGATCGCGATCCAGCCGAGGATGAGCGCGCCCATCCACGGCATCTGGGAGACGAGCAGGAGCCAGAAGAGGAGCGTCGAAACCGCACCCCCGGCGGCCGCCAGCAGGAGTGCAGTCGGGGGTAGTTTGATGTACGCGTTCTCGTACCGGTTCGGAAACCGTCCGGGTAAGCGCCACGCGGCGATCGAGAGCAGGAAGAAGGCGTACAGCAGCACCAGTCCCAGCCCCGGCGCGAGGATGGTCGGCGAGGGCGCGAACGGGGCGATGAGTACGGCCGGCACGCCGAGCAGGAGAACTGCCCGGTTCGGGCTGTCGTACTTCGGATGCAGCCGCGCCAGCGACGCGGGAAAGACTTCGTCGCGCGCCGCTCGCATGATCTCCCGGGAGTAGGTGACGATGAGCGTGTTGACCGTCGTCAGGCCACCCACGACGGCCGCGATGGCGACGAAGGCACTCGCCCACCACGGGAGGAACTCGAGAGCGACCATCGCGATTCCGGCCTCGAGGCCGGCGAGTTCGGTCCAGTGCATTGCACCGATCGCGACGACGACGATGCCGATCATCAGCGTCATCCCGATGACCGCGCTGTAGACGAGAACGCGCGGTACGTTTCGCTCCGGATCCTCCAGTTCCTCGCCGATGTCGATCGCCAGGTTGAACCCGTACATGCCGATGAACAGGGAGATGAGCGCGACGACGAACGGGCCGTATCCCTCGGGGAACATGGGGGTGTAGTTCCCCGGATCGATCTGGAACGCACCGGGTATGATGAACGTGAGCATCCCGCCGATGATGATCGCGACGAGGACGAACTGCACGGCGGTCACGATCTTGATCCCCCGCAGGTTGAGGAGGATGAAGGCGATGAGCACGGCCGCGATCAGCGCTTCGAGAGGTACGTCGACGAAGAACCGGACGTACTCGGCGAACCCGTACGCGGTGTAGACCAGGCCGAACCAGATGGCGGGAACGACGATCCATGGGATAGTAAAGCCCCAGTAGGGGCCGATCAGCCGCGACGGGTAGAGATAACCGCCGCCGGCGACGGGTATCGCGGCACCCAGCTGGATCATCACGACGATTCCAAAGAGCATCGGCACCGCGGCGACGATCACCGCCGGCACGATGCTCGGCCCGACGCCGTCCGCCATGAGGTGCGCTGGAAGGAGGAACATGGTCACCGAAATAGCGTTTCCCACGACCAGCGCAACCGCTCCCACGACGCCGATCTCGTGTCCGATAATCGAAACCCCCTCGTCCGAAGTCATGTGAACAACTGGAATTCACAACTACGCGAGATAGTCGTTACGGCAGTGGGGTCGTGGATCGAAAAACTGAGCGGAGACTGTGTGGTTGGACGGATGGTGGAAGCACTGGCGACGGTAGCGTGAAATTCCCGCACAGGTGATTTGTCGCTCTGGTGGGTATTACTGGCTAATTCGAGTTTCTCGTGTAATATATTACTGGCAGACGCGTCCGGTTCGTTCGGGTGAACCTTGTTTCGAGCCACGTCCAAGAATTTGGCGGTATCGACCTGGACGTACTAGAGAACTCCATCGCAATCGCTGGAGGTACGGGATCTGAACCCAGCCGAGTACGCTTTCTAATCTTCCAATCCATTTCGATTGGCCAAGGAATTCTGATTGGGCAGTAGATTCTGATCTCCTATTGGATTCTGAGTGGCATTTCGATCAGATCGGGCAAAGAGTTCTGGTCGCCACTGGATTGGATCGGCCTATAGACTGTGACTCGTCCGCGATCACAGACGCCGGCGTGAAGGTGCCAGCTACAGCCTTTTATAGCTGTACAATCTGACCGCCGTATGGCAACGAGATCCCTGATCCAGTGTCCGCTCTGTCGCGAGGTGCCAGATTCCGATCGGAACCTCGAAGATCATTTGACCCACGACCACCGAAAGCGGGAATTGGCGAAGTTCGTCGCGACGGAAGTCGTCGCGATGGAAGAAGAAGAGATTTCCTAGTGGCTTTCGATCGAAGCTCGGATTGCGTAGGTTCGTTCGGGGGAGTGATCGTTCTTTCCGCGACCACACCCGTGAACCGATTTCGCTCGCGCTGGTAGCCGCCATCGCCGACGATTTCGAACGAGAGTGTGGCGAGTGCGATTTTGGACTGACGTAGTGGACCTCGAGGTGTCACAGCTCGCCATCGACCTCGACGTCGAGATCGAGGTGTCCCTCGATAGGCGATTCGAACATCACCCCTTCGAACCCCCGCTGCTCCGAGGGACGATCGTCGAGTAACTCGATGGACCAAGGTCGGTGAACGAGCATAGACAATGCTCGATCTGGGTGCTCGATCTGGATGGCAGTATCCACCAATGACATCCTCCCCGTCGTGACCGACGGGGTTTCCTCTCCGGCGTGGGAGTCTCAGCCGGGCTAAGATTCCCCGGAGGCAACATTCCCGTCACCGTTGACGGTACTCGGGTTTGTGCGCTGTTCGTTGGGACTTGCCCTCTCGGGAGAGTGTGGTATCTCCGACCAGGTGTGGTCGTCCCACTTGAACCGCACGGGCCGTGCCATCGGCCTGACTGGTTTCTCTGTATGCCGCTCTAGGAACGTTTCTGATGCTGTGAGATCGGCGTGGCCTTCGAACCCACATTCACACGTGAGTGTGTCCTGATGCCATGTTGTTCGGTCTGTACTACCGCACTGTGGGCACTCTTGGCTCGTCCACGCCTCCGACCGGATTTCCACCGAGATACCGTATTCTTCAGCCGTACACGCCAGTCGTTCGGTGAACTGCTTGAACGCCCAGAAATTGTGGGTTTTGGCGTTCGTTTCGACCGACCAGTGTGTATCTAGCACGTCGGTCAACCCGCCGATATACACGGTATCGACACCGTCCTCGTAGAGTCGGTCGAGCAGGTCACGACACAGTGCTTCTTGAGCGTGGTCACGGCGGCGAGTTCGCTTGCGGTACAGCCGTCGAATCCGCTTGCTACTGTATCGGCCGCCTTCGAGTTTCGACTGTAACCGGGCGATCTCCCGTGTTGTCGCACGGAAGCGATCGAACAACTCGAGGCCGTGGTACAGATATTGCTCGCCGGTCGTGGTGGTACAGGCGACGAGGTTGTTCGCACCAATATCCAGAGCGGTCATCAGACTACGTCTGATGGGCAACCAGAAATCTTCGATTTCTGGTGACGGCCTTCTCTGCGGCCAGTGGAGTGGCCCGTGTCTCGGCAGAAACAGTCACGGGTTGTGAAGCTCGGAAGGTGCTGTCCGTCTCGTCGTACCACAGATCCAACCGGCCCTGTTTGTCGTAGTCGGGCCAATTCGGATCACCAGCGATCTCCAAGCGGAGCCGTCCGGTGTGGTCGTGCCGGTCTTTCAGCTCGCTCCCGACCAGTATCTCGAGTCGGGAGCGGTCGCCCCATTCGACAGTGTAGGACGTGTTGCGAATGACAGTGTGGAGTTTGCGTCCATCGTCTTTGTTCCCCCAGAATCCCGGCGGTTCGGGGTGATCTGTCACCGACCTATTCGACTCGTCGTGATACTGCTCTTTCAGGTCGAAGAATCCCCGCCACGCTTCGCTGTTTTTACGTATCACCTGTTGGGCGGTCGACGCACCAAGCACACTTTTGTACCGGCCTTCGAGTCGGCCTGTATCGGCGTCCCACACGTCGCCCTCGAAACCGTCGTTGTCGTTGTAGCGCATGAGGCGCTGGTAATTGATTTCGTTCCAGAGAGTGGCGGAAGCGTCCAACAAGTTCCGTAGTAGTCGCGCTCCCTTCTTCGAGAGTGGACGGACGGCGAACGTGTTGGTGCGCTTCATCTGCCAACGAACAGTACGAACCATCGCAATATGAATTAAAGTCAACCAGAGTGAAACTGAAAGTGAAAATGGCGTTGAGCGTGAGAGACTCATGACGAGCAGGACTGCAGCGGTTTCTCACCGGACCGTACGGGATTCACGCCCGCTCTGCTCAGTCCTCGGTTCCGACAGTCGTCGGAACACTCGTCCTTCGCAGGAAGGGCGGGACTCTCTCCCTGTCAAAGGTAGTGCAAGCTATGATAACGGTCAACCATAGATTCACTTACAACAGTTCATGACGGTCTACGACACGTCATTCCTCCAGGCAAACGGGTATTTCGACCGACAAGAAGCCGACACGGAACACATCGAAGGCGTAGACGTCTCGTTCACGTTCGATCCGGATGCCCGACTCGCGTACTTCGAAGGAATCGACAGCGACCGTCACCAAACCATCGTATCCAGACTCCGGTCGATCGGACGCAACTTCGACTTCTACTGGTTCTGGAACGAAACCGAGGAACGCGTTGCCGTCTACAACCGATACAGGGAGCACAAGTGGTTCATCTTCAACCAGTCCATCGAACTGGCAGCTGATGTGCGCCGAAGTAAGGAAGTGAAACTCGAGTCGATTGACGACGGCCTGGAGACACTGTTCGATACTCGGGAGGTCGTCGACCAGCTGTATCGTAACCTGTGGGACATTCGCCTCGATATTGCCCGCTCGTTCGAACCACCGGACGGTGTTACGATAAGCGACAGTGACCGCATCATGGTCGCACAGCGCACGATCGACCGACTGATCTTCTGCTATTTTCTGGCCAAGAAAGACGTTATCCATAGTATCGACAACGCCGGTGATCGCTTCGGGCTCACCCCGGAGAAGATGTTCGAGACCGTTCTCGAGAACGGAGAGTTCTACGCGTTCCTTCTGGACACGTTCTTCACCCACCTCAGCACCGAGGGCTGGACCGAATATCGCGTAACCGACGGTGTTGCCATCACGTATCCGTACCTGAACGGCAGGTTGTTCCGCAATCACGAGATCGACACCGATGACGACAAGACCATCACCGAGTGCGACCTCGACGCTACCGCCTACGACTGGACGGTGCTCGTCGAAGAACTGAATCGATACGATTGGCTGATCGAGGAAGCGCCGACCGGAGCAACGAAACAGGGGAAAGCGAACAAACTCTCACCGGCGGTTCTCGGTCACATCTTCGAGAAATCCGTTATCACCGTGAGCGAGCTCGGAGACGAAGCCGAGCTGTCGCTCGCGGAACTGGAGGAGATGAACAGCTCCGCGACCGGTGAACAGTTGCTGGAAGGAAACCGCCAGGTCGGCGCGTACTATACGCCGAAATACATCGCGTACGAGAACACCCGCGAAACACTGTGGAACCGCGTCCGCACGATGCTCGCCGAGAACCACACCAATCTCACGCCGGCTGCGATTCCGGATCCCGACACGTTTTTCGAGGAAGTACATACCGACGATTCGTCGTACCCGATCGGGTTGGGTGACGTCGAAGCTGTGTTAAAAGAGATGACCGTGTTAGATCCGTCCGTCGGCAGTGGGGCGTTTCTCATGACTGCCGGTGAGATACTGGAGGATTGGCGGTACCAGTGTACCGAGGAGCCGGATCGGTACGAAATCCGACGAGAGATTATCAGGAAGTCGCTATACGGGGTCGACTTGCTGGAGGGTGCGGTTGCGGTATGTACACTTCGGCTCTGGCTCTGGCTACTCGATGTCGTGACTGTAGACCCCCACGACGACCCGTCGGTCGAGGCGTTGCCAAACATCGATTTCAACATCAGGCAAGGCAACAGCCTGATCGGTGTGGCCGAGGCGGAATACGACTCGCGCATCGCACACGTGGAACTCGACTGGACTGACGGTGAACAGAAGAACGTTCCGGACGCCGTCACCGACTACCGAAAAAACATCCTGGAATACCGAACCACATCCGGCACAGACGCTGTGGAACTCCGAAACGCCATCACGGACCAACGCGAGTTGCTTCGCTCGGAATTCGACCGAATATACGCACAGGATAGTACCGTCACGGTCGAAGAAACCGTGGACTCGTACGACGAACTCGCGGCCAAACTAGACGGTGTCGAAGACTGCGTGAAGTGGTACCTCGACTTCGACAGTGAAATGACAAGTGGAGAACGCAGCACAGTTTCTGCTGCCGGTTTTCGTGAACAGAAAAACTGGCCAACCACAGCCTACCACGTCGATGTTCGGACGGCCCCGGCCGACACCGTAAAATCCATTTTCACCCTGATGGACGGCCGCGGCCAGATCAGTATCGAACGTTCGGTCTCTCCGGCGGATATTGAAGCGGCTGATCCGTTCCACTGGATATTCGAATACCCCATGGCGTACGCACCAGCCACGAACGACGAGACATCGACGTTCGACGTGGTGATTGGGAACCCACCGCACGGCAGCAGAATCGACTCACTCGAGCACTCGGTACTGTCGGAGAAATACGAGTTGATCGGTGGTGAACGAGAGGTCACCAAGCTGTTCACCGAGCGGGGGTGGTCGCTTACCGGTAACGAGCTCAGTTACGTCGTTCCAAAAGCGAGTACATACAACTCGAACTGGGAAGACTTCCGCGAGTACTGCCTGCCAAAAATGCACCGCGGACTCGATCTCGGGACGGCGTTCCGAAACGTCGATCACGAACAGGTCACCATTCACCTCTCCAACACCCCAACCACCGATTCGACGTACACGTGCGGGCCGCTGCCAGCCGGCGCGTACCACCTCGATGACTCGGCCACTATCACGCGATCGTTCGCACAGTCTCTCGGTACGCTCCCGGTGAGTTTCTCATCCGAGGAACGAACCCTTGCGGAAGGCCTGGGCAACGCCGACTTCCGAACACTCGGTGACCACGGTATGGATTCCGGCCGCGGAGCCAGCACCACAAACCGTGTCAGCGACACGAGTAAGCCACTCGGGTACAACGGCAAACAGGTCCAGCGATACTTCACTCGAACTGCCACCGACCACGTTGACGTTCAGGGCCTGTCGAATGCGTCCAGGAAACGACTCGAAGCGCCAAAGGTGATGGCACAGAACATCATTGCGCACGTACAGAACCCGTACGACCACCTCGTCATCGCTGCAGTGTACGATCCGGTCGAGAGTTACACCTTCGAAACTGTCACGAACATCTTGCTACCGGACGACGCCGAGCTGTCGCTCCCCGCGCTCTCGGTCCTGTTGAACACACAGTTCGTGAACTGGTTCGTGTACTACTCGATATTCAACCGTGCGATCCGGGATATGCATCTGGATAGGTACTTCCTCGAACGGATTGTGCTACCGGGGACTGTCACAGACAGGCACTGCTGCGTCCTCGAACAACTCTACGGGTTGCTGGCCGTGACGAACGTCGCCGCTGAATACGACGGGCTGCCGGACGGTGAACCGGTCTACACCGAGTTGCAAAGCATCGCAAACGCGCTGACGTACGAAATGTATCTCACCGAGGTAGACGAACACCCACTCGACACCAACCTGGTCGGCACAGTCGCTACGGCCCTGGCCGACCACGACGTAGCGTACGACGAGTGGTACACGCAACATCTCGAAGCGACGGATGCGGACGAGGTTGAAGCCCTGTTCCACAAGAACGGCGAATTGTTCGAAACGGCGGCTTCGGTGGTGAACGCGTTGTACTGCGAAGCCGCTGTGCGGGACATGGAAGCGATTGCGGATCATCCGTGGGTAAGCATAATCGAAGCAGACCACCACCGACGCGAAGACGCCCCGCCGCTGTTCGGGCCGAACACCCCCGAATAACCTCGATCCACTGGCGCTCACGAACGAACGCAGTGAGTGGGACCGCCGAGAGCCGCGAGTCGTCTCCTGTGTACAGTGTACTGATCGGATTTCATGCTGATTCTCCCTCCAGTAATTCCAAGATTTCCTCCGACAGGAGTCGGCTCCTGCGCTCCAGGAGGGTGGACTGGTCGAATACACCATCGAGGACTCTATCAGAGGAGCGACCGAAGTCGAGCGTACTTCGAGGGAAATCGGGCGCGAAGGCGGTTGCACTCGAACCGACGTCGTGTCGGGAGGCGTATCGTCTGGCGTCGCGGTACTGTTCGACGATCTCCCAGACGTCAGCGTGACTTCCCCCATCGAAGGTGCGCGCGAGGTCCCGTTCGGTCACGAGTCCCCCGAATCGGTCATAATGCCGAGTGCAAATCGGCGGCCAATAGCTTTATTGGACAGTATTTCCGGCGAGAAAACCGACAGACGTGAACGCTTCAAGACACCCCTGTAACCTGTCTGTACGAGCCTGATTATCAGATCTGAGGCCGTCCGGGGGGTGATTAATGTCGGGGAAAAGTACTCTGGCGTATAGATTTATATCGAAACAAGACACTCAAGACTACGAGCACTGGTTCACGGTAGGAGGCTGACGCGGTGGGAAGGGTGCACCCCCATTTCCCTGGAGCGCCACTTCGGACGTCCCTGTCCGAGGGCAAATACCTTCATATCATCGTGACAGTGTGGTGAGCAAACATGAGCATTACAAAGAAGCTGATAGGCAATGAAGAGGAACGGGCCGTATCACCGGTGATTGGCGTCATATTGATGGTCGCTATCACCGTGATTTTGGCCGCAGTGATCGCGGCGTTCGTACTGGACCTGGGTGGGAGTATCAGTGAGGAAGCGCAGGCTGGTGTTAATATGGAAATTGATTCTAGTAACGATAATAACATTACTGCGACCTGGACCTCTCAAGGAAACGCAGAGCGCATTGAGGTAAGAAACACTGCTGGCGACTCAACAAACATCTCCTCCGTTGGTGATTCGGTTTCCATCGCACACGATAATGATACCGTAACCGCGATTGCGGTCACTGATAGCGGCGTGGAAACCGTCGTCCAAACTGAATCGCCGTAACTCGAGTCGCAATCTTTTCCAAAGAAACGTGCGCTCACCCCCGTAGTCGGTATTATCCTCCTCGTCGGCGTCACCATCGTCCTTTCGGCCACGGTCGCGTTCGTTGCCTTCGACATCAGCGACGACCTGAACGCCGACGCATCAGGCGCCGTCGAACTCTCCAACATCGAGGCGGCCGACGGCAACGGCTCCGCGACCATGACGGCACTCACCACCACCCGGACGGACGTGATCGTCGTCACAGCCGAGTCAAGCGAGGAGTTAGACGAGAGCGGTGGCACTCTGGAGGAGTCCGGCGACACCGTGACGATTCGCGGGAGCGAGTCCAATAGCGAAGAGATCGAGGTCGAAATCACGGCTGTGGCCGAAACCCCTGACGAGAGCGCGGTGATCTTCCAGCAGAACGTGACGGTTTAACCCGTTTGATAAGAGGGGGAAAAATTGGCCACATTCTTTTTTACTAATGTCGAGCGCAGAGGCGGTTGCGCCCGATTTGACGTCGTGTTTCGAGGCGTAGCGCGAGGGTTCACGGTACTGATTGACGAACTCCTACGCATCGACGCAACTCTCCCTATTGAATGTGCGCGCGCGAGCCCGCTCGGTGACCAGGAGGTCCGATTCGGCCAAACACAGCGGTGAGAACCGGCGGCCAATAGCTTTATTGGGCAGTGTTTGCGGTGAGAAAACCGCCAGACGTGAACGCTTCAAGCATGCGCTGTAACTCCGATGCCCGACGCTGATTATCAAATCTGAAACCATTATTTGTTGGAAAAGTAGACTGTATCGTATAGATTTATATCAGGTTAGGTTACTCAACAGTATCAACGCTGGAACCGCGATAGGAGGTGACGCGTAGGTGGGTGCTTCCCCATCTCCCCTTTGCGCCAGTTCGGACAAATCTGTCCGGTGGCTAAAACCTTTCTATCGTCGTGACAGTGTGGTGAGAAAACAATGGATATCAGAAAGAAACTGATCGGAAACGAGGAGGAACGTGCAGTAAGTCCAGTGATTGGCGTCATATTGATGGTCGCTATCACCGTCATTTTGGCCGCGGTGATCGCGGCGTTCGTGCTGGATCTCGGTGGGAGTATCGGTGAGGAAGCGCAGGCTGGTGTGAATATTGAAATTGATGG
>LKMJ01006061.1_pt1 | contig 11411 bp, 14 predicted proteins | sample 643391 | NCBI WGS metagenome assembly LKMJ01 (sample SAMN04112250, study PRJNA286221) | soda lake metagenome | biome: soda lake; feature: Kulunda Steppe; material: water; isolation source: sample PL-Br10 brine of Picturesque Lake | place: Russia: Kulunda steppe | collected 2010-07
ACGTATTACACCGTACATACGGAATTATACGGGATACGGGATACGGTGGGGGGGGCTGTATTATACCGTATAATACGTATTCCGTATAATACCTAGAATTGTGACAATACGGATCTGGCCAACCCTAAAAATATAGCAATGTATAGCGCTATAGAATTGCCTCATACAGCGCTATGTGCCGATCCCTACCAATAAAGCAGCAAGCATGGCCCCATGGTAACAGCTGAGGCCTTTCTGCCTTCCCAGTGGCCTCCGCATGGCCACTGGTTACCTGAAGAGACAAGCACTCAATGCTGCTGAGGCAAAAGTTCAAACCTAACCTCGTCCAAACAGCACCATTAAAATTCATCAACCAAGCACCCACTACCACCAGAGTGCACCTGAAGTGCAGCAGTTTGAAACGTGCATTTTTCATCAACGACCCAACTGGATTATTCACTCTTTTTGCTCACCTATTCTTGATCCAAAGTGGCTTAAAGTGGATGTCGAGGCATATCTTGCCTCCCCTGTACATCTTGGCAGTCTTGCCTTCAAGTTCTGGGATTTCAATCTCGGGCGCAGCCGCGGGGTAGGTGGCTGGGGTGTCAAACCTAAAATCAAACTCGTACTTCACAAGATTGTGGATGTACCAGCATTTTCCTTGCCAGCTGAGCCCATTGCTCTTAGGCTCTATGGTGAACCAATCCATGTCCGCCTCTTTATTCTGACGGATGTAGCTGATCAAGGCCATGAGTTCCTGCACACCGTCAGACAATCACTTGTTGGAGAACAATAAGCCAGCTCCTGTGCCCGCAAGCTAACAGATGCAGCAGGTGCATCATCTGCAGCCTACCCTGGCTGTCACGTGAATTGTGTGTAAGTGTTGTCGCTTTGATGAACGCCGGCCAAGAATGCCAGTGCGTTCCAGACTACCTCATGCTCTGTGCAGGGGCTTATTGCTGCGGTATGTCCGTGCCCATCGGGCAAGAAGCCTGCCCCTGGAGGGCTGCGCGCGGGCTGCATGCCCTTGAAAAACCCAGGTGGCATTGGTATGGGCCAGCTTCAGTCACCCACCTCTTTTAGTCTGTCTTCCCACCTATCCTTGTCTCTGGGCCCTGCATTGATAGTGAGCAAGGGGATTTTACCCACTTTCTCTTTCGTGAATTTATCGAACATTTCCGACATTTTTATGCTTTCAAATCTTGGCTTGTGATGACACAATGAACTGATTTGATGCCTCGAGTAGGAGATGCTGACTCATACAAATCTTTTCTTTTCTTTAGTTTAATATTCTTGTATATGTACTGAATGCAACAGATGACGATTTTGCCACAACTTTGACTGGCCCCCTCACCAATATTACCATATGACTGGTCTTACGAGGTAAGGCATCATTTATTGCTTGCGTGGGTTGACCTGACAGGTCAATAACAGGGTTTGGGAAGCTGTGAGAACCCCTAAGGTGAGGTTGACATGAACCTGTTTTACTTCAAAAGGATGGTCAAAGGCCTAATTGGATGCCAATTCTGTGCAAACGCATGATGGTTAGCTTTTCAAAAGGCCTGACCTCAATCGGCGTTTGACGCTCTCAGGGAGATGGTTGTTTGTTCCCATCTGGCTGCCTCTTGATTTCTCTTCCATGCTTGCATTTTAAAAATTGAACATGCTTTTACGGTGGTTTTATGTACTGTGATGCTGGCACAGACACTGGTGCACACCTTAGATGAGATTGGTGGTTTTACAGAAAGTGAGCATGCTTTTTGGTGTTCTTATAAGTATTGTGATGTTGGCACAGACACTGATGCATACCTTAGATGGGCCTGCAGGAGCCCCTGCATTACCCTCTACCTCATGCATGAGCGGCCTATTCCTTTTACTTTCAGGGAGCGAGGCTGCGCGTACTATGTTCCATGGGTCTCAACCCTTGCACTGCTCATCCTTGGAGGGGCGATGGGTGTCTGGTGAGTACTGTGGTATTAGATAAGTAAGGTGTCAAGTTTGACTTGCTGTTGACTTAAGATGGAACAAGGACTCTTCAAGCTACAAGTTCCAGGACTCGTAAGATTCTGCTCAGTTTTGACCACTACGACCAATGCATGCAGGATACACTTCTCACTTTTGGCCATTGATGAGACTAATAACGGGCTTGACTCTCTGGACGTGGAAGCCGTCAATTTTGATATCCCGTTCCCTGCGGTGAGCACTGATGTGCTTGATGTTGCACATTCGTCTAGCAAATCAGCCCAACAACACCTTGCAATTTCACCGCAAATCGGAAAAGCAGTCGTTGCTTGCTGCTCCAAAGACCAGACGTTCGTGCTGGTGGTCTGCATTTATCTTCTGCTGCAATTGTAAGCCCGCCATTAAATCTGCACTGCTTGTTATTGATTTGCTTGGCCATGAAAAGACTCAAGGACTTGGATTGCTTGGAACACAGACTGTTCAGTGATAGAAGACTACTAAAGTAGCTTAACAAGTTTTGGTCATAGCACGGTAATTGTTCATCCCATTAAAGCAACTGTAGAACATCTGCATGTTGATCTCATGCACACTTGCTGACGTACAGAATCGCTCATTACTAAGGCATTTTTTTGCGGTCGATCCAAATCACAGGTTATTGCCACAGCCTGCGTGGCCCTGGCAATCTGTGCGCTTATGGGCTTGCTCTCATTGTGCAGAGGTTTTATTGAAGCAGCGCATGATGCTACAGGTGAACATAACTTTATCTTGCCATCAATCTTGTATGATATAATATCCTTGACATTATAAACAAATTTTGCTCCATCCTGCCCTTAGTTTGTGCAAATCCCTTGCGACAGCCAATTACCAAGCCATTGCATCGTTGAGAACCGTATGCAGCAATCAAGCCTTTGAAAAGACTTGTCTTCACTTGATTGGTTTATTTTTTATTGATGGGCTGCAAAAGTTGGACCCACTGCTGACAAAATGAGTGTGCAACTGCCAGATTAAGAAAGATTTAAGAAAGATAGCTTCTGGCACTTGGGTGGTCCAAGGAGGCACATAAAGCAATTACTGACATAGGTGGCCCGCATTGGCAAACCCTGTCGTCCAAGCACCTAATCCATACTTACTACACCTCTAAGGTCCTGTGAATCTAAGGGGGCTGACTGAGGCCCAAAATGGGTATGCTATTTGCATCCTTCCCACTCAGGTCCCTCCCAAATGGCGCACATAAGATCATATGCCTGTAGGCAGCTTTCAGCAGATTGTCTTGCCTCAAATGGTGCCACTCTGGGGCAGCAGCCTTAGCTGGTGCAGCGTGAATCCTAAATTTCACATGCATGTGCCCAATTTAGTCAACCCAGATCACCTTACCATTTTAGCTTTCTTTGAAGGGTCTAAACCGAATTGCTTCCAACTATCCTTTCAATACTCAGGATTATCACTTGGTATCAAAAGACTGTCTTAGGGATTAAAGTGGCTTGAGGAGGGCTATGGTGGCTCATGGCGGGTGCCATTTACGCCAAGTTAGGGCATTAATCAAGGCCACACACACACACACCCTTGCACACCACAAGGTCATCCAGATCAGCCCTCGGCAGTGCAAATGACTTTTGTATTTGACACAAATGCGTTTTACAACAAAGAGTAGTAGGCCACATTTCAGGTCAATCAGCATCAATGTGCTTACCAGGGTTTCAAAGGCGACGCTTCACTTATGACATACAACAGGAGCAAGTATACTAGCCCTTTTAAGCCACAGAGATCGTTGAAAATCCTTCTCTACCAGTACTTGATGATTTGTCATAAGCAACTTGGATGTGTGCTTAGTCTGCTGGCTTCTAAGAGTTGCGTCATTACTCGCTCAGCTCAGGCTATCCACGCATGCCATTCTTAAACTTGCAGGTTCCACCGGCGAGGGCTCAACTCTGTGGTTATGGCTGAATGGCCTTGTGTCAGCTGTATGGTGGTTGGTTATGATCTGGATGGTCCTCCTTATCATGGGCAGCACTTTATGGGCTGGCCTCCTGTATGGTAAGTGCTGAGCTGTTGTCTCCTTTGACCCTTGATGTAAGGTACAGCAACACAGAGCTTTTATTGATGATGACTGAGTGATTTCAAAAATGTTGGAGGGTCCTGCTTAAGCCCTTGATTTTCAGCCTGAATCAGCTGAAAAACAACAATCTCTGACTCCAAAGCAAACTGGCAACAGGGTGTAACAAACACTGTTTTGTTTCTTGCAGTCGTGGAGTCCACCATTGATAACCTCCTAGGTATGCACCGTGTATTCAACGTTGAATTGCTTTTGTTGCCATAAGGGTTTTTAAAGCAACGAGACCTCCCATGAACTTAGCTCGTTGACTTTTCATTGCGATTTTCATATTGATATGCAAATGCAATTGCAGCATCTATATTTTTCATTGTACGCAATGCCTTTTCGCATCCTTGCAGGCAGGTTTGGTCCAGATTCTGGAGAGACATCTGAACCTGGCGCTCCCTGTCCAGGACAATGCCTGAACATGATGTACTTCTCTTTTCTTAGGTGAGCCAGTCACCTAACATTTGTGCTTACTTTACTACATGGGAGTTTAGTGTCGTTTACTGAAGAATATACTAAGGTGCACGCGCTCAAGAGCACGTCTCCCCTCCAAAACTAAGGCGCTTTGACGCACCTTACTTATCGAATGCACAGGAAAGATTTGGAAGAGCAATGCATCTGTGAGTACAGCAAGCTGCGAGAGGCCAACAGCAACTTCAATGAAGCAAGCAGGTGCGTTTCAACTTTGGCACATAATTACACAAATTCTGCTCCGACAGAATTAGACTGTGAACTGTAGGCATGTGCTGCTCATCTTCCGCATATCCATCAATCTGGATTTCTGCAGCAATTCACCTCTTGATTGATGCATTCAGGATGAATGCATCGTCCAACAAGTTATCCCTGATTTAAAACAAAATACATCCCTGTTTGAGGTGTCACGAGCTACTTGCATTAAATGTCTGCCATTAAATTGTGTGGTAAATCTTATCAATCAAAGATCATGCATACGCAAACAAACCATACTGCACATAAAACAGCTTAAGCAGTGCACTATGTCTATGTCTTGACAAATCTCTTCCCCCATGTGCATGTCTACTGTAACCGTTTGCAGGCATGGCGTTGCTGTGCTCATAGGAATCTGGGTCGCTTTTGTGGCGGTTGCTGTCCTGCTGGTGAGCATATTGCCTGCTTGTACTTAGTAATTTGCATAAATCACCATGCAACTGCAACAGTCGATCTCAAGCGCAAAACCTTCTCAGCTACTGAATTCCTTTATAAATTGCAATGCATTGCAAGGTTGCAGGATGTGGGCCGCCCCCACAGCTGGACCCCCCCTTTGTCTAGGCAAGCAGTGTCAACGACTTTGCAACCCCATAACTCGCTTGTCCCTGCACTACTGCCCCATTCTGGGGATTGAAAGTGTGTTGGGCGGCGGAATGTTTTGCTCTTGAAGGCTGTGCTAGGAAGGGGGTGTGGGGAGCAGTCCGTGGCCGGGAACCTTGCTTTTAAAGCAGAACAGGTGACATTCTTCACACAGTGCACCAGTCCACGTCCTCTCAATATTATTAATCATCATTCTCTTTTCCTCAACTCTGGTGTGAGTTTAAGTCACAGATTACGGGACAGCATAGTTGGAAAAATTACCCCTGTTTCACAAGGGAAACAATTCCCCAAAAACCAGCCAGGCCACCCATTGGGCCCACTCAAGCTCTGTAATACCGTTCTTAATTTGCACGCAAAGTTGTGGGGGAAAAGCTGGAGGAAAGCTGCAGCTGGTGGGGAGTGAAAAGAGATCTCCCATTTTCCCACTGCCATTTTCCACTGTTTTGCCATTTAAGCCCCTTATCAGCATGCTCCCCCAGGCCCATCCCCCCTGCAAAGTTTGACATAGCAGCATCATTTTTCAACCTAAGGCAGCTTAAGTTTTGGGGCTCTGGTCATTGGAATTTCATTTGCCAAAATGGGTGAAAAGCAGCCTCTGAGCCACACACAGCACCCCTGGATGCCAAATGTTCAGCAAAGCTCAATGCTTTGAAATGAAAGGGTTTGGCGTGCTTAAGGGAGATTGGAAGGAGTGCAAAGAGCAAGATATGCTTTATAAGACACTTGGGGGTGTCCATTTGTGTGGACAACCTGTGGAACCCAACCCAATCCTATCTGCGTGACATGCTCTTCCGTACAAAAATACCTGCAAAAATACTGCACACTGACAATTTTCTTTTTTAAAGATAAGGAGTTGGGCGGTGGGATGGAGGACATCAAGGTCCTGCAGGACTCAAAGGCATAAGCAAAGTTTGTAGGCAGTCTCCACATGGAAGGGAGATAAGGCTGGTAAAGCTCCATTTAGTTGCACCTAATGGTGCTTGATAATCTATCTGTGTGAGCAATTGGCTCCTAACAAGCACAAGCAATGGAATTTGCATCTAGGGCGAGTGACATGATGTGCATTAAGATATTGTTGCAGCTGCTGACACTGTCCTGCATTGAACGGTCTTGGTAAGCCTCTTCGCCATCTTGTCCTCTCCTATAAATATATTTTGTGCTTTTTTGCAGGTAAACTTTGCATGCCAGTTCTCACACACTAAGCGTGAGAAAGAGCTAATCAGACGGGCGCATGCAAAGCAATTTGAGATTCCAGACATGTATTACTCTGCAGCCAATGCACGACCTTATGCTGATTACGTCCGGTAAAAGTGTTATGTTCTGTGGTTTTGCATCCGCCAAGAGAAATGAAGGTGGCAATTACTCAGATATTTTTTTACTTCAATCATTTTCCTCTTGGATGATGTACATCAATTTCAGCCATGTAAGGGCGCAAGGTCCTGTGGTACTGATGTACGACTTGTACAACCAAAAATGGCGCTGTACATAGGACTTACACACATTACACAAGCTAGTTGTCATTGACCCAATATTGGCTCTCTTGGTGGATGCTGGGATACTACGGGTTTGAATCTGCAGTAAATATATTGTATATATTATATGTATGTCTTACTTGTCAGGTTTCTCTGTGTGCAAGACTACTTTACAAAAAAGGCTTGTGACTAGTTTTCTCGTACTACATGAACTGAAAAAGCAGCTGAGATATATTCAAAATTTAGCTGTTGCAAGGCTCTGATGTTTTTTTGTCCTTTTTTTCATTCATGCATGCATTTTTTCAACTGCTCTCTCCATGCATTCCTGCATGGTTGTGCTTGCCTGACAATTGTTCACAAGTATGTGCCTCACTAGTGTTTTGTGACCAACAAGGTGTCCACCAGTCGCTCATGCATCCTAAACCAACTTGACAAGTTTGGGCTAAGCACCGATCTGGTCATTATGCTGATTAGCTTGTGGCTGATCATTGCCAGCCAAAAATGTTCCATGATGTTTAGCATGAAATGGCAAAGTAGTGCCGCTGGGAAAACAATATGACAATCTGGTCAGGCGTGGCATGCGGAAGATAAGTTTACAAGTTTACATGTTTAAGTTGCGAAACATAAGGTTTCTCCAGACGGCAGGGCACCTGAGATGGAAAATCCATTATCCACTCTCGCAACCTGTGGGTTCGGGATTCGAACCTCACTGGAGGCCACAATCGGCTAAGCTGCCCACGTTCGGCGGATACAGCCTTGAAACCTTACCTAAGGTTTCTCCACAGAAGAAGCGTCGTGGCAATTCACAGTCAGTGATGAAACATAGTCAAACTGAAGTTGGTCAGCCAAAAAGTTTGTAGCAGAGAAAGAAAAGAGGAGAGTCTACACCAGCAGGGATACACCTGTTGGCATGAATTAAGGGTGAGCAAACAACCAAGGTACTCAGTTCAACTGAGGTTCTGGCAATCCTACTCTGCCGTGTATAGTCCGAAAAAGACTAAGAGGACAACCATTTGCCATTATGCTGCACCAATGAGAAACAGTGCATCGTACCACTGATCTCCACTGACTTCTTTTGTTTTCTTTGCTGGTGGAGTCGTTCGGTGCTTAAGCCCTAGGTGACTCTTTATCCTTAATTGATGTAGGGATTGCTTCACTGCCAACATGGTTTTTTCCTTTTCTTTTTTTCCTGGTACGTTTAATCTCCATCCTCAGGTTGTCAACACCGTGTTGGGGACCAGCCTGGTCTGAGACCATCTCCGGTATAACCACTAGACGCCATAAAATTGCTTGTAGGCTTATCATGAAAGCTTTTAAAGCAGGCTCCCTAGGCCCGGGGGAATTTTTTGTTCAAAAGGATATTGGCAGCAAAGACCGCCTGGCATTACAAACTTTGTAGTACAAAACCTACAGATCCCTGAAGGATCAACAAATCGAACTATGCCTGAATGGCTTCTGTCCCCTAGCTGTTCCCCTGCTAAGCAAGGACGCACTGCCAGCTTGGCCTGAGTCGTACTAGTAAGAGAAAACCTCAGGCTACCAAAAGAAGAAATGCCGCAGATGCCCACCTTCAGTATGCACTAAGAAGCAGGGCAGGGGGTAGAAGGGACGGGGGACTCTCAGCACCAGCACCAGCCTACCAGTCTTTGTCCAGGGTCCGGGACCCTGGCCAGCTCATACACAATCAGCGGCAAATCCATCTAGTGGAAGCCAAGTAATATGAAGACAACAGGCCTAGGAGGCCGCCAAGCACAGCACAGCGCGCTTTGTCAACACCTTCGCCAAGCTGCCGCCAACATCAGCCTCCTCACTGCACTTTTGGGAGTGAGTGGCACCATTTACAGCCCTTACAGCATGGAGCCTCTTAAGAATTTGGGTCTTGATCCTCAGATATCTACCAAGCTTGCTATGAAGCTTCATTCGGTTGCAGGCCCGTTTGGCTTCAGCTAAGCTGCCCTCGTTTGGCAGATACAGCTATGTAACCTAACCTAACCTATGAAGCTTCATGCTCATTTGGTTCAGTACGCTTGTACTAAAAGTTTACAGACTTGTTAGTACCAGGTGTGCTCTAGAGAAAACTTGTGTGACCTCTCATTTCCAACTTGAAGGTCAGGGATGGGGTACTGCCAGCCACCCTCCCGATCCCCATTTACTTCTTTGGTTGCTTAGGTTCTGCTGATGGAGGGGTTGTATGGTACCTAGGCCCTAGGTGGCCCCTCTTCTTAATTGATGCAGGGGGTGTTTCATGTGTTAGTTTTTTCTTTTTAGCTACTCATGCAGTGCTTAGAGCAAAGCGAGGCTGGTCACTGGAGCCATGATAGCTATTTGCTGCAGCATGTTCTCAGCCTCAAAGAAGGAAATTTTCCAAAGATTGACAGCTTAACTTATTTATCACCAAGAGCTATACGTTATATATGAGATGAAATAAGGTCTGATGCAACTCAAAGAAGGAAAATCAAAACATAATATGATTAGGCAAGTCATGCAGTAATCAAGTTTTGTCACTAGAGGATACAGGAGGAAGGGGCTAAAAAGGACCTGGTTTAAGTATGAGAGTTCATATAAGATCCATAAGATCCTGCTGAGGGTGAGACATGAAATGCTAGCTTTGATACCGGCCAATGTCTTCAAGATCGACAGCATACACTTCCGGAAAGCAGGGGACACAATTTGGCATCTTGGCCTCTGTCAGGCCCAGAGGACTTGTAAGCCAACATGAGTCAAAGTCTATGCAAACCAAATAAAGAGCAGCGTGCATTTATCCAAGGTCAGCTAGCATAGAAAGCAAGCTGCCTCTACTGCAATGCTGAATAGAACATATTGGGGTCTCATGGGGTGTTAGCCACGCATCTGATGGTCCACAGAGTAAAGCAAATTATCCGTTTATCTTCACAACTGGGATATAGGAGTGAGGCACTGCAGGGCAAAGCCCCCAAATGCCTGGCTGCATAATGGATCTAAGCACACCAAACAAATCCCTCAGGCAGCACTTAGATTGTAACAATACTTTGGTAGCTTACAGCGTCCACACAGCCCCTCCGTAACCAACAATTCCGAGAATGAGGGAGAGGCCCATTGACAGGGAAGCGTATAAATACCCACGTGCCTGCCCTGGCTGAAGCAAATTCAGTTTTTCAACCTGTGTGCACACGCATGACCAGGCTCTGTTGGAGCTTGCAACAAAGCAGCTAAGCATCGCCCGGTTTGACAATATCATGCTAAGTATCAGTCAAGTGGAGTTGAATTTGAGGCATTCACTGCGCAAGGCATTCACTGCGCCTGCACATCAAAGAGGCCAGGGCTCACCTCAACGATCCAAGTGGAAACAGTGCTTAACGTGCCACTGAAGCCTGCCATGGCTGCAAACATGGCAGAATCCTGCGATCAGCAAGGAAAGACCAATAATTTGCCCCAATTGTAAGCATATACATGTCCTCACACGAAATGCTGCATATTCGCAACAGTCATAAGTGTCTGGAGCTTCTTGGAGAAACCCTTTTGCGTCACCACAGCATGCAACAAAACTTTGAGACATTTAATCAACAGTATCAGCTTGATGGTTTCTATAGAGCAAATCTGCTAAATTTTTGTTTTCACATAAATATATCTTTGTGTGTAGGATCCTTACAGCAATTGATACGAACCTGTGCCCAACTGAGGTTACGAAGGCGCACTCGCAAGATGGTAATCATGGTGCTGTTTGCCATCGCAACTTGGTTAGCAAGCAAGGTGCCTGCGGCATGATGAATTGTATTTCCAGCTGACTGTCAACAGAATGGCCGAGTGAGACATGAACTGATAAGGGGCCGTGCTTCTGTCTAGTACAAGCCAAGACAGAGCTTTTTAAGGATGCAGGTCTTAGGAGAGTGCAGCTGCAAAGGCATACATAGAAAAAGGACACCAGGGATCTTTTAATAGCAAAGAAATTAACAGGGGATTTCGAGCTCATGGTAGCTGGGCCCAAAGTTTAAATGTTTGAAAGACCATGAAAGTAACATACTCTGAAGCCTGATGGTTATGCACCTACTGCCAGCCCGCACTCACTTACCAACAGGTAGCCATGCCCAGGATGTACCTTTTAAGAGTGAGCGTGTGTTCAATGAACTGAGCTGCCACCTGCACGCGGACATGTGTATTTATTTGAATGCCTGATCACTTCATCCTGATTCAAGCAATTCAATTTACTAAGTTGTTAAATCCCAAGGTTGGGTCATGCGTCCATTTGCCCAGACCAATGCGCGTATGAAACGAACAATCAATTCGCGTATTAGCGTCAATGCGTCTGCATTTAGGGGTCATTTTTGAGGGTAGTGGTCAGGGGGGATAGAGGAGGGCCTGTGGGTCCTCAACTGCCCCCCCAGCTACCTATAACCACCCCTATACATTCTTACATGTACATATATATTCAAAATGCCTAGAGAGAAGGGGAAGGAGTGGAATCATGTCGGGGTCATTGAGCTGAAAGACAAGCGCACCAGCACAAGGTGGAGTGCAAGTACTGCAAGCATGTCTTTGTAGGTGGTGCTTCCCGCATCAGGGAGCACTTCCTGCACATTAATCCAGCTTGTGGGGTA
>LKMJ01006062.1_pt1 | contig 11410 bp, 9 predicted proteins | sample 643391 | NCBI WGS metagenome assembly LKMJ01 (sample SAMN04112250, study PRJNA286221) | soda lake metagenome | biome: soda lake; feature: Kulunda Steppe; material: water; isolation source: sample PL-Br10 brine of Picturesque Lake | place: Russia: Kulunda steppe | collected 2010-07
AATATCGGCTCGGCATGAGATCACCGAGCCACTCGATATCCGGCTCCATATCGGACAGCCCCTCGACGAGCCAGAAGAAAAAGACGGCACCTAACGCGGTCACCTGCGCGGTCGTGGCGCGGTCAAAAATAACCGAGAGCGTGATCCCGATCCCGGCACAGACTAACAGATACGGGACGCTGAGCACGTGCGCCATGACGAGCGGGATAACGGCGAACGATTCGCCGACGGCGATCGCACCGCCGTACAGGACGACGATCAATCCCACGTGCAATACGACGAGCGGAACCACGAGGGCGGCGGCTTTCTGTGCCAACACCGACTCTCTGGAGACCGGATTCGAGAGAATCAGATCCATCTTTCGGTTTTGGATATCCCTCGCGATCGTTCCTGCGCCGATATACGCGAAATAGACCCCGCCGAAGAGAATTATGATAAAAGGATAAATGTAGCCCGCAGTGAACCCTTCGATCGTGTGTATCTCTTCGAATCCGAGGAGGCTAATCATATAGTCGGGATAGACGTCTTGAATGAGCTCTGCTTCCGCTTTCATCGCGGGGAAGACGGCGAGAAAGAAGACCGTTATCACGGCCAATACTCCCGTCAAAATCAGCGAGCCGCGTCGGAGTTGTTTCGCTTCGCTTCGAAGGATCGCCGTCATGATATGTCCTCCGAGCGTTCGTCTGGATCGGTCTCTTCGGAAACATCTTTCGGGAAGGTTTCCCCCGATGAGTCGCTCCGATAGTAGTGTTTGAAGATCGTATCGAGTTGAGGATTCCCGATGTTCGCGTCCTCGATCTCGAACTGAACGAGATGTTCTAAGAGCGGTTGCGTCTCGCCGGTGTACGTGAAATGAACCGCGTTGTTGACGATCTCGACATCGATCATCTCGTCGGTGACAAATCGCGTTTCGTCGACGGAGTCTTTCAGGTGGACCCACACCTCCTTCCCGCTTCGTTTGAGCAACGACTCGATATCTTCGAGCGCGACCAACTCGCCTTCGCGAATGATCCCGACCCGGTCACACACGCGTTGAACCTCACTCAGCGTATGTGACGACAGAAAGATCGTCTTCCCCGCGTCGCACTCTTGTTGAATAAAGACGTGCAAGCGGTCCTGTTTCAACGGATCTAACCCGCTTGTCGGCTCGTCCATGATGACGAACTCCGGATCGTGCATGAACGCCTGGACGATCCCGAGCATCCGGCGATTTCCGGCGGAGTACGTTCCGACTGGCTTTTCTAACGGCGGATGAAACAGCTCCAGTAATTCGTCTCGACGCTCGTCCGAACGCATCCGTGCGAAGTAATCGAGAACTTCGTTGCCGGTCAAATGTTCGTCGAACCCCAAACTATCCGGTAGATAGCCGATCTTCGATTTGGTCTCCGTGAGTGCCTTTCGATCGCGGATGTCTGCTCCGAGCACGGTCGCCGTTCCCGATGTCGGTTTGATGAGGCCGAGTAACATCCGTATCGTCGTCGTTTTCCCCGCCCCGTTCGGGCCGAGATAGCCGAAAATCTCTCCCTGTTCGACCGAAAACGAGACCTCGTCGTTCGCAGCGAAATTCCCGTATCGTTTGGTGAGGTCGGTGAGTTCGACGGCCGGCATGGGTTTTTGTTGCAGACCATTCACCTCCGATAGAGCCAGACGAAAACCGCTGCAGCGAGAACGACCAAGACGCCAAAGATCAACAACTCGAGTGCTGGAAACAGTCCGTCATCCGATTCGATGACGTCGACGGCGACGGTCGCCGGACGAATCGTCGCGACCTCGTCGTCCGGATCGAGGTACTCGATTTCGACCGTCGCCGGATAACTGCTGATCGGCGCGTCGCTATCGACTTCGAGATCGAACGCGACTCGGTCGCTTTCACCCGGTCCGAGACTGGAGATGACGGTCGTTCGGAAGTCGCTGTCGAGGGGATCTTCGACGCCGAGATGGACGCGAACATCACTGATCGAGCCGTCTCGCTGGTTGGTGAGTTCGAGTTCGATCGATCCCGTCTCCCCAGCAGCGAACGTGGCGTTGATCGGTCTCACATCGATCGCGTCCCGACGTTCTGAGATCTCGACCCGGATGGGCGACGTCGTCGATCGGTCGTTTCCAGCTTGTGTTCGGTACGCCGTCGTCACATCGAGACGCTGTGGGACGGCGTCCGCTTCGAGCGGGACTGTGCCTCGAAACTGAAATGACGCGGATTCGCCGGGAGCGAGGTCGCCGACCGCGTAGCTCCGGCTCCGTGGTTCGATCTGCGTCTCACCGAGCGACAACACGACGTTTTCAGCCGTTTGTGGCCCGTCGTTGGTAACCATTCCGTCGATTCGTCCGAGTTCGCCGACTCGGAGCGTGGATGTTTCGACATCGAGTGTGAACGACTGTTCGTCGGTCGGCCGAAGCCCGGTCGACAGGCCGTCTTGCGTCTTGGAGACGCCATCCGGATCGGTAAACCCGACGTGGCCGGTGAGTGTCACGTTCCGGGCTGAGACGTCTTGACGCATCGTTGCATCGAAGGAAAGTGTCGTGTTCTCACCCGGTTCCAGCCGATCGATCCGCGCCGTATTCTGTGATCCTTCACCGAGCAGCACGTCGCTCGTCGTCGAATCGAGTTCGAGCGTGATGTCTCGCGCCGGTTCGCCACCGACGTTGGTAAGCTCGGTTTCGAAGGTTCCACGATCGCCGACTTGGACGTCGCTGTCAACCGTTCGAAGGGCGAACCGTGCGCCGTCGTCGACGAACACATCGACCGAGGTTCGAACGCTTCGGCTTCGTTCGTTCACCACGCCGCTCCCGGGTGAGTACTGGCTCGTATGGCGGTACCGAAGGCGAACGTCGATCTCGTACTCGCCCGGTTCGACGTCTTCTGGAACGGTGATCATGATCGGCACTTCTCGGACGTCACCGTCGTGCACGGTGCCGATCGAGTGTTCTCGCGTTGAGACCTCAAACGGGCCAGTATCCGTTATTTCGACGCTCACACCACGAGCAGCCGTGACGATGTCTCTGTTTGTGGTCGCACCCAAGCTGATTCGGCCTCTGTTTGCCACTTGGAGGTTCAGCTGGGTGGCGCTTCCGGGCGCTACTTCGGGTTCGGCGATGTACATGTCGAGATCCGGCTCGCCTCGGACGAACTGTATCTCATCCTGTGCCGCCACGATCCCGACAGCTGTGAACCCCGCGACGACTACGAGTGTTAGGAGGATGACTCGTCGGCGTCGCATTTATGAATCCTGCATCTTCGTCGCCGTTGCGACCTTTTGAGGCCTAACTCTCGGTGGGGGTCGACGTGCGGAGACCATTCTTCCCGAAATATTGCTTTCATACACACATATATCATGCTGGTAATTCTCACCAGACGGATGTTGCTGACCGTACGTTACCTCGAACCGTCGTCGATTCCACCCTCATCTGCCGTATCCGATCACCGATCCTTTTATGTCGCGTGCTGAACGAATCATATGACTCTCAATGTATCTGTGCTCGTTTTACCGGCGTTTGATGAGTTGGCGACCCTCCCGAGTGAGGCGACACCGTGGGTGAGTGCGTACGATCTCGACGAACAGGTGCGAATCGATGGAGTTCCGACCCCCGTTCGATACGCCGACAGTGGGCTTGCCGTCGTTCCGACCGGTGTCGGTAAAACCGCGGCGGCAGCGACGACAACGGCGCTGCTTTCGAGCGATCGACTCGATCTCGATGACGCGCTCGTCCTCTCTGTCGGCGTTGCTGGTGGTCCGCCAAACCTCCCCGTTGGATCGGTCGTCATCGCCGATACGATCGTCGATTGGGACGATAAGTTCCGAATCGACGCAACCGGCGAGGTGCCGATCGGCTTGAACCCCTATACGGACGATCAGGGCGTCTTCGAGCTCGATTCCGATCTCGTCGAGGAGGCGCTGACGTGCTCGACGGAGGTTGACCTCGTTGGATCGAACGATGAATCGGGATCGGCGAGCACCGAACAAACCGGACCGACAGTCGAAACCGGGACGAACCTCTGTGGAGACGAGCTGTGGCACGGACTCGAACTGGCCCAACAGGCGGCGTGGTTCGTCGCCGAATCCGGGGCTGGCCCGTACCGAGCAACCGAAATGGAGGACGCTGGAACGGCGATGGCGCTCGAACGAGTCGGCCATCTCGATCGATATCTCAGTATCCGCGGTATCTCGAATTACGACCGGCCGACAGCGGACGTGTCTGCCCGCCGATCGCTCTTTGATCCGGCGTTCGAAGCCGGGTTCGAACGCGGTATCGAAAACGCGGTTCGTGTCGCAAGAACTGTCGTCGATGATCGATTGACCTGACCACACCTGATCGCGATAAAACCTGTCCGTACGCTCCGTAAGTCCGCCTTACCGAACGTGTGCGTTTGTTTGATTGAATATCTTGATTTCGATGGAAATCCTCCGTTATTCGGCGGTGTGTTTACATTACTTTGAATACGTCGTTTATTACTATCGACGAGGTCGCCGAACCGACGACTGCATGAGCGATACTCAAAAAACAGACGCGACAGCGTCTCAGCAAGTTGAATCCACTGGACTGGGATCGTATCGACGCGACCTAATGAAACTTCTCGGTGCCGGCGCCGCAGTCGGCGCGTTCGGCGGTGTGGCCGCTGCCGACGAGCACGAGGACGATCCTGAAGAAGAACCAGTGGACGAACCGGTAAACGACGAGCCCGATGAAATGCAGGCGCCGACTGACGGAACCGTTCACGTCGTTCGAACGCTCATCACACAGTCGACGAATCCCGAACGGCCGGCCGATTTCTTCTATCAACCGACCGGCCTTCACGTCGAACCGGGCGATGTCGTCCGGTTCGTCTTCGAGACGCCCGATCACACGGTGACGTCCTATCACCCGGCGTTCGGGATGCAACGCCGAATTCCCGCTGGTGTGGATCCGTTCTCTTCACCGATCATGGGCTGGGATCCGAGATCGCTTCCGGACGACCTCGATATGCCGCCGATGGAGAACGGCGAGCACGTTGAAAACGACGTTGACGACAACGGCGAGAGCGACGTCGAGAACGACGAAAACGGCGCTGAAGAGAACGGTGACAACGATGTCGAAGAGAACGGTGACGCGAACGACGATGCAAACGGGGAGGCGAACGGTCCCGTTCCGACCTCGTGGCTGTACTCGTTCGATACGCCCGGTGTCTACGATCTCGAGTGTGCTCCACACGAAGTGTTCGGCATGGCAATGCGCGTCGTCGTTGGCGACGAGACCGAAACGACGTTCGAAACGTCCGACTCGTCAGAACTCCCACCACCACGCGCCGGTCCGGTCGGTCTCTCTCGTGAGATACTCACCGACCCGAACTTAGAGCCCGAAGCGATCGTCGAGGCAGGGCACGTCGAGTGGATGGACCTCGAAGCGAATGAAGCGCCGGAGGACGAGAACGGAGTGCCTGATGATGACGATGAGCCGGACGAGAATGGAGAGCCGGACGAGAACGGCAACGGGGAACCGGACGAGGACGAGAATGGAGAGCCGGACGAGAACGGCAACGGCAACGACGACGAGTGACCTAGTCTGCGGATTCACCACCTCGTTGTGAACGGCTACTCAAACCACTCGCTTCCCGTTTTTCAAGCGAACCGACGCAAAGGCGCACCGGAGCTGAGCGTGAGGATTTACTGCAGGCGAAGCGTGTGAGGCGGTTTACAGCCGGAAGTCGTCGAGGCCGATCCGTTCGGGTGCCGAGAGATATTCCTCGATCCGGTCATTCGAGAACTCTCGCGTCGGTTGCAACGCTTCCGGTAGCGGCTCACAGACACCGACCGGTGCCGGATCGGTTGCCCCTTCCGCAAGCATTCGCACCCCTGCCGTCGAGACGATCGGCGTCTCCATAACGCGCTCTTGGATCCATGACGAAATCCGATGTGCCCACACGGGACACGGAATTACGATCGGTTTTTCCCCGAGCACCGTCCCGACCCGGCTGACGAGTTCCGCGACGGTCAGCGTTTCCGGACCAACGACGGCGACTGTCGTCTCTGATAGCTGATCACCCCGGATCGACGCCCGTAACACGTCGGTGAGATCATCGACCGCGAGCGGACGAATCTGACGCCGTGTTAGCCCGATCTGCGGAAACACGGGCACGGTCGCGAGCGAACGGGAAATCGCCGTCAACATCTGATCGCCGGCACCGTAGACGACGCCGGGTTTCACGACCGTGTAGTCGAGTCCTGCCCGTCGAACGATCTCTTCGGCTTTCCACTTCGATTCGTGATATCCGGAACCGCAGTCGGGTCGAGCACGCAGATAACTCGTCAGTACGATCTTCGACGCACCGACATCGGTCGCGGCCGAAACGACCGCTTCGGTTCCCTCGACGTGAACGTTCTCGTAGGTCTGCGTTCCACGCTCACGGTTGATCCCAGCGAGGTGTGCGATAACGTCACAGCCGCTGAACGCCTCTCGCATCGTACTTCGATCGATCACCGATCCCGTAACGATCTGTATCCCTTCGCGCGCCTGCAATTCGGCAATATTTCGTTCGTCCACACCTCGTGCGAGTATCACGAACTCGTGGTCATCGCCACCGAACCGTCGAATCAGATTCGTGCCGATGAATCCCGTCCCGCCGGTGATACCGATACGCATTGCCGAAGAAACGGTCCGCGGTCGTTAATACGCTGTGCTCGACGTCCACGCGCCGAGGCTCGGTCGGCTACTCCTTCCCGTCGTGCACGACGGAGAGGATGTCATTCCTCGACGAGACAGTACGCGTGGCCGGGAACGTCGACCGTCACGTCCTCGTCTTCGTCCCAGTACCCGGAAACGACGGCCCGCTCGGCGTAGTAGATCCGGCCATCGCGGGGAACCGGCTCGCTGGTGACGTGGCCGTTGTGCTCGACGAACCACCTGATGTCGCCAGTGTCCTTTTCGAGCGCGACCATCTCACCGGCCGTCGTCCCGACCAACACCGCATCCGCGGTCACGGTGACGGCGCCGATGATACGGCCGTTGACGTTCGTCGCCCACACCTGCTCGCCGGTATCGGCGTCGAGCGCGTAGAGGTTCCAGTCGTCACTCCCGAAATAGACGACGTTTGCGTCGGGGTCGATCCCGGGTGCGGACATGACGATGCCATCGGTTTCGAACGACCAATCCTCGGTGCCGTCTTCGAGATCGAGTCGGTAGAGATGCCCGTCCCACGAGCCGACGAACGCCCCTCCGTCGTAGGTCGCGATCGGGCCCTTGACGTCGCGGCCGGTTTCGAACGACCACTCGAATGACAGTGACGGGAACTCCCAGCAGTACACCCGTCCGTCGTTCGACCCCGTCAACAGCCGCTCGTATTCCGGATGTATCGCGACCGTGGGGTGCGGCATGTCGACGATTCGATCGTCGACGAACAGCGGCTCGCCGCTTTCGGCGTCGAACACCCACAGTTCCCCCCGCTTCTCGGGATGTCTATGTTCGACGACGACGTAGAGATACCCCTCCCAGTAGCCAGCGCTGGAACCGATTGCGACCGATCCGGTCATCTCTTCGGTTCGCCACAACACCTCGCCGGTGTTTACGTCGAAGGCGTACATGGCTGCCTCTTGGCCGATGTTCGCGCCGTCGTAACCGCCGATATACGCGACGCCGTCGACGATCACCGGCGTCGCGTGAAACCCCTGACGTGTCGCTTGCGTTTGCGTCGTCCACAGATGCTCGCCTTTCGGCGTCACGGCGTGCATTCGTCCGGTGTCCGCCGGGATCAAGACTGTCTCGCCGTCCGGCGTCGGAAGTGGGCTCGCCTTCGCCGCGTTGTGGCCGACGTAGTTCACCGGCAGCTGCCAGTTCACCGAGACCGATTCGGGAACCGTCTCATCGGGATAATAGCCCAACCGTCTAAGTCCGCCGCGGAACATCGTGACCCGGTCGTCGTCGGGATGTGTTTCGTGATACGGGAGCGGTTCGGGATCGAATCCCGATTGGGAAACCTCGTAGCCATCGACGCTCGAGAGCGGGTTTGTACAGCCGGCTAGTCCGAGCGTTGCCGCTCCCCCGAGCCCGGCGAGGAACTGTCGTCTCCCGCGTTCGAAGCCATCAGTATCGACGGATCCCGATCGGTTAGCCATGTGTTCTCGCCCTCGGTAGGTCATTCTGGCGAATATGTGCTTTGGTCGGGCGATGTCATCGATCGACGTCGAGCGATTGGCCGATCAACCGCCGCTCTCCCCGCCGAAGTATCTCGGAGGCGGTCGAGACCGCACAACCAAGTTCTTCGGCCACGGTCTCGATTCCGTTTCGACGAGGAATCTCATAGTAGCCGACGTTCCACGCCGTCTGGAGCGCCAGTCTCTGCCGCTTCGAGAGCCGGGCTGTATTCACCGTTACGCCGTTTTGAATCCGCCTGATATCCACCGAAATCGCTCCGGGTATCCCGTGAAATAACGTGTTGAGGTCGTTCGGATGTCCAACGACCGTCATCCGAATTGTCCGGTCTGATCGCACCGTGATCGGTGGAACGACGACGAGTGTCTTCTGTGCCAGCGTGTCGAACAAGGACTGCCCCGACGATTCGAGCTCTCGACGAAGATACACGAACAATCCATCTTCGGAAGGTACGATATCGTACTCCAGCACGCCGTCGTCTTCGCTCAATAGGCTTTCGTACGCGCTCAGATCTCCATACACGATCGATGTAACGGTCTCGACGGAGTCAACCACCTGTCCGCCGAGAATAACCTCCCTGTCGAGATCCGGTGATTCGAAGAACCTCTCGAGCAACGGTGGCGTCGCGCCTTTTTCATACGTGAGCGAGATCTGTACCGATCTCATAACGGATCGATAGGCGGGATCTGATTGAGCGGCCGATCTCGCTTATGTGTATTCGAAATCATCGCGACTTTCGCGCCACCACGGTGTATCCAATACCTGCGACGTATGTTTCGACGATTTCGCTCTCGTCGAAGACGGCGGCGACCGATTCGACGACATCGCCGTCAGGATTCCAGTTGGCGTACCACCGGAAATACCATCGGAGAATCGGATTCACGATTCGCGCCGGTCCCTCCGGCACGTCACGAACGTCAAAGGCGACGAACATCCCTCCGTTTCGAAGCGATCTATACACGTTTTCGACCGCTTTTTGGATATCCGGCATCACGCTCATCGACAAGATCGCGACGGCGAAATCGAAACCGTTCCCGATGTCGGCCGCCGTCGCGTCCGCTCGCCGAACCGTGACGTTCTCCCAGCCGCGTCTTTCGACGCGCTGGCGAGCCGCCTTCACCATGTCAGGACTGTAATCGATCGCGATCAGCGAGCCGTGTTCTCCGATCTCGGATCGAATCTGCTCGAAGTTCGTTCCGGGCCCACAGCCGACTTCGAGGACGCGATCGCCCACTTCGATATCGAGAGAACCGATCGCGGCCTCGCGCATCGGGGCCAATTCTCGCTCGTCGCGATCGTACCTATCGCTTTTCCGATCCCACCGCTTTTGACTCCGTTCGAGGTGACGGTGATATCCGGTTTCGGTATCTTCGCTTTCGCTCTTCATATATCTCTGTTCGACAGAACACCAAACGAACTTTTCCCGATAGATTTCGGGTATTTATATACTCGCGCCCGTCTGTCGCTACCGTTTTTATAGTTGACCCACCAGATAGTATCGAATGGACCTCGAAGCGATAACCATCGATATCGGCACGAGTCGACCACTCGTCTTATTGAACACGGTGGACGCCGAGGAGTTGGGGGCACACCCGCTCGACCGAATTCGTATCGAGCGGAACGGCACGACAACGACCGGGATCGTCAAACGAACCGATGAGCTAGTCGAGCCGGGAATCGCGGCGATGACCGAACCACTGCATCATCTCCGTGGACCGGTAACCGTGACGCTGGCCGGCACGCCGAGTTCGGTTCGATACGTCCGAAAGAAGCTGGACGATATCGAACTGCAATCGGCCGAACACGAGACGATCGTCCGCGATATCTACGAAAATCGGCTCTCTGACGTCGAGTTGAGTGCGTACGTCTCGGCGGTTTACACCAACGGCCTCTCGCTCGAAGAAACGAAACACCTGACGAAAGCGATGAGCGGTATCGGTGATCGGTTGACATGGGATCGCCATCCGATCGCGGATAAACACTCGATCGGCGGTGTGGCCGGCAACTGTGTCACCCCTATTATCGTCGCGATCGTTACAGAGGCCGGCGTAACGATGCCGAAAACGTCCTCTCGCGCTGTGACCTCCCCCGCGGGTACGGCGGACGTCATGGAGGTCTTCTGTGATGTCGAGTTCACCACGGACGAAATCGTATCCATCGTCGAGTCGACGAACGGCTGTCTCGTCTGGGGTGGCGGCGTCGAACTCTCGCCGGTCGATGACGAACTCATACGCGCCGAAAATCCGCTCTCTATCGATCCGAAGGGAATTCTGATCGCTTCGGTGCTCTCGAAGAAGCAAAGCGTTAGCTCGACACACATCGTGATCGATATCCCGTACGGCGAAGGGGCGAAAGTCGAAAGTCTCATTGAAGCGCGCGAACTGGCCGACGATTTCAAACGCGTCGGAACGCATCTGGATATGGACGTCCTCTGTGCGATCACCCACGGCACCGAGCCGATCGGCCACGGGATCGGTCCCACGCTCGAAGCCAGAGACGTCCTCTCGGTACTCGAAGGGAACGGTCCCGAAGACCTCCGGCTGAAATCGCTCGAACTCGCCGATATGTTACTCGATCACTGCGATATCGATGCCTCCGCGGCGGATCTCGTCGACTCCGGCCACGCTCTCGAACGCTTCCGACGAATCGTAGCCGCGCAAAACGGTGACCCCGAAATCACGACGGACGATCTCGAGCCCGGTTCGGAATCGAAGACCGTACACGCCGATCGGGCCGGGATCGTAACCCGCGTGGACAATCGACAACTCAGCGATCTCGCGCGCAGAACCGGTGCCCCTCGCGACAGCGACGCCGGTCTCGTGATTCACCGAGCCATTCGCGATGAAGTCGATATCGGTGATCCGCTCTATACGCTCCATGCCGAGAACCTCGGGAAGCTTCAAGAGGCTGAAACGCTCTCCGAAAAGCTCGAACCCATTCGGGTTCGAACCCGGACGGACGCGCTCGTCGAACATCGGTGATCGCCCCGACTGATCTCATCTCGTGATTCTATGCATGGGCGTTTTTTACCCATCCGAAGCCGTCTCACGTCACTTCGGTCGTGTCACGAACGTCGAAAGCCAGAAGTCATCGATCGCTCTGGAGAGCCCGACGAGTTCGTCGAAGTCTTTCGGTTTCGTCAGATACGCGGTCGCGCCCAGCTCATAGGCACGACGAACGTCCGCGGCCATATCTGACTGTGACAACACCAGTATCGGTATCCCCTGAAGCGCTTTTCGTTCGCAGAGTTCTTCGAGGACATCCATCCCATCGACCGTTATCAACGACA
>LKMJ01006063.1_pt1 | contig 11410 bp, 11 predicted proteins | sample 643391 | NCBI WGS metagenome assembly LKMJ01 (sample SAMN04112250, study PRJNA286221) | soda lake metagenome | biome: soda lake; feature: Kulunda Steppe; material: water; isolation source: sample PL-Br10 brine of Picturesque Lake | place: Russia: Kulunda steppe | collected 2010-07
AATATGAGCAAGATACCAAATGCAACAATATCTTTTGGCTCCATACGTCGTGTTGATTGTCTTACGTCATAAATCGTCGTTTCGTTCTCTGCGCTCGTCGACGTGACAGTCGACTTACTCTCTGACAATGGTGCCGTCCAGATACGTCTGGACCTTGTCGTTGGTCCGCTGAATTTGCTTTGTGAACGTGAGCACACGCTCGCCGTCGACGCGCCGGTCACCCTCGATATCGATCGTTAGCCCCTGCTCGCGGAAATGTTCCAAGAGACGGTCGACGACGCGTGGTTCGGCTCGCACCGTGTGCTGTTGGCCGATTCGTTCGCCGTCCTGAATTCGCTCGATGGAGTCGGTCATCGGGAGCAAAAGTGACTCGCCAAGCCCGTGGGCACGCTCGCGCTGCCGAGCCTCGCTTTCGTCGAACTCGACGGACTGAAACCCCTCGCGGATGAGCCGCCGAAACGAGAAATCACGGCCATAATCGAACGGGAACTCGAAAGCAAACGCCAGATCACCCTGATTGGCCGCCGAGGTGGTATACTTCAGCTGCTGGCCGCCGTCGACCGTCTGCATAACGATTCCTTCGCGGCGCCCGGCGTCGAGTTCGCGGATGATCTCGGGTGTCGACTCGACCGCTTCAGGTGGCTCGTAGATACCGAACAGCTTGGTTTGTGGAATCTCCCATTCGGTACATATCTCGCGCCGCGTTTCGACACCGAATGGCTTGCCGCTGGCCTGCTTGCGGATATCGAACGCACGGAAGGCAATCGAGTCGACGGTGTAGCAGTCGGCAGGCGTGTAAGGGTTTTCAGGACCGATCATCTCTCCGCAGAGCATTATCTCAGGGTGGGCTTCAAAGAACGACTCGACGGGGAGCATCGACCGCACTTTATGAGTGGTAAACGGACAGACGATTCCGCTGCGCGTGAATCCAAGGACTTCGCCGTCGATTTTGGCCACTCGGACATTGTAGCCGTTGAGTTTCTCTTCGACAGCGACGGCGGCATCGAAGTGCTGGGGAATCCCTTCATCAAGCACCAGACAGCGCGGAACCTTCGGAAAGCCACGAACCACCGTCCCACAGACGAGCACAGTTCCCTTCTCGACGGATTTGCGGTATCCCGGCAGATGGCGATACTCCCGGCCTTCGTAGCTGTCGACCTGAAGATGCTCAGAAAGTTCGTCGAACGCCTGACGAGAGAGTCCGAGCTGGTCGTGGTACTCCATACCACATTTACGCTATCATCATACATCAATCTCCTCGCCAACCCGCTTGCGTCGGTGAGTTTCACACAGATTTTAGTAGTCACTCGGACGGATCTGGAGCTACAAGCCGCTCGGTCACGTTTCGACTGTATGGTCGACGGTTCGTTCAAACAGCGGTTCGTCCTCGACACGTCGTTGTTTCTCACCGAAGCAATCCGACGCGACGGCGAGTCACTCGACGAGGCGATGAACAGACTGCTGGATCTGATAGCTGCCGCTCGCCTCGAGTTGGGCATTTCCTGTCATATGCCGCCGTCGATTCACGACGAGTTGACGACGATGCTTGACGACCGGCCGGTCTCGGAAGCTACGCGCGCGAAACTCAACACGTGGGTCGTCCGCAAACACCCCGACCGGTATGCGGTCTCGATTCCGGCCGACGTGGTCTACCGGTTTGTCGACGAGATGAGCGACCGGGTCGACCGCGGGCTGCGGGTCTCTGAAGACGCTGTCCGGCAGGCCGAAACCGCCGCCGACGAGCCGGCAGGCGAGCATCCACACAAAACCGAAGTCGACGCCGTCATTTCGAATCTCAGAGATCGCTACCGACGCGCGCTCCGTCAGGGCGTGCTCGACTCGCGAGAGGATTTCGATCTCCTGATTTTGGCCCGCGAACTCGATGCCGGCATCGTCACCGAGGACACGGGGATCATCGCCTGGACCGAGGATTTCGGTCTCAGATACCTGCGCGGCGGCGAGTTCCCAACACTGCTGGAAAACTATCTGAGGGTCGTCGGCGCGGACGATCGGGTCGACGGGATCAGCAGACTCGACGACAGCACACTCCACGATGACTCTCGGTCATGAGAGGGCCGGCCACCGTGGGCCATCGGGCGACTGTCAGCCGCCCGGTTCCTCTATCGGAACAAGCCGCACCGGCCCAGAGTCGAGACCACCCACAAATGGCTGCGGGCGACTCGCCTCGTTGTGGCCCTCGCGGTCGCAGTTGCGGCAAGTGGCCTGGTCGTCACCGTCACAGAACCAGATACCGCTTGCCGTCTAGCTCCACCGATCCAGCCCGGTCTGGACAACCGAGGCTTCGATCCGTTCGAACCCACGGTCGACTTCGCTTTCGTCGACCGCCCACTGTTCGGTGACGTACGCCCGCGCCGCTTTTAGGTCTGGCTCGATGGATCGGTTGAAGTCGTAGTCGTCGGTCACTGGTGGATCAAAGAAGAGTTCGCGGATACGGTCGGCGAACTCGATATGCTCGCCGCGGGCTTCGAGGACGCCAAAGAGGTCGCCGTGTTCCTTGATCAGCTTGATGCCGGTTTTTGGCCCAATGCCGTTGATCCCGTCGTTGAAGTCGGTGCCACACAGCATCGCGACGTCGACCAGTTGCTCGTAGCTGATTTCGTGGTTGTCGAGTGTGGGTTGGAGTTCCATCAACTCGGGGTGGCCCTTGCTCGTTAGCCCGCGGAGGGTGCGCGGCGCGCCGAAAAGGAGGGTGTCGTAATCCTCGCTGCCGACGAAGTCGACGTCACCAATTTTGTTCATATAGGAGGCTTGGGCCTCACCTTCGGCAGGCGCGTCGATGTACGGCACATCGAGCAGATCCAGCAGTTCGCGGCTGGTTTCTTGGATCGTCTCGGTGAGCCGGACCGTCCGTGCCGACAGGCGGGCGGCCTCGACTGCGTCGCCGTCCTCTTCGGCCTGTTCGAGCCGATCTTCGGCTTTTTTGCGGGCCTCACGTCGCTTTTCGACCTCGTCTTCCTTGAGATCGGTCACTCCACCATCAAACACGAACACGGGCGTCAGATCGTGCTCGAAGAATTTGGGTAGCCCTTGGACAATGCCGACGAGATTGGCGACTTCGGTGCCGTCGTCGGTCGTGTAGATCGAATCGTTGGTCCATTTGACGGTCGTCGTCAGATACCGATACAGCCAGTTGTGGGCGTCGACCGCGATGACGCTGCCTTCGATCTCAGCAAACGGACACTCCGAGAGTGCCGCCAGCGAGCGAAGATCCGAGTTTCCCATGTCTACTCGCTGGACCTCGGCGGATTTGAAACCCCCGAGTCGACCGTCCCACTTTTGTCCGTCGCGTCGACGGCCGCAACGAGGGCAGGTGGCTCGGCATCCGAATACGTCTTTATAAATTCTGTTTCAGCGTCCGACAGCTCCGTTCGGTCGCCGAACGTGTCGAGACCCGCCTGGTAGGTCGCCGTCGACTGCGCGGCTGGCTTGACGGTCGACCGTTCGAGAACCAGTTCGGCGACCCCTGTCTCACGGCCCGTGTAGGCGAAGCCAGCCTTGTACAGCGCGTGGAATGAAAAGACGTTGTTGACCGCGATCCTGACCCTCTTATATCCCTTTTCTGCAGCCCGGTTCGTAATAACTGCTGCAAGTTTGGGGCCGAGCTGTAGGCCACTGCCGCGGAGATCACGCCGGACAGTGAGATACCGGAGCCATAACGTCTCGTGGTCGGTTCGGTCGGCGTTGAACGTGACCGCGGCGAGAATATCGTCGACGAACTCGGATGCGTCGAGACTGTCGGGGAGCGAAGAACGCGAGTCGACATCGGTGGCGTGGTCGGCGGGTGCTTGGCCGCGAACCACGGCAATCCCATTGCCGGTGACGAATTTGCCAGCGTAGCTAAACCGTCGGTAATCGAGCCGGAGGGTTGGCTCGTCTTCGGGCCAGCCGATGACGGCGAACTCCATGTCGACTCTCAGGCGTCGAGCCTCAAGAGGACTGGTGTATATTGTACGCAGACCGCTCAGAATGCCACCACCGGTACCCGAATCAGTTTGTCATCACCAGCGCGCTCGTCGCCGCGGCCATCAGTGTTGCTGGTCGTGAGATACAGATATTCTTCGTCAGGGCCGAGTGTCACTGCCCGCAGTCGACCGAAGTCCTCGGCGAAATGGCCGACAAAGCTGACGACCTCGTCTTCGACCACGCCAGCCTCATACAGCCGTTCGCCGCGAAGGCCGGCGAAAAAGACGCGGCCATCGCTGTAGGCCGCGCCCGCCGGAGCCCAGGTCTCGTATTGGCCGGAACTAAAGGCAGGCGTCTCCATTTCGGGGTGGGTTTCGGTGTCGGTGATCGTCGGCCAGCCGTAGTTGGCTCCCGGCTCGACGACGTTGAGTTCGTCTTCGGCAGCCGAGCCGTGTTCGGTCGACCAGAGTCGACCCTCCGAATCCCACGTGATCCCCTGGGCGTTACGGTGGCCGTAGGAGTACACTGCGTTGTCGAAGGGGTTGTCGTCGGGAACCGAGCCATCAGCATTGAGCCGGAGGATCTTGCCCGCCAGCGAGTCGGTGTCTTGGGCCAACTGGGCGTCGGCCGCGTCGCCGGTCGTGATATATAGGTGTCCGTCCGGACCGAACGCAATCCGCCCGCCGTTGTGGATGCGGTCGCTCGGTATCCCGTCGACAATGACTTGCTCATCGTTGAGTTCGTGCTCGTCGAGGTCGACTTCGAACCGTCGGACCGTGTTTTCGACCGACTCGCGGTCGACGGTCTGGTAGACATAGAGGTAGTTGTTCTCTTCAAACTCGGGGTGGACCGCGATGCCGAGCAGCCCACCTTCGCCGAGCAGTGGGCTGTCGAGTTCGTCAAAACGTTCGATAACGTGTTTCTCGCCTTCTTCGATCAACAGCAGGTCGCCTGTGCGCTCGGTGACGAGAAATCGGTCGGCGGCGAGCACAACCACTTCCCACGGAACCGAAAGGTCTTCGGCGACGATCTCGGTCTCAACGTCCTCGGCGGCGAGACCGGCACTTGATCCGCTTTCGGTCGGGGTGAAAAACAGATGCGTCGGCAGGCCGAAGACGGCCCCCAACGAGACAACAAGCAGGAGAATGCCGCCGGCGACTGCGCCAACTCTGCGCCAGTTCATATCATGTGTCGACACGGTACCGGATCGAATAAACCCCCTGTCAATCACACGTCGACGGCCTCAGGCTCGCGGCTCACATCGCCAGTAGTCGGCCCGCTCGGCAATCGAGTAGTCGACTGCTGTCAGAATCTCGCTGACCTCGCGGCCGGTGTCGGCCGACAGCCCCTCTTCGTGGACTTCGATAAAGAGGGTTGGCTGGTGGGTTTCGAGCGTCTTGCGCGCTCCACGGAGCACTGCGGGGCACGCACCTTCGACATCGATTTTGAGCGCGTCAGGTGCGGGTTGTGAGTCGACAATCGTATCAACGCGCCGGATCGGAACGTCGACGCAGTCGGCGAGCGACGCCTCCCACCGGGTCGCACTCTCGCGGTCGAACCCCGATAGTTCGGGATACGTCGAGATGAAAAACGGGCGCGTGCCGTCCGCATCGCCAACACCCCACTCGAAGATGTCGATACGGTCGCCCAGACCGTTGCAGTCGACGTTGGCCTGCAGTTGGCTACTCGTCGGTGGGGCTGGCTCGAAGGCGAGCAGTCGACGGTCTGGTGAGCCCGAAGCGAGTGCCAGCGAGTAGACACCGACGTTGGCTCCGATGTCGTAGACCACTGCCTCAGGGCCGGCAGTCTCGTCGAGTTCGGCAAGCATGGGGTCGCTCGCGTGGCGGGCGAGTAGTTCATAGCTCCGAAACGTCCCCGCTGGCGTCTCGTTTCGAGTCGACAGCCACCGATTGGCGTAGTTAACCGCGACAAGCCGGTAGTAGCCCCGGTAGCCGACCCAGCGTCCTCGGTTGACAAGCCATGACCTGACGAAGTCTAATATAGATTTCGACGACCTAAGGGAGTCTGGCACAGGTTCCTGTGTACGCGTTCGCCGATATTGGCTGTGGTGGCCCTCAAAAGCCCATCCCATCGTGATGGATATTTATGCGCTGCCGCCACGCAGTCGACGCCATGCACGGCCTCGGCGACGTACGATTTTTCGACCGACTGGCACCGCTCTACGACATCGTGATGCCGGCGGCCGACCGCCAGCCCCTGATAGATGGACTCGCCCGAGCCGACCGAGCGGTCGACCACGTGTTGGATCTCGGCGGCGGCAGCGGCCGGGCGACGATTGCGGTCGACGCCCCCGAGCGAACGGTCGTCGACATCTCTCGGCCGATGCTCCGGCGGGCGCGTCGTCGACAATCCGGCCAGACAGGTCGACGGTTGCCAAAATCAACAGATGGCGACAGCATCGGCCCGCTCTCGACACTACAGGGCGATGCCGGTCGGCTCCCGGTCGCCACGGACGCGGTCGACGCCGCGATGACCGTCGACGCCTTTCATCATATGCCCGACCAGCAGGCGGTCGTCGACGAAGCCGCCCGCGTCGTCCGGCCCGGCGGGGTGTTCGTGATCCGAGAGTTCGATCCGAGCCATCCGCTGGGCTGGCTGCTGGTCCGGGCCGAGCACGCGATTGGGATGGGGTCGACGTTTTATACACCGAGTGAGTTAGCCGACCTGCTAACCGAAGCAGGGTTTTCGGTATCGCTGTTGGATGTCGGCTTCGAGTATACGTTGGTCGGAACACTGGACGGCGATCAGTCGACGGTCGACTGACCAGTCGGTCGGATCGAATCACTGTTGCTTTTAGGTGCCAGTCGAACAGTCGAGTATGTCCGCACTCGAAGGGCGCGTCGACTCCGCCGCGCTCCCGCTTGCCGTCGGGGATCTGCTGGCAATTCTCGGCGTACTGACGTATGGCATGGTTCAACACGGAACGCTGCTGCCCGAACGGGCAGTTGGCGTTTACGCTCCGTTCCTGATCGGCTGGGCCGTCGGGGCTGTCCTGATCGGCGCGTACTCCGCAGGGGCCGCAGAGTCAGCCAAGGCAGCGATCCCGCTTGGCGTTCGGGCGTGGGTGCTTGCCGCCCTCGTTGGCTTCGGTCTACGGTGGACACCAGTGTTCCCCGGTGGGCTTGATCCGATCTTCGTCGTCATCACGCTCGTGTTGACGGGCGTGCTGATCGGTGGCTTCCGGTGGATCTACTTCAAAATTCTCGACTAACCGCCTCTTTTTATTCGATCTGGTATCTGTCGACTCGCTGTATCGCATACAGTGTCGACACTGCTGCGACTACGACGGTGAGCACCGACGCGACGAGCGCGCCCGCCGCACTGACGCCGACCGCAGGCACACCAAGCGTCGACTCGACGAATCCAGCGACAAACGGCACGTGGGCGATTACCAGCGGGAGCATACCAACCCCGACAGCGACCGTATACAGGACAAACGCAAGCGTCGACGGAATAATCGCCTTCTTGCTGCGCGAGACGCTGACCGCTTCGTGGCGGGGAAATGCCGCGCCGATGCCGCTGGCGATGCCGGCCGCACTGATGCCGACAACCACCGTGCCAACCGCGAGTGTGAGAACACTTCCGGCGGCGAGTGGACTGAGCACGCCGAGTGCCACAACCGCGATGGCCGTCACCGGAAGCGTGACGAGCGCGCCTGCAGCGATGTGGCCGCCGACAACGGCGCGGCCTGGGTTGGGCGCGAGCAGCGTCGACGGCAACATCACTCCCTCGTTGCCGATGCTGTTGAGCGAAAACAACGCGCCCGCGAGCCAGATGCCACAGCCCGCAACCAGTATCGGAACGGTACTGCCAACTGTCCCTGTCTCGATGGTCCGGATAGCTGGCGTCAGGAGCACAAAAAACGGGTAAATGACGTACGACACCGAGACCGGCGACCGGCGGGCACGGATCCAATCGCGGATGGCAACGCCAGCCATCGGCTGGCCGACGGCTCGCACAAGCCACCGACTGTCGGTTGCCTGTGATTCTCGATGCGTAACTGACACACCGTCTGCATACCAGAGCCACGCGCTCAACCGCGAGCACGCTGGCACGCAGACCGCCAGCAGTCCACTGGCTCCGATGAGCGCCCCCAACCCGGTGAGGGGTGATCCGCCAGCCCCGGTCGACCAGAGAACGAACTCACCGAGCCAGCCAATCGGTGTCGGTCCAAGCAGCCAAAAGAGTGGATCGAGCACGGCGTCGACTGACGCGGTAATAAACACGCTCATATACAGCACAAACAGGACGGCAAACCCGACCGTTCGGAGCCGGCTGGCGAGCCGCGAGCGCACGCCGCCGTTTTTGATCAGCAAAGCGGCTGCGAGCCCAGCCAGAAACCCCGTCGAAACGAGCAGCCCAATCGCCACAGTCATGGCCGGCACAGCCGCCACCGAGCCGGCTCCCAGGCCGAACAACACGCCGGCGAGCACCGCAACCACGGCAACAATTGATCCGAACACCGCCGCCTCAGCGAACAGCATCCCTGCGAAAAGCTGGCGGTGAGAGACTGTCGTCAGCAATCCATCGCGCTTGTCTGGCGTGGCTATCGTCGAGTAGCCACGGATGCCCCCAAATCCGAAAGCCAATAGCCAGAGTGTCACGCTGACCTGTCGACTCCATGTGTGCAGCACTGATTGGTCGACTGATTGAAGCTCGTTGCCGGCAAAAAACGCCCCAGCGACAACCGCGAGCATGACCGGCGAAAAGAACAACGCCGCGAAAAGCAAACTGATCAGCTGGGCTGTGTTCGCTTTGATTGCCCGCCAGCGTCGCCGAACTTCAGTCAGGCCAATCGTTTTCGTAACTCGCCATCGCGCCGACATTTATTGGTCCACTGAACTCGGCTCAGTCGACGCGGTCGACCCGTTTTCGGCCGCCGGTGTTGCCGAGTCAGTTGTGACGGCGAGAAACACGTCTTCGAGTGTTGATCCGTTGGCTCCGTCCTGGTCGACCGCTGCGGTCAGCTCGCTGGGAGGGCCTTCGGCGACCAGTTCGCCGTCGAACAACACCCCGACGGTGTCTGCCAGTTCTTCGACAACCGAGAGGATGTGGGTCGAAAGAAAGACGGTCTGTCCGTTGTCGCTCAGCTCACCGATTACTTCAAGAACGGTCCGAGCCGCCCGCGGATCGAGACCACTTGTCGGCTCATCGAGAAAGACGACCGCAGGCTCGTGCAGCAGCGCGCCGATCAGCCCGATTTTCTGTCTCATGCCTTTCGAGTAGTCGTCGATTCGTTTGTCGGCATCCGCTGACAGATCGAAACGCTCGAGCCACGTTTCAATCCGGTCGGCGGCGTCTTCGGCGGGCAGATCACGTAAGCGAGCCATATGCTGGAGCTGTTCGTGACCAGTGAGTTCGTCAAACACTGGAGGTTCTTCGGGAAGATAGCCCAGATGGCGTCGGACGCCGTCACGATCCGAGACTGGGGTCCCCATGATCTCGGCGTGACCGGACGACGGCGCGGTCAGTGTACTCAACATTCGCATCGTCGTTGTTTTTCCCGCCCCGTTCGGTCCGAGAAACCCGTAGACGGTGCCGGGTTCGACGGCGAGATCCAAGCCGTCGACGACGGTCGTCGACCCGAACTGTTTGGTGAGCTCGCGGGCAGCGATAGCCGGTGGAGTGTCGGCTTCGGAAGGGTTCGATCTGGAACGGCCGGCTTCAGAACGGTCGACTTCGGAACGGTCGGCGTCTGGCGGCTGCGTGGAGGTCACAATGACTACCCGGTCGGTGGCCAATCACTTCAACTATCTGGTTAGTTACTGGCCATCACGTAGGACTGGCTACGGCGAGAGTGCGGTAATCGACAGCTGCCGCGGTTCTGGTGGCTGGTCGACTGCCGGGCCAACAACGGCTGCGTCGGCCTCAACCGCCTGCGTCGGATCGTCGACAAAGACAGCTGTCGCACCCGCGGCAAGCGCGCCCACAAAGCCACCGCCGATGGTTTCGGGTCGCGCTATCGGCGTTCTGATCGCCAGCCGCGAGCCCTCAGTTAACTCGAGTTCGTCGACGACCTGTTGGGCCATCTCAAGCAACTGACGGTGGCTGTACTGATCGTCGCCAGCGACTAATACCGTCGATTCGGACTCAACTTCGGTTGGCGGAAACGCCGGGTTCTCGCTCCAGACTGCTTTTTCCCAGTGGGTTGTTGTGGTGGCTTCGGCCGGTCCACCGAAGACGGCGAGTCGACCCGCAGCGTCGAGATACGACGATTCGGTGTCGACCGACACGAGCCGCACGCGCGCCGTGGCCTCGGGGTCAAACGTCACTCGCGCGCCGAGTTGTGCGGCTCCTAACAAGGCGAGCAAGGGTTCTGGGCGGGCTACCGGCTCGACCGCAAGCGTCGCATCGCTGCTGAGGCCCAAGTATCTGAGGACGTTGCCTGATTTGTACGCCGTCGTGATGAAATCCTGATAACTCATCTCACGGTCGACTGCCGGCATCGAGACCGCCGGCTGGCTCCGTCGTTTCTCTCGCGCTAACAGGTCACCGAGAACGGCCGCGTTCATACTGGACTGTGACAGAGCTAACGCAAAAACACCCCGCCGTTTGCTGGCGTATGCGAACAGGACCCACAGACACCAGGTTTCCGGTGTAATAGGAGTATTTAGCCGCTATTGGAGCCGTTGACGGCAGAATAGAAATCCGAAGTCGACCGACTCGCTACCTCAAAAGCTGTTTTTGATTTTCTCGAAAAACCCTTCCGAGACGTCGACCTCTTCGCCGCCGGCTTCGGCGAAGGCTTGGAGTGCTTCGCGTTGTTTTTTGTTCAGTGATTCGGGGGTGACCACTTGGACCGTCACGAACAGATGGCCAGAGCGTCGACCGCGGAGCCGAGGCATTCCTTCGCCGCGGAGCCGGAACTGCTCGCCGCTTTGGGTCCCTTTGGGAATATCCATCTTTTTTGTGCCGTCGAGTGTTGGAATCTCGACTTTGTCGCCGAAGACAGCCTGCGGGAATGAGATGGCGTGATTGTAGTGGAGATCATCGCCATCGCGTTCGAACAGATCGTGATCGGCAATCTCAATATCAATGAGTAGATCGCCGTTCGGCCCGTGGTTCTCGCCGGGTGCGCCCTCGCCGTCCATCCGGAGCGTCTGGCCTTCGCGGATGCCTGCGGGGACTTCGACAGTGAGCGTCACTTCGTTTTCGGCGATACCGTCGCCGCCGCAGGTGCCACAGGTTTTGTCGGCGGTTTCGCCGTCGCCGCCACAGCGTCGACAGGTCGACCGCTGCTGGACGCGACCGAACGGGGTCTGCTGAACACGGGTCACCTGGCCAGTGCCGTCACACTCTCGGCAGGTCGAGACGTTGGCGTCGGGTGGATGGCCCTTCCCGTTGCAGTCGTCGCATTTTTCCGGGCGAGTAATGGTAAACTCCTTTTCGACGCCCTCGTAGGCCTCTTCGAGAGTGATCTCCATTGTGGTCCGGAGATTCCGTCCCTGGCGGGGCTGGTTGCCGC
>LKMJ01006064.1_pt1 | contig 11410 bp, 13 predicted proteins | sample 643391 | NCBI WGS metagenome assembly LKMJ01 (sample SAMN04112250, study PRJNA286221) | soda lake metagenome | biome: soda lake; feature: Kulunda Steppe; material: water; isolation source: sample PL-Br10 brine of Picturesque Lake | place: Russia: Kulunda steppe | collected 2010-07
AGCCGCCTACAGCACACACACACCCGCCTGCAGCACACACACACACAGCCGCCTGCAGCCCACACACGCAGCCACCTGCAGTACACACACGCAGCCGCCTGCAGCACATGCGTAGCAACCCATGGGGCTGCTTGTGCCACCTCCTTTTTAGGGGTTCAGCTCGTGTAAGGCTTATGCGAGCCTACTTGCTGCTATGACCATGAGCATCAGGCAAGATGGTGGTGCGGAGGCCACAGGCCAGGACATGGGTGCGCACGCACGCACGGCACGTGGCTCGTGCTTGTGCATTCCTGGTTGTGACATGAGCCTGCTCACATCAAATCATGACGAGTGCCCATGCACATGCCAAAGCTGGTTGCAGCCACCTGCGCGGGTTGCAGCCCCCGCTGATTGCCGCCACTGGGCACCTCTGCGCGTGTTGCAGCCACTGGGCACCTCTGCGTGTTGCAGCCACTGGGCACCTCGCGCACATGGCGTGCGCCCACACACACTGAGGCTTTGCGGCACAGGCACGCGCGCGCATGCCTGCACTCACTTGGATGCGCACGTCCTTGTTCTCATGGTTGGCGTTGATCTTGAGGCGGTCGATGGTCTGCAGGAGCTTGGTCTCCTTGTGCAGGAGCTGCTGCAGCATGAGCTGCTCCTTGTCCTTGGGCAGCTGAGCATTCATGATCTTGTACGTCTCCTGCACGCCAGGTCAGTCACAGGCTGCTGTGGTGGCACACGCTTTGGCTGCTGGCTGCAGAAGCAACAAGCGACTTAAGCGCACACCCGTGGGGGAACTTCTGCCTTGCACTCAAGCGCAGACGCTCATGGGCACAAGCCTGTCTTGGCCGCTGGCACGCACTCGCCTGCGTGCTGCACCTTCATTGGGCATGGCATGCACGCACCTGCAGCCTCCACGCCTCCAGCTCATTGTATAGGATCTCAAAGTCTGCAGCGGTGCGCGGATGCATGCGGCGCTCAATCTCCTTTTGCCGGTGCTTCTCTGCCGCGGCCTGGGCCTTGGCCTCCTGCACAGGCACACACGCACAAGCATACGCACACATGAGGCGTGATTGGGTGCATGTACGTGTGCTAGAGCCAGGGGCACAGCCTAGTGCCCTGGCTGGCAAAGCTACTGTGGCTGGGCTTTGGTTTCCTACCCAGGCCCACCCATGACTCATGATGGGCCCACCCATGATGGGCCCACCCATGACTCATGATGGGCGCACCCATGACTCATGAGGGGCGCACCCATGACTCATGAGGGGCGCACCCATGACTCATGAGGGGCGCACCCATGACTCATGATGGGCCCACCCATGACTCATGATGGGCGCAAGCACTGGATGCACAGTTGCGCGCGTGGTGGTTGTGCCAGGATGGTGAGAAGGCAAGGCAGGCGGTCGCACCTGCTGGCCCCCCAGCCCATTGCGGAGTGTGCCTTCAGACTGCCAGGCTAGCCGGCAGTGTGCTGGCCCCTGGCAATGCGCTGACCCCCCGTCAGTGCGCTGATCCCCCAGCCCATTGCAATGCGTGCTGCAGACTGCCAGGCTAGCCGGCAGTGTGCTGGCCCCCCGGCAGCGTGCAAGCAGCCCACTGGCCTGCGGCAATGTGTGCGTGCACTGCATGCTGCCAGGCGTACTTGAGCACGCACCGTGTGCTGGCAAGGGCTGCACTCTGCAGGGCAGGTGCGCAGCATTCTGCCAGGCCAGCCCAGCGTGTACCGCGCACTGCCAGGGCCACCCCCCTGGGATGTGTGTACACGCTGCAGGCTGCTCAGGCACCTTCCACCCCACACAGAACCAGATGGGACACCTCGCACCCCGCTGCACGCCCCTCGCAGCCCCGTTGCACGCAGAGCCGCGCAGCGCACGCACACAGGCACTCACCTCCTCCCTCAGGAACGCCTCACGCTGCTCCTTGGTCCTCTGCAAGTACGCTGCACGCTTGCGCCCAAACCAGCCGCGCGTCCATCGCTGGATGGTGCGCACCTGTGTGCACATGGATAGATGGCGCCCATGTGGATGGATGGTGTGTGCCCGTGATCACACGGATGGCGCGCACGTGGGTGACCTGTGCACCCATGGATGGTGTGTGCCCATGCTCACATGGATGGTGCGCACATGGGTGATTGGAGCCCACATGGATGGATGGGGCAGTGGTCTTGTTCACAAGGGTGCGGAGACAGCAACACTACCAGGCAGACCAGGGAGGGGTTTGTGTGTGTGTGTGTGTGGGTGGGTGTGTGGGTGGGTGGGTGTGTGCGCTTGTGTGCGCTTGCGCTTACACCCACCAGTCAGCGCATGTGCGCATGCACCTCCTTTTTGTGCACGTCCTACTGTTGCGTTGCTTGTGCTGCACGTGAGGGCTGGAAGCACCCGTGGATGCAGGCCCGACCCTGCACTTTGCAAGCTCACACCGCGCAGGCACACGTGCATATGCCCCCTTGAGCCACACACGCATGCCTTCAAGCATAGCCCGGCTGCAATGCTGCACGCAAATCCAATGGGCTGCATGCTCTCCAGTAGGCTGCACACACTCCACAGGGTTGTGCCCACTAGCCACCCGGCGCTTCACCCCCTTCCCTCCGAAAAAGATGTGCCCCAGCTACGCTAGCGCCTTTCTTAACTGAGTGACCCATGTGTGCGCTCAGCCACCCCCACCATCCAGCAACGCCTGCCCCACCGGCCGCGCAGCCAGGGCACGCCACACCTGCACAGCCCCCGCCCCACCCCATGCATGCGCTCCTCACACTGCACTGATGCGCCCCCTGCACCGCACAGGTGCGCCAGGCTGCCAAGCCCACGCGCAGCCCCTCGCCCGCCCCCACGCGCCACCGCGCCAGGGCACCGTATGCGCAAGTATGCTGCCCCTGCCTGCACGCACCGCACGGTCCACAATCTCCATCCATTCCTCACTCGTCTGGTACCGCCCAGGCACGCGCTCAACGTCGTTGCTCGTATCCAGCACCAGCCCAGGCCGCTCCATCTGGGTGGCCGCCTCCCTGCACCGCACGCGCAAGCAGCAGTGCGCTGCTCGTGTGTGTGCGCGTGTGTGTGCGTGCTTGTGCATGTGCGTGCGTGCACACAAGATGGGGGCCTATCTGCACCACACCAGCAAGCAGCAGCGTGCTAGGGGTGTGGGGGTCGTGGGGGGGCAAGTGTGCAATTGCGGGGGCCGCAATGCAAAGCAGGATCCCTGCAGGGGCCTGTTCGGAGGTGGCCTACTCTGTGCAGCAAAGGACATGCAGCAGATTAAACACCCCTTCATGGCATCATGAGCGCGACTCCTGTTTAGCCTGCATTGGCATGTCCAGCACCAGGCCTCCCTATGCGCACGGCAGTGGTGCGCTGAGGTGCAGCCGCCACGCAGCAGCATTGGCAGGCGCGCTAAGTGGCCGCCTTGCGGCAGCATAGGCGGGCGGACCACGTGGACCTCTGCCACTGCCTGTGCAGGGGCGGCTGCAGACGTCTGGCCTGCAGCTGCGTCAGCCGCCGCTTCCCGGCGCAGGAGCTGTTGCAGCTGCCCTGCCACGATGCGCTACCTCCTCCTCAACCCCTCTGTGCCCGCCGGATGCTGCTGTGGTTCTTGCCACAGCAAAAGCTGCCGCGTGGCATAAAACCGCAGCACGCACCACCAGCCGCCCTCCTGCGCCACTTCCCCACTTGTGTCTGCAAGGAGCCTTGCCAGGCAGCTCCCACACCAGCCTGCCGCATCCAGGGCCTACCACTGCAGCAGTCCTTGCAGGCGCGTAACACACGCGCACATGCACGCGCACGCGCGCACACACACACAGTATCTGACCCAAAGCAGTGCCTGCCGCTGCTCTGCCGCGGCCCCGGGGCGGTGCAGCAAGCACAGCACACCCACCGGATGGTCTGCGCGGTGTGGTGCTTGACCCTGACAGTCTGCGTGGTCCGCTCAAGCTTGGGCTCTGCGCCTAGGTACCGCGGGGCTTTGGGGGTCTGCGGGCGCACAAGTGGCAGACAGCTGGAAGTGGTCAGGGTATGTGTGCGCACAAGTGGCAGACAGCTGGAAGCGGTCAGGGTATGCGTGCGCACAAGTGGCACACAGCTGGAAGCGGTCAGGGTATGCGTGCGCACAAGTGGCAGACAGCATGAAGTCGTCAGGGTATGCGTGCACACAATTGGTGCACAGCTGGGAGCGCTTTGGATCCAAGGGATGCTAAGGAGCAAATAAGTGGTTTGGATGGGTTAGTCCATTGCCTGTGCAGCCGCACCTGGCATCAGCGTGCCCAGCCATGGCACTGGCCAGGCAAGGTGAACAGCATCAGCTTGCCCAGGAATGGCACTGGCCAGGCAAGGTGCACAGCAATGGCCAGGCCAGGTGTGCAGCAACTGCCAGGCAAGGTGTACAGCAGTTGCAAAGTCTACAGCAATGGCCAGGCCAGGTGTGCAGCAACTGCCAGGCAAGGTGTACAGCAGTTGCAACGTCTACAGCAATGGCCAGGCCAGGTGTGCAGCAATGGCAATGGCAAGGCAAGGTGCACAGGCGACGCAGCCTAGGCACAGCCCTTTGCAGAGGTCTGCGGGGCGTGACTCAGCGGCCCAGAGCCGCCAGCTCCTGCAATCTGTCAGGGAAGTGACTTACTCGCTCCCATGCTGTTGCTCCCATGCTGTGGCACCCATGCTGTTGCTCCCATGCGCTCCCATGCTGTGGCTCCCATGCGCTCCCATGCTGTGACTTATGCGCTCCCATGCCGTGCATGCACATGTACAGCAGTGCAGAGGCATGTGCCTCGCTTCTTATGCCATACAGCACACATAGAACAGAGCCACCAGCTTTGCTCCCTGTCAAAGAGCAAGTTGTACTCAAATGCACCCATGCTGTACATAAATGCGGGGCAGTGCAAAGGCATCTCCCATGAAAGAACCCTGCACGCCCCCGCGGAATGTCCACAGACAGAGCAGCAGCGGAGCCACAAGCGCTGCCTCTTGCAAACACGAGTGGATCTGAGCATTCCTTTGACACATGCGCATGCTCGCACACGCAGATACAGGCGCGCGCACCCGCACGCGCAAAAACACACATGCTCACACGTGCATGCACACAAGCACACACACACACACCTGTGTGACTGCATGATGGAACACGACGCCGGTGAGCTTGTTGCGCGTGCCACCCATGTAGGGCTTGGGGTCAGCCTGCAGCAAAGCAGGGCAGGGGCGCAACAGCACACCTCAGGTGGGGCCCCTGGCGTGTGGGGCTGCAGTGGGCGTGTGCGCAAAGCATATGCAAATTACCTGTACAATCTGGTGCTGACAGGTAGCTTTAACAGGCAATCATAGTACAAAACATATGCTCAGAGCACACGCCACCGAGCACAGGTCATGGCCTGGAGCGCAGGCTCAAGAATCCAAGCGGGTGTGCATTGCGCACGCAGCGCGCACAGGGCTCCAGGGGCAGGAGTGGGACAGGCACGCACTGGGCTGCGCACGTGCAGCTTTCCAGGCGTGGTGTTCGCAGAGCCTATGTACGCCACACGCGCTCAGAGGAGCGGCAGGCGGAGGTGCAGGCCTCAGCCTCCCAGACACGGGAATGCCAGCGGGAGGGGCGGGTCAGCATGCAGGCACTGAAGGCGTGAAGGAGGCATGGAGGCGTGAAGGCGTGCATGATAGGGGGGGGTGGCGCACCTGGGTGTAGTCCATGAGCACGCGCAGGAGGCGGTTGGGCAGGTCAGGCCCCTGCGTGACCTCCACGTCAATGAGCCTGCGTTGCGAGCCGCATGACACAGAGCCTTGCGCGCGCCTGAAGCACCGCTTGAGGGGGCGCCCTCTCTCGTGGCACGGCTGTGCCCAATTGGGAACAGGGGCCATGGGACGCGGCGGTGTTGCACCCTCAGCAAGGACGACATGAGGTGGGGAGGATGGGATGCGCAGCTCAAAGGTGGAGGGAGAGGTGGGGAGGCACAGGTCAGGCGCCCTACCAAGGAGGTGGGTAGACGCGGCTCAGGTGCCCACAGCCCAGGGTGCCTCATGTGGCCCGCGACAGCATGTCCCACTGCACCAAGTGCTGGGTGCTTGCCGCACACGCTCGCATGTGTAAACACGCGCGCGCTCGCGCACGCACACTCATACACACACACACGCACACACACATATACACACACACACACTTACACACGAGCACACATGCGCCCACGGCACACTTACACACGCACACATGCATGTACACACACATGCGCATGCCCGCACACGCGTGCACCGCACCTTAGCCCCGGCGCCACGTAGCCCGAGGCCTCCGCCGCCTGCGCCTTGCTGCGTGCCGCCGCCTCCGCCTGCGCCAAGTACGCCGCGCCCGCCCCCTCCCTGCTCATTGGCCGCTGCGGCTCCTGCGCGGGCTGTGCTGCAGCAGAAGCACTGCTGCCACGCGAGGGTGCCTGCTGCTGCAGCTGCTGCTGCCCGCCTGTGGGCTGCGCCGAGGAGGCTGCGGGTGGGGCCAATGGCGAGGCGCGCCCACTGCCGCCGGGGGTGGCTTGCTTGGCAGAGCCTGCAGAGCCTGAGGGCCTGCCAGGAGCAGGTGCCTGCCCATCACCAGGCTCACCCTTTGCCCCAGGCTGCTGCGCGCCACTGGAGCTGGGGGCCTTCGGAGTGCCCTTGGCTGAGTGCTGCCGGCTCCCCGCGCTGCCAGGGGCGCTGGCGCTGGTGCCTGGCTGCAACTGGGACTGACGCTGCCCCTCAGATGCGGCACTATCCCCATCCGGACTGCTCACTGCTGGCGGTGCGGCCTGGCCGGCCTGCTGATCGGCCGATCCGTCGCCCTGCTGCTCAGCCTGCAGTGCCAAGATCAAATGAGGGAGGCTCGAGCTTGTTGCCTGCAGGATAAGTGCACGTGTCCCAATGCAGGGAAGTGACATCATGCTCAGCGCCTTGCCTGCTCAAGAGGCTCCGTTGTCGCTCCTTGGCTTGCTGGTGGGTCCTGGGCAGTGTATGATGCAATGTAGCCACTGTCTTCTGCTCCCTGAGCATTAGCTGTGCTGGTGCCTTCATCCTGTTGCTGATGTTGCTCCTGTGGTGCAGTGCTGGCACCTTCAGCTTCCTCGGAAGGCTTGTCCTTAGGGGTATCAGCTACTTGCTGGTCCTCCATGTGAGTTGAGCTGCTGTTTCACGCTTGGATTTAGTATGCTGTCGGATTTACCATAACGAGTTAGGCACTCTTGTGACCGTGGTAAACCAAGTCAACGGGCAATTGATGCGCTCTAAGGACTGGTGCTTAAAAAGGGACAAGATTGGTCCAACGCCCTCGTTTGTTCTATATTTTGATTGATTTGATCAAATTTCCTTACAACTGCTGACAAAGACTTTTTGGGACGGTTTCATTTTCGGGCGAGCTTGCAGCCAGGGTTTGTGTGCCATGCAGGGAGGCAATCCCCAGAGCAAAAAGATCCTAGAGGTTTGTTTGACTTAAGAAGCTCTACATCTGCAAGCAATATCAGTGGAAAACAAGTTCCTACTTCCTTGCGCGCAGCTGGAGCAAGCCATGGTGAAACAGCTCAAGCAGCAAAACTTTGAGGAAGCTTTAGATGCAGCTAATGCAGGTGGTTGAGTGTTGCGTAAGGTCTTGTGCACTTGCTTATCTATTGAGGTGCTCATCTGCCTGTCCCTCCGTCCCTTCTCTCCTGCTTTGCTCACAGTCTTGCAACACAGCCCTGGCAACAAAAGAGCTCAAGAGTTTGTGAGACTTTTACAGGAGCTTGTGAAAAGTGAGTTAGGCATAAGGAAAAGCCTTCCTTCATCTGCAATGTTGAGATGAGATGCTTGTCTCTATGCCTTCTCTAGTGATTGAGCTTGACCATATTGGAGTGGATGTGACCCGTCGGGTCACACCGAACTTAACCGTAGGATGTGATGCAAACCAATTGGCTTGGGCTAGACATGCGTTGCAGCTCCCTTCTGTCAATGCCTTGAAGAGGTCAACGCTCCCTGTAATGTTTTACCAATCTTTGTTTAACTTGAAACCTCTGGCAGATCGTGAGGAAGATTCAGAGAGCAGCTCTGATTCCGAGGACATTGAAGAGGGCAGTGACCAGGCGAGGCAAGAGGCAGGCAGCAAAGGGGAAGACAGTGGGAGCAGCAGCGAGAGCAGCAGCGAGAGCAGCAGTGAGCAAGAGGATGAAGATGGTGCTGATGGGCAAGAGCAGGTGCGCGGTAACACCTCGCACTGTTGAAATTGTAAGATGTTCTTATGTGCTTTTTCTGCACAAAAGATGTCATGAGCTGGGCTCCCTCCTTGTGAATGCATGACCAGATTGGCATTTTTCCCCAGATGACCACGATGCTTGTCTACATAGATAAGACATAAGAGGCTGTGGTTCCTTTGGGATGTGGCTTTCACATGGAAGTCGATGTATGTCATGATCCATATGTGCGCCTGCAGGTTTTCACTTGCTCCGAGCCCCCTATGGGTACGCTAGTGCTTCACGTATGCTTGGAAATGCTGCATGTCTAAGCTTCAAGTCTGGCATGCAATGATCGCAGGGCCAGGGTCAGGCAGAGGACACAGAAGCTGCAGCAAGGCAGCTTGCAGGCCTATCACTGGACACTGGCAACCTGCGCTTGTCGCATGCCTCCCGGAGGCAACTCAGGGAATCCATCAATGGAAGCTTGAAAGTTTTAAAGGAGAAGGAGCGGATCCAGAAACTAATGGAGGCTGACCCGCTACTGAGCTCTTGACTTGGCTGGAGTTCAAGTCTCAACCTGAATGGGGCTGGGCTTGTGATCCTGCTGCCACCAGTACCACAGGCTTCTTGTGATTTTGCTTTCTTTTGCTTGAGAGAAAAGAAAGAAAAACTACATTGGCAGTGAAGCACTCCCTACATCAATTAAGGAAAAAGAGTCACCTAGGGCCTAAGCACCGTATGACTCTTCCACCACAAAAGTTAAAAAAAGAAGTGAGTGGGGATCAGGGGGATGACTAGCAGTACCCCATTCCTGGTCTTGATGATGATTTACAGGAAAAGTTTTCACAAGAGCGCGTCTGGTGCTAACAAATTTACAAGCATTCAGAACCGAATGAGCATGAAGCTTCACAGAAAGCTCGGTGGCTTTCTGAGGATCAAGACAGAGACGTCTCAGAAGCTCTTAACCATAAGGGCTGTAGATGGTACCTCCCATCCCAAAAGGATAGTGTGGAGGCTAACATTGGCCGCAGCTCGGCGAAGGTGTTGACAGAGCACGCCGCGCTGGTGGTGAGCTGCTTCAAGTCACAAGTTAAGGGGTGAACCGCCAGCCAGGTCGTTAGGCTGATTGGTTTGATGCTGGTCTTCGCCAGCCAAAAAATAGTCCATAATGTCCGAGATGTAATGGCAGAGTCTATTGTGGCATTGAAAAAGAAAATCAAAGACAGTCTGACTAGGCAAGGCATGTGGAATATAGAGGAGGCTTCCATAGAAAATGATTGGCGGGATGGGAAGAAAAAGAAAGAGTACTCTCTTCTGAGAGAGCACACAAACAAGTCTTGACAGTGAAAAAATATGTGCACCTCATTTTGAACAGCAATTTGGTGAGCTACTTTAAGCTGGCTCCTAGGCCTGAGAATTTATCCAGTGAATTGTGTACTCCAAGAGATGTCTGACAACATATCTAAAGGAAAGGGCTCTCTTGCTGCCGACTGCCATGAGCCACTGACTCCTGCAACCAAATTGACCTCATATGACTCCGCCATCGGATGGCGATAACATTGGCATGGTGTGTAGACTGAATGCCACAACGACCACAGTGACAGCGTACACCTAGGTAAAGTCACTTAATTATGACTGCTGCTGCCGAGTGTGTTGAAGGCTACACAACTGTGTTTGCTGAACAATGGCAGCTAATGTGAAGTGTATCCTGCCTGCCATTCAGAAGATACAGCTGTCACAGCACGGCGCAGCTGTACCCCTACCTTTTCTTGTACCCTTGTAACCCCTACCCAAATTGGGTCTAGATGCCATCTAGGTGCCAGCAAAGCTGCCCTGCCCCTGCCTCGAGGCTAAAGTTAGTGTTACAAGTGTCCCAAAATATTCAGTCTAAAAGTTCGACTCGACTGCCAAGCCACGCATTGAAAATGCTGTAAATCATGTAGCCTATCAGGCTTAAAAATTAGGCTAGGTCAGATCACATTACAAAGCTGAGCCATTGGCACGCCAATTATAAGTTAGGTTACAAAGCTGTACCTGCCAAACCAGGACAGCTTAGCTTAAGCTACTGGTTTGCACTCACACACTGTCTGCCAGAGGGTCACAGGCTGTTGAGTCTGTAGAAAACCAAGGCCTGCCCACGAGGCATCCTCAAGAGGCCCTATCTTTGCAAGACCACGGTACGGCTTTGGGAAATCACCATGATTCTTGACAGCCAAGTTCAAAGCCTCAGGCTGGTGCCTAAGTTTATCCATTTTACACATTGAGCATCGCATTGTCAGACACAATGGCATTGTCAGACGCTTCCTGGCTTGGTTGAAGTGCGGTATGCCACCTTAGTATGAAGTAAATGGCACTCTGAACAGCCGCTCTTCAGGCAGATCTACTTTTTCACAAGGACACTGATCAAGTAATTTAAGTGATCTTAAGAGCCATTTAGTGGCACCTGACAAAGACTGCTATTGCCTCCTGTCATTCGCCGCCCAGGCTGCCCATGAGCTGCTGCAGCAGCTGCAGCTTCTGCTGCCATGCATGTCTGTGCTTGTCTGCCTTCTTCAGCGAGGCTGCACGCGGTAATTGCAAATAAAGACAGACTGACTTTGATGCTTGTGTAACGCTATGCCTTAGCCTCAACCATGCTCATGCAAGTATGTGAGCGTGCATGCAAGTGAGTGAGTGTGTGTGTGACAATAAGACAAGAGCACAGCAACCACAATGCATTGCTGGCAGTGACCCAATGCACATTCCTTTCGTTTCCCAGTGGATGTGGAGCATGCCTGCTGCAGCAGGTGCAGCTGGTCGGGGAGCAGAGCAAGAGTTGCCTTTAGCAGGGAGGCGTCCTCAAGCAAGCAAATCAACGGGCAAGGGGTGCTAGTACTGACTGGCAGGCATGCTTGAAGGAAATGAAGTGGGAATGCGCAGGACTTGAGGCCTGGACTGGCCCCAAGACTGCACAGGACACAAACAGGGCCTGAAGCAGAAACGGCACTGGCTCCCCTGCGCCGCCTGCGCCCTCATCCACAGCTAGTCTGAACTGGCCTCCATGCGTTGCCTGTGCCCTCATGCACAGCTTATCAACACTGACCCCCCTATGCTGCCTACACCCACATGCAGAGCGCCCCCCCGGCGCCTCCTAAACTTTTGCAACCAGGCTACCCATGGGCCCACCGTCTGGCACACGCATTTACTGTCACTGTCCTGCACAACCTTGGGTGTCCACTAATGCTCTTTGGCTTTCAAAACTGTGCCCCTGGTGCGCTCACTGTCAGACATCCCCCCCCCCCCCCC
>LKMJ01006067.1_pt1 | contig 11407 bp, 13 predicted proteins | sample 643391 | NCBI WGS metagenome assembly LKMJ01 (sample SAMN04112250, study PRJNA286221) | soda lake metagenome | biome: soda lake; feature: Kulunda Steppe; material: water; isolation source: sample PL-Br10 brine of Picturesque Lake | place: Russia: Kulunda steppe | collected 2010-07
ACCGGATAGAACTCCGGCAACTGCGGGTGCTTGTGGAGGACGCGCTTCGTCTCCTTGACGGGGGTGGGGAGTTCGCACCCCTCCGGCAGTTCGTCGGCTCTGCCGTTTTGCTTGCCCCACGGGTAGATCGCGCGGAAGCGTTCGCCGAGCGTGTGGCGGTCACGATCGAACTCGACAGCTCGGATTCGCGTGTTGCTGTCGTGGAGGTCGCGTTCGAAGCGGTCGGCGATTTCCTCGTAGAGGGTGTCTTCTCCGATGTACCCGTTCTCCGGCGGGGCGATGTAGAACGGGAACCGGTAGGTGGTGAACGGCTTGTCGAGGTCAGAACGACCGTACATCGGTTCGTCGTTGATGACCGTCGGGTAGCGCACCCGTGCGCCGACGTGGCTGTCGAAGTCGGCTTCGCTGACCGCCTCGTCGATGAACCGGTAGGCCTTCTTGGCAATCGGAAGGCCTCTTGCGTCGTCCTCCGCACAGGTGACGGCGTCGGGGTCGTCCGTATGTCCGTGACCGCCGAAGAGGCCGATGCTCACAATCCCTCTCCCGTGACGTCCGATGAGAAGGTCGGGGTCGTCTTTCGCGTCATCGATGGCTTCTTCGATGCCATCGGGATCCATCGCCGTCAGATACCAGTCGTCTTGCTCGGTGGTGGCGTCCATACCCTAATTATACCGTTGGTGTATAATAATACTTTTGGTTAATTGTGGAGTGCCCCCATCCACTCTGGAAAAATAATTACATTCTGAGTAAAAATTATTTATAGCACCGGCGACAATCACTGCTAACGACAAATGAGCGAGCAAACTATACTCGTATCTACCAGTGCAAAGACCGAAGAACAACGCCGTGAACTCGGCCAGACCGCGGCCGATCTCGCTGCCGGAGACGAAGCCACCGTCACCATCGTCCACTCTTTCCGCGACGGTGAACTCGAAGATCTCGCGGAGAAGCTCGGTTACGGGCGCACGGTCGTATCCCCCAAGCCTGAGGCCGTCGCTCGCCGACACTCGTACCCGCGTGACATCGCCAACGTCTTGGATGCTCACGACATCGATTACGAGATTCGCGCCGGTGTGGGCGAGGACGCTGAGGTTGTCAAGCAGGTCGAAGAGGAAATCGACGCCGACCACATCGTCGTCGCGGGAGAGCGGCGCACCCCCGTCGGCAAGGCCGTCTTCGGCAGTGCTGCCCAGGACATCCTCCTTTCGGCCAGTTGCCCGACAACGCTCGTCCGCGGGTAACGCGTTCACCGCTCCAAATATTTTTTACCAGGGCACCCGGAACCGTGATGTAATGGATTTCTTGGACGAGTGGCCGTCCTCCCCGCCGGAACCAACGGACGCAGATCAACGCGTCTCCGCGAGCCAACTCCCCGTTCGGCTCTGCCCGTACTGCGATGAGGAGATCCACCAACGCGAAGTTGAAAGCTCGACGCCGTACGTCGACCACGTCTACAGTTGCGAGGTGGCTGAGAAGTGCGTCGACGTGTCGTTCCCGAACGGCCTATTCGGCATCGTCGTCCCCGAAAACACCGGTTACGTCTGGTCGAACAAGGTCGGTGGCTTCGCCTGCCAGAACGTCGTCGTTCAAGGGACGCTCATCCCCCTTGATACACCTCGTACTTTCGAAGATCGGCGGAAGAGGGCCGACCTACGCGAACGTCTCGAAGGCAGGTTCGAAGCGTTCGACGACCCAGAGGCAGCGTTACGAGCGTACCTCCGCGGGCGAGCGGCAGATCCTCTTGATGACTTCGGCGGTGCCGACCTCGGTGAGAAGCTCGTTGCCGAACAACTCGACGGCGTCTACGCAGACGAGGAAGAGGTTCGAGAGCGTAAGTTGGAGACGCGACCAGAACGTGTTAACGCCGCCTGGGACGAAATCAACGAGAACCTACCGTTCTCCTACGAACGTGCCGTCGCGCCGCGCGGACGCCCACTCACCAGAGAGGGAATCCGATGGATCAACATCCAAGGACTGCGCGGCATCTATGCCGAGGACGGTCGACTGGGGGCACGGTACACGTGGGTTGAAGCGTTGGCCGAGCGCGATGAACCCGTTGCCCTCTTCTATCCGAATTCGGACTAGTCTCGTTTCTCGCCCAGGTATCGCTTTGCGTGTCGTTCGAGTTCCGGGTGGGGATTGCCCACCGGTCGAAACTCGCACACCTTGGCCAATGCTTCATCCCATTCGACATCGGCCTGAGAAGCCAGTGCGGCAGCAGTGACCGACACGCTTCGTGACTGTCCTGCGTGGCAGTGGATGAGAACGGAGCCGTCGCTGTTGATCAACCGCTCGGCAACCCTGACCGCTTCCGCGAACGCTTCGTACTCACAGTCCTGGCCGTCGATCAACCACCTGTGGTGGGTCGTCAGCGGCTTCTCGTGGAAGGTGAGTGTGAGGACGTGTTCGAAATCACGGTCGTGGAATCGCGGATCCGCCGCATCCTCGTTCCCGATGTAGAGGGGAAGCCCTCCAATGCGTCGAATTTCCGGCGTGATCACCTTGTGCATCTTCCGTTCTGACGCCCGATGAAACCAGCGTTCCGAGATATTTTACATTACGTGGGGGCTGCCGGGCGGCGGCGAAGTACCACTTATCTTTCCACGGAACGTATTATTTCGTATGAACATCGATCGAGACTGGGGCCTCGGCCTCCGCATGCTGGTTGCGCTGCTTGCCCTTGGCGTGCTGTACATCGGTCTCGGCTACTCCATTGCCCTGCTGTTCGGCATCTTCGCCGGCGCAAGTGGCATCGGCCATATGATCGGCATCAGTGTTGCCGTCGTGCTACTGGCCGCCAGTCAGTACTACTACGGTGCAAGCCTTGCGCTCCGCGTGATGGGCGGTCGAGTCGTTACCCGTGAGGAATACCCCGAACTGCACGACCAGGTGCAGTACCTCGCCCAGCAGGCGGATGTCCCGAAGCCGAAGGTCGCGGTTGCCGATAACCGCACGCCGAACGCCTTCGCTGCGGGCCGCGCACGAAAGGATGCGGTCATCTGCGTCACTACCGGCCTCATTGAGGAGCTCGAAGACGAGGAAGTGGAGGCGGTCATCGCGCACGAAATGGCACACATCATGCACCGTGACTTCCAGTTGATGACTGTGATCACCGCCCTCTCCGCGATGGCAGGTTGGATTGTCCGTTGGGGCTTCCTGTTCGGTGACGGCGGTGACAGCGGCGGGCAATGGCAGTTGCTCGCGGGCTACCTCGCCGCCGTGGTCGTTTGGATTGGGGCGTTCTTCGTCGGTCGCCTGATTTCGCGCTACCGCGAGTACGCCGCTGACCGTGGCGCCGCCCACCTGACGGGCAACCCGACTGCGTTGGCGAACGCACTGATGAAAATCACTGACCGGATGGACGAAGTACCGAAGGAAGACCTACGCAAGGCCGAACAGGTGAACGCCCTGCTCGCCAGCGAGGTTACCAAAACCCGCCTCTCCCGGTTGTTCCGCACGCACCCGAACGTTGACAACCGTGTCGAACGCCTGCAGGAGATGGCCGCTGAAATGGAACGGTAGACATCCTCGCGTTTTCTCTTCCCAACACTCGAAACGCAAGTCTCGTGACATCCTTAACCGGCGTGAACGGTGGGATTCTCTCGCTTCTTGAAGATAGTTGAGCGACCGCAGAAACTGGACTGAGTGAAAGGTCAGGGACTACTCGTTGAATCCAGCGTCTTCCATTACGTCGGCGAACTCCTCTGTTTCCATTGCCTCCTCGTAGACGACCGCTGTTAGCATTCCTCCGGGGTAGGTGTCTTCAGTCGTGACGTGATCGACCTTGTGGCAGTGCGCCGGATAGATGCCGGGTTCGGCGTCCGCTTCGAATTCGATGGTGTACCGTTCCGCTGGGCCGATGTTGAACACGTCCTCCTCGTGACGTGCTTTTGGTGGGATGCGACCGCCGTCCTTCCGCACAACCTCGAAGCGGTGGCGGTGCGTGTGGAACGGATGAGACTCGTACCCTGCGTTCACGACGTGCAGACGGACAGTCTCACCTTCGTCAACGACTAACGGGGAACCGAGTTCCGGGTGGAACGTTGAGGGTGCGCTCCGCCCGTTGACCGTGTAGGTGTCCGGGTCGCGATCGGAAGTGGTGTAGTCGGCGTCGCCGCCCGCTTGCATCTCGTGGAGCCGAGTATCCCAGTCGCGGATTGTCAGGAAGTATTCTCGGTCGGGTTCTTCGCGATCCTCAGGGATTACGTGGAAGATGCCGTACATCCCCATCTCGAGGTGGGTGTCGGTCTGGACGTGGCAGTGATAGAAGTGTGTTCCAGGGACATCCGCCTCGATTTCGTACGTGTGGGACTCGCCAGCAGTCACGTGTTCGTGACTGCTCGTTTCCGGTGCGCCATCGTCGTGCCAGGATTTGTTGACGGCGTGGATGTGGACGGTGTGCGGGTGATCGTGGTCGTTCTGGTAGGTGAGTTCAACTGTCTCTCCTTCGGGGACACGGTAGATCGGGCCGGGGACGCTCGGTTCGCGATCGTCCGCTTGGAACGCCCAGACCTCCGGGAAGGTAACCGGGCCTCCAGCGGCTTCCTCGGTGACGAGTTCATGGCGGGCGGCAACTGTCTTGAGCGTGGTTTCGTATCCCTGTTCGTGGAGATTGACGACCTGTGGTGGGGCTGTGTACGGGTAGGAAGTCAACGGCCCGTCGTCTTCGTCGGTTTTCTCTTCACCGTCGTCAGCGTCTTCGCGGGCGTTGGAAAGGCATCCTGCTAGAGCGGCAACACTGCTTGCTCCCGCGAGTTTGATGAAGGTTCGTCGGTTCTGTTCCAACCGGTCAGGCTTATCACTCGCCATAATCGCATACGAAGCTTGTCGTTCAACCTTCAAGTGGCGCCTCTCGGTTCTCAATCATTAGGAATGAAAAGTCCCGCCATATGACGGGAGCGCGTAGAGGCATATACAGGTCAATGAATCAGCAGCATCTCACACGACGCAGAGAACCCTACGCTCATCCTGGAAGATGGTGGCGAGTACGAAGTTGAATGGATCAACGCCGACGACATCATCATCGAGTGACGCCTCGGTCGGAACTCATTCTTCGTCGCTTTCGTTGTTCTCAGACTTGATGCGGCCCGCGTATCCGAGGGATGGATTCCGCTCTTCGTTCTCCTTGACGAACTCGTATACCTCTCTCTGCTCGCCCCTGTCGAGGTCGGAGAACTCTCTCGTTTCCCCAGGGAATCGCTCTCGGAGTACGCGATCGGTGATGCGCCAGTGGACTCTTGCGAACGTGGTTTTCGGCCTGGTTGATGCTGCGGCGGCGAGCATATGGCGGGCGACATCATCGCCATCAAGGGCGACATCGTGCAGATCAGGGTAGTCCGCGAACGTCTCGTTGACAATTTTGTTGTCGTGAACGCGGTCAACATCCCGCTTGTACTGTTCGTACTCCTCGAACAGTACCGCCGGGTGCGAACCGCTCGCTACGTACACCAAGGTGTCGTCTTCGATTCTGTTGGCGGGGAGATCAATCTCCAGTACCGGGCCCTCTTCTTCGACGCGTTGCCAGAACTCCATACAAGGAATATCGCTTGCGAAGGCGTCCGTGTCTCGGGGGTCGGCGACGCCGGCCACGAGGACGTACGGGCCGCCCTCGTACACGCCGTAACGAGCTTCCGTGATGTGGAACGGGGTCAAATCTTCTGATCGCATCCGATTATCACGGAGTTACCACGCACCGAACTTGAGGCGTTCGCCACAACCCCTTTGCGGCGGGTGAGAAATCTCGAACCGGTTCAGATAACGCGGTTCTGGAGATAATCGAGGTGCTTTGCGTTGTAGACGATTTTCACCTCATCCGTCTGCGGATGACCGATGCAGGTGAGACGAACCTTTTTCTCCTCGACTTCTTCGTCGCTGAGGATCTGCTGCATATCCATTTCAAGTTCGCCCTCCGTGACGATGGCGGCGCAGTTCGCGCAGGCACCAGCACGACACGAGAAGGGCCAGTCATAGCCCTGGGCCTCCGCCGCCTCGAGAATGTACTCACCCTGTGCGACTTCGATGGTGCCGTGATCGTCCTCGTCGAGGTCAAGTTCCGCGGCCTTCTCGAAGAGGTCGTCATCATCCAGCGAGAGATTATCAGCGTCCTGTACTACTTCGTAGTTGAGGTATTCGACCGTCGGCATTGCAGTTCGCCGGTAGGGTGCCGGTGGTTATAACATGCGGGGCCGCAGTCTTCCTCGTTGGGGGATGACACGCCGCACCCGGCGGGGTATCGGTTGAACAGCAGCCCGTCGTCGGAGCGATATAAGCAATCAGCGTCAATGACCATGTATGGCCGAGTACAAGCACCGGGATCTGTCGTCGGTGCGCTTCCTCGGGGAACGGGTCGACTTCATCGCTTCCAACGACCGCCTCGAGGAACGCGTCGCCAACCTTTCGCACGAACGCTATGTTCTCGAATCGATGGTCGAGGCTGCCCGCCCCGACGATACCGTCTGGGACATTGGAGCTTGCCTCGGCATCCACACGTTCACAGCGGCGAAACATCTGATCGACGGTGAGGTCATCGCGTTCGAACCGATGCCAACCAACTGCGGGGTGTTGATCGACAATATGACCGTCAACCGCCTCGACAACGTGGAGGTGAAACCGGTCGCACTCGCCGACGAGAACGGTGAGGCCGAATTCGCCATCCGCGAGAGTCTCGAAGCGGGCTACGGACGCCACAGTCTAGACGTGGGAGAGTACGACAAGCTCCGCACCATCGATGTCCCGACACGTCGTGGAGACACCGTCGTGGCCGACGGCGAAGCACCGTCGCCAAACATCGTCAAAATCGACGTCGAAGGGGCGGGGCCGCTCGTCATCGAAGGCCTACGGGAGGAACTGTCGCGGAACTCCTGTCGGCACGTCTTCATCGAGACGCACGAACCCAACTCTGTCCAACCCAGTCACGAGGACTTCGGCTACACGACTGACGACATTTGTGATCTGTTGCGTGACCTCGGATTCACTGTCGGAACGATGGATAAGGAGTTCCACCTTCACGCCGTGAAGGAGGTTCCCCGTCCCGCACACACTGTTTCCCTCAACATCGAAGTCGTGCAAGGGGACATATCAGACCAGTCCGCAGATGCAATCATCAGTTCTTCGGGAACGTCGCTCCGGATGGGAACGGGTGTTGCGGGCGCAATTCGAGAGGCAGGAGATGGCGTCCACCACCGCGCGCTCGAACACAGTCCGGCAGAACTCGGAACGGCGATCTCCACTTCCGCCCCCGGCCTGGACGCCGATTATGTCGTTCACGCCGTCGGGATGCCTCATTACGGTCGGGGTAGGGCGACACCGGAGTCGATTCGAAACGCGGTGAACTCCGCACTCCATGAGGCCGACGCGTTGGGTTGCGAGTCCGTTGCGTTGCCTGCCGTTGGGTGTGGACTCGGTGGTGTTCCGTTGTCAACGGGCGCAGAGGTGATTTTCGATGAACTTCGGAGATTCGATGGTGAGTCGTTGAAGTGCGTTGATTTCATCGCATACACCGATGAAGAGCGCGAAACGATCGAACGGTTCGCCTGATGTGGAAATTAACGCGCGACAGTTGACCTTCAGGCAGGGAGGATGGTAACAGCGGGTTGTTCCGAATCGAAGTATTTCGTTGAGAAATGCCAACAGGCCAGCGTTGATGCACTGCTCACCAGGAGCGTTCGCTTTCAGTGACATCGACAGTGGCACCGAACGGGCGAGTGTCACGCGGTGTCTGATGTCCGTCTAACTCTTCAATCTCCTGGCACAATCCGACCACATCGAAGTCGTGGTCGGGACGAACCGAAACGAAATCGAAGAAACGCTGGGCGTCCATCACCTCGGGGTGGGAGTACCACTGGAACGCAGCGTCAACAGCCGCTTCCGGCCCGATCAGTGGTTCCAGTGCAGCGAGTGCGGAGGCGACATCGTACGCCCGTGCGCTGAAGTGGGCGTCTTCATCCACGTTCGTCGCATCGATGAAGTACAGTTCGTCGTCGAGAATGAGGACGTTCTCCGCCCGTAGGTCACCGTGAGCGAGGCCATTGTCGTGCATCGTCCGAAGGCCCTGGAAGATGTCCGGTGCAAGTTCTGTTGCGCGTCTGCGGTCAACTTCGTCGAGCGGTTCGAACTCGGGAAGGTACTCGAGGACAGTTATGCCGAGGCCGTTCATCTCGAACGCTTCGATTGGTTCAGGGGCATTGATTCCCAGTTCGCGGATGCGTCGGGTCGCCTCCAGTTCGTGTTTCGCCATCTCGTAGGGCGTTTCGTACGTCTCAAAGAAGGTCTCCGTTCCTGCGGTGAACGCCCCGAGATTTCGCCCGGTTGTGAACACCGCGTGGACGGCGGTATTTTGCTTCGTGACGATCTTCACGAACAGATCCTCGTCGACGACCATTGGTGTGGATAGCCAGTTGTCTGCATCGGGGAACTCCACTCTGGCACTCCCTCGGTCGTACCGCTCGACGATCTCGGCGGCGACGCGTTCAATCCGGTTCCAGTCGACCCGTCCGCGGACGAGGGAGCGTAGGTTCACGACTTAAAGAAGGTCGCCGCTGTTCAAAACCCTGCCGCAAGGCGTGATTGGTGGCAGACGCCGGCGCATCTCGAAGGGGAGACGAGCACAACTAAGTGGGTGCGGTTGGTGATGTCCTATCAACAAACGATGTACAAGGAAATCGAAACCGGGCCGTTCCACCTCAAGTTCTGGACGGACGGCTACGACGAAGATCCGCTCGGAACGGCCACGTACGCCACCATCAGGTCGAACGTGCCCGACGAACCGATTATGGATTCTGAAACCGACTACTACGTCCTCGATCACGACCAAGGACGGGCGTGGCTGTACGCGAAAGGTGTAGTCACTCGCCACGAAGGTCGCCACCACACTCACCACCACTCCCACTTCCACTTACTGACCGACGATGAGGAGTTCGACGCCGAAACCGGTGAGGAAGCGGTCGGAAAATACGCAACCGGCGTCGTTGCCGACATCCTTGACCGGAAAGGATTGGAGATTCGGGTGGCCGATCCCGATGACTTCTCCGACCTGGGCCTCAACGTTCGCGTCCCGCGAACCGAGGACGACTTCGCCTCCCAACTCCTCGAGGGATACGGGTTCGCCCCCGACGGTACGCCGGTCATCTGTTTCGTCGCCGGCGAAGAGACACCCGTGCAAGCTCGATGGCGAACTCCGCTCACGCACCTCATCAACTACTCCTACGGTGAGACAAAAGCCGATGCAACACTTCGATTCGGTGTGATGGACGCTGACAACGAAATCATCGGTGGATGGTCAGGGAAAGCCGGATATGACCTTGTCAGTACTCTCGATGATACTGAACGGTACGAGATTGCGGTCAGAACCGTTCCCGAAGGGGAACTGCCCGTCGTCGAACACGCGCCGGACTACGAACCCGATGTCCTCGGTGAGATTGAGTACGTCATCGGCGAAAGGGGGTATCGGATGGTGGAAGACTCCACTTGGCGGGACGAGAAGAACCACGAGGGGGTAACCGCGAAAGAGCAGTGGGAAGCTGAGATGTAGCGGATCGAATGACGACCTGGTTAACGAAAGGGGGAGAAGGGGAGGTGGTGTCTCCTCACGAACGCTACGGTGTTTTCATATGAGAAGGAAAACGAGGAGGAGGAGGAGCGCACCGCCAATCCACAACCCGCTAGCTAGGACTCCAAGTGCAAAGTGGCGGTACTCCTCCCGGATGCCTTGCGGGTCAAGCAGGAGTGCCGGAAAGAGGATGATGTTAAGCAACGGGTAGAGGATGAACGTAATGACGAAGTCACTGGCGTCGAATTTCGTAATCTTCCCGTTGTTACGACTACCGGAAAGACTTTCGAGGGAAATACGGTCATATAGGCGTTCTCTGATGGTCGTTTCGGCGGGGGCGTGGATTGTCCATTCCCCGTCGTCGGTTTGTTCAGTTGGAAGGGTCTCGCCGATGAGAAGGTCGTCGTACATATCGATCCGTATCCCTTGCTTCCGGCAGATCCGTACGAACTTGTAGTCGTCAGTCGCCTCTACCGGTCTGCGCATCCGCTCGCGTACTTTCCTCCCGTTTGGAAGGCGAAACTCGACTTCGATGCGTTCTGCATCCACTGGCACGACCGAGGTTACTTCAGCGTCGATGAATCCGTCGTCTCTGGTGGCTCGTACAACTTCTTCGAATTCCTCCGCCAGCGACTCATCTGCCCCGCTTTCACGTTCGACGGTTTCCTCTACCTCGGTCGTATGAGTCGTAGTCATTCAATTGTCGCGTAGGCGATTGGAGTGAAAAAGTGGCGCGTTGGCGGGTGTTCGAACTGAGATTGTTCTACCACCCACTTTCCGTCAAATGTTATATCTCACCGATATGTATCAGAAATCGAACACTAGTTTGTATGTCGTTCAGAGGCACGGACAAAGCGTCGAGGCGGTCGTTTCTGAAAGCGTTCGGGATAGTAGTCGGTGGTGGGGCCGCCCTTACCACGAACCGTTCCGAGGGCGCCGTTTCCAAGGTGATTGATGTCACCGTGTACGCTGACGAAGAGGTGCTGCGGGAAGCCAAGGAGAGAGATGTTGAACCAATTGCGGACTACCACAATCGTCTCCCTGACCGAACACCGCCCAGGGAGGAACGGGTAGAGCGATACTCCAAGTGGTTCCCTGACTTCGAACCAGCGGCTCCACGCCCACTCACTCTCACACAGGCGGCCATCGAGTACGCGTTCGAACCGTTCGATGTCGAGGTTGACGTGTCGATTGCACCCGTCGTAGTTGAGTGGAACGAACCCTCTTCTGATGCCGAAGAGCAACTCGATGAGTGGGAGCAGGCACTTAACTGGGACGACGAGATCGAACCGTACGCGTCCGCCGACGCGAACCTCTTGTTGACTTCGGCGAGTGGGGAGATGGAGTGGCGGGGAGAAGAGGATGAGGTGGGTGGAATTGGTCATTTGGACTGCCCGCGATGCAGTCCGGCGGGGACGGCTGGCCTCGTTTTCGACGCTGACGAGTTCTCTGGTGTAGAATGGGCCGATGTCACCTCAAAGCGAACCGTGTTCGAACCGGGAGACGTACTTACTACGGCGGTTCATGAGGTGGGCCACAACCTCGGCCTTGACCACGATCACGGGACGGTCGTTACAGTTGATGATACGGAGATAGTGACGACGCCGATGTTACATACGAGTGTGTATCACGAGGGCTATCTTGACGGTGAAAATCAGTATGGAGAAGAAATAGTGTACGCTACCGACGGGGAGTGGGTCAGCTCGAAACCGCAGTTCAACGAAGAGATACCGTTGAAGGAACTCGTCGTCCGATGATTGGTGGTTGACGTGGCCGAATGTTACGAAACGTCAGTCGAGGAGGATGGATCCGTGTTCTTTCTCCACGACCATGAAGTTGGAGAGATCGGCTTCCTCGCCG